>ERZ857745.310-NODE-310-length-76877-cov-22.297428_pt1 | contig 76877 bp, 59 predicted proteins | sample MGYA00519699_ERZ857745 | MGnify/ENA primary metagenome ERZ857745 (study PRJEB31778, sample SAMEA3449357) | human gut metagenome | biome: human gut; feature: human-associated habitat; material: faeces | place: United Kingdom | collected 2010/2012 ... | reverse complement strand
GAACATCATCTCCGTTCTTGAAGGTTACAGTGTAGGACTTGATTGACCACTGAGCATGAAGCGTTATATCTTCCGAAATAACTGTTGTTTCTTCAACCTTCTGTCCTGCCTCATTAAACCAACCGCTGAAATCGTAACCCTCACGGGTCGGTGTCGGGAACTTAACCGCTACATCAGTCCAGATCGCATAAAGGATAACCGTATCGCCGTCAGTCGATGAAAGATTGGTTACACTTGCACCGTCTGAATATTCAGCGGCGCCGGTTTCGGTTTTTGCCCAACCGTTAAAGTTCGATACTGCCGCAGCCGTTGTTGCCGTTGCACCGCTGTAGTTATAATCAAAGGTTACGGTGAACTCTCTCTTGAAGCCGTTTGCCGTGAGAGCCTTTGCAACATCATAAGTATGTGATGAGCTTGCGGTTTCACCGCTCGTTGCGCCGTTTCCGTTATAAGAAACAGTATAAGTAATCGGAGTCCAGTGAGCGGTAAGCTTTGTCGCGGCGGTCGGAGTAAAGGTCTGACTTACCTTGGTTCCGTCGCTTGTATACCAACCGTCAAAAGTATAACCGGTTCTGGTCGGAGTCGGGAGTTCAACGCTTGAATCAGCCCACTTAGCATAAAGATCAATAATTTTACCGTCCTCTGCGGTGAGGTTCTTAACACTCTGCTTATCTTCGTAAACTTTATTGCCGTTCTCCGATGTTGCCCAGCCCAGGAATTCTGAAGTTGCAGTCAGTGTCTCGGTTTCCCTTCCGTTGCAATAATCAAGATTTACGTCAATTTTACGGTAAAAACCGTTTGCCGCAAGGTTCTTTGCCTCATCGTAGATATGAACCGAATTGCCTGTTGATCCTCCCGTGGAGCCGTTTCCGTTGTATCTAACGGTATATGAGATCGGATCCCAGTGAGCATAAATATCAACATCACGGTCGAGGGTATCGTCAAAGCTCGGCGTACCTAAACTTACAGCCGTAGATCCGTCTGTAATTGCATCACCTTTGGCTCTGACTGTGTACCAGCCGAGGAATTTATAGCCCTCCTTTGTCGGAGTTCCGAGACCTGAACATGTTGAATGGAGATCAATAAGTGCACCGGAGGTTGCCGTTACATTATTTACATAGTCCATGCTTGCATGGAACTTGTAGTTATCGAACTGAACGGGAACATTCGGATTTACCGTTGCAAATATCTCTACCCTTTCGCCTGTCGAAAGTGCTTTAAGCGCATGAGTTGAACTTGTTCTGCTGATAGTTGATGTATATACCGTTGCCGAACAGCCCATTGCGTTGCCGCCGACATAGTATGCCGAGAAATAAACGTTCTTCGCTTCGGGATTTGTTACCGAAAGAATTTCGAACTTGCCCGTTGCCGTCGGTTTACCGCTGAGAGTGAACAAATCGGACATAGTATTGTATGTTACCGTAACGCCGTTTTCCGTCTTTGTATATGTCGGATAATATGTCTTTGTTACTCCGTCAAGCTTGATATCATAGGGCAAGCCTTGTGCTCTATATCCGCTCTTTGCCGTGTCTGCGATAAGATCAGCAATGAGGTTACGGCCGACATTCTTTGTGAGGGTGTTAAGCTGCCATTTAAGTGCCGGATAGTCGTTGTTCACGCCCTGCTTATAATCATAGGCATTGCCGACCGAGCTGATACCGGAAACCGATCTGGTTGTGTTCAGGGCTGCAAGAGCCGCCGTGCCTTTGCCCATTGTATTTGTAAAGCATCCGTATTGAGTAACGCTGCCCGAACCGGCAAGCTTTGAAACCGACGCAGTAACCGAGAATGAGTTATACGCCAATGTGGTGTTGCCGTTGTTCGTACCGATAAGACCGCCTGCGTTTGTGCTGCTGCTGATGCTTGAAGCGTTGTTATAAGAATCGGCAATAACAGCCTGCTGATTAACTTCGCCGAAAAGTCCGCCGGCATTTTTCGCTTTATAGCTTACCGAAGCAATACGTCCGTCTTTTCCGTTGCCGTTGAAGCACTTGGACATATAAATCTTTACAGTGCTTTCCCTTGCATTAAGCTTACCGACAATGCCTCCCATATCCGCAAAGTTATTGGTAGTTGCGGAAAGGTTGCCGTAGTTACCGCACTTGGTAAAGCTGAAAGTTGTTCCGTTATATGCGTTGGAAACTTCGCCGAGGATACCGCCGATATTGTTTTTAGCGGTCACATTGCCATAGTTTATGCAGTCTGCAAAGGAACTTGTATCGTCCTCGATCCATCCGCAGATACCGCCTGAAATGCTGTTTGCGGAGGTGCTTGATGCGTTAACCGTGCCATAGTTGCGGCAGCCGTTGAATTCCGCAAAACCGTATTCCCTGCCGACAATTCCTCCTACGAATACGCCGTCAGTGCTTCCCGAATTTGAGAAAATGTTGCCGTAGTTGTAGCAATTTATGTATTTATGATGTTGAGTCGATGAGCCGTGGCTATAAAGGTTACCTACAATACCGCCGACATCGTTACCCGAAACAGCTATGTTTCCTTTGTTAATACAATCGCTTATGATAACAGTACCCGGGCCATCAAGATTACCCATGTAACCAAGTATTCCGCCGATTGCCGAAACACCGTTTTTGATATCACCAGTATTTACGCAATTCGTGATTTTCCATGTCGGGTTGTTTGCCTGACTCTGTACAGTTGAAAGAATACCTGCACCGTTTGAGTTTCCGTTTGTTGAAACTGTACCTGTGTTAAGGCAGTTTGTAATCTCACAGCCGTCGTCCTCGATCCATGCACAAAGACCTGCGGTGAACTGCGCGCCGCTGATATTACCGGTATTGACACAGTTGTTCATCATGGTCTTGCCCTTGGCGTAACCGACGATGCCTCCGACATAATTGTTTGTAGGTGATGAAATATTTACTGTATTTTTACAGTTATTGAATGTTATATTGCTGTCGTTATAACTTCTGCCTACAATACCGCCTATATACCACGTTTTACCTGTTATCGTACCGCTATTGGTACAATTCTCGAATTTTGAACTGTTAATTCCATCAATTCCGCCGATGATACCGCCGATAAAGTCATTATTTGCGGTAATTTCACCTTCATTTGTACTGTTAGTTATGGTAACCGTATTGCCTGTCGCTCTTCCGACGATGCCTCCGACATACTTATCACCTGTAACCGAACCGTAATTTTTACAATTTGAAATATTAAACACGGTGTTATATCCGGAGTTTCCGATAAATCCGCCTGTATAATTTGATGCAGCGACCTTACCATTGAAAATACAATCAGATATATTCACTTCGGCATTTTCAATATAGCCGATAAATCCTCCGCCGCTTTCACCACTGTAAACGGTTCCCTCCATTATAACATTTTCAACTGTAGTTTTACCTGATGTCCACCCGATAAGTCCGCCGTGGTCGGAATCCTTATTTGCCAAATCCTTATCATAAACAACGGTTGTCGAAGCAACACTAACCATCGGCGTATCATTTTTTATAATTATTTCGGCCCCGATTGATTCACCTACGAATCCACCTTCTTTATTGCCTCGTCTATTGTCATCTTGATTCGGGGAAACCTTTGTGTTGATTACTTTGCAATTGGTAAATACAGTTTTTTTAAAGGTTTGACCTACAATGCCACCGCATCCGTAGCCGTAATCATTCTCTCTTCCATCTCTTCCGAATTTAATAATTTTCGCTCCGTCAACCGTAACATTATTAATCTGTACGTCCGTATAAGCAGCGCTGCTTTCGCCCTCAATTTTTCCAATCAGAGCGCCTAATCCGTACACGTTTGTTCTGCTTTTGTCTCGTCTATTTAACACCTTAATATAAGTGTCCTTAATTGTAAGATCCTTTACAATGCCGCCGCTCATTTTTCTGATAACACCGAAACCGCCAACATTTGTTCGCTCTGATTTGTCTATACTCTGCCTATAATTGGCTACAATATGATTAGCACCGTCAAGCTCGCCGTACCAAGCCGTTGCGGAATCATCCCAATACGCATATGTTATTCCGCTAAAATCAACGTTACAGTCAAGAACAACCTTTTTACCGTTAAATGTGGTCGGATTTTTAAGAAAATACGCGAATCCGTTACCTGTCTTGATTGTATATGTACTTCCTGACAGTGTGTAGTCTGTGCCGGATGTCCATGTACCGTTTCCATTTGTAACCTTCGAATAAACAACATCAGCCGCCGAAGCCTTCGGAAGAAGCTCCGAAAGCACACTCGGTTCAAAGATAAAGAACGTCGTGAACATCATGACAAGGCACAATGCCACACTGATGAATTTTCGTCCGCCGCGGACGAGAGATCGATTGATTTTCATGTTTTTCACCTCATAAAAAATTCAAATCAATTTTCACTTTCAAAATCTTGTTTTGAAATTTATTATCGGGATACATAGCAATCCCAGTTTGCTATACATTATAACACGTTTATATTCTTTATTCAACCTTAAAAAAGGTTATATTTTCGTCAAAACATAGATTTTTTGCCTTTTTCCCCTTTTTCTTTGTTAATTATCACGAAATACGGTCGTTATCAAAAATAACAGTTTTGAGTCGAATTTTATCGGCTTGCCGTTCTTTTTCTGTCTGCTTCTAAGGATATGCAATGCATAATATTAACGAAATCAAATTGGACTTCGTCTGACTTAAATAAAAATGTTCCGCGGACTTGAAATTTTAGGCTTTTCTACGACGAATTCATTTTTATATCGTTATGTTTTCGGCAAATTTTGGCGTTTTTGTCGAGCAAATTGTGATTGACAGCGCCATGTGACACAAGCGGTTGTATCTTTGAAAATGATGTGTAAAATATAATTTTTCTGTTTAAATTTCTGCCGTAAAAGTGTATAATGTTATGGTAAATGCAATTATTGATGTAAAAGGAAGTTTATAATGTCGTATATTTTTAATTCCTCTGTTCTCGGCTCCATGTTTGCCGTGCCGGCTCAGGTCGTGGATAACTACATAAAATTTGCGAGCGCTTCTCAGCTCAAGACCCTGCTTTGGATATGTCGACACATTTCAGAGCCGATCGACTCCGCCAAAATATCGAAGGAAATCGGATACAGCGTAAGTGACGTTGAAGATGCGCTGACCGTCATTGCAAGCTGGGGAGTTCTTATCGGAACGGATGTTTCCGTTGCTCCCGCTCCTATTGCCGCCGAAGAGCCGAAAGCGACGGAACCGCCGAAGCAGCTTGAGGAAATTTCCGCTTTAAAGCCTTCAAGTGAACAGATAATGACACGCTGCAAGGAGGATCCCGAAATTCTCGCAATGTTCTCTGACATTGAAAAGATGCTCGGCAAAACTCTCGGTTACGACAGCAGAAGCATTCTTCTAATGATGCATGACCACTACGGTCTGCCGATTGAGGTAATTTATATGCTTGTCGATTATTGTAAATCCGTCGGCAAAAGCGGATTTTCATACATCTCAAAGGTCGGCAAGACTTGGGGTGAAAAGGAAATCGACACGATTGAAAAAGCGGACGAGCAAATAAAAATCCTCAACTCCTGTAACAAGCTTTGGAAAGAATTCGCCGAAATGGCAGGAATTCAGAATCCCAGACCGTCCTCGTCGCAGTCGGCTTATCTCAGAACATGGTCGGTCGAGCTGAAATTCAACGTTGAAATGATTTATCTTGCATATGAGGAAATGCTCAACCATTCGAGCAAAATAAGCTTCCCGTACATGAATAAAATCCTGATGAATTGGCACTCCAAGGGAATTAAAACCCCTGACGATATCGAAAAAGAAAAAGAAGAATACCGCAGGAAGAAATCACCTGTCGCACAGGCTAATATATCAAATGTATCTTTTGATATTAACGAAATCAACCGCCGCGGCGAAGCATTGCCGGTATATAAGAAAGGAAGCTGAACATGGCATACAGCAAGGAAACATATAAAAAAGCCGAGCAGGAGCTGGCACAAAGAAGAAACCGTGCGCTTGCCGAGCGTGAGGAACACCACAGAATTGCCGTTGAAGCCGTTCCCGAAATTCTTGAGGTTGAGGAAAGAATGTCCTCGGCAGGCTTGGCAACTATTAAAGCTCTCGGCATGGGGGCAGCGGACGCAAAGGAATACATAAAAAAGCTTTCGAAAATCAATCTTTCCGCACAGGCTCAGCGCAAGCTGCTTCTCAAGAACGGCGGCTTCCCCGTTGATTGGCTTGACGTTCGCTATTCATGCAAAAAGTGTGAGGATAAGGGCTACGTTAACGGGCTCATGTGCGATTGCTTCAAGGAGCTTTTGACGTCGATTGAATACGAAAAGCTCTGCTCAAAGCTGCCTGTCAACGACTGTCGGTTTGAAAACTTCAAGCTCGACTATTACCCCGACGGGGGCGGCACAAGCCCGCGCAAAAGAATGGAAAGCGTGCTGAATTACTGCAAAACCTATGCCGTCGATTTCAACCGAAAATCATCAAGTCTCCTGCTCTACGGTCATACGGGTCTCGGAAAAACTCATCTTTCTCTTGCCATTGCGGGCAGGGTTGTTGAAGCGGGCTACGGAGTCATCTATTCCTCGGCACAAAACCTTTTCAACAAGCTTGAAAAAGAGAAATTCGGCCGTTCCGACGGCAATACCGAAGAAAATATACTTAATTGCGACCTTTTGATAATCGACGATTTAGGAGCAGAGTTTACAACTCAGTTCACGATTTCCTCGCTTTACAACATTGTTAATTCAAGAGGTCTTGAAGATAAGTCAACAATTATAAGCACCAATCTCTCTCCCGAACAGCTTTTAAGCACCTACAGCGAAAGAATTGCTTCAAGAATTCTCAACAACTATACGCTACTGCGCTTTGACGGCACAGATATAAGACAAATTAAAACGAGGTAATTTATGGATATAATTCTTACACTTGCAGCCGAATTCAACTTAAAAAAATGGCAGATTGAAAATGTTGTCTCGCTTATTGACGACGGTAACACTATTCCGTTCATTGCCCGATACAGAAAAGAGGCTCACGGTACACTCGACGATCAAACCCTGCGTGCAATCTCCGAAAGACTGGAGTATCTTCGCAATTTGGACAAGCGCCGCGAGGAGATACGTTCATCGATCGAGGGTCAGGAAAAGCTGACCGATGAAATCTCCGCCGCACTCGATAAGGCGGCAACTCTTGCGGAATTGGAGGACATTTACCGTCCGTTCAAGCCCAAGAGAAAGACGAGAGCCTCCGTAGCAAGAGAAAAGGGACTTGAACCGCTCGCTCAGGCTGTCTATCTTCAGACAGCAAACAGTCCGTCTGCTATTGAGCTTGCCAAGGACTACATAAACGAGGAGAAAGAGGTCAACACCGCCGAGGATGCGCTCCAAGGCGCAATGGATATCATTGCCGAGGACATTTCGGATATGGCCGATATCCGCCGCAGACTGAAAAATCTGCTCAACGTTGTCGGCATAGTAAATGTAAAAGCAAGCGACCCCGAAGCAAAGAGCGTTTATGAGCAATACTACGACTACTCCGAGCCTGTCAGCAAAATTGCCGACCACAGAATCCTCGCAATTAACCGCGGAGAAAATGAGGGATTTCTCAAGGTCAGCCTTGAGCTTGACCGGGTTAAGGCATTGAATGTCATTGCTTCCGAAACGCTCAACGACAAAGGCTCGCCCTGTACAGACACGGTTCGTGACGCAGGCGTTGATGCATACGACAGACTGATTTTTCCGTCGGTCGAGCGTGAGATTCGCTCCGCATTGACCGAGAGAGCCGACGCTTCGGCAATCAGAAATTTCTCGCTCAATTTAAAGGAGCTTTTGCTCCAGCCTCCCGTCAAGGGCAAGGTTGCGCTCGGGCTTGATCCCGGATACAGAACAGGCTGCAAGGTTGCAGTCGTTGACGCAACCGGACGTGTGCTCGATACCGGAGTTGCTTATATCACCCACTCCGCCGCTCAGCAGGCGCAGGCAAAGGCACTTATAAAGAGTTTTATAAAGAAATACGGTGTGCAGATTATTGCAATCGGTAACGGAACGGCATCAAAGGAGACGGAGATTTTCACCGCCGAGCTTCTCAAGGAGCTTGACACCGGCACCGCTTACATGGTAGTCAGCGAAGCCGGCGCATCGGTCTATTCCGCTTCAAAGCTTGCCGCCGAGGAATTTCCGCAGTACGACGTTTCGCTCAGAAGTGCGGTTTCCATTGCAAGACGTTTGCAGGATCCTCTTGCCGAACTCGTTAAGATCGACCCGAAGGCAATCGGCGTAGGTCAATATCAGCATGACATGCCGAAGAAGGAGCTTGACAGCGCACTGAACGGCGTTGTTGAGGACGCAGTAAACAGCGTCGGCGTTGACCTCAACACAGCTTCACCTTCACTTTTGACAAGGGTTTCCGGAATCAACTCGACCGTTGCAAAAAATATTGTCGCTTACCGTGAGGAAAACGGCGAATTTACTTCTCGGTCGCAGCTCAAAAAAGTGCCAAAGCTCGGCGCAAAGGCATTTGAGCAGTGTGCCGGCTTCATGCGCGTACCGGAGAGCAAAAATCTTCTTGATAACACGGGTGTTCACCCGGAAAGCTATACCGCCGCAAAGGCTCTGCTTGAAATCTGCGGCTACACAGTCAATGACGCCGCAAAAAACAAAATCGGCGATCTCGGCGAAAAGATTACCGCTCTCGGCGAAGAAAAGGTTGCCGAAAAAATCGGCGTAGGTGTCCCGACAATGCAGGATATCACTAAGGAGCTTATGCGCCCCGGCCGCGATCCGCGTGATGAGCTTCCGCCGCCGATGCTCCGTACAGATGTTATGGATATGAAGGATCTCAAGCCCGGCATGGAGCTGAAAGGAACGGTAAGAAATGTTATTGACTTCGGCGCTTTCATTGATATCGGTGTTCACCAGGACGGACTGGTTCACGTTTCGCAGATCACAAATCGCTATATAAAGCACCCGTCCGACGTACTCAAGGTCGGACAGATCGTCACGGTTTGGGTGCTTGACGTTAATATCGAAAAGAAAAGAATTTCACTCACAATGAAAAAGCCCAAGGACATTGAATAATGAACAAGCTCGACAGAAAAAACTCAAAAAAGCTAATATATCTATGCTCCCTTGCATATTTTGTCAGCTACCTTACAAGAATAAATTTCGCCGCCGTAATTGCAGCGATAATCTCCGACGGCTACATTGAAAAAGCAGCGGCAGGCGCAGTCACTACCGTCGGATTTATTACCTACGGCGTAGGTCAGCTCGTCAGCGGCAAGCTCGGCGACCGTTTTGATCCCAAAAAGCTGATGACTATCGGTTTCTGTTCAACAGCGGCGATGAATCTGCTCATTCCGTTTGTCAAGGGAGCGGTTCCGATGTGCCTTGTTTGGGGCGTGAACGGACTGGCACAGTCGCTCATGTGGCCACCGATGCTCAAGATAATGAAAACGGCAATGAACGAAGATGATTTCAACAAAGGCTGCGTTCAGACAAATCTCGGAAGTACGGTCGCAACAATTATTATTTATCTGCTCTCCCCTGCCGTTATCTCCGTTTGGAGCTGGAAGGGTGTATTCTTTATCACTGCGCTTTGCGGCATTATCATGGCAATTACATGGTTCGCCGTGCTGACAAAAATAGAGAGGTCGGCAGACATCAAATATATTCTCAAAAAATCCTCTGACAAGAAAAAGAAAATGCACAGCCCGGCCATGCCGCTCATGTTGCTCATTTTAACGCTTGCGGCGATATTCTTCCAGGGAATTCTCCGCGACGGCGTAACGACATGGCTTCCGACCTACATTTATGAGTCATTCGGACTGAGCAGCGAAAAATCAATTCTTACCAGTGCGGTCATTCCGATTTTCTCATACATCAGCCTGCAAATCTGCTCCAAGCTTTATAACAAAACAGGCAGAAAGCCGTTCAAATGCGGACTGATGGTTTTCGCCGTCGGCGCTGCTTCAACGATAATTCTTGTCGCCTTTGGCGGTCATTCCGTAATTCTGACTGCGATTATGTGCGCACTCATCGTTGGCTGTATGCATGGAGTTAACCTTGTTCTCATCAGCTTTATTCCCGGAATTTACGGCAACAACGAAAATGTATCGGAGCTTTCCGGTACGCTGAATTTCATGACATATGTAGGCTCGGCGGCTTCGGCTTACGGCTTCGCCCTGCTTTCGGACAGCTATGGCTGGAACGGCACAATAATCAGTTGGGTCATAATTGCGCTGCTGGGCACAGTAACTGTCGGCGTCTGCAAAATAATTGATAAGGAACCTCAAAAATGAACGATAAAAAGTCAAAGAAAGAACAAAAAACAAGCTTTTGCCCGGTCGCCGGAAAATGCGGCGGCTGCCAACTGCAAAACATGACATATGAACGTCAGCTTGGCTTTAAGGAAGCGAAGGTGGTCAAGCTTCTCGGCAAATACTGCCATATTGATAACATAATCGGAATGGAGCACCCGTTCCATTATCGCAACAAGGTTCAGGCTGCTTTCGGCTCAACAAGGGGCGGCAAAATAATCTCGGGCGTCTATCAGTCAAAGTCGCACAGAATAGTCTGCATCGACCGCTGCCGAATCGAAGACAGGAAAGCCGATGAAATCATCGTGACGATTCGTTCAATGATGCCGAAATATCGCATGACAGCTTATAACGAGGACAGAGGCACGGGATTTTTGCGTCACGTGCTCGTTAAACGGGGCTTCAAAAGCGGTGAAATTATGGTTGTTCTTGTTACGGGAACTGTGGTTTTTCCCGGTAAAAATGCTTTCATAAAAGAACTGCTTGAAATTCACCCCGAGATAACAACTATCGTTCAAAATATCAACAATTCCGATACGAGCATGGTTCTCGGTGAAACAGAAAAAGTTCTTTACGGCAAGGGTCATATTAAGGACTCGCTTTGCGGCTGTGTTTTCGGAATTTCGCCGAAATCGTTCTATCAAATAAATCCGATTCAGACCGAAAAGCTCTACAATAAAGCGATGGAGTTTGCGAATCTCACGGGTAAAGAGACCGTAATTGACGCTTATTGCGGCATCGGCACAATAGGTATCGTCGCCGCCAAGAAAGCTAAGCAGGTTATCGGCGTTGAGGTCAACCGTGATGCCGTTCACGATGCGATTGCCAATGCCAAGCTTAATGATACAAAGAATATTCGATTTTACTGCGCCGACGCAGGCGAATTCATGGTTGACATGGCTTCGAACGGCGAAAAAGCGGACATTGTTTTCATGGATCCTCCGAGAGCGGGAAGCGACAAGGCATTTCTTTCATCTGTCGTCACTCTCAGCCCGAAGAAAATCGTCTATATCTCCTGCAACCCCGAAACACAGGCGAGAGACCTCTCTTTCCTCGTCCGCAACGGCTATAAGGTCAGAAAAATCCAGCCCGTCGATATGTTCCCCCACACGGCACATGTTGAATGTATTGCACTTTTGACGAGAGGAAAGAACTGAATATTACCATTTAAACTAATTTAATAAATATTGATTTATATAATTTATATTTCAATACAAGGAGAAATGTAACCGTGATAAACTTGGGAAAATTAAAAGAAATAAAAGATTTGCGAAAAGTATGGCCGCATGAAGCGTTGGACTTTACCCCTTGGCTTGCAGAAGAAGATAATCTTGCATTATTAGCCGATGCTGTCGGTTTGGAAATAACTCTTGATGAAACCGAGTCCAGCGTCGGAGATTTTAATGTTGATATTTATGCTACGGAAACAGGAACAGACAAAAGAATTATTATAGAAAATCAGCTTGAAGATACAAACCACGACCATCTTGGAAAACTGATTACATATGCATCAGGGAAATCAGCAAGTAGTGTAATTTGGGTTGTGAAAAGAGCAAGAGAAGAACATCGTGCCGCGATTGAATGGCTAAACAATCATACCGATGAAGATATTGCTTTTTTCTTGGTAGAAATTAAGTTATTCCGAATTGACAATTCTGATATTGCGGTAAAATTTGATGTAGTAGAAAAGCCTAATGATTGGGCAAAAGAAATTAAGCGGAATACTAATAGCTCTCCTACAGAACAAGCAAGATACGATTATTGGCTTGCCTTTAATGACTATGCATTTCAAAAAGATGAGTTTTCGAAGCAATTTAATAAAAGAAAAGCAACTACAGATCATTGGATGAGTTTAAGCGTCGGTTCATCGGCTTGTCATATTAGCATATCGCAAATAAGAAGGGACAATCATGCACTTGTTGAATGGTACATTCCGGACGATAAGGATCTGTATCAAAAATTATACTCCTATAAAGACAACATTGAGCAAGATATGGGTGTGTCTCTTGAATGGAATGAACTACCTAACAAAAAAGCAAGTCGAATTCTAATATATAAAGATGTCGATTTTGATGACAAAAGTGATTGGCCGTCACAGTTTGATTGGATAATAGATATGTCTATTAGAATGAAAAAAACATTCAGAAAATATTTGTGATTGTGATTATTAAACTAATTTTTTAAAAAATCTTCCAGTTCAACAACCATTTCGGTTCAGCTTACGGCGTCACAATGCTTATACGGGAAAGGAAACATTCAAGCGAAAAATACCACGGAGGTTGATTTATGACCTTAAAAGAAGCTATAAAATACAGAAAAATATGGATGGGCTTTGCTATTTTGTGGATAGTCTTTTTTCACTTCGGCTACAAGCTGCCCGATCCTTTTTCCGTCATACAGTCGAACGGCTACAGCGGCGTTGACATTTTCTTTTTTGCTTCGGGTATCGGCTGTTATCTTTCATATTCCCGTGACAAAAATGCCGCTGCTTTTCTCAAGCGACGCTTTATAAAAATCATGCCTACATATCTGGTTTTCATCGTTATATGGTGTCTGTATAAGGTCATAACCGCAGGTATGGATTTTCCGACGGTGCTCGGCAACATTTTCTGCATTCAGGATCTCACCGGCAAGCCCGGAGGATTTAACTGGTATTTCGGCGCAATGTGGATTTTTTATATTTTGACGCCGTACTTTGCCGCCGTTGTCGATAAAATCAAAAAGCCTGCCGGATGTGTCCTTTTCTGTCTGCTGCTGGTGCTGTTCTCCTTCCCGTTTTGGAACGTTACCGCCCTTATAATAATCGTAACAAGGCTTCCCGTTTATTTCTTGGGAATGTTTTTCGCAAAATGCTCGCAGGAAAGCGATAAAAAAATCACGGCAAAATTTATGCTGTTTGCCACACTTCTTTCGCTATTGAGCATGGCGGCATTTTTCATATGCTTTTTTAATCTGCATGATGAGCTTTGGAACTACGGGCTGTGGTGGTATCCGTTTATAATCACCGCACCGACAATCTGTATTTTCCTTTCATTTATCGGAAGATTTCTTGAAAAGAAGCCGTTCGGGCAAAAAATAAATGCGGCATTTTCGTTTGTCGGCGGCTACACTTTCGAGCTTTTTCTTGTGCACAAATTCATTTTCAACGAGACGGCTGACTTGATCATGGCAAACAAGCCCGATCACGTTGTTGCGATTTGGTTTGCCTCCCTTATTCCCGTCGTTATCGGCACTGTGATTCTTTATTGGCTGACAAAAGGCATTAAAGCTCTCATATTCAAATCATCAAAATAACAAAACGGCAGTAACATTGAAGCTACTGCCGTTTTTCAATCTTAATAAATCTGTAATTTTGACAGGAAGTCCTGCATGCCGTCCTTCATTTTGTCGCTCACTGCGTCGAAGTCAACCGTTGCAAGCACCGAGCGAACCGAACCGATATCCGTATTCTCTCCCTCTGCTACGGTAAAGTTGCACTTCTTCCCCTCAAGCTTGAGCGTGTACTCACCTGCCGGAAGCTTTGCGCCGAAATTGCCCGAAGTGTCGGTCATCATTCTGTAAACCGTGCCGTCACGATTGCTCGTTACAGTAAAATCAATCACGTTGCTCGGCGTGATTTTCGCCCATTTAAGATGTCCGTTTACCGTGCCGTAGTTTTCGCACTCTTTTATTGCCGCTTCAACTGCAAGCTGAGCGTTTACCATTCGCATTGTGCCCGTCGGCAGATGAAGCCTGGACGAGCTGTCGGCGACCTCATACTTTGTGTTCTCCTCGTCGCAGACAAAGTGCTTGACCTGAGCACCCGTAAAAGAAGGATTAACGCTCCAAACCAGTGAAGCGATACCCGTTACTATCGGGGCAGCCATTGATGTGCCGTTGAGGTAACTGTAAGAGCAATAGTTATATTGGTTACCATCGCCGTTGTAATACGCGCTGTAAATTTCATAACCCGGGGCACAAATTGAAACCTGACTGCCGCCGTTTGAAAACTCTACCTGCTCAAACCGGTTGTTGCCGTTGAACTTTGCCGCCGCAACAACAATTATTCTGTCAACAATTTCCTGCGGAGTGACACCTTTGACTGTTTTAACTGCATTGTCGACCGTTATCGGACAAAATGTGCCGTTATTGCTTGCGTCAACGGCATAGGCAAACTTATCGTTTTTGTAAACGCCATTGCCTGCCGATTGACAGCAGATAAAATCATAGCCGCGTTGGAGCATTTTGGCAATGTAATATGAATTGAACTTGCCCTGAGTATCCTTAACGATTTGCAGCCTGTCAATTCCGTTTTTTATTGTGCCGGAACTTCCGAGAGAAAAATTGACTACTTTTGCTCCTGCACGAACAGCGTTGACAAAGCCGGTCATTATTCTTGCACTGTTGTTCCATTTTTGCCCCTGTTCTTCGTTAGCCTGCCAGTCAATACAAACAAGCCTGCCGTCACGGACAATTCCGGTCAATCCCTTTTCGTTATCCTGAGTTGCTCCGATGATTCCGGCAACATGATTGCCGTGATACGAGGGAGCATTATTTTTTTCAAAGAATTCATTCGGGAAAACGATCTTTCCTTCAAGGTCTTCATGAGTCGGGTCGAATCCCGTATCTACAATTCCAACATCGATATCGCTGAAATATTCGTCGTAATCCCAAGCCTTATCGACATCTGTCGCCTTTATCCACCAGTTTGAGAACGTAAACAGTCTGTCAAGCGCATCGTCTTCCCAATAGGTAAAGTTCCACGGATCTTTCGGAACATAATCGGGCGTTATCTTCTCCGCTAACGAACAGCTTGCGAATTCGACCTTTTCATTTTCCATAAGCTCTTCGCACAGGTCATTGATTTCATAAAAATCCGAACGTTCAATTTTTATTTCGTATTCGTTCATAAAATCAACCTTGCCGACTATCTCACCGTCAAGTGACTTAACAACATTGTTTTTATCGAGAAGCGTTGCATCGTCGCTGAAAAACACCGTTACAGCATCGTTTATGTAGGTTGTAGAGTCCTCAAGAGTCGATATGCTCTCCTCCTTCGGTTCATAAAAAATATCGTCCTCGTCTTCAAACCGAGCGATATTATTTGCATTGATTTCAACTGTTTTTGCCGAATTCTTTTCTGCCGAAGTGCTGCTTTTTGCCACGGTCCTTTCAACCGATCCTTCGGCTTTTGAAACGGCCTGAACCGTCGGTTCGTCAGATAGACGAGCTTCCTTTGCAAGCTTAATGCCGACTGTCGGCGAACCTGCGGCAATAACTGCCGCCAACGCAAAAGAAAGGACGGAGCTTAAAATCTTCCGCTTTTTCATTTTATAACACCCCTATTTTATATATAATCGTATGTTACTATGTTAGGCAGTAAAAGTCAATGTGATTTTCAATAAAAATTGAACTATATTTATAATTTTTATAGAAAATATATAGATTTTTAAGTTAATGTATGATATTATATATGTATATTTATTATTCGGAGGGCTGAATATGACGGTAAAAGAAATCATTGATATACTCGACGGACATATGATCTACGGCGAGGATCTGCTTGACAGAGAGGTGTTTACCGCCTGCGGCAGTGATATGATGAGCGATGTGCTTGCTTTTGTCAAGGAGCAGGCAGTTCTTTTGACAGGTCTTGTTAATCCGCAGGTTGTGAGAACTGCGGAAATGATGGACATGAGCTGCATTGTTTTCGTAAGGGGTAAATCGCCCGACCTAAGCATGATCGAACTTGCCGAGCAGCGTGACATTGTTCTCATCGGAACCGAGCTTGAAATGTTCACCTCCTGCGGCCGTCTCTACGCTCATGGGCTCAGAGGAGGCAGCGGAAAATAATGGACGAGATAAAATTGCATTATGACGTCAGTGCCTATGACTTCACAAGAGCAGGTGAAGCATCGGGCAAGCTGAAGCGTTCTCTTAAAGAGCTTGGATTCTCCCCTGCAGTCACACGCAACGTTGCGATTTCTGTCTATGAGGCGGAAATAAACATGGTTATTCATGCCGACGGCGGAGTTATCGACGCAAGCATAACCCCCGAATGTATAACCGTTGTGCTGGCAGACAAGGGACCGGGAATTCCAAATGTCGAGCTTGCTATGAAGGCGGGTTATTCAACCGCACCCGAGAATGTGCGTTCGCTTGGCTTCGGTGCAGGCATGGGTCTGCCGAATATTAAAAAATACACCGACGAAATGAACATTGATACGGTTATCGGTGAGGGTACAACAATCACTTTAAAAATATACAATAAATAATTATCTGAAAGCAAGGAGTAGATCATGGATACTGTTTTTCATTCGGTTAGCCTTGATAAGCAAAAATGTCTCGGATGTATGAACTGTATAAAAAGATGCCCCACCCAGGCGATAAGAGTTCGCCACGGTAAGGCAACGATTATTTCCGAGCGCTGTATCGACTGCGGAGAATGTATTCGCATCTGTCCCCATCACGCAAAAACCGCTAAAAGCGATCCGATAGAGGATATTCAAAAATTCAAATATAAAATTGCTCTGCCGGCGCCGTCGCTCTACGGTCAGTTCAATAATCTTGACGATATCAATTACATATTGACCGCTTTGACGGAACTGGGCTTTGACAAGGTTTTCGAGGTTGCAAAGGGAGCCGAAATCATCTCCGACGCAACGAGAAAGCTGCTGAAAAACGGCAATCTGAAAAAACCGATTATTTCCTCGGCGTGTCCTGCCGTATGCCGGCTGATAAGAATTTCATACCCGGATCTTATCGGCAACCTTTTGGAACTAAACACTCCGATGGATGAGTCGGCACGTTTGGCAAGAATTGAAGCGAAAGAGCAAACAGGCCTTGACGACAGCGACATAGGCGTATTTTTCATTACCCCCTGCCCTGCCAAAATCACGGCGATAAAAAATCCGCTCTGCGCCGAGAAATCTGACGTTGACGGAGCAATCGCAATCAGCGATATTTATCCCATGCTTGTCAGCAAAATGGATCACCTCAAGGAGCTTAAAAGCATAGATGAATCGGGCCGAATCGGCGTCGGCTGGGCGACAAGCGGCGGTGAAGCCTCAGGCTCGTTGAGCCAGAAATATGTTGCCGCCGACGGAATTGAAAATGTTATAAAAATTCTTGAAGAGATCGAGGACGAAAAGCTTAACGACATTGAATTCATTGAGCTTAACGCCTGTACGGGCGGCTGCGTCGGCGGTTGCCTTACGGTTGCGAACACCTTTGTTGCAAAAACGAGGCTGTCAATTCTGAAGCAATACCGTCCGGTTTCATGCAATCATATAGATGCAAACGAAGTACCGAACGAGATGATGTGGCAAGAGAATTTACAGCCGTACTCGGTACTGAAGCTTGCCGACAATGTGACCGATGCAATGAAGCTTATGAACCAGGTCTCGGAAATGGTGAAGAATTTCCCGGGACTCGACTGCGGCACCTGCGGCGCACCGACCTGCCGTTCGCTCGCCGAGGATATTGTCCGAGGCTATGCAAGCATTGACCACTGCGTTTTCCGTCTTAAGGCGGAAATGAGTCACACCACTCCGCTCAACGAGAATGAGATTGAAAAATTTATTCCCGTTCCGTTCCGCGAGATTATTGACGAGGAGAAGCTGAAATGGACATAAAAACACTTAAAGAAAAGCTTGATTTAACTCTGATCTGCGGCGATGATCTTGATAGGCCCGTAACAGGCTGCTATTGCGGAGACCTGCTCAGTTGGGTCATGTCGAGAGCACAGGAGGGCGACGCATGGCTTACGGTTATGGGCAACGTTAATTCTATCGGCGTTGCCGTTCTCGCCGATGTTGCCTGTATAATTTTGACCGAAAATGCCGCGCTTGATGAGGACGCTCTCAAAAGAGCCGAGCAAAACGGCGTAATAATTCTCACAACGGCGAAGAACTCCTATCAGGTTGCCGCCGAGATTTCAAGGCTGATTTAAAATGGAATTATACTATGATTTTCATCTTCATTCGTGTCTTTCTCCATGCGGCGATAAGGATATGACGCCATATAACCTTGTTAATATGGCAAAGATTCTCGGCATGGACGTCATTGCCCTGACCGATCACAACACCGCTCAGAATTGCCGTGCCGCTCTTGAGGTCGGTGAAAAAATCGGCATGACAGTCATACCCGGCATGGAGCTTTGTACCTCGGAGGAAGTGCACGTTGTGTGCTTGTTTGATGAAGTGAATAATGCGGAAGCTTTTTCGGAATATGTACTCTCAACCGTTCCGCCGGTTAAAAACCGACCCGATATTTTCGGCGACCAGTTAATCATGGACAGCGGCGACGGGATAATCGGAACACAGGAGCTGCTGTTGACAACGGCAAGCGGAATCAGCATTGAAAATGCGGTTAAATATGTCAGTGAATACGGCGGAGTATGCTACCCCGCCCACATTGACAGAAGCTCCTACAGCGTGATTTCCAACCTCGGAATGATAACGCCCGAGATGAACTTCAAGGCAGTTGAAATGACGGAACAAGCCGATCGGAACGAATACATGGAGAAATATCCGATTATAAAAGATATGCCCGTTATAGTCAGCTCCGATGCGCACTACCTTGAAAACATGAAAGAAGCGAAGCACACGGTAAATGTCAACGATAATACAGCAAAAGCAATCGTTGATTATTTCAGAAATCTGTTATAAGTATCCGGAGCAGCGGCTCAAAACCGCCGTTCCGGACATAAGAAAAATTTAATCAGTATTTTTTTAAAAAAACGTCAATATTACTTGACAAAACCGAGATTTAATGGTATCATATCAAGCGTTGCAGATATGCGGGTGTAGTTTAGTGGTAGAATTCCAGCCTTCCAAGCTGGTCGTGTGGGTTCGATTCCCATCACCCGCTCCATTTTCTCCGAACATTCTGCAATGTGGAGAACTAATGCGCTTGTAGCTCAGGTGGATAGAGCAACTGCCTTCTAAGCAGTGGGTCAGGGGTTCGAGTCCCTTCAAGCGCGCCATATGGTGGGTATAGCTTAGTTGGTTAAAGCGCCAGTTTGTGGCACTGGAGACCGTCGGTTCGAATCCGACTATCCACCCCATAGAGTCTGCAGGTTCTGCAGACTTTTTTTAAACTCAATAAATATTGGGGTGTCGTCAAGCGGTAAGACACAGCACTTTGACTGCTGCATTCGCTGGTTCGAATCCGGCCACCCCAGCCAAAAAGGTTGCACAGAAGTGCGGCCTTTTTTGATTAAAAGAGAAAGAGCGAAAGTAACTTCAAAAGCTTCCCTTTGAACGAACAAAAGGAAGCTTTTTATTATATGATCGTTTTCTTTGTACCGAAGCTGTAATAAATTACTGCGAGTGGGCAAAAAAACGTTCCCTGTGCAAAAGAAACCGCTAAAAAATAAAAACGTTTTATTTCGGATGCAGAAAGCGTTTTCTTTGTCCCGATGCTGTGCTTTTGCACTGCGAGTGGGCGAAAAACGTTCCCTGTGCAAAAGAAACCGCTAAAAAATAAAAACGGTTTATTTCGGATGCAGAAAGCGTTTTCTTTGTCCCGAAGCTGTGCTTTTGCACTGCGAGTGGGCGAAAACGTTTCCTGTGCAAAAGAAACCGCTAAAAAATAAAAACGGTTTATTTCGGATGCAGAAAGCGTTTTCTTTGTTCCGAAGCTGTGCTTTTGCACTGCGAGTGGGCAAAAACGTTTCCTGTGCAAAAGAAACCGCTAAAGAATAAAAACGGTTTATTTCGGATGCAGAAAGCTTTTTCTTTGTCCCGAAGCTGTGCTTTTGCACTGCGAGTGGGCAAAAACGTTCCCTGCGCAAAAGAAACCGATAAAAATAAAAACGGTTTATTTCGGATGCAGAAAGCGTTTTCTTTGTCCCGATGCTGTAATAAATTACTGCGAGTGGGCAAAAAACGTTTCCTGTACAAAAGAAACCGCTAAAAAATAAAAACGTTTTATTTCGGATGCAGAAAGCGTTTTCTTTGTCCCGATGCTGTGCTTTTGCACTGCGAGTGGGCGAAAAACGTTTCCTGTGCAAAAGAAACCGCTAAAAAATAAAAACGTTTTATTTCGGATGCAGAAAGCGTTTTCTTTGTCCCGATGCTGTGCTTTTGCACTGCGAGTGGGCGAAAAACGTTCCCTGTGCAAAAGAAACCGCTAAAAAATAAAAACGGTTTATTTCGGATGCAGAAAGCGTTTTCTTTGTCCCGAAGCTGTGCTTTTGCACTGCGAGTGGGCGAAAAAACGTTTTCTGCACCGAAAGAAGCCGTTTTTTAGTCTTTCTTGGATACTTCTTTGATATACTCTCTGAAGAAAACTACACTTTCTTTGAGCGCCGAGATCGGGCAACGCTCGTTGGTTGCGTGCGTTGTAAGGAAAAGTTCAACGGAAACATTGAACGGAGCATAACGAAGGATGTTGTCACAAATCTCTCCGTAACGGTAGGAATCCGTGCCGCCCATTACAAGGTAGGGAGCAACGGCAACATCATTGGGGTGAAGTCCTTCTTCAACCTTTCTTATCGCATTGAATGCCCTGGAATCCGTCGGTGAAAACTTAGTTGCTTCCTTACTGTAGAGACGCTCAACCTCAAGATCTTTATAGCGAACAGCCTTGCGAATGTGCTTTTCAACATCGTCAACCGTATCGCCCGGGAGAGGTCTGAAATTGACCGTGATGCTCGGTCTCTGCGGCAAAACGTTCGGCTCGGGACTTCCCTCACACATTGAGATACTCTGAATCGTTCTGACCATGCTTGCAGATTCGGGAATTGCTTTAAGCACAAGCTTAATAATCGGCTTGAGAAGCCATACATTGCACATTACAACTCTGCCGAGATAGGTTGCCTTTCTGCCGACCGTATCAAAAAGCTCTGTAAGAAACGGAAGCATATGCGACTTAAACTGATGCCTTTCAACGTCCTTAATTGTATTGGCAAGCTTCGCCATACCGCTGTGCTTTGGAGCTGCCGAAGTGTGACCGCCCTTATCATGAACGGTGAGCTTCATATCCGCATAGCCTTTTTCGGCAACGCCGACCGCAGCAATATATGTATGAATAAGTCCCTTGACGTCAAGACGAAGAAGTGCGCTTCCCTCATCGAGAACACTGTCAAGATGAATTCCTCTTGAACGGAGAACCTTAACGATCTCATCCGCACCCGATTCCTTGGAGCAAACGATCTCCTCATTGTGGCCGAAGCAGAGATAAACGTCTCTTTCCGGCTGGAAGCCCTCCTCCATAAGGGATTCAACCGCCTCCATAACGCAGATAAGATGATTTTTCATGTCAAGAGCGCCTCTGCCCCAGATTATTTCACCGTCGTTATAGCCGCTGAAAGCATCATGCGTCCAGTCGTCCTCCGTGCCCTCGGCAACAGGGACAACATCCTGATGCGAAAGCAGCGCCATCGGCTCAAGATCCGGATTCTTGCCCTTCCAGCGATATATAAGGCTCGCCTTTGAGACATTTTCCTTAACCGTATTCTGCTTTATAAGCGGATAGGCTTCATCAAGAAAAGCGTGAAATTTTTCAAACTCCGACCAGTCTATCTCATCGGGATTGCTTCTTGAAATTGTTTTACACTGAATTGCTTTTGAAAGATGCTCGGCAACCTTATCCACGTCGATGTCGGCATCCTCGATTTTAACCCCTTCAAACTTTTTCGGCTTGTGAAAAATTGCCCTTATAAGAGTTACAACAATAAAAAGAGCCAACAAAGCCAATAAAATTTTCCACCACATGATTATGCAATACCTCCTAAAAATACATTGTAGATTTTAGCATAATGACAAAAAATTGTCAATACTACATATCGTTTTAAAAGTCAAAACAACAGTAAACGGTGTCAAGCAGTCCATTGCATTACATTTTCAGTGTGAGATTGTGTAAAACGTCAAAAAGCATACTTTTTGGTACGATTTAATGTGTTTCTATTAGGTAATTATGCACATAGCACAATTTTAGTTGGGTAAAAGTGCACAAATTGAGCATAAATTATTTGTGCAAAACGCTTGACAAGTAGATACTTTGGTGCTATAATGTAGTCACAAAAAGAAAAGAAAGGAATGAATGACTTATGACAAACAACATGTACTATGTCGCAGAGGAAAAAATATTAAACGAGATCGCAAATGAAAAGAAGTTTTCATTCCGTGCTATCTTAAAGCTCTTGACAGCAGGCGCTATTTCAAGAAAGTTTTAATAGCATCGGCTTTTGCGAGCCGTTAATATTGAATTTCTCTATGCCCGATTTAACCGCCATGCGGATTGCACCCCGGTAATTACCGGCTCCGAAATATCGGAATTGCGTGACGGCAAAGGCAGAACTCATAATCACTCGAAAAGGTTTTATTCCCCCCTTCCTTTTCGGGTGATTTTTTATTTTCATTCGGAAACATTACTCAAAAATTCATAAATTGTTAACAGGCGGAAATATTGACAATTGTTGAACAGTAAACTATAATGTTGAATGTCGTACAAATATAAAAAGGAGTGAATATTATGGAAGAGACAGTTCACAACGAACTGCGGTCACTTTCGCATATTATTTACAGATTTATCGAAAACCTGCCGAATAAAAAGAAAATTGATTCCATGACAGGCACAAACGGCTGTATAATCGGTTATCTTGCCGAGAACAGCGGCCATGATGTTTTTCAAAAGGACATTGAAAAGGCCTTCGGGATAACACGCTCGACCGCTTCAAAGGTGATAAATCTTATGGAGCAAAAGGGTCTTGTGGAAAGGCAGTCGGTAAGCTGTGACGCACGTCTGAAAAAAATCGTCATGACGGATAAATCCAAGGCTGTATCACACCTTATGGCTGAGGATATGGCCCTCGTTGAAGGTATTCTGACCGACGGATTCAGCCCCGAGGAAAAGGAAGCCTTGTATGATTATCTCAAAAGAATGAAACAAAATCTCAAAAACTATCATTTAAAGGAAAAGGAGGAATGTTGATATGCATATGGTAAAAAGACTTATGCAATGTATCCGTGAATACAAGCTGCCGTCTCTGCTCAGTCCTCTGTTTATCACCGGCGAAGTCGTTATCGAGTGCTTTATACCTTTTATAACAGCTCAGCTCATTGACAGCATTGAAGCAGGGCGCGGCATGGATGTAATAACTCAATACGGTATCAAGCTTGTGATTCTCGCAATTTGCTCGCTTATGTGCGGCGCACTTGCAGGACATTTCTGCGCCGTAGCCTCGTGCGGATTTGCAAAAAATCTCCGTCACGATCTTTTCTATGCGGTTCAGAACTATTCATTTTCAAACATTGACAAATTTTCGGCGTCAAGCCTCGTTACAAGACTCACGACCGATGTAACAAACGTTCAGAACTCATACATGATGATAATAAGAACGGCAATAAGAAGCCCGTTGATGCTTGTTTTCTCAATTGTTATGACAATCAAGCTCAGCCCGAGACTGACAACAGCATTCGTTGCTCTTATTCCGTTCCTTGCAATCGGACTCGTGCTGATGATAAAGATGGTAATGCCGCTTTTCAAGCGAATATTCAAGCGTTACGATGCGATGAATAATTCCGTTCAGGAAAATGTTGCAAGTATCAGAGCGGTCAAATCATTTGTTCGTGAGGATTTTGAAAACCAGAAGTTTTCTGTCGCTTCCGACAATGTATGTAACGACTTTACAAAAGCCGAGAAGCTTATGGCTCTCACCAATCCCCTTGTCAGCGCCGCAATTTACGTTATCATGCTAATAGTATTCTATTTCGGAGCGAAGATAATTGTTACATCGGGCGGCACTGAGCTTCAGGTCGGCGGTCTTTCGTCAATTTTAACCTACGGTATGCAGGTTCTGATGAGCCTTCTCATGGTTTCCATGACGCTTGTTATGATTTCCATGTCATTCGCTTCGGCGGGCCGTATCGTTGAGGTTCTTGAAGAAGGCAGCACGATCAGAAATCCGACGAATGCCGTTTGCAAAGTTGAGGACGGATCGATTGACTTTGAAAATGTTGATTTCGCTTATTCAAAAAAGCAGGAGGTCAACACTCTGCGAAATATAAGCTTCCACATCAACTCAGGAGAAACGATAGGCATAATCGGCGGAACGGGAAGCAGTAAATCAACGCTTATCCAGCTCATTCCGAGACTTTACGACGTTACAAAAGGAAGCGTTAAGGTCGGCGGAATTGATGTCAGAAAATATGACATCAAGACTCTGCGTGATGCGGTTTCCGTTGTGCTTCAGAAGAATGTTCTTTTCTCGGGAACGATTAAGGAAAATCTTCGCTGGGGCGACAAAAATGCAACCGATGAGGATATAATAAGAGTCTGCAAGCTCGCTCAGGCAGATGAATTCATCGAGCAGATGCCCGACAAATACGACACCTATATCGAGCGCGGCGGCGCAAATGTCTCCGGCGGACAGAAGCAGAGACTTTGCATTGCAAGAGCCTTGCTCAAAAAGCCGAAAATTCTTATTCTCGACGACTCCACCAGCGCCGTTGACACAAAGACAGACGCAATGATAAGAAAAGCTTTCCGTGAAGAAATTCCCGATACAACCAAGCTGATCATCGCTCAACGTATCTCCTCGGTTCAGGATGCCGACAGAATAATCGTCCTCAACAACGGTGAGGTCAACGGAATCGGCACCCACGACGAACTTATGGAGAACAACGAAATTTACCGTGAGGTATTTGAATCTCAGACAAAGGCAGGTGATTTTGATGAGTAATCCGATGCCGAAAGGAAAAAGAGCTCCGATGATGGGAATGAAATCCGGAGCAAAAAAAGGAACCTTTAAAAGACTGATGAAAATGCTTTTCAGCGAGTATAAGGCTCCGCTGATTGCGGTCATTATATGTATAATCCTGTCAACGCTTGCCGCAACAACCTCAAACCTGTTCCTTAACAGCTTTATTGTTGAGATAACGAAAGGAATAGACACAGGCTGGGACGCGGCGCTGCCAAACATCGTCAAAATCATTGCGACAATGGGCTGCATTTATCTTGTGGGCGTTGTAGCTTCTTTCTTCCATGCAAGAATAATGGCAATTGTTACGCAGGGCTTTCTCAACAAAACCCGTAAGACAATGTTCCGTAAGATGGAAAAGCTACCGATAAAATACTTCGATACACATCCGCACGGAGATATAATGTCCTACTACACGAACGACATTGACACCCTTCGACAGCTTGTTTCGCAGGCGATGCCGGCTCTCATTCAGTCGGCACTGACAATTATCATTCTTGTAGCTTACATGCTTTATCTGAGCGTTTGGATGACCCTTATTGTTTTCGGCGCAGTAGGACTGATGATGATAGTCGTTAAAATTGTCGGCGGCAATTCGGCAAAATTCTTCGTCCGTCAGCAGAAGGCTCTCGGCAAAACAGAGGGCTTCATCGAGGAAATGATGAGCGGACAGAAGGTCGTCAAGGTCTTTAACCATGAGCAGGAGAGCTGCAAGGCTTTTGACAGAATAAACGGCGAGCTTTTTAAAGAAGCCTCAAAGGCTAACAGCTTCGCAAATATTCTTATGCCTATCATGGGCAATATAGGTAATATTCTCTATGTTTGCATCGCTTTCATCGGCGGACTTCTTATTCTCTCGCCGAATGCTCACAATCTTTCATTCTCGGGTCAGGTTCTCGGCATTGCCGTTGTTGTTCCTTTCCTGAACATGACAAGACAGTTTACGAACAACATCAGCCAGATTTCCCAGCACATCAACAGCATCGTTATGGCTCTTGCGGGTGCGGACAGAATATTTGACCTCATGGACGAAAAGCCCGAGGTTGACGACGGCTATGTTACACTCGTCAATGCAAAAGAGATTGACGGCAAACTCATTGAGTGTAAGGAACGCACGGGAACATGGGCATGGAAACACCCCCACGAGGACGGAAGCGTTACCTATACCAAGCTCATGGGCGATGTTCGCATGGAGCATATGGACTTCGGCTATGACCCGAATAAAATTGTTCTCCATGATATTTCGCTCTTCGCCGAACCGGGTCAGAAGGTTGCCTTTGTCGGTGCAACGGGTGCAGGCAAAACAACTATAACAAACCTTATCAACCGTTTCTATGACGTTGCCGACGGCAAAATACGTTATGACGGAATTAACATCAATAAAATTAAAAAAGACGATCTTCGTCATTCGCTCGGAATCGTTCTTCAGGAAACCAATCTTTTCACCGGCACGGTTATGGAAAATATCCGTTACGGCAAGCTTGACGCAACAGACGGTGAATGTATTGCGGCGGCAAAGCTCGCCAATGCCGACGAATTCATCCGTATGCTTCCCGACGGCTACAACACCATGCTGACAGCCAACGGCGGAAATCTTTCACAGGGTCAGCGCCAGCTTATTGCAATCGCGAGGGCCGCAGTTGCAGATCCTCCCGTTATGATTCTCGATGAGGCTACGTCTTCAATTGATACAAGAACCGAAGCAATCGTTCAAAAAGGCATGGACGCTCTGATGAAGGGCAGAACCGTATTTGTTATTGCTCACAGGCTCTCGACAATTCAGAATTCAGATGTTATAATGGTACTTGAACACGGACGGATAATCGAGCGAGGCAACCATGACGATCTTATCGCCGCTCAGGGCAGATATTATCAGCTTTATACGGGCTCGTTTGATAAAGAAGAATAACGTCCTGCAAATCAGCAAAAACTAACCGTGATTTCACTTTAAGACAACATCGCACAAATGAGGAGTTATTATGGCTTTGGTATATGCTGTGCTCAGCGCACTTGTGGATTTTCTCATAACGTATTTCAAGGGATTTGTTAAAGGCTTCGGAGATATTTGGAAACCGCTCTTGCTGTTCCCTTTGATTTATGTTTGCTTTTTATTGCTTCATCTCGGCATTTTCTGCCTTTATTCTTTCACAACGGATAAGGTCTACACCAGCAACATTCACAATTCATACCGAAGATTCATGCTCTCAAGCATCAATCTTTTCCTTAAAACCGCAAAGGTTCACGTTCATGTCGAAGGCAAGGAACTTGTTCCGAACGACGGACAGTTTTTGCTCGTCTGCAATCATATTTCAACATTTGACCCGATGATTACAATAACGGCTTTGGCTGATAAAAACCTTGCCTTTGTTGCCAAAAAGGAGATTTTCGGTATATTTGCCGCAGGAAAATATCTTGCAAAATCCGGATGTATCGGTCTTGACAGAGAGAACAACCGTGAGGCGGTCAAGGCAATAAACCGAGCGGCGGACAATATCAAAAACGGCGTGTGTGCAATGGGAATTTATCCCGAGGGCTACGTAAATAAAAAGCCGGGCACGTTGCTCCCGTTCAGAAACGGCGCGTTTAAAATCGCCAAGAAAGCGAAAGTCCCGATTGTGGTTTCTGTTGTGAAAAATACGAGAGAAGCTAACAAAAATATGTTTCGGCGTCATTCAGATGTCTATCTGAAAATTCTCGAAGTGATTCCATATGAAAAGTTTTCCGACCTCAAAACAAATGAGATCGGCGAGACGGTTTATAAAATGATGGTCAATGAAATCTGAGGAGCGATAACTATGTTTAAAGAAGATGCGGAAAAACAAATCAAAGAGGCCTATCCCTACAGGCTTGAGCTTCATGCACATACCTCCCCTGCCAGCCGTTGCTCGCAGGTAAAGCCCGAGGATGTTGTCACGATTTTTCATAATGCCGGCTATGACGGAATTGCCATAACAAATCATTTTTTCCCAAGACCCGAAATACCCGATTTTCTTGATATTTACCGCTCTGATTATCTCAAAGCACTTGAAACAGGTGACAAGCTCGGCATGAAGGTTTATCTCGGCGCAGAGCTGAGATTTCCGAGCCAAAATGATAATGACTATCTTCTTTTCGACTTTGAGCTTTCGCAGCTTGAGGAGATGTATTCCTATATGACGGGAACGCTTGAAAATTTTGTCGAAAACTTTAAGACAAATGATATGTTTCTTTTACAGGCTCATCCGTTCAGAGACGGAATGAAGCTCGGATTTGAAAACTATCTTGACGGCGTTGAGGCTTTCAACATGCATCCCAATCACAACTCGAGGGTTGCCCTCGCAGAAAAATATGCAAGAGAACACGGCAAAATCGCCACGGCAGGAACGGATTATCACCACATCGGCCATGATAATCTTTGCGCCACAAGAGCACCGTACCTCCCCGGAAACGAGCACGAACTCGTCTCCCTCCTCCAAAGCAACGACTTCGTTTTCCAAGTCGGCGAACATTTTATAGTATAATCGCTTGAATTAAAATTGAACAAAACAAAAAGCTCAACCGCCTCCGATAACGGAAGCGGTTTTTTGTGCCACAGTTTGCGGCTCGGCATATTCTGTTAATAGGCAAAAGCCAAAAAACAACCCGGCAAAATATATTCGTCGGGTAAAAGGAGTTAACTAAATTGAACAACTATCCATATGAACGCTCCGCTATGGCGCCCATGGGATTTGCAAAGAGTCTTTCATCGCCAATGCAAACGGGTTTCACATCGGCTTTACCCGAAAACCCTGTTGCAACAATGGCATACGTTCCGTTTCAAACTGACGCGACCGTTTATGATGAGATGAAAGCTCTCAGAGCAGGTACACTTTTCCCCGTACTCGACAAGCCCTTCAAGGGTCGTGGTATGAGATGACAAAAGCATTGCTTTCGCAGCAAATCGATGCCGTACAGTTTGCCATGTGGGAACTGCACCTCTATCTTGATACTCACCCGGACGACATCAGCGCATTGGCACTATTCAAAAAGTATGAAGAAAAAAACGAAAAGCTCGTTGCCGAATATGAAGAAACCTGCGGGCCGCTTTACTCAAATTCAGACCCCGGCGTATCATGGCTCAAAAATCCGTGGCCGTGGGACTTAGGGGGTAACAACTGATGTTTGTTTATGAAAAGAAATTGCAATATCCCGTCAAAATCGCCACACCCAACGCCAAATACGCAAGTATTATAATTTCACAATACGGCGGTCCGGACGGCGAGTTGGGAGCTTCGCTGAGATATCTCAGCCAGCGTTTTGCTATGCCATATCCCGAGCTTAAAGGATTGCTGACGGATATTGGCACAGAGGAGCTCGGGCACCTTGAAATGATCGGAGCGATCGTCCACCAGCTGACAAGGAACCTTTCGTATGACGAGATCAAACGCGGTGGCTTTGACACCTATTTTGTCGATCACACAACAGGTGTTTATCCGACAGCGGCAAGCGGTTTGCCATGGTCCGCCGCAGAAATGCAGTCAACAGGCGACACCATTGCCGACCTCATGGAAAACATGGCTGCCGAGCAGAAGGCAAGGCTGACTTATGACAACATTCTTCGCCTTGTTGACGATCCCGATGTTCGAGATGTAATCAAATTCCTGCGCGAACGAGAAATCGTTCATTTCCAGCGCTTCGGTGAAGGGTTGAGAATTGCAACGGATAAACTCAATTCAAAGAATTTTTATGCATTCAACCCGTCGTTTGACAAATAAAAACTGTGTTTTTAATCTAACCGCAAGAGAGTGTAGTCTTTTAAAGGCTTCCGCTCTCTTGTTTTTTGCATAAACTGTTTTCACCGACAACTTGCAGAAGAAATAGGCTCAAAAAAGCAAAATATTTAATATTACAAATGGTGAATGTTGACGGAGCTTAAAGATTTTGTTTGAAAGCACTATAAATTGATAAAAATATCGGCAGATGGGCGGTGCAGGATTGCATGACTGCATAACATCCGACGACATCCTGTATATCGGACAATATTTCAAATCCACGCCAAGTATTCTTGGAATTGTCCCTACCATAGCTCCCGTTTTGCAAAACACGGTCCCGTCCTCTACAATCCCGCAACAGCGGGCAAGGAAATGTAAAGTCCATATCTTGTTTAATTACACAAAACAAAAGCACAGATTATCTCATTGAATTTCAAAAGTAACCTATGCTTTTAAGTTTAATTTTCTTCGTTTAATTGTGTAGAACCGTTTTCCTGAAATATTATTTCATTTCCGATTCTTTATAAAACTCATTTTCTAAAAACCCGATAAAGTCTTCACGTTCCGGATTGTTGTATCCCTTAAATACGACATCATTTATATCATCATGGTTAAACAGAAAACATGATTGTGCGCCAATATATCCTTCCGGATAGAATACGCCAATATAATCATAAAATTTTTCCGGCTGGTCTTCTGTCGAAACCTTGATACCGGTAATCATGAGCTTCTTTACACCGCCCTTTAGCATGATAACGCTTCCGATAGGTAATAAATTTTTAAACATTGTTTTGCATCCTCTCTATTCTAGAATATATTTTTAATAGATTGCCAACCGTCCGAAATCTTATTTCCAACCCAGCTGCATCCCTCACTTATACCATCAACAGCCATAGCTCCTATCATACCGGTTCCGGCAACAGCCGATGCACCTACTCTGAGCACCGCATTATTTTCCGGGTTATCAGCATAATCTGCAAGAAACTTTGTATTTTTTACATATTCTGATGAATATCTATGTGAAGTCGCAAAGTCAACACCTTTTGTGTCGGCAAAATTCACTATTCCGTCGCTGATTGCATCGGCACTGTCGGATAATCCAATAACATCACTTACTCCAAAGGTCAAACCGCTTACAACAGATGTTAATCCGTGCACAGATCCCGAAATTCCGATTTCAGCAAAATCTCGTGAATCTACGAATCCATCGGCAGAAACTTCTCCGTACTTGTTTACCGCACCGATTCCGGTATCCGCCACAACTCCCAAGACGGAGGTTACTGTTGACACTTTGTCGAGTTTTGGTGCATTTTTTGCAGCTACACCCCATTGATATTTGGCGTGTATATCTCTGCTCAAAACCTTCTGCCCCCATTTCAAATTTGCTATTGACTGTGATACATCGGATGCCGATGATGTATTCTTCAGTATAGCAGATATTTTTTCATATCCCTTAGAATTTTTATCTGTTAGTATCTTAAAACTGTTGATAGCACTGCCTGTGAGTCCGCTTAAGCTTCCCACCAAAGATACTCCACCGACTATTGCTTGATATTTTTTGCCAAAGCGAGCCGCATCCATTGTCTTTAATGATTTTTCCAAATATTTATACACTCCATCCCACATTGAAGTCGAGCTTTTTACTATCTTAAGTCCGCCTGAAATTCTGTCTGAAGTGTCGTTATAATCGGCATTATAAAAGGTATATAATGATGCAATATAAGACAATGCCGATGATGTTAATTTTAAATCATTTGATGCTTCTTTATCTTCAATAAGTTTGGACAAAGCCTTTAAGATTTTTGATTCGCCCTTAATAGAATCCTCTATCCACTCTTTTTCTGATTTGGCTTTTGCCAATTTGCTTATGAAATCCTCCTCGACTGCTTTGGAGGCATTCGGATTCGGAAAATCTGCCGTTGAATCAGCCAATTTTTTGATTTGCATGTCGGCTTTCTTGTATTCAATCGCGCATTTTTCAACCACATTTTTCAGGTTGCCTATTCTCGACTCGGCCTGCCTTAAATCTGAGTATACACGGTCAAGACGGGACGAAATGCCGTTAGTGCCTCTGATCCTTCCGTCAATTTGTCTGCCTACGGACCGTATTCGGCTGCGCTGAGAGGAAACGACAGTCTTTGCCGAATCTGCCAAGGAACCCGAGCCAATGACCGTAGAAACATTTATTTTAATTACACTCATATATTTTTATCACCTCGGCGTTCCGCAGTGAGGACATACCGTTAAAGAGGCATCGTACTCACCGGCACAGTTTCTGCAATATGTAACATTTCCGGAATTTCCGCCGTAATAATTCTGTCCCGATTGATTGCCGTAGTACATCTGATTATTTCCCATGCAGTTATCCGTTCGGGATGATTTTGATTTTACCAATCGCAAAACGATACCTGCTATGGCAACCGCCAAAATCAAAGTCTGCAAAACTATTTCGACAATAATTGCAACATAAATTTTATCTGTAATCATTTTTTACCTCCTATTCCGAAAAGAAAACAAATTCTTCATTGGCAAACTTCAGTATTGCTCCGTTGAAAAGTTCAATTTGAGTTTCCGGCATGATCTCCTGCCCGTTAAAGAATGTTTTGTTCGTTGATTTTTTGTCAACTACAAAAAAATGATTATTATAATTCAATATTTCTGCGTGCTGTCTGCTGACGGCCGTGTTTCCTTTTATACAATAATCACTGTATCTGTCATCTTTTCCGATCATAAACACCGTTTTGTCAATAGAAATTTTTTCTCCTGTATTTCGTCTCAGCAAATATGCCCTTGACCCAACGACTGATTGAACGGGTGTTCGTCTTTCAACCTGCGGAATACTTGACTTGCCTGCAGCGGGGTTAAACATCGATGCTTCACGCTTTTGCCCGATAGTAATTTTCGCTCCGCATTGATTGCAATAATTGGTTCCCGAAGCCACGACATTATTGCACCTTGGACAAATAACCTTGCTTTGCATCTCAACATCAAACGGAGCAGATATTCGTTTAATAAATTCCTCAAGTCTGAATATTGAAAAATTAATTCCCTCATTAAGTATTCCGATAAATTCTCTTACATAGCTGTTATCTTCATGAGGGGGATAATTCGCAAGGCTTATCATCTCCATAAGCATACTTTTCAGGTCAGTCTGTGTATCGAACGATTGAACGGGGATATAGATAAAATACACTTTCCTTGTGGACGGATTTACCATCACTCTGTTTAAATCCATCAACACATAATCAGAATTGAGATATGCCGTATTCATCTCACGAATATTTGACAGAATCCCGTCAATTATTTTTGCAAAAAGATCCTTTGTCAAGGGGCTTTTCAAAATTCCTCTTAATGTTGTGTAACCGGAAACATCATAAACCAGCTTAATACATTTTCTCTTTTTTATCACATCAAAGTGCATCAATCCGCTGACCTGTCCGCTGTTAATGGCATAAATCTCCCGCTCGTTCACCTGCTGATCGTTCTTGATTTTTATAACAAGCTGGGCGGTTTGGGATTGCTTTGTAATGTTACCGAGACTCATATCTTTACCTTCTCGCCGCCTGAAGTTCAGAATAACATTTATTATATTTTCTCTGTGCGTCAAGGATTTGTTTGTTCAAAATCAATTGCTGTTTACGAAATTTATTTAATTCGTTCTGATCCGTAATATATCGCATTTGTTCATTAAGTCTTTTTCTTCTTTTTATTAAATTATCAAGAGTTGCTTTTGCAGCGTTCAATGCGTTCTGCGCAGCTCGAATACGGGCCAATTCCTGATTCCTTATATTTTTCGCACTTGTCCTGACGGCGTTTCCTACGGAATTCAGCTCATTCATTGCACCGTTAATAAGCTTGATAATACTGTTTATCTCAGAGATAATTGAAGGGACCTCAGAGCTTTGATAATTGTTCAATATGTTACTCTTATATGAATTGAGCAGATTCAGAGCTCTGTTCAGTTCACTCGAACATGAAGAAAGATTTGCCGCCTGAGCATTTGCTCTCGACACATCCATTGCCATAATAACACACTCCAAAAATAGTTATATTATCGGGTAATCGGCAGGCAAATATTTGCCTACCGTCCCGTACATTATTTCGATACAGCAGCTTCGTTATTAAGCAAATTTAAAACTTAATTAACTTTGTCAAACCGACCGGTTGCGCCGATAAGATGCAAGAAATTACCATGCTCCTCCGCCGCTGCCATTGCTGTTATTAGAATTGGAAGAACCTCTAAATCCTCCGCCGCCACCGCTTCCGAAAGCGGAGCGACCTCCCATTCCGCTGGTACCGGATGAGCTTGAACCGAATGATCTTGACGAGCCTGCTCCGCCTGAAGATCCGCCGCCACCGGATGAGCTTGAACCGAATGATCCTGTAGCGCCTGCTCCACCAAAAGATCCGCCGCCACCGCTACCTCCGGCATCATTGTAATTACCCTTAAGAGCTCCTGCTTTTTTCTGAGCAACATTACGGACTACATCATAAACCTTAGCGGTCTTTTCGAGATATGAAGCGTATTGCAAAATCTCTTTCATCATCTTTTTAAAGTCATCATCAAATTCATGAACCTTTTTTTGGAAAGCAACATTATCCTCACCGACCCATGAACCGGACAAGCTGTCTGCTGTAGCCAAAAGAGAACTGTAATTAAACTGATAATCTTCAGCGATTGCTTTTATTTCGTTTGCCCAATTTCTGAGTTTATCAGCATCAACTCTTATTGATCTTGCCATTTCATCATCCCACCTTTAATATACTAATACAGAGCATCTTGAGCTGTATTTTCCGTCCGAAGTAGATACTATTATCGTTGCGTTGCCTTCCGAAACAGCTTTGACATTACCGTTAGAATCAACCGTTGCAACATTCGGATTTTCTGAACTGAATCTCAAATCAGAGAATTCATATTCCTGAGGCACGGCTTCAATAGTAATCTTCTCACTTTCTCCGACAGCCAAGCCCAATGCAAAATCAGCAATATCTATCATATCGCTCTTTTCAAAATTATAGCCTGTCGTAGTTTCTTCCTCGTCGTCTTTAATTTCAACCTCGTTATATTTCCTTGTACAAGCGCTTACTTCTTTTCCGTCCTCATAATGCTTATTCCATAAGGGTTTATCACCTGAGCCCCAAATTTCAAAAGACATCTTGCCTGTAAGCTTTATAACCAAACAAGTGGAAGATAACTCTATCGAAAGAATCTTATACGCCGACAAATCCAAACAATTTTCAATTTTCAACGAAACTTCTCCGATTCCTTCCAATGAAACGGTTTTTCCGTCGGTTGCTTTTGCTAATTCATCGGCGGAATCTTCACTTGCACCTTTTATAACCTCCTGCGAGAAAAGATGTCTTTGTGAATCCGTAAGTGTCGATTTAAGAGAAGCCGTGAATCCAAATCCGAAGCTTGCGCCGAATCCAAGTGCTTCAACACCCAAAACATTAGCGGCAACACCTGCATAGAGAGTAAGTTCTGCCTTTCCGGTCACTTTCATGCTCTCTTCTTGAGAGTGATCGTTAATTGATCTCAGATTCTTATTTGAATACTCAAGACCCTTTGCATCCTTTGTAACAAGGCTCAATTCAATTGATCCTTCTATAGTCAGATTGATTTTAACATCAAAGCTGATTGAAGCAACACCTATGCTTGTCAAATCTACACTGCAAATTTTGATTGAAGTATGTCCCTTCGACCTGTTTGAAGCTGTTCTGACTGCATGACTGAACTTGCTGATATTCAAGCCGCTGGCATTTTTCATCGTAGAAAAATCACCCGAGTATGTAAGTAAATCTGTATCCACAAAGGCAACTTTTGCCGTTTTTTTCTCTTCAAGCTCATAGCCGAGAACACATTTTGCATACTTAACCTTAAACCAACTGATATCAATATCATTTTCAGCCTTAACATTTTTCAATGTGTACTGCGAACTTACAGAAACATTCTCTTTTTCTCCGAATTTGGCAGAGATGCCAAAGCCTATACTCTTGCCGTTATCGCCAACCGTTAAGTTAACCGCAACATTATCGATTTCAAATTTTCTGGTGAAATCCACGCCCGTGTTTTTCGCTTCCGATCCCGAAACATCCGTTCCGATATATCCAACCTCCGGCTTCTCGTACGAATTCATGTTGCTGTTGCCTTCCCCTTCAGAAAGAACAACTCCGTCTCCACAGGTTATAACAGCCTTTTTAAAGTTAACATCTGTTGTTCCGGATTCATGGAGCTCCTGAATCGTGGTTTCAAGATCCGGCTTTTTGGAATCGTTTTTAATAATATAATAGTTTCCGTCGTCAATTACGGATTGGGCGGTATATGCCGTCGCCGACTTATTCGCAGTTGCAGGAAGAATATAATTATCTCCCTCTTTAATCGTACCGCCATTTGATGTTCCGCCTGTCATTTTGTTTGATTCGTCACCGGTTGTTACAGAACTGTCAAGCTGCTTCATTGCTGCTTTTGATATTGCAACCGTGCCGTCACTTCCGTAAACAATATCATCCGCTTTAAGACCTGTAAGGTTAACGGTTTTATCTCCGAAGGTTGCCTCGGACTTAGACTTTTTATCCGTAGGAGTAGCCCAAAGCTTTACGGAAGCCTTTATCGACTCTCGTGCTTCTTCGTCGGTAACAGTTTTATCAACATCGGATGTGCCCTTATACTTATATTTAATATAGCTCTTTGATGTTGCTGTTTTTGCTATCTCTTTTTCACTCTTATTCTCAATGTTTTCCTGACCTACAGCATTGATGAGTGTTTTTGCAACAAAGCCCTTGGTCAGATTCTTCTCGAGGTCAATACTTGAACCGTCAATAACATTCCATTCAAAACATGCTTGAATTGTATCAAAATATTTATTATCTTTGTTTATTCCCGAAACGTGCGGATCTTTGGATGTATACGAATACATGCCAAAAGCATTCGCGAGTTCTGATAAATATTCGCCTACATTCAAGGAAACCGTTTTGTCCTTCGTGCCTGAGCACGAAGCGAACATTGTAATAATTCCGGTAAGCATAACAATCGACATAAATGCCGACAATATTCTTTTATACAGCTTCATTTTGATACTCCTCCTTTTTATATTTGCTGTAGATTGACTGCAAATCTACAGCAAATATATTTTACAATTATGCAAAATCTGTTGTTGATTCTGCCTGACTGATAAGAGTTTCTTCAGCAGCCTCATAAGTTTCTGCTGTTGTGATTAGATAGTCGGCATACGAATTGATTACGTCGTAATACTCCTGAAAACGGGGATAAAGCTTATTGGTAAACTGCTGAACAAGCTCAGACTGAGCATCGCCAACCCAAACGTTTGTCAAGCTGTTAATCTTATTCTGGAAATTATTCAGTACATCTAAAAGTGAATTGTTGTACTGTCTCATTTTATCTGCGCCGTCCCTTAATGCCTGGGAGCTAATATTCTGTTCTGCCATTTTTCATTCCTCCTAATTGATTATCTGTAGTTGCCCTTTAATGCGTTCGCTCTTGACTGTGCATCCATACGTACTTCATCATACTTCTGCGCGGCTGTGTTCAAATAATCTACATATTGGTTGATTTCTTCAAACATTTTGTTAAAATCATCATCGAACTCATGTGCCTTGTTTCTGTATGCATTGCTATCCTCACCTGTCCAAGTCTGTGCAAGCTCATCGACAGAAGCCTGAATCTGCTTATAGTTACTCTGATAATCTCCGCCTAAGTTTGAAATCTCGTTAGCCCATGTTCTGAGCTGCTCGGGATCAACCTTAATGGTTTTTGCTGCCATTTTTCATTCCTCCAAAATATTTTGTTATATTAATATCAATTTCGAGCCGTTGTGCAGTCCCAGCTCGTAAGCTGATAAATTGATATTCAGTATAGTTCCGTCGGAACGGTTACACAGCGCCGTACTGTCATTCGCCGCAAATGTTCCGTCTGACATATCTGCCACCGCTTTTTTTATCAAATCCAATATTTCAAACATCTGACACTCCTGCGGTATGAAAATATCAAATGTTTTGCCCAAAATCGGAGCATAAACTTCAATCAATATCTTATCCATATCAATACTCCTCCTCCGGCGTTGAGCTGAGCAGCTTAGTCAATACAGCTTTACCTCTTTCAACAACATATCCGTAGTCGCTTCCGATGTCATCATAATATTCGCTCGACATCTTATTGAGTTTAAGTGAATACTGATCCGCAATTCCGTCACCAATCCAAATTCCGTCTGAACCCGAAACGTGACGCTTATACCACGGTTCGTAAGCATACTCCTTAAATGAAGCAACTCCGTCAGCCATAAAGAAGTGTATTTTGTAAATCGCTTCGCCCTTTTCAATCAGCAATGCCAATTTCTTTTTGTTTTCGCTCGTGATTCGCTCAAACAATGCTTTCAAGCCGAAAATTACGACCGCCTTTCGCTCAAACTGTTCGAGAACCTTCATGTCAAGCGACGCCTCTTTGTAAGTGTTGTTTCTCTTAACCATTTCAGCAAAGAGTGACTCAACAAATGCATCATAGTCTTCCGAAATAAGCTCTGCATTTTCCGGCAACACTTCGGTCATTAACATTCCTGCATCCACAACCGTTACGGGAACAATCGTTGAAACTACTTTTATCATTTCCTCGGCAAAAGAAGCACACTGATAAAAATCTTGTGTCATTGCCACAGAAACCACCTTGTTCAGCATATTTATGCCGACAATATCAAGCGACTTTTTTCCGACACCGACCGGCACGAAGCTAAGCGACTCTGCCGAGCTCTGAACATAATCGAGATTGACAATGTTCGGGAGCACCGGAATTCTCTTTGCCGTTTTCTTTGTCTTCTTGGCAAGAGAAGCACAGAATTCTCTGATATACTCTGCCGTGTCATCGGTTTCGGCACAGTAAGCTGTCTGGAATTCATAAACCCCGTCGAGCTTTGCAAGACCTCTTCCTTTAAATTTTGAAGGAAGCAATCCGCCTGTTTTTCCGACAATGACCGGATAATCCGTAACGTCATTCAGCTGCATTGTAAGCATTGTCTTGAAATTCTGCTGTATTCTGAATCTTATTCCGCTGACGCTGCTGACTGTCATTATGAAATAGATTCCGTACTTAACACCGTCGCGGCTGACTGCAAGCATCAACTCATACAAATTCTCATACTGATCCGCAAATCCCGTGTAGTTGTTTAATGCAACAACTATATTCGGCAAAATCTTTCCCGAGGTTTTGCAATATGATGTGTAATCACCGCCGTATTCCGAAAACAATTGTTTTCTGCGTTCCATCTCCTTACTGAGCATTTTGAAAAGATTTATCACCTTTTCTTCGTCCGCCGCAACGGCGACACCGCCGACCTGCGGGGCTTTATCAAACATCCTCAATGTTTCCGAACCGAAATCCAAAATATAGAGATTCAGTTCATCGACACTGTGATTTTTCAAAAGCGAATAACATAAAGTTGTGAGGAAAGTCGTTTTTCCGTTACCTATTGCACCGTAGACAAGGCAGTTGCCTTCATCCGAAAACGGAACGGTCAAAACGCCCTGCTTCTGATTGAAAGGATCGTCGTATTCACCCACGATCGGGTTAAGATATGTTCCCGACGATTTAACAGAATACTTTTTCTCAAGATCGTCAATGTAAATAAATTCGGGAATCGGATCAAGCCAAAGCGGACTTTCACTGATCTTTTCTTCATCCGCAATATCCGAAAGATATTTTACTATCGCAACGATTTGCTTAATCTTTGATTTTTTATCTTCTTGCTTTCTGCCCGGCTTAATGCTCATAAGCACTCTGCCGAGATTGTCGACAATTTGAATACTGTTATCCACGGTTTTTTCAATTGTTTCTGTGGGCACATATTCTGCACCGCACCATGCCGACTGTCCCAAAGCAAAGAATTCATTGAAGCCGACCTGAAGGTAAAATCTACCGGTCTGTGAAAGCTCTGCGGCATCCGGACGCTTGATCATATCCTGGCTGTCCGATTTATCCTGAACCTTAAGACAAACTCTGAATTTACTGTTACTCCAAATCTGATCATCAACAACACCGCTTGGTTTCTGAGTTGCAAGAATCAAGTGAACGCCCAAGCTTCGACCTATACGGGCGGTACTGATAAGCTGTTCCATAAACTCCGGCTGCTGAGTTTTCAACTCGGCAAACTCATCGGAAATAATAAACAGATGAGGTATCGGCTCCGACACGACCTTATCTCTGTAAAGCTGCTGATATTTATAAATATCCATCGTACCTTCGTTTGAGACTCGTCTTGCTTCATTGAAAATTGCCTGTCTGCGTCTGAGCTCACTCTGTATTGATATGAGTGATCTTTGAATTGCCGCACCGTCAAGGTTTGTAATCGTACCTGCAAGGTGCGGAAGCTTGATTCCCCTTTCAGGATCCTCAAATGCACCCGTTAATCCGCCGCCCTTATAGTCGATTAATATAAATGCTACCTCATCAGGGTGGTAATTAACCGCAAGCGAAAGAATGTATGTAATAATGAACTCGGATTTACCTGAACCGGTCATACCGGCAACAAGACCGTGAGGTCCGTGATATTTCTCGTGGAGATCAAGGTAAAACGGTTCTCCCTGAGTGTCAACACCTATCGGCGCCTGCAAGCTGATTGTCGGATTGTTTTCCTTCCATCTTGTCAAAATGTTCAGGTGCTCGATCTTGCTGATATTGAACATTTCAAGGAATGTTATCATATTCGGCAGGGCATATCGCTGGCTGCTCAGGTCAAGTTCGATATTCGCAATATCTTCCGAGATTCCTTCAAGCATATTCTCGTTAATTCTGTCGACCGTGAACACGACTCTTTTTCCTGTAGTATCGTTCTTATCAAATACCTGTGAGTTTGTTCCGTCCGTCTTAACGACAATGTTTGTCTCCTTCGGCAAATCTTTCAATTCATTCGTGAGGAACAAAAGGCTGAAGCCTTGATTGCTCTCATACTTCAGTAGCTGTTGAAGTGACTCACATCTTTTCTGAAGCTTTTCGCTTGTTGATATTATTATATAATACGGAATACTCTCTGCGTAGTTTTCATTTTTCTCATTGTCTTCTCGTACAAGAATATTCTTCTCCATATATGAAGAAAGCTCTTTTATCTCGTCATTATTGGTTGCCAAGAAGCGGATTTTTTTGTCGTCATCCCAAAAATGAGGAATCCATTTTACAAATTCCCACTCTCTTAAATCGTTTTCATCGGTAATAAGTATCAACTTCAGCTCGTCGTAGCTGTGAAGCGAAATTGCCTGAAGAATGATTGACTTTACAAGATTTATCGACTGACCGTAATCACCGAATACACCGATGATATTGTCGTCAACAAACGATATGCTTATCGGAACATCGGGAATATCCTTAGGTTCATTTCCCAGCGACAGCATCGCATCCTGAAGATTATCCTCATCAAGCGTGAATTTTTTAGGTGGGAATTTTATTTCAGCGTCAAGAGGAACCATGCCTACACCGACTCTGAATCGCAAAAAATCACTTTGGCCTATTACTCTCTCCCACAGATTCGGGGACATTCGGGCAATTCTTTCCGCACACATTTCCGGAGCAACAAGGTTTTCTTTGAGAATATCACTCTGTTCCTTGCTTTTTCTTCTGATAACATCGCGTATCTCATCAAGATATGCAAGATATCTTTTTTGCCGCTTGCCTTCATTAAGTATGCGCATCTTTTTTGCATGCTTTTTTGTAATTGTCGGCCACAAAATTGTACCGGCCATCATGCTGACAGCCATCATCAATGTCGGAAAAACATTTATCAATTCCGTTTTTCCTGACGAAAGATTGATAATTGCCATTGATGCGGAGCTGAGGGATGCAATACCCATTGTCAAGGACGGTCCAAGCGTCAAGGCAAGGGGAACCTTTTCCTCTTTTTCTCTTTGAGGCGGTGCATCAATCTCCACGACCGAATGTTCAACCTCTCTGTGGAAGCGAGGCGAACGGAAAAAGTATTTTTTTTGCGGAAGCTCCAAGCTTACATTTTCCGGCCTTTTCTGTATTCGCTGCGGAATATACTCAGAAAGGCTGTTGGAGTTGATCACCAAAACATTGTCAGGGTTGTTTATTGCCATAAAGTTAAATCCGACAACAATTTTAAGACCCATTATGTAAATAAGGTCGCCTGCATCAAGATTTTGAGAATCTACACGGAATCCGTTTACAAAAACTCCGTTTGTGCTTCCCATATCAAAAACGGACCAATTGCTTCCGTCATATGTAAGCTTCGCATGATGTCCGGAAACAAGTCCGTTAGCAAAGCATATATTATTATCTCTGTTCCTTCCAATCGTGAAAGCGGATGCTCCGTTGACAACAATTTTTGTAAAGCTCTGTCGGCTCGAATCCATATTTTCAGCGAACAGTATTACTTTTTCATTGTAATTTGAAATCTTTACATAAAAGAAGCTGTCGGGCAAAAGCTCAACCTGCTTGCAAATATTATTTGACGGATCAATTATACTTGCAAGGCTGTTGCTTTTAACGACCCATTTTCCGTTTATCGCCTCAACACTGATAAGATTTCTTGCTTTTCCGGTTTTATCAATATCGGTTATCCAATATTGTCCCTGAACCTTTACAGGAAGATTCAAGCTGAACATCTGCTTGGATTTTATCAGATTTACAATCATTTTTTATCAACCTCAATACATATCTCATTCTATTATCGTATCGGAATGAGTGTACGTTATTTCATATTCTACCGATGCACTCTTTTTGGGTGTAACACTTTTCTTTTTCTTTAAGAGAATACTTAAAATTATTGATACAACCGCAAATAAGCCTCCGCAGGCAAAACAAATATCCGAGATGATTTTAATCAATTCTTTTGACATGATCCTCACCTATAAAGTCCTTATCAGTATTGCCGAAATGTTGTCGTTTTCCATTCTTTGCTTATTCAGCTCTATCAAATCGTCAATGCTTTTTTTCATAGTAAACTCATCGCACATTCTCGACGGCTCAAATGTATAATACATTTCCTCGGGAGAAATCTGATGTCTGAAGCCGTCGGAGCAAAGCAGATATACGGCATTCTTATTTGGATACCCGTAATGAAATTCCGGAGCAACCTCAGCCGATGCGCCGCAGCACTGAAGCAGCACGCTGCGCCTCGGATCCGTTTCCGCCTCTTGAGCCGACAGCCTGCCCTCTGCAATTTCTTTTGCAATAAGAGTGTGGTCGTTGGTTATCTGGTAAAGAGAATCATATATTTCATAAGCCCTTGTATCGCCGACATTCAAAACGATATATTGATCCTGTTTTATAAGCATTGCGGTAACGGTTGTTCCGATGTTAATGCCTTTTTCTTTGCCGTATTGCATAATTTTTTGATTCATTCCGACTACCAGCTCGTTCCATTCTTTTGAAACGAGCTTTAAATCAAAATCATTCTCTGTCGGATCGGGCAGTTTATTGTTGAGCCATTTTTCAAAGGCTTTTATTACACTTGCACTGGCAATTTCTCCGTTAGACAAGCCGCCCATACCGTCGCACAACACAGCAAGTGTCATTTTTCCTAACGGTGTATTTATCACTTTAACCGTCAGGCTGTCCTGGTTGGTTTGTTTCTTTATTCCTATGTCCGTACTTGCCGAAACAATATAGTCCACTTGCCTCACTCACTTCCGGTAATTATAGTCCGCAGGATTATTCTGCTGAACACCGTTGAAATCGTTATTCGGAACGCTCGGTTTACAAAGTTGAACAATTAACAGAATCCATCCTACTACCGGAATAAGTGAGATAAAAATATATGCCCCGCTTTTTCCGGCATCGTGCAGTCTCCTTACTACTATGGCGAGGGACGGAATCAATGTTGCCAAAGAATAGAGCATACCGATAATTCCCAAAAGGCCTATAGACATCCCATCACTGCTGCCATCAAGGCCACTCGATATTGCAGAGAAAGTCTTTGCATATGAAAAACCATTAAATACCGTATTAACCAGCACATTAAAGAGAACCGCAAACCAATACTCTTGCAAAGTTGCCCTTCCCGAGAAGTTCGCATAGTTCGTAAAAAATAGTTTTATCGCCTGACCGAAGCTGACCTTTTTCTGTTCCTGATAGGGCGGTGCCATGTTAAATGTACCGTTTTGATATGGATTGTTGCCGTAATACTGTGCATTGTTCTGATTGGGATTCGAATTTTGGTATTGATACTGATTTCCGTTTTGATATTGGTAGTTATTCTGATACGGATTAGGATTAGGATTTGAATTCGGGTTCTGATAATTGAAGCTTCCTCCGACATTCTGATATCCTGTATCATTAACAGTTTTCTGTCCGCAATTTGTGCAGAACATTGCGCCTTCGATTATTTCGGCGCCGCAATTGGGACACGTCATATTTTCATCCTCCTTTATTTTACACCGAGAAACTAAAGTCCTCGTTTGCCAAACGGACAACATCTCCGCTTGAAAGCTTTATTTTTTCATTTGCATTTATCATTTTTCCGTTTACATAAGTATGATTTGTCGAATTTGTGTCCTCAACAAAATACTCGTCACCCGAAGTAATAATATTTGCATGGCTTCTGCTGATTGCCGTATTGTCTCTGATAAAATAATCAACATAGCTGCTTTCTTTACCTATTCTGAATACAGGCTTATTTATGCTTATCTTCTCACCCGTTCTCATTCGTGTGAGGTGCGGGCCGCTCATATCTGCTCCTCCGCCGAGAACGGTCGTTTCTCCGATCGGACTTAATACCGTAGTCTCGTTGAAAGAATTGTTTATTGGTGCGGCGTTAATTACAGCCGGTCTTGCCTGATTAAACTGATTATTATATCCCTGCATCATTCCGTTATTGTTTGGAACATTATTCATCGGAGGGAATCCCGGGTTATTCATCATGCCGTTCGGCATCGGCGGATTAGCACCGGACATATTCGGTATCGGCGGCTGCTGCGGAATTGCATTGTTATATTTGTTCTTTTTATCTTTTTTATGCTTCTTTTCTGCATTCTTAGGAGTGTTTCCCTTGTTATGTCCAAAGAGCTTTTTGAAGAAAGAAGATTCTTTTTTCTTCTCGGTATTCTGTGCCGAATTTCCCGGCATAGGGGGTTTGTTCGGCATAGGAGGCTTCCCGGGGATTGCCATTCCCTGCTGTCCCGACGGAGTCGGTCTGCCGTTGGGAACAGGTGGAACTGCGCCGAACGGCGGCTTCATTTTGCCCGAATTATTGTTGTTTGCCGCGCCTGCTCCGTTCGGTGAATATACCTTTCTTTCGGGTGATTTGCCGGTATTGATCTGAGGAGCGTAAGGAACGCCGCCGAAATGCGGTTGATTTTGAATCGGGGGATTCTTCGGCGGAGGATTGAACTTAAAGGGTTCATTGGCAGGCGGAATGTCTTTTTTCTCGGCACCGCCTATGCTTGTCTTGTTGAAAAGCTTCGGAGCCTGCTCCATTGAAATTGTGCCGTTAAAGTTGAGCTCCTCCTTCGGAGTTGCGGCATTTGAGGCACCGTTATTCAAAACAGGCGGAACATAGCTGTTGCCGTTTGCCTTTGCCGGACCACTCTTATTAGGCTGTGCCGTAATAGGATCGGGAGTCTGAATCGGTCTTTGCGGAGTACTTTGGAAAGGCGCCGCCACACCCGGTGTCCAGCAGTCAACTATATTCTTCAAATTATAAATATTGAAGCTGTCCGATGCCTCTATATAATTCTTGATTTTTGCAAGCTCGGGAGAATCGAATAAGCCCGAAGAATTCAAAAGCAGTCTGAACAGATTGATTACCTCTGTGTTGACATCTTGGGTTTTGATTATCGGTGCACATATCATCGCAACCTCGCAGCTTGATATATTGATGAAAATATGATCGGCATTGAAGTCAAAGCATGATGTGTCGATCATGTAATCATCGGCAGTGCAAATCGCCGTAAGAATATTCTTAAAGCCCTCAATTGCTCTTGCGGGGGTAATGTTACCGGAAAAGAACTGATTTGCCGTCAGCTTTGCCGAGATGTTATATTTTAAGAATCTTCTGCCGTCAAGTTCTGTGTAGAGCACGGGTGCAAATCCGACAATATGATTGTTGGAAAGCATTCCCATTGTCAGGGTGTCGATAACCTCTTTCGGTTCAACCTCAACAACGAGATATGTAACCGGTCCCTGCGTTTCAAAGCTGTAATTCATAAATGAAGTCCTCCATTTCTTTACCCCTCAATTGATTTAATAACGATGCCTTTGTTGAAGAACGGAATATCACCGATTTCTCCGTATATGAAGCAATATGCGGTTTGATCTGTAGGATTAGTTCCGTGCATAACGTAACCGTGCTTATTACTCTTATTCACGCTCTTGCCCTTAGTCGTCTGTCCGGGTCCGACTGCGGCATGACCGGAGAAGCTGTCAACAAGCATATATCGGTAAAACCAACCGGGACCGGTGCTGAATTTCAAAGAACCGTAAGTATAATTCGATACAGTATCCGGTAAAAAGTATCTGTACTTGTAAGCATTATTTGAATAAGAATTTATACGATATTCAGCAACAGTCATAAGATACTTGGTTGTAACCGTTACGGAAGCGGACATACCGTTCGACGCAGTTACGGTTATTCTTGCTGAACCGATGCCATTTGCCGTAATTTTTCCGTTGGAATCAACCGAAACAACATTGCTGTCCGATTTCCATTTGTACGAAACGTTTTTCAAATTGGTATCTACCGAAAGCTGAGCCGAATTCTTAATTCCGCTTATCAAGGCTGAACCGTTGCTGCTGTAGCGGCTGGACGTCTCATCGGAATAGGCGTGATTAAACTTCTGGCCGCCTATTCTCAAATACGGCTTTTCAAAGTTAGCAACATACGTACCGCCGCCGACGGGTACCCGTACCTGCTGCCGCTTGGTATTCGAGTTTATTTTTCCTGTCCATTCAACGAACATATAGTTATTGCTCTCTGCGTCAATGACAAACGGAGTATTGAAATCAAGCGTAACGCTTACGTTGTTACCCTCTGCCGTTGTTGTTCGCTGAGTTTTTCCGTCTGCAATAAGAATTGCGGTTCCTCTGCCTGCGGTCTGAACATTGACAGTAAATTTCTTAGGCTTGAAGAGCGCCTTTACACTGACATCTCTCCTGACCTTTATACTTAAAATATTCTTTGTAGACTCGCCCTGGTCAATAACACCGTTGCCGTTTTCGTCCCAGCCGAGGAAATCGTATCCGCCGGCAACTCTCGGAGTTGCAACAAGCGTTGCAGTATCATTCAGCTTGTAGGTTCCGCTTCCGCTGACACTGCCGTATTCGCTGTTGTTTGGAGTTCCGACAACATAATAATCTGTCTTTACAAAAGATGCCGTGAATGTTAGATCACAGCTTATATTTTCAAGCTTTTTCGGATTTTCCGAACCGCCCTCAAGCCATCCGACGAATTTGCAGCCGTATGACGGATATGCGGAAATAGTCGTTGAAGCGCCTTTTTTGACCTTAATAGTGCCGCTTGTTGTACCCATACTCTCGTTTGCCGATTTAACGGTAATGGTATAGGTTTCCTTGCCCATGTTGCTTACTCTTGCAGCCTTGGTCATCGGGAACGACTTGAAGCCCAAAATCGGGAACTGCAGTTCGACATTGTATTTGACATAAACAACTGTTTCGCCCGTGTCTCCGTTATAGGAGCAGCCCGAAAAATCAATGCCGTTAATGCCGTCTTTGACGCCGTATTTTTTCAGCACTGAATCAGCCTTTGACTCGGACTCGGCAATAGCGGAAATGAAATTGTTCCTTGCAACCTCCACAATATTGGCATTTGTCAGCTTTTCGAGCGCCGATTTCGGAATTGATTCACCGGCATATATATGATTTGAAACCGCAAGCAGTTTTTCGATATTTTCTTCGGTGGCACCTGCACGTAGCATTGACTCCGACGAAATAGCATCGGCAGCCTGTAATGTAGCATGACTGACCGTATTCTGTGCACTGTAAACCCTGTTAAAGCTCAGAAGAAACAGTACAAAGAACATAAACAAGGTCAATGTCAGCGACGCTTCAACAGTTAATGCTGCTTTTTCTTTTTTCAATGTTTTCACCACCAAATCAGAATCCGACATACTTGGTACTCGTAAATGTTGTTCCGGCAAAAGCATTTCCGTCTGTATTCACCGAAATTACGGGCAAAAGTGTACTTAATGTCGCGTCCGTTTTTACACGACAGTATGTATAATATTTTTTCGATTGGAACGATACCGTTTCGCCGAGAACATGAGCCTGCTTATATCTCATTTCAATCTGAATAAGATCGGAAAAGCGCATGAGCTTATCGGAATTTGATACGAACCATAAAGCTGCGGCAATATAGTCGCTGTATCCGGCATCAAACGTTCCGTCAACCGTATAGCAATCCGTTTCAGATTCACCGACGGTTTTCTTAACGGTTTTGACCGAGCCGATATTGTTCTTTAAAACGCTCAGAATATCACAGGTTCTTGAAAAAGAGCTGAATGCGGTAATTCTTGACGGATCAAGGAACAAGCCTGTCTTTGTCATCGGGACATAGACAGAATTGCCGTATGCCGTCATAAGCTCCATATCAATAAGTGATTCATAATAGCCAAGCAAGACCTTGGTTGCGGCAGGTGCCGAAGAAGCGAAGGCATTGTTTGCAATGCAATTCATGTTATCCACAAATCGCAGGAAGAAAATCATCCAATAAGCTGCTTCCTGATTATCCTTTTCACTTCCCGAGCCGTTAAAAATATACTCGGCGCAGGACGAAACAAAATTTTCTGACGATCTCGAATCGGTAGCTCCCGAATAACCGTTCGGGATATATGTTCTGTTCGCACAATGCTTTGCGAGGTAGGAATTTATCATCAAATTTACCTGTGAGCTGTCGCCCGAGGAAAGCTGTGACATAGCGTTACCCATCGCAGATACAATATTCGCCGCAATGTCTGCAAGTCCGCCTGTTCCTGTGACCTGTTGCCTTTTCATCTTTTCACGAATTCCCGAATAATCCATGCTGACCGATACAGTGTCCTCGTCGTCCTCGTTAACGGCGCTTATGTTGCCGATAGACGAAGAATATGCAGGAACGACATTTTTTGCATCGTCAAGAGTCGCCTGGATCGCCTCGACCTCACTGTCGGGAACGATATCCTTCACGGTGCCTGTCTTTGACGGCAGGATCGAGGTTACGGACGCCGAAAGATTCGCCACACTGCCCTCGTCGTATATTTTCAGGTCAGTAAATGCCGACTCCACATAGGAGCAAGCCGCCATAACGAGTCCGCTCGGATTTGTTCCGCCGACAGCCGCATTAAGTATCGGCTGAACGGTGCCGCATTTTGAAATAAACGAGCCGAGGAATTCATTCACGTTATTCGTGTTAAGTGCAAACGAATAGCTGCTTTTAAGATATTTCGATTTTGAAAGAATTTGCCTTTTCAAAACCGAGGGATATGTTAAATTATAAAATCCCGTCATATTTGAATCGGAAATTCTGTACAGGCAGGTAGCATTATTTCCGATATAGTCGGCATTCAGATCCGAGTCAAACAGCACATTTTCGTTGAAAGCCGCTTTTGTGTCGTTATCATCGGTAAATGCAAGAATACCGAAGCGCTGATAAAGATCCATATCATAATTTGAAAGCACAGATGAAGCCGCACTGATATTCACCTCGGAGAGCTGATTTTTTGCGCTCTGATATCTTCCCGCCTCAATGATGAGTGTACCGAAGGAGAGCACGGTCATAAGCAACAGCGAGATAAAAACGGTAATAACACCCTGTGTTTTTTTCAAAAAGCCGCTCATTTTGTTTGTCCTTTCGAATTATCGGTTGATAAATCAATATCATAATTCATGTTTTTTGTGTCCTCCGATTTTGTTGTTCTGTAAAGCTTAAATACCACGCCGTACATCGGATTTCGAAGCTCTCTGAAAAGCCAGATATCTCCGTTCTTGTCCTTTATGCTCAGTTCAAGCCATGCTTTTCCGTCGATAACTGCCTGATACGATTCAAGAGACTCCTTATCAAGCTTATGCATAACAGCATTATCGGGCGTTTCGATGATATAAAAGCTGTCATACGTTGTGTGAAATCTGTCCGAGAAGCTTTTCAATGCCGCGAGAGACTTTGTTTTCAGCTCCTCGGCACTTATTTTTGTTTCCTCGGTATAGTCAGTAAAGGGATATCCCTCACATTCAAAGCGGCGAACGCTTTTGTCGGTATTCAGGTCGGCAATAACCATTGACTCAAATCCAAACAACTTGTAGCCGCTGATTACCGGACCCTCTTCCGTATCGGAAACCTTCAAACCGTCTTCCTTAGCCTTCTTGTTGATTTCATCGAGAGTATTCGTGTTTAATATATCGTTTATCTCCGTCGGAGAGCTTGGATTCTCGGCTTTGTTCCCGTCATTGGAAACAAAACCGAAAATACGCAATGCGGCTCCGGCAAGCAGCATAACAATGCCTAATGTTGCAAATATAATTCGTAATTTATTCAATATTTCTCATCCACCTGTAATTGTTATGTTTACATCTACGCTCCAAGGACATCTATACCCATAAACCTTTGCTGCATGGCCATCGCCTGCCCACCAATTATCCGGCGTTGTTTTGTCGTTATCATGATTCTTTTTATCATAAACCGTATAATGTTCAGTACACCAAAATCCATATTCTCCGTCTTTGGCCATTATGTTATTCTTGCATTTGGGACATACAATATGATATCCCTTGCTTGATATAATACCGTTATGTGTTCCCATTTTTCTATAAGGATGTAGTCTATGCTCAGTACCACAAAAGCCATACTTATGTTCTCCCGTTTCAAAATGTCTTTCCAAATCCCCACAAACTGTACAACGGTCTACATACTCATAGTGCTCACAATCATTATTTATAACCTCTCTGATCCTGCTCGGATGTGTGCAATACCAATGAGCAAAGAGGTTAACATTGATTTTCGGCACTGTATGTGAGAAATACTGACTTCCGTTGTCTCGGTCGCTGAACCATCCGCTGAAGCCGTAGCCGTAGCGATTCGGAGTCGGCATATTGCCTATCATTTCTCCAGGTACAACAAAGGATCTGTTCGGGCTTACGCTGCCGCCGTTTGCGTCATATTTAACGCAAATGTACTTCAATATGGTAACGTTTATCGAATCGGCGTCGGGTATTTTTGTGCTTGCCTTAAACTCGGCATTGTTATACCACCAGCAATAGAATTTATTGTCGCCGCTCTCGCCCGGTCCTGCCGGAAGGCTGTTTCCGCTGTTGGAATACGGCTGATTTCTGTGAGCAAAAACCCTTGAAAGCTCTGTGGTTCCGTCATAATTCATGAAGGACACTACGCAATCGTACTCGGCAAAAACATTCATGTTGCCCGTAACAATTGTATCCTTCGTAAAGGTTTCGCCCGTTTCTGTCTTCCAACGGTAAAATTTCTGTCCGTTCTGCTTGGGATCGCCCGGAAATTTTGTCTGCTCCGCATTTGAAAGCTTCATCGTATCGGCAATGCTCATATCGTGCATTACTTCAACGGTTTTCAGCAGAGTATTTTCCCTGTCATAAAACTTGACGGTGTAGTTTTCCGTAACGTCAATTTTATCCACCGCATCAATCGTGTTGATGTAATCAAGTATTTCATAGCAGTCCGCTCTTCCCGTAGCCTTGTAGTGAATTGTGGTGCTTTCGAGTCCTAAGAGCTTTACAAACGGTAATTCGTAGTCCACCTCAACGGTAACAATGACTTGTGCTCTGAGCAGAGCGCCTTTTTTATTTTCAATTTTAACCTCAATTTTCGGCTCATCCGATTTCAGGAATCTGCCTTTTGCAAGCCTGTAGCGTGAATACCACTCCGCCTTTTTGGTTATTACATTGGAATACGCCTGATTTTTCATCTTAATAACCATGCCGTCATTATCAAGATTAGAAACATCTATATAACCGGTCACGGGGTCCTTTCCGCTGTTGCTGTAGACCTGAGCAATATTTGACGCAGTTTGATTCGCAGTTGAGGTAATAAGGGTCTGATGGTACATGATAAGCCCAAGGTACGCCAAGGTCACAATTACGACAATAACAACTGTCATAACAAGTGACGCTTCGACCATCACTTCACCCTTTTCTCTTTTCAACAGTCGTTTCAACTATCATTCACTCCTTGGTATCTTCAACATAGTAAAGCTGTATATCCGACCAATATCCCTTTGACTCGATAAAGCATTTTCCCGAGGCGCTGAAATCAATTACATTGTCAAATCCGGCGTTTATAACCGTTTTGTCCTTCGTATTGATAAAGTTCCATACTCCGTTTTCACGAACGCCCGCCATTCCGTTTGAGAAAGAACGTGCTTCTTCATACTTAGGTTTGATCACAGTCTCACCGTTTGAATCAACGAAGCCCCACTTATCGCCGATTTTGACCGCTGCATATGAGCCGTCAACAAAGGCTTTAGCTCCGTCACATGTCAGGCTTCCTACCGTAACAATATCGTTGTTCTTAACCGTATAAAGATGATACTTTCCGTTCTCTGCGGCAAAAATCAGATTTTTCGGAGAACATTCGCCCGCATCGTTTACAACTATATCCGAGAAAGATTTTCCGATCTGCTTGCCGCTGCCGTCAATAATTTTCCACTCTGTTTTTGAAATCTGCACAGGAGCAATATTATTGCGATATGTTCCCGCAAACATATACGGACCGCTCAACTGCTCAACCTTTTCGGAATTCGGGTCAAATGAATAGAAATAAAAATTCTCTCCCATCTGACACGAGAAAATCAATTTGTTTTTATTGTCTGCGGACACTTTGACAATCGGCGAAGCGCCTGTAATCGCTTTATCGAGGTAAATCTGTTTTGTACCGAGATTATCAACAATATATACGATCTTATTACCGTCTCCGTCAAGCTTTGAGACGATTGCATATTTAACATTCTTGTCATCTACCGAGAATTCACTGCTGAAATTCGTTGCCCAAAGATATTTTCCCGGAATAATGCTCTCTCCGCCTGCGGAAATAATTGAGCAGGCTCCGTTGGACTCAACAACATAATTGCCGTTGCTCTCACTCTTTACGTGGTCATACATCGTATAATTCATTTCATATGTATAACGCATTTTTTCCGTAAGGTCGCTCAGCTTTTTGGACTCAAGACTCATTCTTTTTGCCTGCTTCAAATAGTCGGCACAAGCTTCGTATTCTTCATATTTATAGCAAAATTCGCATACTCGCTCATAAACGGATGTTTCCTTATAATAATCCTTGATCATTTCTTCAAGAATTGTATCTATATCTGCTGAGTTTGACAGCTCACCGTATTCAACGCCCTCATCCATGACATCTATTTTTGCGATGCACACAGCCGTTGATTTTTTAATGCTCAAAGCTTCATCATACTTCTCAACCGACTTTGCATAAAGCTTTTGTTCCTGATACTGCTGAGCTTTTTCAACGCATTTGTCAAACTTTGAAGCTCCTCCGAATGTACCGGTAAACACAATATATCCCGCTATTACATTAAGAAAAATTAAAGCAATTATTACAAGCGTTTTATTATTTTTCATGACTTTCTCTCCTCAATTTAATAACTCGTCAATAGAATTGCGACAATATAGCCCACCGCTATGCACGGACCGAAGGGGAAGGATCCTTTGCGACCCATTTTATGAGAAACAAGAAGCACAACGGATATAATTGCCGAAACTATCAATGAAACAAACAAGGTGCTGAAGGTACACATTGATCCCCCGGTTATTCCAATAATTCCAAAAAGCTTCACGTCTCCAAAGCCGATGCTTTGCTTTGTCACGACAGACACAAGCGCCAATGCGCCGAAACCTATTGCAAAACCGATCAAATCATTCTTTGCGACATCCTTTATGCTGTCAAGCGCAAAGAACTCGTAAACATAAATTACCGCACGGAACAGCAATCCGATTATTATCAGAATATTCGGAATTATCTTTTTCTTGCTGTCGATCAATGCAGCGAAAAGAACCAAAACAAACAGTCCGTATAATTTGATACAGTTTATAATCGACGTATTTGAATATAGTGACATTTGCACGAAAAACGAAGCTATCGCACAAATGATTATTATCGAAATCATTGCTCCCTTTTTATAAGGAAGTATTTCAGAATTTTTATATTTTTGATTTTCTTTCAGCTTGAATTTAGAGCTGAAAATGCCCATATACGAGCAATAAATAAATTCACAGATTACCGTGGCTACGCTCACCAAAGAAAAAACAGCGTATTTCATTCAATATCCTCCACAATTAACGGGATCCCTCTCCCACTGCTCATCACAGTGGGAGAGCAAAGTTATTTGCGCTATTATACAGCATCGGCATTATTCGTTACCTTGTTCATAAGTCGGCGAACAAGACTCGTAATCGAATCTCTGAAAATAACTGCAAGGGCAATAACAATAACGATAAGGAGAACGATTGCAATGATATTTGTATCACCGTTTTCTTTCTTGAAAAGATTGATTGCCTTATTCTTTGCGTTGCATCCCATAAAATAAATCTTAAAAAGTAAATCTGACATGATATTCACCTCCCCGCAATTTATTTCTATTTAAGATACCTTGATGTCTTATATATCTAGGTTCAGATTTGTCATTATCGGAACCATGATTAAGAACAAAACACCGACAAACATGATTACCAACGGAATCAACAATTTTCCCGATGCCAATTCGCCCTTTTTAAGCGTCAGCTGTTTCTTGGACTCCCAAAGGCTGTCGTTCTGCTCCTGAAGTGCAATTGCAAGATCTCTGCTGCCTTTTTCAAGTCCCTGAACAACGATTGAAGTGAACTTTTTAATTTCCGGAGTGCTGCATCTGTTTGCAAAGCTGTAAAGAGCATCTGCTTCGGCAACACCGTTTGAAATATCCTCATTAACCTTTCTCATTTCATATGAGAGCAAGGTGTCGCCGGAAAAAGCTACTTCTTTCCATGCATCTCTCAAAATCATGCCCGAGTTGACAAGCAACGCTATCGTTGAAACGGCATTCGGAAATTCCAAAGCAAACTGTTCGCTTCTTGTCTTGATTTTTCTCTCTGTTGCCTGAGAATAAAAATAGTAAACAACAGCAAAAACTATTATCCCCATCACAAAAAACAGCACGCTGTTCACTCCGCCTACCATCGCGGCAACTGCTGTTATCGCCGTAAACACAAAATAGCTCAGACTGATTTTCTGAGCGTAATAGACCTGTAAATAATAGTCTGCATACTTTTCGCCATATAACGTTACTACCTGATCTCTTGTCTTTCTTGCCATTGAGGTTTTAAAATCAAACTTTATCAGCTTAAGAATCTTAAAACCGACGCCGAATATATCAATAAAGACAAAATCCTTAGGATCAAGCGGTTCAAGATATTCATCATAATCGCTTGATGTTATCAGCAAAAATACAAACGATGCACTTGTTAAAATCGACAGTGCAAAAAATACAATTTGAAGAATTATTTCTGATGTCATCTTTTACACCTCAATATTCAAAATCTTTTTGCCTACTAAGTAAGCAACAACAAAAAATCCAATTGAAATCGTTGTTGTTATAACACCTTTAACCGTTGTAAAATTATTTGCAAAATCTCCGCCGCTGAGTTTTATCATTGCAACAAGAATAACCGGCATAATAAGCATAATATTCTGCTCATTTTTAGTAGAAGCAACTTTTGTTTCAATCTCTTCCTCAATATGAATCTTTGTGCTGAGTATCTCATTACTGTTTCTGACAACATCTTTAAGATTTGCGCCTTTATCAAATGCGGTTTCAAAAACTCTGCCAAAGGTTTGGATATCCTTTATGCCGCTTCTTTCGCCGAAATCCATGAGCATGCCGCCTACACTGATGTTGTTGCGTATACCGCTGATGATGTTATTAACCTCCTGAAGAATATAAGCATCTTCAGGATACTGGATGCGGAGGTCGTCTCTTGCAGCCATAAACGCATTCGGAACATTTCTACCGGCGGCAATGGATGTTGCCAAGGAATCCAATAAAGAAATAAATTGCGTTCTCAATTCTTTTTGTCTTTTATTTATTATCTGCTTTTTTCTGATCGGGAGAAACACGGTGCCGGCTAAAAATCCGACAAGCGCCATTACTACAACATCAAGTATGTAGGTCCATACCGTCGCCTGACCGAACTCATCCTTTGCCAAGCCGCCGTAAAAAACAAATCCTACAAAAGCTCCGACGATAAAGGCAATAAGAAAATAAAGCATTTTTTCATTTGCTTCCATTTTATAGACCTTATAATTCAGCAATTGTTGATTTGTTTTTGAAAGAACAAAGAGAGGTTCCTCTTCTTTTTGCTTTTTTCTTTTAAACATCACTCATCACCTCTTACAGTAACTGATCAAATACACTTGAGAGTGAAAGCTGTCTTGCCATTTGGGAAGGAGAGCAGCTCTCATACATTGGGATTTCTCCGATAACACGAATTTCATCACGGTTTTCCGTATTGCCGAGAACTTTATTTCTAATCATCGAGAATTTTGGTTGAATTATATATTCGGAATACGAATCCAGAATTTGAATCGCATCCATTGCTCTTGCTGTTTTAATCTCGGAAACCTGACTTCCGTCCGAGGCAATAACTATAGAGTTGCAATTTTCAAAAAACGCAAAGCCCTTCCTATTTCTCGGAAAATCCATATCTATAACAACATAATCATATTCGCCGAGCATTTTCAATTCTGTTTGCAAAGTAAGATAATCGTCAACTTTCAATTCCAGCATGTCCAGTGCAACCCTAACCGAGGAATAAAAATATACTCCTGTGCTATCCTGCTTAACAGTGCTTTGAAGCTTTATTTTTCTGTTCGACTTATTGCTCTTGATTGCGTATATTACATCTCCGAAATCAAACTGTCCGTCACAACTGAAAAACGAATCGGAATCGCCAAAGTTTTCAAGGTTTAGATAAAGAACTCTAAAGCCCTTATTGGCAATGCTTATTGCACAGGCGGCGGCGAGAGTAGATGTTCCGGTACCGCCGACAGGCGAAGAAAAAACTATTGTTTTCATTGAATTGTTGCTTTCACCGATTCCTGTAATATTGGGAATCTGTTCGGAATAAATACTCAGGATTTGCTTGTAAATGAGCTCCGCACGCTGAAATTTGCATACCGCCTTTTTGTCATTGTATTTTTCAATATCGCTGCTTTCAACAAGATAAGCAAATCCGCATTTTTTCGGGATCATCGAAAAATCTATATCAATATTCTCGTTAGCCAAAAACACATCTATTTTTTTATCATCAAGACATCTGTATGCGGAAGATATATCTGTAAATGAATATATTTCAAGCTCATTTCCGAACTTGTTATTAAAAATTGAAACTACTCTTTGCAAATAATTTGAATCGTTTTCAAGTATCGCCACTCTGACTTTCATTGCGATGTTTCCTCCTAAAAAATCTGATTAAAATACAAAGTTGCCGAAGCCGGATACTCTTAATTTGAAATCATTGATAAGCGGATTATCCGTCCTCCTCAAAGAGCCCGAAACGTGTTCAAGCGTTGTATTCTCATCTTCTTTAAAAACATACAACGGGTTAAGAACAATATGATCGTCTTTATATCCGACTACTTCTGAAATTTCTATAGTTTTTCTTGTCTTGTCTCTTAATCTTGAAAGATGAATAATTATATCTATCGCAGAAGCAATTTGCTGTCTGATTGCAGGCAACGGAAGTCCGGCCGAGCCTTGCAAAACCATTGTTTCCAATCTACTGAGCATATCTTCGGTTGAATTTGCATGACCTGTCGATAATGAGCCGTCATGGCCGGTATTCATCGCTTGGAGCATATCCAGTGCCTCTTCGCCACGAACCTCACCGACAATAATTCTCTCGGGTCTCATTCTTAACGAGGTTTTGATAAGATCCTTGATGGTGATTTCTCCGACTCCGGAGGTATTGGAATTTCTTGTTTCCATACTTACCAAATTTTCAATACCTGTTATTTGAAGCTCGGCTGAATCTTCAATTGTAATAACACGCTCATCTTTTGGAATGTAATTCGACAAAGCGTTCAAAAATGTTGTTTTACCAGAACCGGTACCGCCGCTGATAAAAATGTTATACTTTGAACGAACAAGTATCTCTAACTTCTGCGCAATTTCCTCGGTTATAGATCCGTATTGAATCAGTTTTCCGATGGTCATAGGAGTTTTTGAAAACTTTCGTATCGTCATTGTCGGTCCACACAAAGCAACCGGCGGAAGAACTACATTAACTCGGGAACCGTCCGGCAGTCTTGTATCGCAGATCGGGTTTGATTGGTTAACTTCCCGTCCTGCCAAACCGACAATTCGCTGTATAATATCCTCAAGTCTTTTTTGGCTTTCAAAGCGTTCATTTATTTTATGTAATTTACCGGCTTTTTCAATGAAGATTTCATCGGGCCCGTTTATCATAATCTCGGTAATTGCATCATCACTGATAATTGAATCCAGAATTCCGAAGCCCCTTATAGAACTGTAAACCTGTTGTGCGATCTGAACTTTTTCATTAATTGGAAAATACCGATCTCGTGTCTGCTCATCTACGATCTGTTCAATTTCATCACTGAGTTCTTCATCACTTAATTTGCTTAACGGTAAAACATCGGTTACAATCCGTTTTATTTTAGCAACCAATTCTTCTGAATCCAAATAAATCACCCTTTACGAAACCTTTATTACAATAATTGTTGCGTTATCCTGCCCGCAACGCTGTTTAATCATATCCAAAATCGCATTGACCCCTGACGATACATCAGAGTTTTCTTTAATTGTATTGTACAAATCATTTGCACTGATAACATCTGTTACTCCATCACTGCAAAGAATAAAGACGTCACCCTTCATCACCTGTCCTTTTGAAATAAAAGGATCAAGCTCCCCTTCTTTATCCGATATACCTATATACTGGAGTAATGACGGCTTTTTATTAATTCCGATTGAATCCAAAAAATCTTTGTCGGTATGATCCTTTGATACCTGCATTATTTTGTTCTTTCTTATTAGAAACGCTTTACTGTCACCGACATTACATGTGAACACGCCATTTTCCGAAAAGAGAAATGAGACCAGTGTTGTGCCGGTTTGAGAAATCTGTTTATTGTGTGCAAGGGATACAATTTTCTCATTGGCCTGATTGCAGATTTCCACAAGGAACTCGCGTTCAGGGATAATCAAATCATTAAGTCTATCCATATTTTCGGCAAATATTTCTGCCGCCGAATATGAAGCTTTCTCTCCGTAAGATGCACCGCCGATACCGTCAAACACTGCAAATCCGACCGGATTTTTTAAGCCTGTCTGTTGGCTGATCGGCGCTGTCATTCCGTTGTTTTTTTCTGCAAGTCTTTTTTTGTTAAAATAAAAATTATCTTCATTGTTTGCGCGACCCGCGCCTATATATGAAACGCATGAAGCGATCAAAATCATATCATTTTCCATTTCTATCACCTAAGCAGCTCAATAGCCTTTATTACGGCTCCGGCTGCAACCAATATATAACTGAATATGTAACCTATTTTTTTCACTGTTGTATCATGCAGCCAATTACTGTCATATCCGTATGCCCAAAACAAAACTGACAGCGAAAATGCCATTACGCCGAATAGCGAAGACGAAATATCAGATTCAATAAAACGATATATAACAGATATAAGACCGCCGTACAAAATAAGCACGCCGCCAAGCCGAACTTCTTTTTGTAAAATCATTGAAACACCGCCAAGGAAGCATAGAAATCCGCTTACCGACAATACGATAATTTCAATTTCGGGCATCTCCCCATATGTAAAGCAGCCGATAATATTAAATACAGCGTTCGCCGCTATTGCAATACCTACAGCTCTTCTGTTCCTGCCGATAAAAAGTATAGACAAAACAGCTACAGCTTCAAAGATATTCGTGCTTATTGCATGATCTATAAGCAAAATAACAAACGCAGCTACCGCAATAGGAATTGCAATATACCTACATATCTTGCTGGTTTTATGCAAGCTGCGTTTTTTGTTGTCAAGAGATTTTTGATTGGCAACAAAATTTCCGTATGCACTTTCGTCACTGTCAATATACAATGAGTTCTCCGAAACATTTTCGTCATACATGACCTGACCGTGGCTGGTCATATCATTAGTCGTGTTATTATATGAATCATAACTTTCGGCAAGCCCACACTGATTGTTAATTGTCATCTCATTGGTGCCGTAGTAAAGTATGTTATTCAATTCTCCAATGAGATCATTTTTAAACTCCGATGCAGAGGCATATCTTTCTTCAGGATTAAAAGCGCAAGCCTTCTGTAGAATATAATTTATATTGTTGTTCACGCCCGGAATCAGCGGGAGCTTCTCTCCTCTGATTCTTCTTTCAAACGCTTCCTGACGTTCATTGTATTTTAAATTTTGTTGCTCCGATTCAATAAAAGGAAGTCGATTCTTATTGAGCAGCTTATACATAACAAGACCCAGCGAATATATATCCACACTTGAACCGTATGACTCGCCTTTATAAACTTCGGGAGCCATAAAATTTAGCGTTCCTTTTCTGGACATATTCGCCTGCGTTTTATCGAGCTGCCTCGATATACCAAAATCTCCAAGCTTATACTCACCGTACCTTGAAACAAAAATATTGTCCGGCTTAATATCACGGTGAACTATTTTATTGTACTCACAAACAACAAGCGCCGAACAAATATCAACGCCCATCTTCAGTACATCTGTAACAGAGAAATTCGGGCTGTTTGCCACTTCATCAAACGGCCTCATCAATTCCATTCGAATAAAAATATCCCAACCTATTTCCCCTGTTCTTTCAATTATGCGATAATCATCAATCGAAACAATATTCGCCGCGCCCTTAAGACTTTCCATAAGAACAATTTCATTGGCAAGATCCTGAACAATGCTCTGGAAGTAAGCGTGAATTTCAAGATCGGACATGCCCTGTGCCCTTTCTTGACGAATGTCTCGGTCACTTTTTGGTACACTCAGCACTTTAATTGCAGAGAAAAAGGTTTCACCGAATTCTTCTCTTGTAGCCTTATACACCTTTCCAAATGATCCTTCGCCGATAAGCTCACTTTCATGCCATTCCGGCCAAACTTCTTCAATATTCATAGCAACTTACAAACCCCAATGATCTGATAATCCGACAAAAACTATCAAAATGACCAATAATACACTATATATTTTAATATTTGTAAAAAAATTAGTCCACAAACTTAATAAATTGTTTTTAACCAACTAAAAGGTAAAACATAATTTATATGCCTAATGTAAAAACATAAGAACTATTTATTTTGTTTACTAATTTTATTCTTTCGTTACTTGTACCGTCTAAAAGCTGTCTTAAGTGTTGACATTACTTCGTTCATGATTTTGATCTCCTCGGGTGTAAAGCTATTTGTCATGCTTGCAGAGTCTTTGGATAAATGCAAGCTGTTTGATAAAAGGTCATCGACAGACTCTTCTAATTCATTTGCGATCAAAACCAGAGCAGACAAGCTCACCTTCGTGTGTGCTGTTTCAATATTACTAATATGCGTTGAACTTAGTCCAACATTTTCCGCCAGTTTTTCCTGTGTAATCTGTTTCTTTTCTCTGCTCTTTTTAATTTCTCTGCCCAATGAAACATAGTCAATAATTTCCATTTATAACCCTCCATAAATTTTTCAAGCAAAGATATTTTGATAAAATATCCGCTTTCCTTAATATAATATACGTGTAAAATAAGCACTTGTAGTTTTGATTTCCTTTTTTCATTTTGTTGCACAGCATCTTTAAAAAATCAAGCACGATAGTCTATATACAACAAAAATCAAACGGTAATCAATACATACATCACCTCCACACAAATCCCAAAGCGGCTTAAAAAATCAACAATTTCAAATTGACAAATTAAAAGCTGTTGCCATATTTTATGCTTGTCTATATGACAGTTCGAGAACATCCGAATAAGTTCCCATAGGGTAGTCAGACAGCATACACATGAGAAGAAACGTTTCATACGGATTAGCTAAATATATTTCCCCCATGTTGCACCCTCTAAGTTTTTGATTTGTATTTTCTATAAAATCAAAGCAACGCTGCTTTGCACTTTTTTCATTTCGCATAGCGTAAATATAAAAATTGAGCGTTATCAAATCAAATCGGTCAACATCTGTTTTTCCTACAATAATATCTCTGATATGCTGTCTGCTCATTCTTTTATTTCTAAACAATGATGCAAGAGTAGAATATTTATTTTTCACAAGATTACCTTTTTCGTCAAAGGGTATTCCGCAGCATAAACACTTTTCTACATCTCCCTCGGTAATATCCGACACAGTATATCTCTTTGCCGACTGACGTATTATGCTTGCTCTTTGCAGCTTTTCCTCAAATGGTATTTTGTCGGAATTCTCTATTCTGTCCAAATATAAGGCAGCCTTTCTTTCAAAAAATTCTTCTTCGTCATTATTCTTTTGCTCTACGATTATTTCACGGACATCATCATATAATTTATCAAAGCACATCCTCGTCGTTACGCTGAAATGCTTTCCGTTGTTTTCATTTTTTAATGCACAGAGTCTTTCAACAAGATCGTCCTCATTATCAAGCTTAGAAAAAGAATTTTTTATTGTTACCGTTGAATCAAATTCATGACCATCCGAAATTTGAAACATTTCAGAGTATCTATTCATTATTCTGAGGTAATCACGGTATTTAAGATGATGAGAATAACAATACCAGCAAATAACCTCAAAAGGATCCTTCATATTAAAATCATATTCTTTCTGAACCTTAACCAAAAACTCAGACACTTCATCAACCGTCATTCCCAGACCAAAGCCAAGGAGAAATATTGCTTTTCTGCTGACCGATGCCTGCTGAAGCCAATTTTTCGTAATCATGGCTGTTTTTGTTGTCGTTTCCGTAAAAGATTTTGGCGTCATATTTTGGTTAAACGACTGTATAATATATGTTTGATAAAATTTCAGGTCAAAGAAGTTCACATCAACATCACGGTTAAGCTTTCTCAAAATATATCTTTTCAAATAGTCGCAAAAAGGAATAGGCTTGACCTTATTGCAAAGATAGTCATATATCGCTTCCGCATCCTTGTTTAAGAAATCCTCATTATCAACAACAGAATAAAAATCATCTTCCATTGCAATCGTAAAATCCAGATTGTTTTCCATGCCTTTATTCTCTCCTTTTGTGAAAATCACAAGCACCTCATTGTCAACAACGAGGTGCTTGATTGGTTTGGCTTATTTTTTCACTGTTCAATCAGAATTGTTCTTGCACATTGTCGGATTTTCTGCGTTTCATAACTATAATAATTACAATGGCGGCGATAATAAGAACCACGCCGACTATTGAACCGACAAATAGCGGAGTATTTGAATAGAACAAAATCCAGAAGTTTGTTGAAAGTGTAAAACCAAAGGGTTCAAACTCCGTCTTATGACCTGCTTTATCAACAGCAAGGAATTCAACCTTATGCTTCGACGATTTAAGACTGTTATCCACGTTGTTTATTGTGAGTACAAAGCAGTTTTTATATGAATCATATTCACCAACCTTAGTTGATCCGTCGTAAACTACAAACACTCCGTTTTCATTGACTATTGAAAGTTGCCTGTTATCAACCTTGATAACGCACTTTTCAATATCGCAGTTATTGTCGTTCACGTTGATTCTGATTACTGCCTCTTCTGCATTGATACTGTTATGCGAATTCAGTCCGTCAACGTTGATAACACCTGACGGTTTGTGGGTATCAAGACAGAAACTGATTTTACAACGACCGATTGACGAGTTATCATTTGTCGCTCTGTCATTGGAATTCAGGTTAATATCATATCGCTGATCAACCTTGAAATAACTCTTGAAAATTGTATAAGTATTTTCATACCATACAGTTTCCCCGCCGGTTGTATTTCTTTCTCCCGGCTTATACTTTTCAACGCGGAAATCTTTTCCTTCCGAAAGTTCCTTGATATTTCCTCCCGAAGCAACGGCAATCTCATAATTTGAAATTTCGTCTGCATTGATTTCGGTAACTACAATTTCAGGTGCCGCATCAACATAGTAGCTGTCAACCACTTTTTTCGTGCTGCTGCTGAGCATATATGTTGATCCGTTTCTGTTGACCGAGAACATCATCGAATTTGTTGCAAGATCAACAAATGCCCCTCTTCCGTTAAGTACGCTGACAAACTTATTCTGATTTCCGCCGTAATCCGTGGAAACCACACTTAGGGTATAAATATCATCCTTCAGGATATTATCAAATTTAAAACTAAAGCTGTCATTTGTAAAGTTTATATCTCCGTCTCCGGTTGCATTTTTCTTTAATTGTCCTTTTTCATAAAGAAATACGGTTCCGTTTTTAGCACCGTGTACAATAATTGAAATGTCTGCCGGATTTACATTTGTGTCAGATACTGAAATGATTGGTCTGATATCTTTCGCTTTGTTCGCAGACTTATTTGCGACACCGGAAATTTTTACAGCCGGATTTGTTTTATCAATGATAAACTCTTCCTTATTGAACTTCTGTGCCGCACGGCCCGAAAGATCTTTTACCGCAACATCAAGGGTGTAGAAGGAATCGCTGCTGAAATTAACCGTTGCGCTATAAATATCGTTTCCGACTTTTCTCCATGAAGAAACATTCGGTAATGCTGTTGATGACCCATTCTTTCTCGTCTGTGCAGTTACACTGACAATAGACGCCGAGGGATTAAAGTTATGCTCATGAACCGTAATGGTTGCAATCCTACCGCTGCTGTAATAATTTCCGTTTCTTGCACTGCGATTGTCATATGAAACGCTTATTACAGGATTTACATTGTCAATAGTAAATGATTTTGGAACTGCGTTATCGCCGTAATTTACTTTTTTGTTCTTGTTTCCGGCAAGATCCGTGTAAGAAATATCAAATGTATAATCGCCGTCCTGGGCAAAGGTAATTGTCGTTCTGTGTTCAGTTCCGACATTTGTCCAGCTTTCAACTGACGGAATAAGTGAATTATACGGCTTACCGTCCTTGGTCATCTTAAAGATTACATCGGATGCTTTAAAGTTAAGTTCGTTGATTGAAACAGTCATTTTTCTTGCTGCTTTGAAATAACGACCGTTCTGAACCGAGTTGTTGTCATATGAAATGTCGATAACGGGAGCCGTAATATCCATCTTATAAAGAACCTTAAACACGGTTCTCGTTTCATGCGGATTTCCTGCGTTATCTACATAGGATAAAACTACCGGAACATTATTGTTATTATTTGAAACCGCATTCAAAACAACATCGACTGACCATTCATATGTAACGTCGCTCTCTCCGCTTAGATTTACACTTACGGGATCCGCAGATCCGACTGTGTACGAGATATTGTTAATACCTGCATATTCATCGGAGACGCAAAGCTTAACCGGCAAATCTGCATTATAGAATCCGTTCTCATTTGCGGGTCTTCCGGGGATAATGCTGTTTTCTACAGTCAAGGCAATGCCGTTATGCATATCCAAATTTTCCACAACAAGGCCTTTGGACTTTGTATATCCGTCTTTAGCCTCACCGACTGATTTATTGGTAGCATAATCCTCTGCCTGAGCATATATATTTCCCTTAAAGTTTGCAGGCATTTTGAACATATATGTCATATGTCCGTTTTTCTCAGCCTGTGAAGCAACCGAAGGAGTTATCTCTTTTACTTCTCCCTCTGAATTATTTGTGAAATCAATTGCATAGAACCTGATATTCTTGATGCCCGCTGTTGTATCATCCGCATCAATTGTTACAGCAATCTCACCGTTATAGAAATACTGATACGACTCATAGTCAATATTGTTTTCCGTGGTTTCTGTATCGGTTTTGCTGAACTTTATATCACTGACCTTTAAAATCGGCGCTGTAGTATCAACAGTAACCTTTTTTGTGTAAGCCTGGGCCTCATTGCCCGAATAGTCCTTTGATGTAACACCAAGCGTAAAGTTTGCATCTTTTGCAAATTTTACTGTTGCAACATGAATATCAGCATTTTCGGAACTCGTTTTCCATTCGGAGATTACATACATCTCTTCGGATAATTCATTTTCGTTAACATCGCTTGCGTTCACTGTGATAATGCTATCCTTAGCATTGAAATTGTGCTCATTTACCGTGACATTAGCAGTTACTTCAGTGTTATAATAATCAATTCCTGTTTCACTGCTTACAAATACGGGTTTTGCATTGTATTCAACACTGATTACAGGTGCAATGTTATCAACAATTACTTCAACATTTTTGTAATTTCCTGTGGGTAAATCACCGACATTTTTTACAAGATCAAAATTTGTTGACTGAGTAGCATTAGTTGCATAATCTGTAACAACGGCTTTTATTGTACCTCTGTATTGAGGATCAATGGTAAATGTCTTACTTGCTTCAGTTTTCTTTTCTTCAAAGTTAACAGTTGACTTTGTGATTGCAGTATCAATCGAGTTACCTATTTCAAGCTCACCTGAAAACTCGATCTTGGATACACCGGCAACCGCATCCTTTGCTGAAACGGTAACATCAACGCTTTCCTTAAAGAACAAACCAAGTGTAACATCATTTAAGAACGCCTTTACGGGGTTGCCGCTGTATGTGATCTCAATTGCAGGGCCGTTTCTGTCAAGAGTAATCTCTTTGTTTACCTCTGTTGCAACATTTGCAGCATAATCCTTTGATTTAACATTGATTGAATAGTTATTCTCGCCGGTAAAGGTAACGGTTGCAACATAAACATTAGCGTTGTCTTTATCTCTGTTCCACTTACTTATAACATAATTCTTACCCTCCTTATCCGCAGGAGAAACAGTAATAATGCTGTTTTCGGCATCAAAATTATGTTCTTCAATCTTTATGGTAGCAACTACCTTGTCTTCGGAGAAATAGTTTATACCGGTTGTATCGCTGACATACTTAGCTGTTTTATCAAATGTAATTTCCCGAATAACCGGCACTGTTCTGTCGATAGTGAAATCTTCGGTTTTAGGTTCTGCCTTATTGCCGCTCTTGTCTGTATAGCTGACAGAAACTGTATAATCTTTCTCATCGGCAAAGCTAAGCTGTGCTCGGTAAGTATCCTCAGAATCCGTTTTGCTCCAACTGTAATTATACGGATCTGTTTGTGTAACACTTCCGTCAACGGTGATCTCACCGTTCTTATAAACTACGGTTGATTTCTTTCCGTTTCCATCTTCACTTGTTACGGTAACAGCAACATCCTCGCTGAAGAAATTAGCTTCATTTATTGTGAATGAAGCAGTTATGTTGTCATTTGCAAACTGCTCTGTGCCAACGCCCTTTTTCGTCTGAATATCGCCAATAGAGGTAATGTTTATATCGCTGATTACGGGCGCCTTATTATCAACAACAAGTTCTACGTTTGTAAACTTGTCGCTCTCTATAATTTCCGTGAGATCTTTATAGCTTGTGCTATGCTGATTTGTTGCATAGTCGGTTGCTTCAGCGGTGATTGTACCTCTGAACTGAGGTTCAATTGAATATTTAACCTCATTCTGCTTTGTTCCTTCTGTCAATTCGTTTTTATACTCGGCAATGCGTTTATTGACCGATGAAACATTCTCTTCAAGATCACTGCTGATTCTGATATTTCTGAGACCTGCAGTGTTGTCCGTAAAACTTACCGTCGCTACAACAGTATCCTTAAAGAACAGTCCGAGAGTTACTTCATTCAAGAAAGCTTTTACAGGATTGGTATTATATGCAATTTTAATTTCCGGAGCAGTTCTGTCGACCGAAATTTTCTTTTCAGCCTTAGCTGCATTCTCGGCATAATCCTTGGTGTTAACATTGATTGTATAGTTATTCTCACCCGTAAATGTAACTGTTGCAGTATATACGTTGCTTTCGTCGGTATCCTTTACCCACTCGCTTATCGTATACATACCGTCAGCCTTCGATTCACCCAAAACAGTAATTACGCTTTTTTCGGAGTCAAAGTTATGTTCTTTAATTTTAATAGTTGCAACTACTTTGTCCTCCGAGAAATAACTGATTCCGGTTTTCTCGCTTGTATATCCTGCTGTTTTGTCAAAAACAATTTCACGGATAACGGGAACAGTCTTATCAACCGTAAATTTTACGGTCTTTCCGTCGGCAACATTGCCTGTCTTATCTGTATAGTTTACAGTAACGGTATAATCGCCATCCTGCTCAAATTTAAGTTCCGCTTTGTGACCTGTCCATTTATAACCGTACGGATCCTTTTCCCCTGCGCCAAGCAGATTTCCGTTCTCTTTAATTACACCGTTTTGGTATGTGGTAATCGTTTTATTTTCTTCAGAATCTACCTTTGTAACCTCAACCAAAACATCCTCGCTGAAGAAGTTTGTCTCATCAACTTCAAAGGCTGCAGTAACATTGCTATTTGCGAACTGCTCTGTGCCGACTCCGCTCAACTTGCGAAGTTTTCCGTTAGTGTCAAGCTTAATATCACTGATAACAGGTTTAGTCGTATCAACAACTACCTCAACATTGTCAAAGCTGCCGTCGGGTAATTCTCCTGCATTTTCAACAAGATCATCTCTTGTTGTCTCTGCTTCATTTTTGGCATAGTCGGTTACAACGGCCTTAATCCTGCCTCTGTATTCCGGGTCTATAGAAAATGACTTGCTTACATCTTTTTCATTTTCATTAAATGAAACCGATGATTTTACAGCCTCGGATTCGCCCGAAAAATCAATAGCCAAAATACCTGCTACATTATCCGTTGCAAAAACAGTTACGTCAACTTTTTCTGCAAAGAACAAGCCGAGAGTCAATTTGTTAAGAAATGCTTTTATGGGGTTTGTGCTGTATTTGATTGTAATTTTCGGAGCTGTTCTGTCAAGTACAAGTTTCTCACTTATTTCTGTTGAATGATTCAGATCATCCGTCGGCTTAACATTGATAGTATACTTATCTTCAGCTGAAAACTTGACCGTTGCAATATATGTGTTTTTATCTCTACCGCTTACAGTCCACTCGCTTACGGTATATCCCGTGTTTTCGGTGATTCCTGGTGCAACTGTAATCACACTGTTTTCGGGTGCAAAATTAAGTTCCTTAACAGTTACTGTTGCGGTAACGGTCTTTTCCGAAAAATACTTTCCGTTTCCAGAACCTGTATTCTTTTCAGTTTTGTCATATGAAACTGTAACAATTGGAGCAGTCGTGTCCGAAGAGAATTTATAAACTGCTTCTGCTTCATTACCTGCCTTATCCTTGGAACTAACGGTAATAATGTAGTTTCCGTCTTTCAAAATCGTTACTGATTTAGATACAGAACCGCCGTTATCACCTGTTTCAAATGACTTTGAAATCTTAAAATCTTTTGTCGAATGTGCTTTTCCGTCAAAGTCGGTAATTGAAATTGATGTAGTCTTATCATTGAAATTATCTTCAACAATTTTAACCGTTATAGTTGGATTTGTATTAAAATACTTAATTCCTTCAACAGAATTGTCGATAACCGGAGCCGAATCAGGTTCAAAAGATATAGCCGGAGCCGTCTTATCGATAACTATACCGTCCTCACTTGCATGCTCGCTTACATTGCCGGCAACATCCTCTGCAACAGCAATAATGCCATCGGTATTTTTGTTAATTTTAAAGGATACGGTTTCCTTTATTTTTCCTGACGAAAACTCTTTTACACAAGCATTTCCATCCTCATCTTGAAGCAATACCTTTGAATTTTCTACGACCTCATAAAGAGATATTTTCTTGATTCCTGAATTTGCTGTTTCTGTTTCGGATATTTTGTCATTTGCAGTAACCGAAACCTCGACCGATTCCCTTGAGAAAATCCAATTGATAAACTTATTCCATAAGCCTTCTTTAATTTTTAAATCAACATTCGGAGCAGACTTATCAACCTTTATACAATACTCAACCGCTTCACTTTCAAGTCCGTTTTCGCCTATAGCTTTGAACTTAATTGTTTGGTCAACATTTGAGTCAAACGGGCCAACCTCGGAAGAATTAAGCTCCGTATATTCTCCGTCATTTATGCTGTAAAAGTACTTAACCTCGCCTCTGTTATCCTCGTTAACTGAAAGAACAATCTTAACGCTCTTGTTTGTCCAAACGCCGCTGTTGATATCATCGACAAAGATGCCTGATTCGTCAGATGTCTTTGCGGCAACAGTAAGCACGGGAGCTTTTTTAAATATATTACCAACGTAAATATCCTTTACAGTAGAATTACCCGATTTTGTAAGAACCTTTACTCTGTAATTTGCATTCTTTGTAACAACAGCTTTATAAACATTGTCATTTTCTGAGAATGAGAAAGCGGAATCTCCGTTTTCCGATTTGATTTCGACTTCTTTTTCATCCGCAGCGCCAAGGTTTTCAACTCTGTAAAGTATAATACTCTCCAAACCGCTGTTAATGTTTACAATGTCGCTTACCGACAATTCAACTTCCGTAGAAATTTTTTCGGTAGCAGTAAGATCAAATGCCGGAACGCCGGAATCTTTGACAACTGTCAAGGTGAGACTTTCCTCCCCGTCTGTGTCAAAAATGAATTTATATGTACCGTCCGGGCAAAGCTCTTCGAAATTATTTATCTTTTGGAAAATATTATTATCAAATACAAAACCTGTCTCGGAAGAATAATTTGCGATTGTGAATTTGTCAATCTCCAAATTATTATATGAAACAATTACGGAATTGATTTTTGTTTCATTTGAAGCCTTTGCAGTTAAAACAAAATCTTTTTTTACGTAATAAATTCCGTCTTCCTTATCTGCCGTTACAGCGCTTCCGTTAGAATCAACTGTCATATCCCAATCATTTTCAGCATTATTCACCTTGAAAACGATGTCCTTTTTCGCATTGTCAACTTCTATTGCAATCTTGCCTTCGTAGCTGTTTCCGACAATATCCTTGGCAATGGTATAAATATTATACTCACCATCCTCCAGGTTGGAGAATCTGAAATCAGTCGTGAAAGTTTTTCCGTCATTGCTCACGGATCCGAAGCTTACATTGATTCCCTTAGTAAGATCTGTTTCTTCGGCAGGAAGAATCACACATTTAATTGCTTCACTGTCCGTCGTTGACAATCCGGAGCAATTATCGGTTACAGTCAATGTTGCAAAATACTTTGCAGAGTTTACATTGACAAGTCCGCCCGTGATAATATCAATAAAGCTGTCAATTGCATTTTCACGCTTTACAGAAAGTGAAACGGTCGGTGAAATTTTATCAACTTTTATTTCCTTTTTTGTTTCCTCACTGCGTATGCCTGCGTTGTTCTCAACATAGAATATATATTCCGGCGCGCTTGTTGTATCCGTGTTTATTTTTATTTTATATTCATTGTTTTCATCGGGGGTAATCTCGTTCTCTACTCCGTTATTGGTATAGTAAACTTTTTTTACACCGGAGGAACCTACATTTGCCTTTACGGTTGCAACGACTTCCTTTGCCCAATCTTCAGTTGAAAGGGTTACTTCTGCAACCGGGACAATTTTGTCAATCTTTACCTCAAAAGGCTCTGTTTCTTTATGGTTTCCTTTTGCATCTGTAGCAATAAACACATATCTGCCACTTTCCGTTGCAGTAAATGTGTTTCCTGTAAGTGTTGATTCCTGTCCGTCGTCCTTTTTAACTTTAACACTTGTAGCCAGTGTTCCGTCATCGTTTGGAACGCCGCCCGCTGTATTTAAGGTAAACACTACGTCGTTTGATGTAAAACTACCAAAGTTGTACTCATTTTCGCCATCCCTTGCTGTTGCGGAAATTGAAATACCGTCAACCGCAACAACATTAAACGCAGTCTCTGCCGCTGAGAAATGGCTGTCTTCCACCTTAACTGTGTATTTTTTTGTCTCACTTGTGCGGAGATCATCTATTTTCCACACATAGCTGCCATTTTCTTCGGTTCTTGAAGCACCGTCTCCCATGTAGTATTCTATTCCGTCAAGATACACCTTGTTGCTGTCTCTGTTGGTTCTGACTTCAATAGAAAACGCTGCATTCTTAACAACATATTTCGGCGACGTAACACTGATTTCCGCATCGGGATTATTCTCAAACGATACCGATACCGACAATGGCTTTTCAACAAATATGTCCTTTCTATTTTCCTTAACTGCCGAAACCTCATCGGATCCGTCAATTGTGAGCTTTGAAATATGCTTTCCTTCCGGAGCTGAAACCGAATAGTTACTATTATTTAAAACATACTTTGAAGCATTCTTAGCCTCGATATCTCTCACTTCAACCCAGTGATAAACCTCGGCGTTTTTAAGAGCATTAAATATATCTGCGCATTTAGTACTGTGGTTATAAATCTTTGCTCCGAGTACTGCCATAATTCCATTTGTTGTACCGGTTATTTCGGTATTTTCAGCAATGGTAATCTTATCATTCTTGCCGATTCTGAAAGCCTTATTTATCTTGAGACTCGGCGCAGTATCCTTATTGTCGGATTCAATCACAATATCCGAACCTACGGAACCGTCAGATCCCGCAACCTCATTTGTTTTCACGGTAACTACTGTTCCGCTCTTTGCAACAACAGAAGGAGAAATTTCATTTTCCTCATAAGAGTACGTCTCATCATATCCAAAAATACACTGAGTACCCTTAATAAACAATCCTCCTGCAAAAACAATCGAGCCGACAGTATCGGTGCCGGTTTCCTCGTCATGCTGCTTTTGGGTAACAATTTTTGAGGTTGGGTCTACTATTACAGTACCCTTAACCGTCAAATTAGCCTTAACGGTAACTGTGATATTCGCTGCAATACTCCATGCCTCATTTGCGTTGATAACAGTATCCTTGTCAATTACAAGATTTTCAGAAACAATTTGAGTTATTTTAATTGTCTTCGGATCAGTACCGCTTTCGCCGGTTGCAAAAGAAAAAGGCATAACGGAAAATACAATAATCACCGAAATGATTATCGCAACTATCCGACTGAAAATCTTTTTGGCTGAACACTTCATCATTTATCATCCTTTCCTTTGTTTTTATTTATATTTTTTGTTGCTCTGTAATTCAGACCATCAAAAATGCTGTGTAACGAAAAGCCCCATAAGGCTGCAAACATTCCGGCAATTTGCAAAACTGTTTTATTGACAGATTCAATCGGGATTGAAACAATGACCATAATCAATCCAACTGCAAACAAGCAAAACGCAACAATGGATTCTTTGTTTTTAAAAAACGTAATTATACCGGGAAGCTTTCCTTCAACTTTTATTTTTTCTTTTTTTCGTGTTTTTGACGCTAATATAACCGATGCGATTCCAAGAGCCAGTCCACCCCAAAACATGGCAACAATTATGTAGCTCACAAATTTCTTTCCGTCAGTAACATCAAAGTTTTCCGACAGAGGGGTCAACAAAACCGCTCCGGAAAATAATGTAAAAGCAACAATTGAAAGAAAATTTAACTTTTTAAGCTTTTCCAATTTAATCTCATCCCTTTCAATAAATAATTTCCTGAGTGTTTATAAGTTTGATCTCTTGCAACAAGGAAATATCGACCGTGATAATGTCAATATCAGATAACTTCGCACCGTCCGCCGAAGAATCCGAATCTAATACAGTTGTTTGATCCTGACCGTTCAGAACCGTCGTCTCACCGGCACCCGGATTTAGCAGCGATGTTTCGTTTGCTTCACTTCCCATAACGGAAGCTTCCGATGTATAGCCATTATCTTGAGAAAGTAAAGTTGTTTCAGAATTTTCTTCCTGTCCGTTTTCAAGTAATGTTGTTTCTTCATAGCCTGAATATAATTTCTGTGAAGCAATTTTTTCTGTTCCGACGCTTCCTCCGATAGCTGTTGCTCTGTTCTCAAGAATTCTGCCGGATGGTGATATTCTGTCGGTCAGTTTCCCGCGTTTTGAGTTAACCACACTTGGCTTATAAGCCTTATTCCCTGTTTTTTGATTTTGCGATCTGATATTCTCTATTTCTCTTTTCGCCGTGTGTCCCGTTAAGTCTCCTATAACCTTTACCATGTCTAAAACAAAGAACAAAACAACACTGAGCACAAAGAACAATCCGGATATAATAAAGCATATCAATGCCACTATCTCAAATGTACTCATAAATTCACCTCTTGACGATATGATTACCTTTTATTTGCATACTCAAACTGTTTTCTTGCTTTTTTTACAGATTGCAAAACATCCTTAGAATCTTCCGAGTTTATACCCTCAAGATATTTTATCATCTCATCATAAGCTTTTATTACCTTGTCATAGCTGTATGAACTACCGAGACTTTTCTGCATTTCTTGATTGTTACTGTATAATATATAGCTTCCGTATTTGCAAACAGTAATTTTAAATCGCTCGTCTATTGAATCGTCCTTTAAATCATCAACAAAATCACCGCTGAGATATTTCCAGCTTTTCTTGTAATCCTTACCTGCATTTATATCCGCAATGCTTGATCCGGCGGACTCCTGTGAATTGTTATTGTTCAAAAGATCTTCGCTGAAATCTCCCAAATTTAATAGAATGTTTATTACTTCATCGGAATAGTTTATATCGTTCAAGAATTCTTTGTTGGATTTTTGCGCATACTCTTTTGTGTTACTGAACCATGTTCTTGCTCTTGTTGATCCGACTACAGAATCTGCATATTTGCCGTCATCACTGTAATAGCTGAAAATTGTAAGCCCTATGTTATAGCAGATCTCTGCTTTTTGTTCATTGCTCTTTATATCTTTTTTTATAAGAGGTTCAAGTGCATTTATTGTCTGCATTTCATTGGGAGAAATAATTCTATCTTTAGCATAAATCATTCTCAATTCATCAAATGCATCAAACGAATCGGAGTATTCTGTTTTAATCGCATTTATCAGGTTTTCCTCTCTGACATCATCGTGATACGAGGTATTCTGGCCATTTTCAAGATAAGAAAAATATTCGTTTTTCTTTTGTTTACTTTCCAATGATAAGCACCCGAACGCTCCGATCAAGGCTGCAAGCATAACCGAAAACGATGAAATAAACAGATTCAGTTTTTTCTTCTGCTTTTTTCGGTATCTGTCATCAATTTCTTCATAATGCTCAAGTGCGTACATCAACTCGGAACACGACTGATATCTATCTTCCGGATTTCGCTGAGTACATTTTATAATTATTCTCTCAAGTCCGCTTGAAAGTTGTGGATTGATTGATCTGATAGGCAATATCTCATACGGCGGCTCACACGGATTGCAACCCGTAACAAGATGATAAAGCGTTGCTCCGAGGCAATAAATATCTGTTCTTGCATCGGTCTGTCCCATTCCGCCAAACTGCTCAGGTGCCGCATATCCGACCGTGCCGAGACATGTTGTATCGGCAAGATTTTTTTCTTTAAACTCTCTTGCCGTGCCAAAGTCGATCAAAGTAATATTTCCATCCGGCTTAAGCATAATATTTGCAGGCTTCATATCACGATAAATAATCGCTGGATTCCTTGTATGAAGATAATCCAACACATCGCAAAGCTGTTTTGCCCATTCGATGACAAATTCCTGCGGTTGCGCTCCATATTCTTCAAGAGCCTGACTTAACGGATTACCTTCGATATAATCCATAACAATAAGGAACGTATCTTCATTCTCAATTACATCAACGATGCTCGGCAAATTCGGATGATCCAATCTTTTAAGCATTTCGGTTTCAACAATAAGTCCTTGTCGAACAACTTCAAAGTCTTTTACTCCGTCTTTACGCACCTCTTTGATTGCCCATGTTTTATTTGCTTTTTCGTTTATGGCCATGTATACGACGCTCATTCCGCCGTGACCGATTTCACTCAGCACCCTATATTTACCGTCAACCAATGAGCCTATTTTAAGCATCATTATCCCTCCAGATATGAACGAATCAAAGCAACTGTAATATTATCTCTTTCCATCCTTGCTTTGTTTGTTTCAATAAGATATGTTGAATTGGAATACATGGTCTCCTCGTCACATAGTACAGCAGGGGAAAATGCATTTAGTATTTCTTCAGCAGTTATTTCGTGTCTAAAACCGTCCGTACAAAGAACAAACACTTCGTTCGGATACACGTCCCCAAAAAAGAACTCAGGATATACTTTTTCGGATGCTCCGACACATTGTAGCAGTATACTTCTTCGCGGGTCATTTTCGGCCTGTTCCTCGGTTAGCTTGCCTTCTTCCACTTCTTTAGCCACCAAAGTTTGATCTTTTGTTAGCAAATACAAGCTATCGGTAACAGCATAAGCTCTTGTATCTCCGACATTGACTATCAAATAATTTTTCTGCGAAATAATTATGGCTGTAATTGTAGTACCCAAAGAAACCCCGTTTTTGCGTCCGAAAAGCCTTATTTTTTCGTTTAATGAAAAAATAAGATCGTTCCACTGAGATCTCACAAAATCATTGTTGATTCCGCCATTATTATCAAACGCAAACGAAATATTTTCTTTTGCCCATTTTTCAAAAGCGGTTATTACCGAGGCGCTTGCAACCTCTCCTTTTTCCAATCCGCCCATTCCATCGCAAAGTACGGAAAAAACAGCTTCTCCGAACGAAGTTTGAAACTTACACATGAACAAGCTGTCTTGATTTGTTGTTTTTTTTATACCGATATCTGTAACACCGGAAATTGCAAAATCCAATTTTATCCCTCAATTACCGTTATTTTTTGACAATAACCTATTTTGAAGGTATTTTATCATGTATCATTGCAAGTTACCATAAACTACAACAATAGTTGAGCCTTATTTTACAAAAATGTCAATCATTGTTGCTTAAAGTAATTCTATGGCGTAATATAGTTTTTGATATTATTATTATAAAGTTGATAAAAGTGTAACTGATTCTCAATAGCATAAATCTGTACCTTTTACACGGTTCAAGATTTAACCGCGTCGTTCATAGTGCTATATAACAACTAAAGGATCCGTCTCTTGTTTAAAAAACATATAATCAAGAGTTTTCTGTCGAATAAATACAGTGTTATCTATAACAAAAGCCACCTGTTCTCCAAATAAGAACAAGCGGCATCATTTTTGTATCATATGTATTGGTTTTTATATAGTGATTATACAATACAATTACGCTCTGTTAAGCTTCCAATCTGAACAAAGAACTGCAATTCCCAACAATAAATTGTGAATTGCAGTTCTTTGCTGTTTATTACTCAACCGTATAGGTCAACGTTGTTGCATATTTCCAGCCGTCGGTCGGGGTT
>ERZ857745.306-NODE-306-length-77138-cov-4.182180_pt1 | contig 77138 bp, 82 predicted proteins | sample MGYA00519699_ERZ857745 | MGnify/ENA primary metagenome ERZ857745 (study PRJEB31778, sample SAMEA3449357) | human gut metagenome | biome: human gut; feature: human-associated habitat; material: faeces | place: United Kingdom | collected 2010/2012 ... | reverse complement strand
CTTAAAGTGATCTTGCTTGCTTTTTCAGCCTTTACAGTAACAGTATGCTCAGCATTTCCAAGTGTCGCCAGCCACTTAGGAACAGGATATCCATCAAAACCTTCAGCCTTAGCAAATCCCTGCATTCCCAGAGCCTTCAGCTCCTCAGTTGACTTGCCGTCGATAGAGCCAGTTAAACCCTTGCTTGTTGTAACTCCCTCAAAAGGCGACCAAGAAGATGTGCCCTGGTTCTTATCGCTGTCAAAATAAACAGATTCCACTGCAAGATTGTTGGAATAGTTTTTGTTATATGCAAAACCATATTTTGTGTTGCCTGAAATTTTTCCGCCATAGTACACTTGTTTTGCAGATACAGGAATACTTGTTAACCATCCGATTATTCCTCCGCCGGTTTTTACTCTTACATCACCTATGGTTGCACAGTTTTCCAGACTTATACTCTTTGCAAACTGACAGGTACCAATTAGACCACCTACATAGTTGCCACCAGTAAGTTCTACGCTGCTCCATACGCCGTACATATCTAAGCTTCCGCCAAGCAGAACGCCGCCTACAATTCCGCCTGCGCCAATAGTCGTTGCATCAGCCGGCATAGTAATTAATCCGCTTGCAGCACAGTTTTTTATTTTCGCAGTAGCCTCCGTTACTAGTCCAACTATGGATCCAGCATATACCTTGCTCTTGGAATTAGATGAAATAGTAACGTTATCAACCTTTACATTCTGAACCGTTCCGTCAAGTTGTGCAATAAGCCCAAGTCCTACGTCTGGAGCATTCCATCCAGTTCCCTGAGCTTCTCTGCTCAATGACAAGTTTGAAATAGTATAGCCATTTCCTTCGAAAGTTCCTTTTAAGCTCTTAATTGGCTCCATGTCAGTAACGCTCATGTCAATATCTGCGGAAAGCTCAACGTTGCCGTTGACTTCCTTTCCACCTAATGCTGCTAGTTCAGCGGCACTAGAGACAACGGTAGTCTCTTCACTTACCACAACACTCCCTTGAGCCGTTGTATCCTGTGCATCAGCAAACACCACACCCGGCATCATACTGAACACTACTGCAAATGACAGCAGCATTGCCATTACCTTAGTTATAACTTTTTTCTTCCTCATACTATCTCCTTCCTTAATTCCTGTAGTTTTAATTACATCGAACTGATAAAATCCACCTTAATAAGGCAGTTTACTATCCCCCCTGCTCTGCCTCAAAAAACAAACAGGAGAAGAAATACATACATATTTCTCCCCACCGGATATCATTGTTAACAGAGCATACTGATATAAAGGCTATACATTACAGCCCTGTCTGCTTATTAAATGGTTTCGATTCCTATCCAATTCTCCGTTGGGTTAAATCACTGTTTTGTGTATGTATCCTGACTCAGAAATCATAGCACTGCCTGCCTTCCCGGTTGCCCAGTGACATAATAGACAGCGCTCCCTCTTTACAGTGGCGGGACCGTACAGGATTTGCACCTGTTTCCATCTTAGCTTTCCTTTACGGAAAGAGCACAAAACGAATATTAAATTATGTTACTATCTTAGCATTGTACAGGTATCTTGTAAATACGCCTTTTGAATAAAATTTTTATCCTAAAGTATATAATGTATTATCCCTATACATTATAAGTGCAATTAATAAATACGGGACCCCGGTAATAACGAGAGTCCCATAAAATACACCTTGTTAAGGTTGATTGCATTTATCACCGGTATAACCGGCTTAAAACCTGATAACAGCGTTCACATCGCTTTTATTTACCCTTGTTCATAAGCAGAATTCCTGCCGAGAATGCCTTTCCTACGATTTTGCTTGCGGCAGTATATTTGTTGTCAGCAGGGTCATATGCTATAGCCTTTACTTTCTCAACATCTATGATGCCCCTGTCATTAAGCACAGCCTCGTCTGCAACCACATTGAGTATTTCACCTATAATGTGTATGTGCCCGCCTACTTCACGAATATCCATAACCTTGCATTCCATAGCTACAGGAAATTCCTCTATATACGGTGCGTCTACAAATTCTGATTTAACCGCTGTCATATCAACATTGTCAAACTTGCTTACTTCGCTGCCTGATACAAGACCGAAATAGTCTGCTTCTGCAAGATGAGCCTCATCTGCAATGTTTACAGTAAATGCTCCCTTGTTTTTGATATTTTCGTAAGTCTGTCTTTCTTCTCTGATTGATATTGCAATTGCAGGCGGAACTGATGCTGCAACGCCTCCCCACGCAACGTTCATTGCGTTTGGTGTTCCGTCCTCATTGTATGTTCCTACAATAAATACAGGTGTAGGAAATGCAAGTGTGTTTGCTCCAAGATTTTTCTTCATAATATGATTCACTCCTCTCTGCTAATAAAAAACAACAGGTGATACAATATTTCTAAGAAGCGCTACAATGCTCCACGCAGTTATATCACTTGGTTTTGAACAAATTTGTAAATATGCCGAAGCGTCTTCACCCTTTAACTTAATCTGTATGTCATCATCTTTCATTCCGGGCACGGCATATATTTCTGTTTTAAGATTATCGGCTCCCACTGTTGCAAGCGATGTTGTCACCGCCACATTGACCTTTGTGGGAAGAAACTTTATGGCCTCTGCTGCAGTTCCCGAAAATATGCAGGTTTCTTCTTTACGCTGTATCAATATAATGAATGACAGTGCGGTAATGTCGAATAATATTGAAAATTCAAGGTTCAAACCACTCTGTCATAACAATATCCTTTAATCCGTATTCCTAAAGTGAATACAAATCAGCGCATCAAAAAAGCAGCTTTCGCTGCTTTCAGTCTAGTATTCAATGCTCTCAGGCACCGCTATGCCAAGATGTCTGTATGCCTGCTCAGACACCACTCTGCCTTTCTGGGTTCTGTGAAGAAATCCCGCCTGTATCAGATAAGGCTCGTAAACGTCCTCTATGGTAACTCTTTCCTCACCTATTGAGGCTGCTATCGTATCTATGCCTACAGGGCCTCCGTTAAATCTGGTGATAATTGTTTCAAGAAGCTCTCTGTCAAGGGCCTCAAGACCATATTCATCAACGCCAAGCGCAGCAAGAGCCTGCTGGGTTATCTCCGGAGTAATACTGCCGTCACCCTTTACCTGTGAGAAATCTCTGACTCTCTTGAGTATTCTGTTTGCAACTCTCGGAGTCCCTCTTGAGCGCTTTGCCATCTCCTCAAGTGAGGTTTCATCAACATCTACTCCGAGTATTCCTGCCGATCTGTGAATGATTTTTTTGAGGTCATCTGTTTCATACAGAGTAAATTTGCTCAGTACACCAAATCTGTCCCTTAAAGGCGCTGAAAGACTTCCTGCTCTGGTGGTTGCTCCTATCAGAGTGAACTTTGCAAGGTCAAGGCGTATGGACCTTGCCGATGGGCCCTTACCTATAATTATATCCAGCGCATAGTCCTCCATTGCAGAATAGAGTACCTCCTCAACGGAACGGTTCAGCCTGTGTATCTCGTCTATAAAGAGAACATCGTTCTCATTAAGGTTTGTAAGTATCGCCGCAAGGTCTCCTGCCCTGTCTATTGCAGGTCCCGATGTAATTTTGATTTCAACTCCCAGTTCATTTGCAATTATTCCTGCAAGAGTAGTCTTGCCAAGCCCTGGAGGACCATAAAACAGCACATGGTCAAGAGGCTCGCCTCTAAGCTTGGCTGCCTCTATAAATATTTTGAGATTGTCTGTCGCTGTTTTCTGACCTATATAATCCTCAAGCGTCTGCGGCCTTAAACCTATTTCGGATTTCTCCTCGTTGAAGCCCGCAGATGTCGCTGTTATTCTTTCTTCGTCCATATCTATACCCTTCTAAAACAGATTTTTAAGTGCTTTTTTAATGTATTCCTCAACGGTTGCAGCCTCCGTGCCTGCAAGAGCATTTACTGCCTCCGCCCTGCTGTAGCCAAGAGCCACGAGTCCGTTTACGGCTTCGCTTCTTACATCATCGGACGCCGCTGAAACTGCCTGCTGCTCAGGAACTGAAACGTCGTCTGCCGAAACCTTGTCTTTGAGTTCAAGCACAATTCTCTGGGCTGTTTTTTTGCCTACTCCGTTGGCTGTGGCAATAGCCTTGTCATCTTCAAATGCAATAGCCTGCCTGAGCTGTGATGAGGTAAGCGCCGACAGCACTGCCATTGCAGCCTTTGCACCCACTCCGCTTACAGTTATAAGGAGTCTGAAAAGCTCAAGACTCTCTCTGTCCGCAAAGCCGTAAAGGCTCACATCGTCCTCTCTGACAATCATAGCCGTATAACATATAACCTCGTCTCCCTCACTGCGAAGATAAAGCGATGAGTTACCCGGAACTGATATATCATAGCCTATGCCTCCGGTCTCAACTACTATACCTGTATCAAGCTTCATTGCAAGTGTACCTTTAATATAATGTATCATTTGATAATCTTCTCCATTCGTTTTCGTGATGAGGCTGTATTGCCGTGACATATGGCCGCCGCCAGCGCATCCGCAGTGTCATCGGGTTTGGGAACCTGTCTCAGATTAAGCATAATCTTTACCATCTGCTGTATCTGTTTCTTATCCGCTCTGCCGTATCCCACAAGCCCCTGTTTAATCTGAAGCGGCGTATATTCAAATATCTCAAGTCCTGAATTGGCGCAGGCAAGTATGGCAACGCCTCTGGCCTGTCCCACAAGTATGGCGGTCTTATTGTTGGTGTTAAAAAACAGCTCCTCTATTGAAGCCTGCTGGGGATTGTATTTATCTATAATCTCCATAAGGCCGTTGTAAAGCACCTTGAGTCTGTCGGGCATATCTATACCAGCCTCGGTGGTGACTGCGCCGTATTCAATGGCTTTAAAATGATTGCCCTCAACATCTATAATTCCGTATCCGAGTATCGCATACCCCGGGTCTATTCCTAATATCCTCATAGTTCTCCTCTAAAACTTATGTTCGTCATTATTTTATCACACAAACAGATGTTTGTCTATTGTTATCTGCCCTTAAATTGTCACACACATTACATTTTGTACTGACTGCCATTAATAAATTTAGGTTTACCGCTGTTCTTTCATATATTATTATATACTCACAAATCAAGAATAGCGAGGTATTACCGATGAAAGTACTTTTTGCCGCAATTATATCAGTCATCATCTTATTTATCATAATATTTTTTAAAGATGTGCTTAAAAACAAAGAAAAAATGTCTTCAGAAAACGGCTCTGAATTATACTACATTATTGCCGAATTTATAGTATGGTTTGCAGCCACCTTCGGCATATCAGACTCCGCTCTGAATACAATTGCTCTAAGACACAAGGCATATGTACCTCTGGATATTCTGCCCGGAACATTTGTTGTCGGCTCTACAGTCCCTATTTCCATAATAGGCCTTGGCTATATGAACACATATCCCGCAGATAGGAGTAATCCTCTACAGCAGCATCAGCCTTATTGCAGACAGAAGAAATTAGTATGTTTTAAGTAAAAAATGTTATTTTTATTTATCATTTTTACATAAAAACTCCTTATATTATGTATTTTTAATGTTTTTTATTCATTTTGTGCATATTTATACTTCCTTATTCAATAATTTTGTGATATAATGTCTTTCACAGTGACTGGTCGTTAGAACAGAACTGATGAAAGACACATGCCTTTTGAGTTTATCATTATGGTGTACTGTCTGTAGAAATAAGACTTGGGGGAAATATAACTATGCGTTATGCAAGACAAAATAAAATACTGGAGCTCATCAAGGAAAACGATATCGACACACAGGAAATGCTGGTTGCACTTCTGAAAGAGAGCGGCTTTAATGTCACTCAGGCAACCATATCCAGAGATATCAAGGAGCTTCATCTGGTAAAAAATCTTTCTGCCAGCGGCAAGTACAAATATTCTGTGGCAGCCTCAACCGAAAGCAATATGTCAAACAGGTATCTGAGCATACTTCGTGACATAGTCAAAAATGTTGATGCCGCAGGAAACATCATTGTTGTCAAGACGCTTCCCGGCTGTGCAAATGCAGCAGCAGAGCCTATAGACTGCCTTGACCTTCCTCATGTGATAGGCACTATTGCAGGGGACAACACTTTAATGATGGTAATAGATTCAGACGAAAACGTACCGGCGCTTGTGGCAAGGTTTAATGAACTGCTTTCATAAGGAGTAAAAAATGATATCACACATCAGCATTAAGGATTTTGCAATAATCGAAGATGTACAGATTGATTTTCATGAAGGGCTCAACCTGATTACAGGTGAAACCGGAGCCGGCAAATCAATAATTATCGAAGCCGTAAGCCTTGCTCTCGGAGCAAGAGCCGATACGGCTTTTGTTCGTTCGGGAAAGGACAAGGCTGTTGTACAGCTTGCAGCAGACCTTGACGATGAGGAATATGTAATAACAAGAGAGGTTTCATCTTCCGGCAGGAACCTCTGCAAAATAAACGGTGAAATTGTAACACTGGGACAGGTAAGCGCTCTTTGCAGCCGCATCGCAGACATTCACGGTCAGTACGACCACCAGTCGCTGCTTGATACAGAGCATCATATTGACCTTGTGGATCTTTATTCAAAGGATACAATCAGCCCTCTTAAAGCTCAGGTTGCAGAAAGCTATGCAGCCTTTCGCAAAGCTGCCTCGGAGCTTTCTTCCCTGCTTTCAGGCTTTGCCGAAAAGCAGCGCAAAAAAGATTTTATGGCATTTGAGCTTGCTGAAATAGACGACGCCGATTTAAAGCCCGGCGAAGATACCGAACTTGAAAACAGAATTTCATTTCTCCAAAACAGCGAGAAAATATATACGGCGCTTGAGTCCGCCTACGATATTTCCTATAATTCAGAGCAGAGCGCATCTTATGCTTTATCTAAAGTGCTTGCGCTCATTCAGGATATATCACAGTACTCACCAGGGCTCAAGTCCCTCGATGATAGGATATCCGACATATATTACAGTCTTGAAGATGTATGCTCGGATATAAGGAGTATCAGGGATAAATCGGAGTTTTCACCGGAGGAGCTTGATATTGCCATAAGCAGGCTTGATGAAATAAACAGGCTCAAGATGAAATACGGAAATTCAATTGAGGAGATAATCGCATACAGGGATAATCTTGAAAAGAGCATATCCGAGGTTGACAATATAGATGAGCTCAAAGAAAAGCTCACCGCAGAGAAAAAGCAGGCGGAAGCAGAGCTTCAGAAGCTTTCGGCGCAGCTTTCGGAGGCCAGAAAAAAAGCAGCCCTGTCATTGCAGGAAAAAATACTGTATGAGCTTAAAGATCTGAATTTCAAGGATGCCGATATGGTTATTGATTTCAGACAGGCAGACCAGTATTCCGCGACAGGTACCGATATTGTCGAGTTTATGATTACAACCAACAGAGGCGAGGCTTTAAAGCCACTTGCAAAGGTTGCCTCCGGCGGTGAAATGTCAAGAATTATGCTGGCATTCAAAAAAATAGTCGGAGATTACGACCATATCCCTACTATGATTTTTGATGAGATAGATACAGGTATAAGCGGTATAACCGCAAGCATAGTCGGCAAAAAAATGTGCCAGATTGCGCAGAGCCATCAGATTATCTGTATTACTCACCTGCCTCAGATTGCAGCCTGCAGGGGTCACAATTTCAAAATTGTAAAGGAGACCCGCGACGACGCCACATTTACAAATGTAATTCCTTTAAACTCCGAGGAGAAGGCCGAAGAAATTGCAAGGCTTCTCGGGGGCATAAATATAACGGAAACCACAATACAATCCGCAAAAGAGCTTATAAAGGCTTCTGAATAATAACCTGATTATATATCAGAGAGTTTCAAGGCAAATCAGCTCTATTTGTCTTTTAGACTAATAACAAGGCAGCCGGAACAACTGTCAAAAGTATGTCCGGCTGCTTATTCATTTAATATATTTTCAATCCGCAATTTCTACAGGTTTCTTCCTTGCCGGAAGCTGGGCGATTATAACTGCCGCCATCATCAGCGCGCAGCCTATAAGCTCTCTTCCGTTCATGGTTTCATTCAGGAAAAGAAAGCCCGATACAGCCCCAAACAGCGACTCTGTGCTGAGTATAATTGATGCTGTTGTAGGATTTGCGTATTTCTGCCCCATAACCTGCAAAGTAAACGCCACAGCAGATGACATAATACCGGTATAAAGCAGACTCGGCGCACAGTCTACAGCCGCCGCAAGAGTGCTGTCCTCTGTTACAAGAGAAACTATAAGACTTATAAAGCCTGCCACCGCAAACTGCACACATGTAAGCTTGGCCGCATCAACCTTAGGCGCAAAATGGTCTACTATGAGTATGTGAGCCGCCCAGCCGAACGCCCCTATAAATACTATTACGTCACCCTTTGCTATAGTGAATTCAGTAGTAATACAGAGGAAATACAGCCCTGCGACACCTATCACCGCTCCTATCCAGTTGTTTATATTTGTCCTGTGCTTTAAAAACATTCCGATTATAGGCACCAGCAGTATGTAAAGAGCTGTAATAAATGCCGTCTTGCCCGCATTTGTATAAACAAGACCCACCTGCTGGAGATTTGCTGCAAAGAAAATCACAACTCCCGCCGCAATACCGCCTTTAAACAGCACTTTCCTGCCGTTTCTTTTTTCTTCGATGCTCCGGTGATACTCTGCGTCTGCATTTTTACTTTTAATTCTGTCGCCCACAATAAATACAGGTATTAAAGCCAGCGAACCTATAAACATTCGTATGGCGCTGTACATAAACGGCCCTATGGTATCCATACTGTCCCTCTGCGCCACAAAGGCAAAGCCCCATATTACTGCCGTTCCCAAAAGACATATGTTAGATTTAAATGTTTTGCTCATAATTTCCTCTTTTCCGATATAACTTGCGTGAACTTAACTATATATTTTACTTCAAAACCTCCGCCTGCGCCATCAGTTTTTTTCTTGCCGGAAGCTGCGCAATTATAATGGCTGTCATCATCAGGCCGCAGCCTAAAAACTCTCTTCCGCTCATTACTTCATTCAGAAAAACAAAGCCTGCCAGCGCGCCAAACAGCGACTCTGTGCTGAGTATTATAGATGCAGTCGTAGGCTTTGCATATTTCTGTCCTACAGTCTGCAATGTATAACCAATTCCCGATGACATAATACCGGTATAAAGCAGGCTCGGTATTGACGATATTACAGCCTCAATAGTATTGGTTTCAGTTATCAGCGCAACTGTAAGGCTCAAAAGCCCCGCAATAAAAAACTGCACGCTTATAAGCTTGGCCGCATTTACCTTAGGCGCAAAATAATCGATTATAAATATGTGCACAGCCCAGCCGAGGGAGCCTGCCAGGAGCAGTATATCCCCTGTCGCAACTGTAAAATCAGATTTTACACACAGAAAAAAAAGCCCTGCCGCGCCGATGCCTGCGCCAATCCAGTTATTGATATTAGTTCGGTGTTTTAAAAATATGCCAAGTATCGGTACCAGCACTATATATAAGGCCGTAATAAAAGCTGTTTTGCCCGCATCAGTTGAAACAAGAGCAACCTGCTGCAAATTCATAGATAAAAATATCACAACGCCTGCAATAATACCGCCCTTCAACAGAGTGCGCCCTGCGGCTTTCGTCTGCTCCAACGCTTTGTCTGCCTCGCTGCTTCTGCGTTTTATTCTGTCACTTATAATAAATACCGGCACAAGAGCTGCCGATCCTAAAAACATACGGATTGCATTATACATAAACGGTCCCATCACCGACATACTATCTCTCTGCGCAACAAGGGCAAACCCCCATATCAAAGCCGTTCCAAGAAGGCATAAGTTTGATTTAAAAGTTCTGTTCATATTCCGTCCTCCTATGCTGTCATTTCATATTACAGATTTTATCATTTTGCCGTATCAATTTGTTTTGTAATTTCTTTAGATTTTTTACAATTTTATTTTGATATTCTACAAATAATTTGCTAATATATACAATAAAGACAGATAAAAAAAGAAATGAGGACTATTATGGCTTTAACAGTAAGAGATATACCCGCACTGCCCGGTCTTGACAGTCTCAGGCTGCTGTCAGGCAGCGGCGGTCTTGACAGAAAGGTTGTAACCGCAGGTATTGCAGACTATGAATTTGCTCCTGACGTGGAATTTCGGGACAGCGCCGATTTTGTAAAGGATAGCTTCGTTATAACCAGCCTGCTGTTTGCTTACAATAACCCCGACATTATAATTGATGCAGTAAAATCACTGCACGCCTGCGGAGTATCCGCCATTGCCTACAAGGACGTAATATTTGACAAAGTTCCCGATGAGGTGCTGCAGTTTTCGGATGAACACAATCTGCCCATATATTCCTTTGGCAAAGAGCTGTATTTTGAAAACATAATATTTGAGGTAATGGCGGCGCTTCATACAGATGATGACGCTTCGCTTAACCCAGACAACATACAGGATATGATAAACTCCTATCTGTCCGCTCAGGAGGTTACAGCAATCTGCTACGGCATATCACTGGAGCTCAAGCGGTATATTACCGTAGCCTATATTAAATATACCGATGACGCCCCGATGAATGCAGACCGCATATATATGTCGCTTTCAAGAAGCAGGAGCCTCAAGGATAAAATTCTCACCTGCGGCTTTGACAACGGCCTCTTCATAATTATAACCTCATCAAAGGATGACATATTAAGCCATGAGATAATACTTAAAGAAGCTCTCGAAAGCCTGCCGGTTGATACCGGCAGACTGGCGGTTTCTCTAAGCGATGTGCATATTGCATTTGAGCATCTGGATCTGGGCTTTAAGGAAAGCTACTACTGCCACTGCGCCTCCGAAGCCGAAAAAAAGGATTTCAGATATTACAGCGATATCGGTATATACAAGCTGATTACCCCGCTTATCAAAAGCCCTTATGTGCTTAAATTCTCCGAGGATTACCTGAGAGGCATCAAGGACAGACCCGAATATTATTCAACAGTCCTTTCGTATTCCAGAAACCACGGTGATTTTTCAGCCGTATCAGCTGAAATGAACTGTCACACAAACACCATAAGGTACAGAATATCAAAGGCCAAGGCTCTTTCCGGCCAGCCCGACATAGCCGATACTGAATTTTACAGAAATGTTTCTGTTGCCATAGCCATAGACAACATTAAAAAATTCTTTGTATAAACAGTACAAAGAATTTTTTATTGCTGTATCAGAACTTCACCGGGTATTTTCTGTAAAGTATCCAGCTTATAGCCGCGGTAATCACCTCTGCGGCTATAAAGGCATACCATATGCCGTCCATTCCGAAAATCCCTGAAAGTATCCACATAAACGGCAGCAGAAGTCCAAGCTGCCTAAGAACGTTTATAAGGAGGCTGAAGCCCACTCTCTTAGTCGACTGCATCAGCGATGCCACCATAGTCGCTATAGACGCAAACACATAGCTTATGCACATAATGCGAAGCGCCGGCACCCCGAATGACAGCATTGCAGGCGATGCGTTGAATATGGTAAGCACCTGTGACGGAAACAGCCACAGCACTGCTATACTGACGCCTGTAAGTATAATGCCTATGATATTGCCGTATCTGAACGCCAGATTGAGTCTTTCTTCGTTTTTCGCCCCAAAGTTATAGCTCATAACAGGTATGCAGCCCTGCACAAGTCCGTTAAGGGTCATTATAACCACCTGCTGCAGCTTGAAATAGGCTCCGAAAAACGCCACCGCAGTAGTCGAATATGCAACAAGAAATATATTCGTAAAATATGTCATACACGCTCCCAGAGCATTCATAACAAAGGACGGAAATCCTATTACAAATATGTCTTTGAATATCTTGAAATCAATTCTAAAGCCCCTGACTTTAATCTTTACCTTTTGCTTACGGAAGATAAGCACATAAAATGCCAGTATCATTGAGAAGGTGTATCCGCATACGGTGGATACCGCCGCGCCCTTTATGCCCATTTCAGGGAATATCCATATACCGAAGATAAGAAACGGATCCAGCGCAAAGTTAAGCAGAACTCCTGCAATCTGAAACCACATGGGCGCAATCATATTGCCTGTGCCCTGAATTATCTTCTGGATACAGATGTGCACCATATTGGCAACCTCCATAAACGCGCATATTCTCATATAGTCCACCGCCATATCGTATATGACAGGGTCGTCTGTAAATGATGCAAAAAACGGCTTCATTATAAGCAGCACGACTAAAGTTACAACAGCGCCGCAGGCCGCCGAAAGAATTATTCCGTTTGATACCACGCTGTCTGCCATATCCTGATTTTTCTGCCCCAGATATCTTGCAATAAGTACATTGACTCCCACTCCGAGTCCTATGGACATGGCAACCATAAACGTGGTTATGGGAAATGCCAGTGAAACCGCCGTAAGCGCATCCTCTGAAAGCCACGATACAAACATGCAGTCCACAAAGTTGTAGGTATACTGCATAAACATAGATATCAGAGGCGGCACTGCCATTGATATGATAAGGGGCAGCATAGGTTTTGTTTCCATCTTGTTAAGCTCAGCCAAAATATATCCTCCAGTCCGTGACATTAATAAACCGGCATACTGCGATGCCGGTTTGTCGTATAGTCTGTATTACTATTTGATTATTGTACAGACAGCATCAGGTCCGCAGCCGGCTGCATTACCCTCGTCAGTGTCAAGGTGAACTTCTCTTTCGTGAGCATCTCCTGAACGTACAAGCACGTTGTTGAATACAAGGCCTCTTTCGCCCTCGATTTTGATGCTTACGATATCCTTGTCCTTAACGCCTGCTTCTTCTGCCTGTGCAGGTGAAAGATGTACGTGTCTTAATGCAACGATAACGCCGTGGTCGATTTCAACCTCTCCGCAAGGTCCTACGATTTTGCAGCCCGGAGTTCCCTCAAGCTTGCCTGACTCTCTTACAGGAGCCTTGATGCCGAGAGTTCTTGCATCTGTCATTGCAACCTCAACCTGTGTTTCAGGTCTTGCAGGTCCTAAAACTCTGATGCCTTTGAGAGTGTTCTTAGGTCCTACTATATCAACCTTCTCTTCGCAGGCAAACTGTCCCGGCTGTACCAGAGGCTTTGTCGGTGTCAGTTCGTGACCCTTGCCGAAAAGAATTTCAATGTGTTCCTTCTGAAGATGAAGGTGTTTGTTTGATAATCCGATTTTTACTTCGTAACCCATTTTATTTCTCCTTTGTATGTATAAATTTATTCATTTAGATAACTGATATACGGGAGGTTTCTGTATTTCTGATCATAATCAAGACCGTAGCCTATAATGAAAAGATCCTCAACCTCAAAGCCGACATAGTCCGCTTCAACATCGCTTCTTCTGCCTGCAGGCTTGTCTAAAAGCGTGCAGAGCTTGATTGTCTTAGGTCCTCTGTTGGCAAGATATTTCTCAAGGTAGCTCAAAGTGATGCCCGAATCAACAATATCCTCTACTATTATAACATTTTTGCCCTCGATATCCGAGTCCAGGTCCTTGTTTATTTTTACAACACCTGATGTTTTTGTTGATGAGCCGTAGCTTGAGCACGCCATAAAGTCAATGGTGCAGTCCAGTGTGATGCTTTTCATGACATCCGCCATCCACAGAAGCGCTCCCTTTAATATTCCTATAAGCATTACCTCTTCCCCTGCAAATTCCTCTGAAATCTGCGCACCAATCTCTTTTGCCCTAGCCTTTATCTGTTCTTCTGTAATGAGAACTGTACCTATAGTGTTAGCTGCCACTTTGAGGTCCTCCTTTGTCTTCTTCTACGGTGTAATTCACATCGTCAACTGTGTCTTTGTATTTTTTTGAAAGGTCTACGCTTTTGTCGCCAAGCCAGTACCTGTCCAGTTCATCGCTTAAGTACCAGAGAATAAACAGCCACAGCAGAAAATCATCTATAAATCCTATCGGTCCGAAAACCGGCGGAATTATATCCACCGGCAGGAACAGGTACACTATTCCTGCCACAATGAGTGCTTTTTTGTACCATTTGACAGATTTATCCTTCATCATAAATCTGATGGCTTTTATTCTTTTGCCCAAAACTCTGAAACTGAAAAAATTCATCTATTCTCCCAACAATCTCTCTATCTCGTCTAAAAGCTCGTCCTGTCCTGTTCTCTTGAGCGCAGAGCAGGCTATTACCTTATCCTCAGGCTTCATTCCCAGAGCCTTCCTTATAACAGATATGTTTTTGTTCATCTGGTTTCTTGAGATCTTGTCGGCTTTGGTTGCAACCACCAGACCGTCAAGACCGTAATGCTTGAGATATTCGTACATCTGGATATCCTGCTTTGACGGCTCGTGACGTATATCCACCAGCTGTACGGTTTTGATAAGCCCGTGTCTTGCCGAGAAATACTGCTCCATCATATCTCCCCAGTTTTCTGTAACTGATTTGGATACCCTGGCATAACCGTATCCCGGCAGGTCAACAATTCTGAAATCCCCGTTGATATTATAGAAGTTGATTGTTCTGGTCTTGCCGGGGCTTCCCGATACTCTTGCCAGAGCCTTGCGGCCTGTTATGAGATTGAGAAGCGATGATTTGCCGACATTTGATCTGCCGGCAAAGGCTATCTCTTTCATATTGTCCTCGGGATACTGGCTGCGTTTTACGGCAACAGCCTCCAGCTGTGAAGTTTTGATTTTCATTTGAGTACCTACCTTACCAGAACCTGATCAAGCGCTTCTTTGGCGTTTGAAATTAAAACAAATTCTATCTCGTTTCTTACTTTTTCAGGTATGTCATCAATGTCAGCCTTGTTGTCAGCCGGAAGCAGAACCTTTCTGATGCCTGCTCTGTGAGCCGCAAGCACCTTTTCCTTGATGCCGCCTACCGGAAGCACCTTGCCTCTCAGGGTTATCTCGCCTGTCATAGCTATGTCTTTTCTTACCGGTGTGTTGGTAAGGGTTGAAATCATAGCCGTGCACATTGTAACACCCGCTGACGGACCGTCCTTTGGAGTTGCTCCCTCAGGAATATGAATATGCAGATCCTGCGTCTTGTAGAAGTCCTCTTTAATTCCAAGCTCTCCCGCAATAGATCTGATATAGCTGATGCCCGCCTTTGCTGACTCCTGCATTACCTCGCCCAGCTGTCCTGTGAGAACCAGCTTGCCTGTGCCCGGTACAACTGTTGTTTCTATAAACAGGGTGTCTCCGCCTACTATGGTCCACGCAAGTCCTGTTGTAACGCCGACCTCGGTTTCCCCTTTTATTATATCATATCTGTACTTCTTCTTGCCAAGATAATCCGAAAGATTTTCAGAAGTTATCTCAAAGCTCTCCGCTTCTCCCGAAACCATTTTTCTGGCTGTTTTTCTGCACAGATTTGCAATCTCTCTTTCGAGATTTCTGACACCTGACTCTCTGGTGTAGTAATTGATAAGGTCTCTGACAGCGCCCTCTGTGATGGTTATGTTTTCTTCCTTGAGGCCGTGCTCTTTCACTTTTTTAGGTATCAGATATCTGTCTGCTATCGCAAGCTTTTCTTCTTCGGTATATCCGCTTACCTCTATGATTTCCATTCTGTCAAGCAGAGGTCTCGGAATTGTTTCAACTGTGTTTGCCGTAGTTATAAACATTACTTTTGAAAGGTCAAACGGCACCTCAAGGTAGTGGTCCGTATAATCCTTGTTCTGTTCAGGGTCTAATACCTCCAGCAGCGCGGAAGCAGGATCACCCTTATAGTCTGCTCCAATTTTGTCAACCTCATCGAACAGGAATACAGGGTTGTTGGTCCCGGCATCCTTGAGTCCTGAAATAACTCTGCCCGGAATAGCACCTATATATGTCCTTCTGTGTCCTCTGATTTCGGCTTCATCTCTAACTCCGCCAAGGGACATTCTGAAAAATTCTCTGTTAAGAGATCTTGCTATTGATCTTGCTATTGATGTCTTACCCACTCCCGGAGGGCCTACAAGGCACAGGATAGGTCCCTTGAGGCTTTCTGTAAGCTTCATTACAGCTATATACTCAAGTATTCTGTCCTTGACCTTTTCGAGTCCGTAGTGGTCTTCTTCAAGTATCTCCTCAGCTCTCTTGAGGTCAACCTCTGATTCTGAGGATTTATTCCAAGGCAGCGCAAGTATTGTTTCAATATATGTTCTTGAAACCGTGCTTTCTGCCGACATCGGCTGCATTTTAGTGAAGCGTTTGATTTCCTTTTCGATTTTCTGATGTGTTTTTTCAGGCAGATGCAGCTCTTCGAGTTTTTTGAGCCACTCGTTCTGCTCGTTTTCAACATCCTCATCAATTCCCAGCTCGTCCTGAATAGCTCTCATCTGCTCTCTCAGATAGTATTCTTTCTGGTTCTGGTTAACCTGACTCTTGACCTTGGCAGAGATGTCCTGCTCGATTTTCATAATCTCGATTTCTCTTATGAGAACCTCATAGAGCTTGTTTAATCTCTCGCAGACATCAAGCATTTCGAGAAGCTCCTGCTTCTCCTCGATTTTAATATCAAGGTGTGATGCCACTATGTCCGCAAAGGTTGAAAGGTCGTCTATTTCCTTGACTGTACCAAGGGTTTCCCCATTGAGCTTATGAGTAAGCTCTGCGTACTCGTCAAAGGCTGTCTCAACACTTCTCTTGAGCGCCAGTATCTGCGGTGTGATTTCCTCCGGTATGATTTCTTCAACGTCTTCAAGAGTGCATTTGATGTACGGCGACTCCTGAAGTATCTCTCCGATTTCGGCTCTGTAAAGTCCCTCTACGAGAACTCTGATTGTATCTCCCTGAAGCTTGAGCATCTGCTTGATTTTTGCCACAACACCTATGCTGTAGTAATCGTCTTTTACAGGCAGCTCAACATCCTCGTCTTTCTGTGATGTAAGGAAAATCTTCTGGTTTGTAACCATTGCGGTTTCAAGAGCCTTTACGGATTTTTCCCTGCCCACGTCAAAGTGAAGAACCATATTAGGGAATATGTGAAGTCCTCTAAGCGGAATCATAGGAAGCGCCATAACCTCTGACGGCTCTCCCTCTGCCTCTTCTGCGGCTTTTTCTTCCATATCCAGAAGCTCGTCTAATAATTCTTCAATGTCATCAGGTATATTTATATTGTCTTTCTTTTTTTCATCTGTCATACATAATCCTCCAGCTGATATATGTAATGAATAAGGCGACATAATGCCGCCTTCACTTTATGATGCTGTTTCTCTGCTGTCTTCTTCAGATGCAAAGACTAAAGTCGGCTGAACACTGCCAGTGATTGTTCCCTCTGTAACGATGCATTTTGCAACGTCCTCTCTTGACGGAATTTCATACATTATATCAGTCATAACTTTTTCAATTATACTTCTTAATCCTCTTGCCCCTGTTTTTCTTTCGATGGCCTGCTTTGCAATTGCTCTGATTGCCTCAGGCTCGAATTCAAGTTCAACATTGTCTATCTCAAAGAGTTTTTTGTACTGCTTTACAAGCGCGTTTTTAGGCTCTGTAAGTATTCTCACAAGGGCGTCCTCTGAAAGCTCTTTGAGTGTTACTATTGCGGGGAGTCTGCCTATAAATTCAGGTATAAGTCCGAATTTCAGCAAGTCCTCAGGCTGTATCTGCCTTAGGATTTCCTCCTCGTCCTGGTTCTGTGAAACAATATCCGCATTAAAGCCTATTGTTTTTTCACCTATTCTTCTCTGTATTATCTTGTCAAGTCCTTCAAATGCGCCGCCGCATATGAAAAGGACATTGGTCGTATCAAACTGTATGAACTCCTGCTGCGGGTGTTTGCGTCCGCCCTGAGGAGGCACGTTTGCAACAGTTCCCTCGAGAATTTTAAGCAGCGCCTGCTGTACGCCCTCACCGCTTACATCTCTTGTAATGGATACATTCTCGGATTTCTTGGCGATTTTGTCTATTTCGTCAACGTAGATAATACCCTTTTGGGCTTTTTCTATATCATAATCTGCAGCCTGAAGCAGTTTAAGCAGAATATTTTCAACGTCTTCACCTACATATCCGGCCTCTGTAAGAGCTGTGGCATCGGCTATTGCAAACGGCACATTGAGTATTTTTGCCAGTGTCTGAGCCAGCAGGGTCTTTCCTGAGCCTGTAGGTCCTATCATTATGATATTGCTCTTCTGAATTTCAATATCGTTATTATCTTTGTCAAGATAGTTAATTCTCTTGTAGTGATTGTAGACTGCAACTGCCAGAGCTTTTTTGGCTTCGTCCTGGTCTATAACGTAATCACTGAGAGTTTCGCTTATTTCCTTAGGCTTTGGTAATTTACCGTCGCCTGCTTCGTATTTTTCGTTTTCTTCAGCTTCTATGCCGTCTTCTATTATTTCTCTGCAAAGCTGTACGCATTCATCGCAGATATATACATTAGGTCCCGCTATAAGGCGTCTTACCTGTCCCTGCGGCTTGCCGCAGAATGAGCATTTAAGCTGTTTTTTTTCATCATATTTATCCATATACACGCCCCCTTATCTGCTCTTTATAACCTTGTCTATAATCCCATACTCACAAGCCTCGTCTGCGCTCATAAAATTATCTCTGTCAGTGTCTTTTTCGATGACCTCAAGCGGCTTGCCTGTGTTTGCGCTGAGTATTCTGTTTAATTTTTCTTTTGTCTTTATTATATGCTCGGCGTGAATTTTCACATCGGAGGCCTGCCCCTGTGCTCCCCCTAAAGGCTGGTGTATCATAATCTCCGCATTAGGCAGTGCGTATCTCTTGCCTTTTGCGCCTGCCGAAAGCAGGAATGCGCCCATGCTTGCCGCCATACCTACGCATATGGTTGAAACCTCAGGCTTAATATACTGCATCGTATCATATATCGCCATACCTGCGGTTACCGAACCGCCCGGCGAATTTATATATATGCTGATATCCTTGTCAGCGTCTTCTGCCTCAAGAAACAGAAGCTGCGCAATTGCAAGGCTTGCAGTGTGCTCGGTGATTTCCTCTCCGATAAATATAATTCTGTCCTTTAAAAGTCTTGAATAAATATCATAAGAGCGCTCCCCTCTTGCAGTCTGCTCTATTACATATGGTACCAATGCCATTTAAGCACCCCTTTCTAATTACGCTTTAACCGATTGGGCATGCCCAATCGGTTAAAACAATATCTTTCTTAAATATATTTACCAGTAATTCTTTATTTAATAACCGCTTTTTCAAAAATATAGTCGATAGCTTTTCTGATTTTAATATCTTTTTCGATGAAAGCGATATTGTCAGGTCCAAGCATTTCCTTGATCTTGTCGGCATCAAGCTGGTACTGCATTGCCATAAAGTCGATTTCCTTGTCAACATCTTCTTTGTCTGCCTGAATGTTTTCCTGCTCTGCTATAGCCTGAACTATCATTCTTGTTTTAACTTTCTTTGCTGCCTCGTCTCTTACCTGTTCTCTGAAATCAGCAGTGCTTGTCTGCAGATATTCGAAGTATTTCTCAAGTGACATCCCCTGTGCTCTGAGCTGCTGGTCAAATTCTCTCATCATATTTGTGATTTCGTCCTCAACCATTGCATTTGGAACATCTATGTCATTTGCTTCGTATACCTTTTCTAAAACTGCGTTTTTCATTTCCATTTCAGCGTTTGCCTTTGCAGCCTTTTCGAGGTTTTCTCTGATCTGAGCCTTGAATTCATCAAGTGTATCGCATTCGCTTACGTCTTTTACGAATTCATCGTCAACTTCAGGAACTTCTTCTTCTTTAACTTCGTGGATCTTGCACTTGAATACTGCTTCAGCGCCTGCCAGGTTCTCTGCGTGATATTCTTCAGGGAATGTAACCTTAACGTCAACATCGTCTCCTGCTTTTGCTCCTACGATCTGTTCTTCAAATCCAGGAATGAATGTTCCTGAACCTATCTTGAGCGGATATCTCTCTGCTGTGCCGCCCTCAAACTGCTCTTCGCCAACATATCCGGCATAGTCAAGAAGAACTGTGTCTCCGTCCTGTACAGGTCTGTCAACCAGTACCATTCTTGAGTTTCTCTTCTGAAGATTTTTGATTTCGTTATCTATATCCTCGTCTGTAACTTCTTTTTCAATCTTGTCTATTTCAACGCCCAGATAGTCCTTAACTTCTACATCAGGATATACCTCAACCTCAACGTTAATGATAAGATCCTTGCTCTTTGCAATGTCTTCGAATGAAAGCTTAGGGCTGTCTATTACCTCAAGGTTTAATTCGTCTAAAGCCTTAGGGTAGTTTTCCTGCATAAGTGAATTGATTGCCTCGTCAAAGAATATACCTTCGCCGTAGTGCTTCTCTATGATGCTTCTTGGAGCCTTGCCTTTTCTGAAGCCGTCAATTGCAAACTGATCCTTAGTCTTCTGATATGCCGCAATCTGAGCCTTTTCGAACTCATCTGCTGTAAATTCCATTGAGAACTTAACAACGTTTTTCTCTTTTGAAATAAATGTTGATTTCATTTGATATATATCCTCCTAAAATTGTTAACGTAATTAATTAAAATAAAGCAGACTATATTATAACCTCTTTTGCCCTAAAAGTAAAGGATTTCAATGGAAAAAGCCCTAAAAACCATACAAAAAACAGCCGCTGTACAAAAAAACTATATATACAAAATACTTTGTTTAAACTGTATACATGGGAACTTTAATTTATCTGATTTTTAATTCCGATGCCCTGAAATATCCGTTTTTCATATCCGCAGCGGGTTAATCCATATCCAGCAGAGCAAGCCCTCTGGCATATTTGCTTATATTTTCTTCTTTGAGATTATATGATTTCTGTATCTGTTTTCCCAGCTTCACAAGGTCTTCTTCATTTCCCGAATAAAGTTCTATTTCCATTTCGCATATAGGACACGAGCCATTTGCCGTAATTATATCTCCCTGGTCTATTGAAACTTCCATCAGACTGCCTTTGTAATCAATCCTGAATTCTTCTCTTGCAAAATTCATTTCCATTACAGGTATAAGTTTCTTATCTGTAATTTCGGCCGGTATATCATCAATCAGCTCATCTCCTGAAAAAATTGAAAGTGTGGGATTATCCACAAAATCATCATCTGTAACCGGAGCGTTTATTTCTTCTCTTTTATGAAGTCCTGCTTCGGCGCTGCTTCTTCTTTTGAGTGTTGCAATATATCTGCTTCCCTCAAGTCTTATTCTGAAAGCTATATGGTTTTTTCGAAGATCTGCTTCCTCGGTATCAAAATACACCGCGTGCATTGCCAGTGTTTCCCTTGAATTCTTTTTTTCAATAGAGGTAAGTATTCTGTCCTCCATAATACTTCGTATTATACTGTCATCTTCAATACTGTATTTAAGCTCTATTTCCATTTTATTCCCTTTCCTTTGCTGTTCCTAACAAATATATCCTTATTTATATCACATTGCAGAAATTATTGCAATACACAACCTGTTTAATCATTGTCCAAAAGAACAGCGGTTAAAGAAATCTTTGCTTAAACTCCTGACAATTTTGGCTGCCCAGAATATTACAGTACTAAAAAACCTGCCTTGTCTGGCAGGTTTAAATATCAAATCAATTATGCGCGGTTGACTTTGCCTGATCTCATGCATCTTGTGCAAACATTAGCTCTTCTAACTGTGCCCTTTTCGTCTACAACTCTTACAGTCTGAATGTTTGCATTCCATTTTCTTCTTGTGTGTCTCATTGAGTGTGATACTCTGTTTCCTGATACCTGACCCTTACCGCAGATTTCGCATTTTCTTGACATTGTTATGTGCCTCCTTAAATATTACTAAAGCTTTCGCATATTCTCATATTTCTGCTGCCTGCCGGTTCCCTGATAGTTCTCAACTTCTATCTGAGCTTACGGGCTTACACCCAGCGAACATCAAACATTATACTATGTTTCGGATAATATTTCAAGCTGTTTTTTTATAAAATACTGTCTGACCGCCAAAATTTTTCACTAAAAAGCGGCTGATTTCTCAGCCGCGCATTTATCTGTTATGTATATTAGTACAGATTTGCAAAGATTTCTGCGATTTCTTCTTCGCTTAAGAATACATAGTTGTTTCCAAGAAGTCTCTGCTGGTTGTCTACTGTTGACTTAGCAAACGGAGCAACCTGATCTTCTGTCATTCCGTACTCCTTTAACGGTTTCTTTTCGATAATCTTGCCAAGGAATTCATCTAATGCAGTGTATACGTCAGCTTCGCTGCATCCTAATACGTCTGCGAAAATCTTGTTAACGATTTCGATCTTGCCCTTAGGCTGTTTTCTCATATACATCTTGAATACTTCTGTGAAGCAGATGAAGTTAGCTTCGCCGTGAGGAATGTGGAATGCTCCGCCGTGTGCATATGATAAAGCATGAACTGCACCGCAGCCTGCGTTACCAAAAGCAATACCCGCATAGTTTGAAGCGATTAAGAAATCCTTTAATAAAGGCTTTCTGTTTTCTGCTGTGTTGCCGCCTGCTGCAACAATCTGCTTGTATCCGTTCATAATCATTTCGATTGCCTTTAATGAATACATTTCTGTGAAAGGTGAAGCCTTTGGTGAAAGGAAGCTTTCTACAGCGTGGATTAAAGCATCTACTGATGAAGTAGCGAATACTTTGTCAGGAAGTCCCTGAAGTGATTCAGGAATAAGTACTGCGATATCAGCGTAAGTCTGCTCGTCAGCAATACCTTTCTTTAAGTTAAGTGACGGAATTGAAGCTACCGCTACGTTTGTAACCTCTGAACCTGTACCGCAGGTTGTAGGAACAACTACCAGCTTTTTAACTCTCTTAGGAGCTACCTTACCAGTGTAAAGGTCAGCTACCTTATCAGGAATTTCACAAGCTAAAACCTTGCAGCAGTCAACGATTGTGCCGCCGCCGAAAGCTATGATTCTGTCATATTCATATTTGTCCATTTCCTGTTTCATAGCATCCATCATTTCATCTGTAGGCTCGCCGGCACCGTATTTTTCCTGATAAATTACAGGCATATCTATTCCAAGCGGCTTAACATACGGATCATACATCCACTGATTTGTTACAAGGATGTCTCCTTTTCCTAATTTGAATTCTTCGTTGAAATCCTTAAAAGTGTCAAAATAATGGATTGCAGGAACTACTCTTAATGCTTGCATTTTAATACCTCCGAAATTTAATAAAATAACTTTAAACTTAACTTATATAATTAATATTCTACATTGAACATCTTCTTGAAGCTTTCTTTGAGCTCTTCTCTGAAATCAGGATGAGCTATGCTGATAAGAGCTCTTGCTCTGTCTCTTACAGTCTTGCCTTTGAGCTTGGCAATACCGTATTCAGTTACAACATAGTCAACATCGTGTCTTGAAGTTGTAACAACCTGACCCTCGCCAAGAAGCGGAGTAATCTTTGAAAGCTTAGTGCCGTCTTTTTTAACTGTTACTGACGGCATAGCGATTATTGCTCTGCCGTTTGTACCCATAGCAGCGCCTCTGATGAAGTCAACCTGTCCGCCGACTCCTGAGAACTGTCTGTAGCCAATAGTATCTGCTGCAACCTGTCCGTAAAAGTCAACACCTATGCAGGCATTGATACTTACCATATTAGGGTTCTGTGCAACTACCATAGGGTGGTTTACATAGTCAACAACCTTAAGAAGACACTCTTCATTGTGGTCAAGGAAATCATATGTTTTCTTTGAACCCATAGCGAAGTTGAATACGAATTTGCCTGTATCTATAGCTTTTTTGCTGTTGTCTATCGCGCCTGCCTCATAAAGCACAATAGGTCCGTCACCCAGCATTTCTGAATGTATACCTAGGTGTTTCTTGTTTACAAGCTGATGACATACAGCATCAGGAATAGCTCCGATACCAAGCTGCAGAGTATCTCCGTCATTTATAAGCTCTGCACAGTTCTTGCCTATAGCTTCTTCGACAGGTCCTATCTTTGCAGGAGGAAGCTCTACAAGCGGAGTATCTGCTAAAACAAACGCATCAATCTCATCTACATCGAAGATTGCATCACCGTACGTAAAAGGCATATTATTGTTAACCTGAGCAAGTACCACTCTTGCTGATTCTACAGCCTGAACAGTATAGTCTGCTGATACGCCTGCTGAAACCTTACCGTTTTCATCAGGTGGAGTTACCATTATCATAGCCACATCAACTTTAATGTCGCCGGTTCTCATAAGCATCGGAATTTCATGGAAGAACATAGGTGTGAAATCACCATTTCCCGCTTCTATGCACTTTCTTGTGTTGCCGCTTGCAAACCATACATTTGTATGGAAGTTTTCAGCATATTCAGGATTTGTATATCCGCCTGAACCGTGGCTTACCATATGTGAAACTTCTACATTCTTGTATGCCGCGTGGTTTGCAACCATAGCGTCTACAAGCGCAGGCGGTTCACCTATGCAATGTGCAAGCACAACTTTGTCGCCTGAGTTAATCATTTTTACGGCGTCTTCTGCTGACATTATTTTGCTTTCATAATATTCTTTCCAACCCATTTATTGTGTCCTCCTATTTTATATATATCTACAAGCTGTCTCGCAGCTCGTTTATAATCTTCTCTATATGCTCTGCCGCCCACATTTTTCTGACCTTGCCTGACCATGTAAACTGGTCGTAGCCTGCACAGCAGTTGGTGCAACCTCCTATGATAAGAAGGTCATCGTATTGCTCGTCTTCTGTTGTGATCTTAAACTCAATATCACTGTCTTTAAGTCTGTCTTCTATTTCTTTGAGCGCCTCTCCCCTGTCATATCTGGGGTTACAGCCGCCGCAAAATCTGACACCGCATTTCATATGTTAAAATATTCCCTCGTAAATTTTAATACAGGGAACGGAGCAATCTCCGTCCCCTTGAATTTCCGGAATTATTTGATTCCGATTATAGCCTTAGCTAATTCTTTCTTTGCAGGAAGGTTACCCTGTCTTGCAATCATAATTCTCTGAGCCTGTGGTGAACCTGCACCGTGTAATGACTCTGTTCTGTATCCAACTGCTGATGAACCTAAGCAGATGTTTTCTAAGAATCTGAGAACTCTCATTCTTTCTTCAGTTGTGCAAGCCGGTGAACCTGCGAAGTACTTGTTGCAGATTTCTCCGATTGTTTCACCGTTTCTGCCTACAGGTACGTCTGACTTGAAGTCTTTTTCTGATGGCATTGTTACCATTAATCCGCCTGCGATATCCTCAGCAAGTCTTACGATTTCGTAAGGATATCTTGTTACATTCTGCTTACATACGTTTGCAAGAAGAAGGTCAATCTGGTAGTTACCTGCTTCTGTAGGATATCCCTCAGCTGAGCAAGCGATACCGCAGCAGTATAATGTTTCGTTAAGATGAGTCATTTCGATGAGCTTATCCTTAATGTGTGAAGCCTTCTGAGCTCCGTTGTAGTCAGCAGCAAGTGCAGCAGCACCGATGATAACATCACCAACACCAACTTTGCATCCGCCGTATGACTGTCTGTGATATCCTGCGAATCTTTCTACGAGCATTCCTGCGAAATCATATTCTTCACATAAGAAGATGCAGTCATTAGGAATGAATACATTATCGAATACTACTAATGCTTCCTGGCCGCCGAATTTCTTGTTTCCAAGGTCAACGTCAGCGCCGTCTTCTAATTTTCTTGTGTCGCATGACTGTCTTCCGTAGATCATGAACATACCTTCTGCATCTGAAGGACATGCAAATGATACTGCATAAGCCTTGTCGGCTTCGCCCATAGCCTGTGTAGGCATTACAAGGTGCCAGTGTGAATTGATTGTACCTGTCTGGTGAGCCTTAGCTCCTCTTACTACGATACCGTCTTCTCTCTTCTCTACGATATGTACGAAAAGATCAGGGTCTTTCTGAAGGTGAGGTGCAAGTCCTCTGTCTCCCTTAGGGTCTGTCATAGCGCCGTCTACTACTAAGTCTTCGTTCTGAACCTTAGTTAAGAACTTTTTGAAGTTTTCGTGGTAGTGAGTTCCGTATTTCTTGTCTACTTCAAAAGTAGTTGAGAATACAGCATTAAATGCGTCCATACCTACGCATCTCTGGAAACATGAAGCAGTCTTCTGTCCGCAGAGTCTCTGCATCTTAACTTTTTTTCTGAGGTCATCAGCGCTCTGATGTAAATGACCGAATCTGTTAACGATTTCACCTGTAAGGTTTGATTTGGCAGTCATAAGATCAGCATACTGAGGGTCCTGTGCAAGATCATAAGTTACCTTAACACAGTCGATTGATGGTCTGATGATCGGGTGGTCTACCCAGTTATCAATCTTTTCACCAAACATATAGACTCTTGTCTTCATTTTTCTTAAGCTCTCGATATACTGTTCACCTGTCATTAGCATAATAAAATCACTCCTTTTTATATTTTAGAACAAATCCATCTCCTTATTGATCAGCAAATGTTCATTTAAAACTAAATCTCGTGGTTAAGAATTTTTCTGGCCATGTCCAGCAGGTCCTCGCTGACTGTCGTGTCCAGTCTGACATCCTTAATCCCACTGCACTCGCTCATCACGGCATCTCTTACCACCTGCTCCAGCGTATCCTGTGCCGACGGGCACTGCGCGCAGGCGCCTGTGAATTTGATGTAGGCAACGCCGTCCTCTAGTGCGGTAAGCATCGCCCCGCCGTAATGATTGGCTAATATGGGGTCTACTTTCTCTTTGAGTATTTTTCTGATTGTGTCTTCCATTTTGTTCTCCTGAAAGCATTAGTTGCAGAGATACCTCTACAAGTTAGATTATACCTAACCTTAAAGTCATTTTCAAGTACACTTATTCTACTTATTTGTCTAAAATGTGGACTTAATTGCGGTGATTTCCAGTCGCTGTATGCAAATCCGAAAATATTATGCAGAATTCCGTACAAAAATTTTTAAATTTTTAAAATTTTTTGTACCGGCAAGTATACATTGCAAACTCTGCCGGAAATGTGTTATCATACAGACAGCAAAAGATGGCACATACGCTGCCTATATTATATACGGAAAGGAACTTTTTAATATGTACGAAACAGTTAAATACGAAGTCAGAGACGGCATAGGCTATATCACAATAAGCAGACCGAAAGCACTGAACGCGCTCAATATGCAGGTTCTTGACGATCTTCACCACGCTTTTACAGAAGTAAACGAGGACGAAAACGTAAGAGTTGCAATCCTTACAGGCGAGGGCAAGGCATTTGTTGCAGGCGCGGACATTGCGCAGATGTATGAATTCGACCCTATTCAGGGAAGAAATATGATGATTAAAGGTCATGGTCTTATGAACTTCATCGAAGCTATCGAAAAGCCTGTAATCGCAGCAGTAAACGGATTTGCGCTTGGCGGCGGCTGCGAGCTTTCAATGGCGTGTGATTTCAGAATCGCCTCCGAAAAAGCAAAATTCGGTCAGCCTGAAACAGGTCTTGGAATTATTCCGGGCTTTGGCGGAACTCAGAGACTCCCTCGTCTTGTAGGCAAGGCAAAGGGCAAGCTTATGATTATGACAGGTGAAATTATAGGAGCTCAGGAAGCATATGAAATAGGACTTGTTGAGAAAGTTGTTCCCGCAGATGAGCTTATGAACGCCGCAGAAGAGCTTGCAAATACAATCAAGTCAAAGGCTCCTATCGCAGTTGCGGTTACAAAGACAGTTGTAAACAACGGCTACGGTCTTGATATGAAAACTGCAAGCGCACTTGAAATGGAAGCATTCACAGCGCCTTTCGCATCACATGATAAATCAGAGGGTATGCTGGCATTCCTCGAAAAGAGAACTCCTGAATTTAAAAATAAATAGAGCTTTAATATATAAATAAGCGCAGCCTCGGATATTTCTCCAAGGCTGCGCTTATTTTTTCACATATATTCTTCTGCCAGCACCATGCTGCCTGCTTCTCTTGTCTTGTTCATATCTATTATCCGCTGATTGCCGCTGCCTCGAAATCTAAGCGTCAGATCCCTCTTATCTGCCTCGTATCTGCCATCAATAAGCAGATCCGTAACTTCAAGCAGTCTGTCTGTGCTCTCATCGTTCATATCCAGAAGCTCCTCATAGGTATATCCCGTAAATGTTACTACCGACAAGCCTCTTTCTCTGATTTTCTCACCCAGAAATGCAAACTCCTCCGCCTGACAGAACGGTTCGCCTCCGCTGAAAGTAACCCCTTTGAGCAGAGGATTTTTGTCTATTTCTTCAAGGATTTTGTCTATGGCGCAGTCATATCCGCCCTCAAAATCGTGAGAGTCCGGATTGTGACAGTCGGCGCAGTTATGAGGACATCCCTGCCCGAATACCGCAAATCTTATTCCCGGTCCATCAACTATGGACTCCCTTATAATTCCCGCTATGCGAAGTGTCGTAATTTCTTTCATAATATCGCCTCATATTCTCAATAAACAGGTGCTGCAAGCGCAGCACCTGTCTTAATTTCTATAAATGTTTAACTCTGTCTTTTTCTTCTGCGGTCTTGGCATCATTCCACATATCCATAGTGCCTACAAGATAACCTGTAATTCTTCTTATTCTTTCAAAGCCCACATCATCATCTTCCTCCTTGCGGCCGCAGTAAGGGCATTCATTGTCTATCACTCCGGTGTATCCGCATACAGGATCTCTGTCTACCGGGTGGTTGATGGAGCCGTAGCCTATGCCGTTTTCTTTCATGCATCTTACAACCTGCTCAAATGCGTCAAGGTTCTTGCAAGGGTCGCCGTCAAGCTCTATGTATGAGATATGACCCGCATTTGTAAGCTCGTGATACGGTCCCTCTATCTTAATCTTGTCAAAAGCGTTTATATTGTAGTATACCGGCACGTGGAAGCTGTTGGTGTAGTATTCTCTGTCTGTTACTCCCGGTATAATTCCGTATTTCTGCTTGTCAAGTCTTACAAATCTTCCTGACAGTCCCTCCGCAGGTGTTGCAAGAAGCGTCCAGTTAAGACCTGTTTCTCTTGATTTTTCGTCCATGCGCTTTCTCATGTAGCCTACAATCTGAAGTCCCATCTTCTGAGCCTCGACAGATTCTCCGTGATGACTTCCCATAAGCGCCTTGAGGCATTCCGCAAGTCCGATAAAGCCCATGCTGAGAGTTCCGTGCTTGATAATCTCTGCGATTGAGTCGTTAGGTCCCAGCTTGTCTGAGTCTATCCATACTCCCTGTCCCATCAGGAACGGGAAATTCTTAACTTTTTTGGAACTCTGTATCTTAAATCTCTCGTTGAGCTGATCTATGATTAAATCTATTTTCTGATCTAAAAGCTCGAAGAACAGATCCGTATCTCCCTTGGCCTTGATTGCAAGTCTAGGCAGATTTACAGATGTGAAGCTCAGGTTGCCTCTGCCTGTTACTATCTCTCTTGACGGATCATATACATTGCCTATAACTCTGGTTCTGCAGCCCATGTACGCACATTCTGTGTGATAATCGCCCTCTTTGTAGTATTTGAGGTTGTACGGAGCGTCAAGGAAAGAGAAGTTAGGGAAAAGTCTCTTTGCCGAGGTTTCACACGAAAGCTTGAAAAGATCGTAGTTAGGATCCTCAGGATTGTAGCTTACGCCCTCTTTTACCTTGAAAATCTGTATAGGGAATATCGGTGTTTCGCCGTTGCCAAGGCCTGCCTGTGTTGCAAGCAGTATTGACTTCATTACCAGTCTGCCCTCAGGTGATGTATCGGTACCGTAGTTGATTGAGCTGAACGGAACCTGCGCGCCCGCTCTTGAATGCATTGTATTAAGATTGTGAATAAGAGCCTCCATAGCCTGATATGTTCTCTTTTCGATTTCCTCATCGGCAAATTTAACAGCCTTTTTCTGTACCTTGGCTATATCTTCCTCAGGTATGTATTTTTTGAGCTGCTCTGCCTCAAGCTCAAGATAATTGTTGTCCCATGCCATGCAAGGGCATACGCCGTACTGCTCCTCTATATCTGTACCTATCTGCTTTACCAAACCTTCCTTGTCGTCTATGTCATACATAAAGTCAAGTATTTCGGCAAGGTTCTTCCAGTATGCGCGCTTGTAGGTCTTTCTTACTCCCACTGCAAGTGCGTAATCGAAATTCGGAACGGACTGTCCGCCGTGCTGGTCGTTCTGATTTGACTGTATTGCAATGCAGGCAAGAGCTGCGTAGCTTTCGATGCTCTGAGGCTCTCTGAGATGACCGTGACCTGTGCTGAAGCCGCCCTCAAGCAGCTTGACTAAATCAATCTGACAGCAGGTCATTGTAAGTGTCAGGAAGTCCATATCGTGAATATGTATGTCTCCCTCCTCGTGAGCCCTGGAATGAGATGGCTTTAATATGCACATCTTGTAGTATTCCTTGGAGCCCTCCGAACCGAATTTGAGCATTGTACCCATTGCGGTATCACCGTCGATGTTGGCGTTTTCTCTCTTGATGTCGTTGTCCTTTGCGTCCTGGAATGTAAGGTCATCATAGATATGCATAAGACGGGTATTCATATCTCTCATTCTGGTACGCTCTGCTCTGTAAAGTATGTATTCCTTGGCGGTTCTGGCATGACCGTTTTCGATCATGACTTTCTCTACCGCGTCCTGTATTTCTTCAACTGTAGGTACTTTATCCGCATATTTATCACAAAGATACGCCTCAACCTCAATAGCAAGTTCCTCTGCCATATCCTTATCTCTGCCGCCTAAAACCTGCGCCGCCTTGAAAATTGCGTCTGCGATTTTATCTCTGTCAAACTCTACTATTCTGCCGTCTCTTTTTTTAATCTTCGTAATAGTATTCATCAATTTCCCTCCAGATATCATTTGTATTGTTTTCGTACAAACCACAATATATTGTGCTTAACTAATACTATTAAAGTAAAAAAAGCACAATTTGTCAATCCCTTTTTTCTGTTTTTTGTACCGGACTTTCATGCAGAGGCAGCCTCGGAACCTGCCGAAAGGTTACAATTTCAACGGCAAAACAAAGACCGGAGCAAAGTCCGGTCTGTTAAATAAATTTACATATCTCTGTTTTCGAAAAATTCTGCCCGCAGAAGCGCCATGAGCTGCAGGTCGTAATACCTGCCGTTTTTCTTGCAGCCGCTTCTGGCAGTTCCCTCTTTTTGAAATCTCTGCCTGCGGAACAGGCGGTCTGCCGTATCGTTGTCCCTGATAAAGTCAACGGTAACTCTCTCCATATGAAGATTGATAAAGGCGTATTCAAGAAACGCGCTGAGAGCCTCTGTGCCGTAGCCTCTGCCTCTGTTTGCCTTGTCTGCAATATATATTCTGGTGAGATCAAGAGAGTCCTCCTCTCTGTTTATATCGGTTACAAGTATCCTGCCCACAGGTGTATTGTCAGCCTTGGTTACTATCGTAAACTGCATCACCGTACTGTCCTCGTCATCAAGTATAAATTTCCTGACAACCTCTCCGTAGCCCTGCTGATCGCTTATATTAAAGTATCTGGTAACTTCGGGATCAGACTCCCATTCTGCAAAATAACGGCAATCCTCAAAGACTGATTCTCTGATAATTAAATTTCTTGATTCCATTAAAATTTACCACCTATTTCGTTAAATATCTGTAAAACTTCACAAATCTATGGTATTATTATAAAGCATTTTAATTAATAAATAAACAATAAGGGGTAAATTTATGTGCAGAAATTTTAAAAAAATCATTTCGGTGCTGCTTATATTGTCCCTGCTGGCAGTATGCGGCTGTACCAAAGAAACAGATGAGCCAAACGTTCCTACTACAGACGAGCTTATTGCATCACAGTACAATGATCTGATTACCGATGCCGGAAGCGAAACAGACGCGGGTAAAATCATAGACTATGTAAGAAGCTGGGCGGAGGATAACGATATTTCCTGCGATACGGCTTCAAACGGTAGCCTAGTTATGAAATTCAAAGCGTCCAAGGGCTGCGATGAATATCCGTCAACAGCGCTGCACTGCAGCATAAGCGGGACAGATAACGAAAACGAAATGCAGTATCTTGCCGTTATGATGTATGCCGTAACTCATCTGGACAAGCACGGAGAGCTGTCAGCGATAGTTTCTCCCGCAGATACCAAAGCTGACATTGACAGGAAATATATCAAAACCGATAATTTCATAAATCTTGAATACAGTGAAGATGACCTGTCGCTTCTGACTTCATGCGCGGCCTCGTCAAAATACAGACTTTCACATAGAATAAACTATACCTCACCGAGATATGATACTGCCTACAGAATTACAATTAAAAACCTCAAGGGCGGCAAAGTTTCGGGTCTTGAAGAAGGTCATCCAAATCCGCTGCTTAACATAAACAGTATTCTTGCAAACTTCAAGACAAACGGACTGCTTTACGATCTGGCTGAATTTAAGGGAGGCACCTCCTCTGACAGCTACGGCACAAGAGCTTCTGCCGTTGTGGTAATATCCCGGTCAGATGCCGAAAGCTTCGAAAAGTGTCTTGACAAGGCCATTGCAAAGTTTGACAAAAAATGGGGAGATCTTGAGGAGGGCTATGAATTTTCATATGAACAGACGGATATGCCTTCAAGGGTTATGACTCCCGAAAGCGCCAGCGATATAGTAAGCCTGTTTTACACTATGATAAGCGGCGTATATCTCACAGACGAGGATACAGATGAAACAGTCGCTTATACAAATATAGGCAGGCTGTCGATAAAAAACAGCATAGCTTCCATAAGAATAAAGGCGGCAAGCAAGTCCTACCCTACTCTTACCGAAATGGACGATGCCGTAAAGACCATAGCCGAAATATCCAATTTCAGCTACAGAAAAACTTCTTCATCGGTACTGTGGAAGGAATATGAAAACCGCGGACTTCTTGGTTCGTTCCAGTTTGCCGCAGATGAAATAACAGGAAACAAAATAGCGGAAGCAAGCACCTTTGAAACGCATCTCTGCGGGGTATTAAAGGACAGAAACAACAGCCTTTCCCTGCTGTCCTTTGGTCTTAACTATAACCACTGGGACGATGCAGCAAACACAATAATAGAATTTCTTGAGGATATAACGGCGGCTGATATTGTTTCACAGTATTTCGGAGCCGAATAGCATCTTGAATAAAAAAGAACGTATATGAGATTTTCATTACGTTCTTTTGTTATGCCGTTACGAGTCTTTGAGCACCCTTATGATGTTTACGGCATTAACCATAAACGCCTCCTCGGGCTGCGCGCTTCTCCTTGACTCACTCCAGAATTTTTCCTTGTATCTTTGCAGCACTTCCTCGTCAGAAAGTCCTTCGCTGTACAGATTTTTGACAAACTCTCTCTCCTTTGCGGCATTTTTGATAAATCTGTCAAAGTACGTATCATTAAAGAATTCCGGAATAATCCCGAAATGCGGCGTTATTATTCTCTTGGCCCCATATGCCTTGCATTTATGAGCGCTTTCAATACTGTCGCTGTAGCTTTTGAGTATTGCGCTGCAAACATCCTGATCTTCTTCTACAACGCCTGTACTCTCACAGGCGAACATAAGCCCTGCAGGCTCTAAAATATAGCACAGGCAGCAGTCGGTGTGACCCTTTGCCTCAAGAACATATATGTACTGTTCTCCCAGCGACACCTTGTCCCCTTCCGAAACTACAATATCAACGGCAAGTCCCTCAACGGGTATCTCATTTTTGCTTTTGCTGTAGGTATGCTGCGCTTCTGTGCCAAGCCTTTTGATAGTCCGTATGGCTCCCTCTCTCTCAAAGACAGTCTTTGCCTTACGGCTTCCGACAACCTTAGCCTCAGGCCACTCTCTCCGTATATACGGCAGCGCGCCCATATGATCATAGTGGGTATGAGTTATGAACACATAGTCAAGTTTGCGGTCTCCCAGATATTTTTTTGTATTCTCAATCATCTGCTCTCCGCAGTATGCCATACCGCAGTCAATCATCGCTGTTTTTTCGCAGCAGGTAATAAGTATGGCCTCTCCGCCGTAGCCTGCCGTAACTCTGTGAATTCCCTCCGGGAAATCAAATCTGTCATATCCTTTAAAATCTCTAAAAAAAGCATCGTTTGAAGGTGCTGTTTCTTCTTTTTTAATTTCGCTCATTGTAAAAAATACCAGTCCTGTCTATATAATTATATATGTAAGGTAATATGCAAAAGCACAACGGCAGTCGCTTCACCTGCTGATTGCCATGCAAAACAAACACTTTACGGTGTAATGTCATACCATGTTTTCCCTTCATCTGTTGTCCGGTAAACCTTGTCCTTGTTTACATAGGTAAACTCTTTAATTGAGCCATCATTCCCATATGTATAGTACGCAAAACCCTGATTCTGATTTTGACCATGCCAATCCTCCAGTGGATAAAACGGGCTTTGTTCATAGGAGGCTGGCTCAGGCTTATAGGAAGCAAGTTTATCTTTGAAGGCTGCCGAGTCCGCATAATAAACACGTGCTGTAATTTTAGTACCGGCGACCTCAAATGTCTGTCTGGAGAAAAACGCCTTATTGTTCTGCATATTGCTGTCATTAAGCCTATCAAATGCATCTTTGAGCGTTGATATAGTACCATCAAGATTTCCGGTATATGTTTGCTGACCGGAGCCACCGCCGGAACCACCGCTCCAGTTAAAGATCGCTCCTTTATCTTTGTCATATGAAACCTCGCAGGTTCCGTTGTTTCCCGGAGTTCCTATCCAGTTGCCTGTATTCGTGCCGTTGAAAGCAACTCCCCCGATTGTGATTGGGAGTTTTGTCTGCCAGCCGGATAATTTCTGATTCAGCCCGACAGTAATTGCATCCGTATTTCCGTCTGTATCAAGCACCCTCACCATCAGCTCGGCATATGCTGCTCTGACATTCGCTATATCTGCCGCCTCCCTGCTTTTTTCCAGCTGAGCTGTAAAGACAGGAACTGAAATCGCCGCAAGCACTCCGATAACTGCCACAACAATTAAGAATTCAACAATCGTGAAGCCTTTTTCTTTCTTTTGGTTCTCTGCTTCTTTGTATATCATATTAATCTCCTCCATACTCATTGATATGGCAGGGCATCATTATATTTATCCCCTGATATTATCTGTCTGAAGCAGACAAAGCGACACCTCTGCCATTGGCTGAATAAGCGGATAATCCATATTGGTTTTCTTTATATTTTATCATCTGAAAACAAAAAAGTATAGAGGCAGTTTACGGGACAGATTCAGGTATTCTCAAGGTATGCGTTATCTCCTGCCGCAGCTTATTACAGGCGGGTTTGCACAGCTTCAGGCGCACTTTTTTCTTTTTTAATTTCACCCATAGTAAAAAACACCAGTCCTATCCATATAATTATAAATGATATGAGCTGAACCATATCAAAAGGCTCGTTCATTATGAAAATTCCTATCACCAGCGCTATCGACGGCGACAGATACTGGGTTATGCCCAGCGTCGTAAGAGGCACTTTCTGGGCGCTTACTCCAAACAGCCCCAGCGGAACTGCCGTAAGCACTCCGCACAAAAGCAGCAGCACATACTGATAAGGCGCTCCCGTATCGAGAGCTCCCCTGCCCGATACCTCAAGATATATGATTACCGCCAGCGCTATGGGCATAAGAAATACCGTCTCATAAAACAGTGAAATAAGCGGCGGCAGCTCGCTTGTTTTTTTGATTGCCGCATAGGTTGCAAAGGAAAGTGCAAGTCCAAGTGCAATAAACGGAATCTGCATAAAATGAATGAGTATTACCGTAAGCCCGACTCCTGCAAATATGATGGCGATTAGCTTGTGCTTTTCAAGCTTTTCTTTAAAAAACACAATACCGAATACACATACCATAAGCGGCTCTATGTAATATCCTATGCAGGTCTGTATCACAAAATCGGCATTTACGGCCCATATATAAAGGCTCCAGTTAAAAGTGATAAGAAGTCCCGCCGCTATGTTTCTGAGCACAAGCCTTTTGTCCTGCCATGGCTTTAACACTTCTTTAATACCGTATATCTTTGCGGAGGCCGCAAAGCATACAAGACCTACAAGGAATATCCGGTAAAATATTATAACTCCCGAGCCTATGGGTCTTAAAGCCTGCCAGTACAGCGGCAGCACGCCCCACAGCGCGGAGCAGAATATCGCAGCCTGCATACCCTTGATGTAATCTTTTTTGTCTGTCATAAACTACCTCGTCTAAATCTAAGCTAACCGTATAATTTTATCACCGGATATAAAAAAAAGCAAGCCGCAGCCTGCTTTCTAAAATAGCCCTCCGAGGAAGCCTCCCTTGCCGTTGTTACAGCTACAGAGGAGATATATAATTATAAGTATCCACAGTATATTCAGCCCTCCGCCGTCGTCACAGCAGCATTTTTCGCAGCATTTATCCCTGCATCTGTCGAAGCATTCCTTTTCGCAGCAATCTCTTCTGTCTCTTTCGTCACCCATAAAAAAACCTCCATATTCATTCTAAATTATACTATGCAGGTTTTTGTAATCTGTGATTAGTATTCATCTGAAAATTCATCATCAAAGAGAAAATCGCTGTTTAAAAGCTCCTCTTCCTCATTTCCCGGTTCATAGCCTGTGTCTCCGTCAGCATCCGATGTAAAGGATACAACATATTCATCAAGGGGATAATCAAGGCACTCCGAAAAATCATACATATATTCATCAGCTCTCAGCTTTTCTATTCTGTAAAGCACAAGAGCCTCTCTGACCGGCACTGTTCTGGTGCTTCCGTCCTTCCTGCTCTGACATTCCACGTCTGTATCGAAATTGTACCAGTTTCTGAAACGGGAAACCTCATCCGTAAACAGCACTATGCTTCTCTCATCATCAGTATTTTCGGCATAGCCCTTAAGCACCCTCTTTATATTGTCAAGCAGAGTAAAAAGCTCCGCCTCTTCTTCGGGAACTCCCTCCATTATATCCTCAAAATAGTTGTCTGTAAGCTCTGACAGCACATCTGTATCAACCTCGGCAAACAGTTCATACATCACCTCTGCCGGTATATAATCATCGCTTTCCATCAGAGCTGCAAAATTATCAAAATGCTTAAAATCCTCGGCGCTTTCTATATCCACTATCTCAAAAAGTTCATTCAAATCCATTCTCCCACTTATATTCCTTTCTTTTAGATGGTATAATACTAATACATCCAGTACATTATTGCACATTTACGGTACGAAATCAACGGCAGCAGAGCATTAACCCGAACTTTGCGCACAATTTCTGCGCATATTCCGTAAAATCAAAACTGAGGACATATACAGTCTTTTGGGGAGGTATGAGATATGATAAAAAAATGTTTCAGATGCGGCTCGGATAATCTCGTTAAAGTGGTATCGGCAAAATCGCTTGTAATACCGGAGATAAAACGCGAGGTTGAAAGCGGAGCTGCCGAAGTCAGTTGCGGCTGCGCGGGGTTTCTTTCATCGCATATGACAAGATGCAGGAATTGCGGATTTGAATGGGATGATATTATGGAGCGACAGATGCTGCAGCGGGAATAACCGTTACATCCGTTAATACCTGCTTCAGAGGCCGCCGCATGGCGGACTTTAACAGAAATATACTTAAACATAAATCAGGAGGATACAAATGGCAGAGAGAAATAATATAGAGCAGAAATACAAATGGGATATCGAGGCTATGTTTCCCGATGAAGCGCTCTGGGATCAGGCTGTAGCGCAGTCACTTGAAAAGGCAGAAAGCTTCACAAAACTTTCGGGACATCTGACAGACAGCGCAGATACTCTTTTAAAGGCTTTCAGACTGCGTGACGATATGTGGCAGCAGCTGGAAAAGGCATATGTATATGCAAGAATGAAAAGAGATGAGGACAACAGAGTTTCAAAATATCAGGCAATGACCGATAAATGCTTTGCCGCTATCGCAAAGATGTCGGCGGTATCGTCATTTTTCACACCTGAGCTGCTTGAGGCTTCCGAAGATAAGATACTGGGATTTTTAAACGAAAACAAAGACCTTGAAATCTACAGGTTTGCAATAACCGAAACACTCAGGCAAAAGGCTCACGTTCTGTCAAAGGCAGAAGAAAACATAATGGCGCAGCTTAGCGAGGTAACAGGCGCTTCAGGCGATATATTCACTATGCTCAACAATGCTGACATTAAATTCGGCACAATTACAAACGACGAGGGAAAAACATCGGAGCTTACCCACGGCAACTACATCACATTTATGGAAAGCCACAACAGAGAGGTCAGAAAAGAAGCTTTCACACATATGTACGAGGCTTACAAAAATCAGATAAACACTATAGCAACAGCCTACAACTACAACACCAAAACAGACGTTGTAACCGCAAGAATAAGAAAATATGAGTCGGCAAAGCACGCTGCGCTGGCAGGTGATGATGTAAGCACTGAAGTTTATGATAACCTTATTAAAGTAGTCAACGACAATCTGCCTGTTCTTCACAGGTATCTGAACATCAGAAAGAAGCTTCTTGGCGTTGATGAAATGAAAATGTATGATGTATATGTACCTCTGATTCAGCTTCCTAAAAAAGAAGTCACATTCGAAGATGCTGTAGAGCTTGCAAACAGAGGCCTTGCCCCTCTGGGAGACGAATACCTCGAAAGAATGAACAAAGGTATAGCTTCAAGATGGATTGACGTATACGAAAACGAAGGCAAGACGAGCGGAGCATACAGTTTCGGAAGCTATGACTCCATGCCGTATATCCTTATGAATTTCAGCAGCACCCTCAAGGATGTCTTCACGCTGGTTCATGAAATGGGACATTCAATGCACTCAAGTTATACAAGACAGTATCAGCCGTTCATATACGGAAGCCACTCCATATTTACGGCAGAGGTTGCCTCAACGGTCAATGAATCACTGCTTATGAGATATCTGCTTGATAACGAAACAGACCCTGAAATGAGAAAATACCTGCTTAATATGTATATCGAAGAATTCAGAACCACCCTTTTCAGACAGACTATGTTCGCAGAGTTTGAGGATATGACTCACAAAGCCATCGAAAACGGCGAGGTGCTTACGGCAGACTGGCTTAACGAAAACTACAATGCGCTCAACACCAAATACTTCGGTGATGCGATTACAGATGATGAATACATTAAATACGAATGGGCAAGAATACCTCATTTCTATACTGCGTTTTATGTATATAAATATGCTACAGGCTATTCGGCAGCTACGGCAATATCTTCAAAAATACTCTCCGAGGGAGAAGCCGCAAGAGATAATTATCTGGAATTTCTCAAAACAGGCGATTCCAACACCCCTATAGAACTTCTCAAGATAGCCGGAGTGGATATGAGCAGCCCTGAACCTATCAAGGCGGCTATGAAAGTATTTGCATCACTTGTTGATGAATTTGAAAAGCTTGTGCTTGCATAATACGGCATACCTTATCTATACAGGAGAATTATTGTGAACAGAATAGTAAATATTACAGCAAATAATACTGAACTGTCATTAAAAACAAAGACAAGACTTTCGGCAATGCTCGAAAAAGCAGGCTTTATAGTAAGCAAAGAATTCAATCATCACGCGGAACTTACAGTGTGCATAGGAGGAGACGGCGCTTTCCTGCAGACAATGCATGAGCATAATTTCCCCTCTATGCCCATAATCGGCATCAATACGGGACATCTCGGCTTTTTTCAGGAAATATCACCGGATAAGCTTGATGATTTCATATTCAACTATACACAGAATATGTACAGGCTTCAAAAGCTGACAACAGTAAAGGCAACAGTAAAAACAGAGGACGGCGCCACTACAGAGCACATAGGGCTTAACGAAATAGTAATACGTGGCTCCCACTCCTACTCCATTCACCTGAACATATCTATAGGCGACAGCTTCATAGAGCGTTTCAGCGGTGACGGAATACTGGTAGCCACACCGTCAGGCTCTACAGCATACAACTATTCACTTGGCGGCTCCATAGTAGACCCGAGGCTTAATCTGCTTCAGGTAACCCCTATCGCCCCTATGAATACAACTGCCTACAGGTGCTTTACCTCAAGCATACTGCTTCCATCAGACCTGTCGCTTGGTGTTATCCCCGAAAACATAAAAGACACCACTATATATATAGACAATGACGGTTATGAAACCAGATACGAAAACGTTAAAAACATCAGAATTGAGTTCGCAGATAAAATAGTTCAGCTTTTGAGGTTTGATACTTATGACTTCTGGAACAAGGTTAAAACTAAATTCTTATAGGAAAATTAAATGAACAAATTTGAATATATACTGACGGAAAACGATAAAGACATTCCAATTAAAAAAATTATGCGCAGGGAGTTCGGATTTTCCTCAAGGCTTATGACAAAGATAAAGCAGAATAAGTCCGCATATCTTAACGGAGAGTCACTTCCCGGCTGGGTTACGGGAGATGCCGGCGATGTTCTCACTGTTATGCTGCCTGAGGAAACAAGCGACTTTGAACCTGAACCAATCCCTATATCCCCTGTTTATGAGGATAACGACCTGCTGATTATAAATAAGCAGCCGGGATTTGTGGTGCACCCCACCAAGGGGCACCCTGCTCACACCATAGCCAACGGACTGATGCAGTACCTCATTGACACTGAACAGAAATTCAAGATACGGTTTATAAACAGGCTTGATATGGATACCTCCGGGCTTCTGATTATCGCCAAGAATTCCCACGCTCAGGACAGCTTTATGAAGCAGATGAAAGCAAACACCATACGCAAGAAATATATAGCTGTGGTAAAGGGAATTATACCTGAAAAGGAGGGTACTATAGACCTGCCTATCGGAAGACCAGACCCTGACAAAGTTGAGCGCTGGGTAATGACAGAGGGCGGATATCCGTCGGTAACCCATTACAGCGTAATAGAAAGGTTTAAAAATCATACCCTGGTCAGGCTTATTCTTGAAACAGGCCGTACACACCAGATAAGAGTACATATGGCATATACAGGTCACCCGGTACTCGGCGACCACCTGTATGGCGGTGAAAATCCTCTACTCATAGAAAGACAGGCACTTCACTCCCAGTACCTTTCATTCAATCACCCTGTTTCAGATAAGCGAATTGACGTTGAAGCTCCGCTTCACGATGATATGCTTAAACTGATAGAAAAACTTCGAAAATAGAAATCACCCTGTAAGCAAGCTACTGTTTACAGGGTATTCTTTAAAATTAAGCATCTCTTGTTATTTTATCCTTTTTTCAAACAGCACCAGATTTACATCAGGTATGCCGTTGAATATGCAAGGGACAATTCCAGCCTCGCGGTATCCCAGTTTGTTATACAGAGCTCTTGCTCCTGTGTTCCTTGCGTTGGTGTCAAGTCTCAGAGCAATACAGTTTTCCTGCTTTGCGAGCTTTTCATAAAAATCCACAAATGCGCTGCCTATGCCTTTGCCTGCGGCCTTTGGGTCTACAGTCAGCGTATGTATCACCATAATTTTATCGTCAGGAGCCTCATATATGAAATCTCCGTCGGCATATACGTCCACCTGCTGATAATTTATAATTGCGGAAGCAAGTATGCTGCCCTCATCTTCACAGACGTACATATCATCTCTTGCCACTGCATCTGCTGCCGTCTGTTCTACCGGATAGACACCTTTAATCCAGCCTGTAGTAAGCCTGCCGCAGCTCTCCTCATTATGAATATGCTCGTATATGGCTGCAATCTGTTTAATATCTGTTTTTTCTGCTTTCCTTATATTAATCATTTAAAAACTTCCTTTTCTTTAAGTTCATCATAATCAAGTCCCAGTTTTTCTATTATCTCCCTGGTATGATAGCCTGCGGGATAGCCTGCAAATTTATATTCGCACGGACATTCACTGAGCTTTACTGATGTTGCAAGCTGCTTAACAGTTATATTATCATAGGTAGGCAGTTTAACATCAACTACCATTTCTCTTGCCTTTATCTGCTCATCTTCAAGCAGAGCCTCATTGAGATCAAGTACAGGCTGAACACACGCGTCATAATGTGAAAACACCTCTACCCATTCATCTCTTGTCTTTGTCTTGAATATGCCTCTTATCTCAGCCTTTACCTCTGCGATATTCTCTGGCCATACACTGCCCTCTGTTAAATCCTCTCTGCCTATGGCGGTGCAGAACTGCTTCCAAAACTTAGGCTCAAGGGAACCTACGCTCATATATCCGCCATCCTTAGTCTTGTAGAAATCATATATACAGCCGCCGTTTAATCTCTCACCCTCTCTAAGAGGCTGTCTGCCCGATACTAAAAATGCTGCTCCGTCTATGCTGTTAAACGGTACGCAGCCGTCCATCATAGCCACATCTATAAACTGACCCCTGCCGGTATTTCTTCTGTAGTTTACAGCTGCCAGTATTCCTATTACAGAGTTCAGTGAGCCTACGGCTATGTCTGCAATCTGGAAATTCATAAGTGACGGACCCTCTGCCTCCCTGCCTGCATGGGATATTATGCCGCTTCTTGACATATAGTTGATATCGTGACCTGCGGCATCACGAAGCGGACCTGTCTGTCCGTAGCCTGTAAGCGAGCAGTAGATAACCGCAGGGTTTACAGCCTTTAAATCCTCATAGCCAAGCCCCAGTCTGTCCATAACGCCGGGTCTGAACTGCTCCATAACTATATCGTATTCTTTCACCAGCTCTTTGACTATATCTCTGCCCTCTTTAGTTTTGAGGTTCAGAAACATTGTTTTTTTGTTGCGGCCAAGCCACGCCTGACTTGCCGATATATCAGTACCCTCGATAAACGGCGGATAGTCCGTAACGATGTCAGGTTTGCTCGCAGAGCCTATTTTAAGCACCTCCGCTCCCATATCCGCCAGCATAAGTGTGGCATAAGGTCCGGGAAGCAGCGTGGAAAAATCCAGTATTTTTAATCCATCCAGTGAACCCATAGTTTATCTCCTTTGAAATTTATTTATTGCATATTACCATAGTATAGCAAAACCTCCCCTGTATCAAGAGGAGGTTTTGTATATAAGAGTGTGTTTTATCTTACCGGTTTTGGCAGACGTTCTACTATCATATTCATTAGATTGTCTGTGCATTTTAACGGCTCTGCAAATTTTGCGTCAGCTACAGTTACAAGCTGAGGCTCTGCAGGAGTTAAAACTCCGCCGTAGACTTCATAAAGCTCACCGTATTTATATGCAGGAAGCACATCTTCCATTTCACATGAAATATCATAAGTGTCCTCAAAATCGAATTCCACTTCGTATACGTGTGCGATTTCCGCTGCGATTTCCCAGTTGTTGAATATAACGTCTTCTTCAATGGCTGCTTCTACAGGCTGAAGTCTTCTCTCTGTATTTGTGAAAGTACCGTCTGTTGAAGCAAAGCCTGTGCCTGGAAGAATTACATCTGCCGCTTCAGCAGTTGCTGTCATATGAGTATCAACTACCGCCATAAACTCAAGCGCCTCTGCATCAAGCATACCTGCGCCGACAGGATCTTCACCGAATACCAGAAGTGCCTTAACGCCATCCATAGCCTCTGCACCTGCTCTGATACCCATATCAACAAGTCCCTGTGAGTTGTTCTTGGCCTTAACCTGAAGTATACCGTTTCTAGGGCTTCCGATATGTCCCGAAACAACAGCTATATCAGCTATAAGTGCAGCTGCTTCTGTTGTTACAAGGTTCTGTGCAAATACTATCATTGAATGTTTTGCTGATATATATGCCTGTGCTACAGCTTTGATTTCATCTGCAACCTTGACGTTTTCGAGGCTCTTTGCAAAGTCCTCATAGCCTGCCGCCTGTACTGCGCTGCCGCTTTCTATTACAGTCTTTGCAATCTGTTTAAGCGCATTAAGGTCATTGTCTGTATATACAGCCTTTGCAAAATCCATATGCTGTTCATATCCCGCAGGATTAATCAGATATACTTCTTTGCCTGCCTCTGCGGCCTGTTTTAATTTAAGGCCGATTACAGGATTGTCTGCGAAGTTAAAGCCAGCAGCTACAATTACATCTGTCGAAAGCAGTTCGTCTATAGTGTTAGGTGAAGCGTCAAATCCGAGAACCTGCGCTATGCCGCTTGCTCTGTTGTTGAAGCATAAAGTCTTAGCGCCCATAACGCCTGCAAGCTTCTTCATCGCGTATGCTTCTTCATTTGTAAATCTGTCTGAAACCGCAACAGCTACAGCATCCTTGCCGTATTTAGCCGCAGCAGCCTCAAGCTTCTTTGCGACCATTACAAATGCTTCGTGATAATCAGTTGTTCTGAAGCCTTCTCCGTCTTTAATCATAGGGTCAACCAGCTTGCCCTCAAGCACTGAGCAGTCAAAGCCCCATTTGCCCTTGCCGCATGCAAGTCCTGCATTTACAGGAGCTTCCTTGTCAGGATTTGCTTTAATCAGCATATCTCCGCAGGATTCAAGCTCAAGTCCGCAGCCTACTGAACAGTATGCGCAGGTTGTAGCTGTAATATCTGTTTCAACAGGAACTTCCTTTGCAACCGACTGTCTTTCCTGAAGCGCTCCTGTAGGGCATACACTTACGCACTGACCGCATGAAATACAGCCTGACTCTGCAAGAGGTTTTTCGAGAGTCGGTTTAACAACTGTATCAAAGCCTCTGTGAACAAGGCCAAGCGCTCCAACGCCCATAACCTCATCGCATACTCTTACGCATAATCCGCAAAGAATACACTTGTTAGGATCTCTTACTATGAACGGATGATCGTCTTCAAATTCTACTTTGTTGATGTCGCCTGCAAATCTGTCAGGTTTAACATCATACTCGTTTGCAAAATCTATGAGCTTGCATTCAAAGTAGTCGTGGCATCCGCACTCAAGACATCTGTTTGCTTCCTTAACTGCCTGCTCTTCGTCATAGCCGTCAACAACCTCTGTGAAGTTTTCTTTTCTTTCTTTAGCTTCAAGCTGACTCATTACAGGTCTGCATTCTCTTTCTCTGTCCTCGAATGTTCTTTCTGTAATGTCGTGTCTTTCAACTACGAACGGTTTTTCATATTTAACATCCTCGCCGTTAAGATATGCATCTATAACATATGAGGATTTTCTTGCATCTGCAATAGCTTCGATTGCTATTGATATCTTGTCGTTACCGCAGTCTCCGCCGGCAAATACTCCTGGAATGCTTGTCATAAATGTTTCAGGGTCGTATGCTATCGCATTCTTTCTTGTCTTGTCCAGACCCTCAAACATGCTTGCATCTACTGCCTGTCCTATTGCAAGTATCATAGTATCTATATCAAGATATTCAAATTTGCCCTCTACAGGTACAGGTCTTCTTCTGCCTGAAGCATCAGGTTCGCCAAGCTCCATAACCTGCAGCTTAACCTGCTTAACGTGACCGTTTTCGTCAGCTATAACTTCTGCAGGGTTTGTAAGGTTCTTGAAGATAACGCCTTCTTCTTCAGCCTCAACGATTTCAACCATATCGGCAGGCATTTCATCCTTTGTTCTTCTGTAGATGTTGTAAACCTCTTTAGCTCCGAGTCTTACCGCAGTTCTGCACGCGTCCATTGCGGTGTTTCCGCCGCCTACTATGGCAACCTTTTCGCCAAGGTCTATATATTCGTTTCTTACTACTTTGCGCAGGAAGTCAATACCGCCTATAACGCCCTCTGAGTCTTCACCAGGGCAGCCTACGCCTGTTGATACCCATGCGCCTATACCGATAAGCACTGCGTCAAAGTCCTGTTTTACTGTTTCAAATGGGATATCAACACCTATTTTAGTATTGGTTATAAGGTTTACGCCCATTCTTTCAATAAGCTCGATTTCCTGATCGAGAACTTCCTTTGGAAGTCTGTATTCAGGGATACCGTATCTTAGCATGCCGCCAGCCTTAGGCATAGCTTCAAATACTGTAACGCTGTGTCCCATCTGTCTTAAGAACGCAGCTGCTGAAAGTCCCATAGGACCTCCGCCTATGATACCCACGCTCTTGCCTGTTTCTTCTTCGATTTCAGGCTCCCACGCATCTTCCATAAGGTCAGCGTCCGCCGCAAATCTCTTGAGGTTCTGGATTGCAATCGGCTCGTCTATAAGGCCTCTTCTGCATTCCTTTTCGCAAGGGTGCGGACATACTCTGCCTATTGCCGCAGGTAGCGGAATTTTATCCTTGATAAGCTTGATAGCTTCTTCGTATTCTCCGTTTGCGATAAGTCCCACATATCCCTGACAGTCTGTGTTTGCAGGACATGCCAGTACGCATGGAGGTCTGCAGTCGCCAACGTGGTTTGAAAGCAGAAGCTCAAGGTTTGTTTTTCTTGATTCTATAACTCTGTTGGTGTTGGTTCTTACGATCATACCGTCTGCAATCTGTGTTGCGCAGGCCTTGCAGAGCTTAGGGTTACCCTCAACCTCTGTCATACATAATCCGCATGAACCGTATATTTTAGTTCTTTCATCATAGCAGAGAGTAGGAATAAATATGTCATTTTCTCTTGCTACTTCTAAGATAGTCTGTCCCGGAATTCCGAATACTTCTTTTCCGTCAATGTTTAATCTGAAATTTTTCATTTTATTCCTCCTTTCTTACTTTCTTATTATTGCACCAAACTTGCAGTGTTCCTCACACTTGCCGCATTTAATGCACTTGTCTTTATCAATAATGTGTTTTTCTTTAACCTTGCCGCTGATAGCATCAACAGGACAGTTTCTTGCACATAACGTACAGCCCTTGCACGCATCTGTAATTTCAAATGAAATAAGTGCTGTGCAGGATTTAGCAGTACATTTCTTATTATAGATATGATCCTCGTATTCATTTCTGAAATATTTAAGAGTAGTAAGAACAGGATTTGGAGCTGTCTGTCCGAGACCGCAAAGTGAGCCGTCTTTAATCTTCATAGCCAGTTCCTCCAGCTTTTCGATATCGCCGTCCTGACCCTCTCCCTGTGTTATTCTTTCGAGGATTTCAAGCATTCTCTTGGTACCTATTCTGCAGTAGTTGCATTTGCCGCAGGATTCTTTTCTTGTGAAGTCAAGGAAGTATCTTGCCATATCAACCATACAGGTGTTTTCGTCCATAACGATCATACCGCCGGAGCCTACTATAGCGCCTGTCTTGTTGATATCCTCATAGGTTACAGGAGTATCTATAAGTGATGCAGGAATACAGCCGCCTGACGGTCCGCCCATCTGAACTGCCTTGAATTCCTTATCGTTTTTGATGCCTCCGCCTATTCCGAAAATTACGTCCTTAAGAGGAAGTCCCATAGGCACCTCTACAAGTCCGCCTTTCTTAATCTTGCCTGCAAGTGCGAATACCTTGGTACCTTTTGATTTCTCTGTACCCATGGCACCGAAAGCTGCGCCGCCGTTTGCCATTATCCAAGGCACGTTTGCAAAGGTTTCAACGTTGTTGATATTGGTAGGCTTCTGCCAGTAGCCCTTTGCCGCAGGGAAAGGAGGCTTAAGTCTAGGCATACCTCTTTCACCCTCAAGTGAAGCGATAAGCGCTGTTTCCTCACCGCATACGAATGCTCCCGCGCCGGCTTTAATTCTGATATCGAAATCCCAGCCTGAGCCAAACAGGTTCTTTCCTAAGAAGCCTTTTTCTCTTGCCTGCTCCATAGCGATTTCAAGTCTCTTGATTGCAAGAGGATATTCGGCTCTGCAATAGATAACGCCCTCCATAGCGCCCATTGCATAACCGCCTATAATCATGCCCTCAAGAAGTGAGTGAGGGTCGCCCTCAAGGACTGATCTGTCCATAAATGCGCCCGGATCTCCCTCATCGGCATTACATACGATGTATTTTTCTTTGCCCGGCGAGCTCTTTGCGGCATTCCACTTGAACCATGTAGGGAAGCCTGCGCCGCCTCTGCCTCTGAGACCTGAAATTTTGATTTCTTCGATAACCTCATCAGGTGTCATCTGTGTAACAGCTTTCTCGGCAGCCTTGTATCCGCCTACTGCTATATATTCTTCTATTTTTTCAGGATTTATAAGGCCGCAGTTTCTCAGTACAACTCTGTGCTGCTTATTTATAAATTCCTTGTCCTCATCGCTGATTTCAACATTTTCAGCAGGTTTGCCGCCTGCAAGATGACTGTCAACGATTTCTGCAACGTTTTCAGGCTGTACCTTGACATATCTGGTCATTTTGCCGCTGTCCTCATAAACATCAACTATAGGCTCCAGATAGCATGTTCCCACGCAGCCTGTAATATCTATCTTAACATCAAGATTTTTCTCTGCAATCTGCTTCTCAAACTCGGCTGCTGTTTTTCTGGCGCCTGTTGCAACACCGCAGCTGCCCTGTCCGATAACAACTTTCATACTGTTCACCTCCTATGCCCCTTCTCTGATTTCATCAAGAATTTTTCTTACTTTATCTTTGGTAAGATTACCGTAGGTTTCATCACCCTCTGCACTCTTGACCATCATTACAGGTGCAAGTGAACAGCAGCCAAGACAGGCTACGTTGTTAAGTGTAAATATACCATCTTCTGTTGTTTCACCGTCAGAAATGCCAAGATGCTCGCAAACAGCCTCTTCTATCATTTTTGAACCATTAACATGACAGGCTGTACCCTGACACAGCATAATCAGATATTTGCCTATAGGCTTCAGTCTGAACTGTGAATAAAAGGTAGCCACACCGTAAATTTTTGCAGGTCTGATTCCTGTCATTTCAGAAATGTAATTAATGGCATCTACCGAAAGATACCCGTAGATGTCCTGTGTCTTCTGTAAAATTGTAATCAGACTGCCCGGAACTTTGGCGTATTTTTCAAGTACCGGTGCCAATTCTGTAAATGCGTTGGCTTTATCGCCGCCGCAACAACACTGACCGCTCATTTTTGTCCTCCTATTGTTTATATAAATATTTAAGTGTAAACAAATATTATGTGCATTGCTGCACATATAGATACATTATACCATATTAATAACCTTAAAAGGTATGTGTATTTCATCAGTTCTGTCTTTTCAGACAATCACTGTGAAATACATTATATCATCTTGTATACAAGTTGTAAACACTTGTAACCAGTTACATTGTTATTTTTTTGTCTATCTCTATTTATTTTCGGAATAGCTTTTTAGTGATTTTACTTAAATCGGTTTCCATTATGAGAAGTGAAAGCTAAAGAAGCACTGCTCCTGCATAGGCTCTCGGAATGAGCCTTTCTCCTGCTATAAAATATGCGGTGATTGCCGCAAACACAGGCTCCAGTGTAAATATTATTCCCACCCTTGAGGCTGATGTATACTGCTGTGCTATAGTCTGGACTATAAATGCTATTCCTGTGCAGAATACCACAAGAAACACCACCGCGCCCCATACCTTAGGGCTCTGCGGCAGATGCGGAGTTTCAAACATAACTGCTGCTGTCAGGCAGAAAATTCCCGTAAACCCAAGCTGAAACACACCCAGCTGAAATACATTGACTTCTTCCTTTGATACCGCTGTTTCTGTAACAAGCAGATCCGCAGCATATGAAACAGCGCACAGCAGACATATTATATCCCCTGGCGCAGGCTTAAGATTTTCGTCAAGTGAAAGAAGCGCAATTCCCGCAAAGCAGATAACAATAACAAAGATAAATTTTTTGTCCGGTATCTGTTTTTTGAAGATAAGGCCCAGAACCAGTGTAAACACACAAGTCAGAGCGCATAAAAATCCTGCATTTGAAAGGCTTGTATACATAACTCCAAAGGTTGCACCTATATATACAAATACAAGTATCAGCCCTATCAGAGCACTGTACATAAGCGTTATTTTATTAACATTCCTGATTTTGGGGAAGAAAGCAGCCGCGGCAATGACAAATGCCCCGAAAAATCTGATGAAATTAAGAGTAAAAGGTTCTAAATCCTCAAGTGCCGTATCCATAAGCAGATATGAAACGCCCCAGAACAAAGTTACCAGAACGAGCATCATATCAGCCCTTAGCTGTCTGTTCATTAATATATGATCTCCAATCTATATCTCCGCTATGAAAAGCTCCAGCGCAAGCTGTGCCTCCATAAGTCCCGATTTGATACTGTTGTCTATTTCGTAGGCGTTTATCAGTATACGCCTCAAATCTTTTATTGAATATCTGTCCGCCAGCGGAACAGCCTTTTTAATTCTGTATTCGTGTATTTTGAGTGCTTTATGAATCTGAGAATTACTCATGCTTTTTTCTCTCAGCTCCTTTACGGACAGAATAATTTCAAACTGACCGATAATCATAGAAAGCATATGATAAACAGTATCTCCTCCCGACAGAAGATTATATAACATTCTGTATGCCTCGTCCTTGCGGTTTTTGCTAACTGCATCGACAAGTGCAAATATGTTTCTCTCAATGCTTCCGTTTGTGACCGCATTGATATCATCTGCGGTTATCTCCTCACCTGTGCAGTGGGCCGCTATTTTTTTCAGGTCGTTTTCGAGATTGTAAAGCGTATAGTCACTGTCCCTGTGGAAATATCCGCTTACCTCGATAAACTCTCTTGCCGCTCCGTTTCCTATGGTCTTGCCCTCTGCTCTGACTCTCTTGCCTATAAATGCCTTGAGGAGTCGGTCATCAAGAGATGCAAAATCATATACCGAAGCCTTACCCTCTGCTGCCTTGAGAGTATCCTTGTCAATCTCCTCGCTTTCAAATGCAAGTATAAGCAGGGTTTCCGGCGGAAGCTGCCCCGCCTCCTTTATAACATCGGCAGGCTTCAACCTTGGCTTTGAGCCAAACCTTACAGTCACTACTCTTTTTTCGGAAAGCATCGCTATGGTTTCACACGCATTTCTGATTTCAACAGGCTCTGCCGCAGATGCATCAAACACAGCGTAATCCATCTGCTTTGTGGCAGGATTTATATATGTTGAAACAAGCAGCTCCTCCGCCCAGTTTACAAGGTACTGCTCTTTTCCGTACAATAAAACAAGGCTGCCGATGCGGCCCTCTCTGATATCTCTGCCTATTCTTTTAAATGCGTGTTCTGACATAATTATCCCTCAATCCAACAATTTATACAACAATTATACAGGTCAAAAGAGCCGTTTGCAAGGCTGTATATCAAATCAGTTTCTCATTGTAACAATACCAAAGTCTCCCGCCTTATTTACCCTTATTCCTACAGCCCCCTGCTCATCATTCCTTAATACAGTTATTTTGTGTTCCTCAAGTCTTTTAATCACTTCCTCTGACGGATGTCCGTAGGTGTTTTTGCCCACCTGTATTACTGCAATTTTGGGCGCTGCAACAGCTATGAATTTCTCACAGGAGCTGTATCTGCTTCCATGGTGGGCAATCTTTAATATATCGGCTTTAATATCCGTATCCGCTATAAGAGTCTTTTCACCCTTTTCATCTATATCACCTGTCATAAGCACACTGCTTCCCTTTACGTTCACTCTCAGTACAAGGCTGTTTTTGTTTTCGTCTTTTTCATCTAAGGGATTGCCCCTGTCCGGACTAAGTACTTCAACAGACACGTTTCTGCCCATATTTATCACATCTCCTGCCGCCAGATAGAGTATTTCATCTGTTTTAAATTCCTTTTTCAGGTGGTTTTCATTAACGCTGTTTGCCTCATATACACCCAGCTTTTTAATTCTGTAGGTCTGCGACAGTTCTTTAAGTCCCTGATAGTGATCTGTATGGAGATGTGTTGCTATTGCCATATCTATTTTTGTCACGCCGTTTTTTAAAAGGTACGGTTTGAGCGTGCTTTTTCCCACATTGTAATTGAAGCTTCCTCCACCGTCTATAAGGAGGTTTTTGCCTCCCGCCTTTATATGCAGGCAGTCACCCTGTCCCACATCTACAAAAACCATATCCGTTTTTTCAAATCCGTCCGAAAGGTACACGCTGCATCCTGCGCCGCATATTACCGCCGCTGCAAATACCGCTGCGATCTTTTTATAGTTTCTCCTGATTAAAGCTATCTGCCCTGCCTCCGAACACATATAAAATATGAATATGTAGTAGACGGCAAGAAATATTACAGACGGACTTGCCACATCAAAGGTAAATACTCCGCCCATATATGTAAAGTCATTGCACCACAAAAGCAGCTTTACAAACAGTCCTGTAATCATTGCCGCAGGCTTTGCTATTACCGGCAGCCAGCAGAAAGCGATTACCGATATTCCTGCCGGTATCATGGCTGCCGCAATAAAATATACAGGTATGTTGCTGATAACCGAGGTCAGCGACACATAATTGAATACATACATTGTGTAGGGCACCATTCCCGTCTGCACCGCAATCATAGGCAGCAGTATGCCCTTTATCTTTTTTTGTATCAGCGGTATCATTATCCCCAGCGTTATAACCGCCAGAAACGACATCTGAAATCCTGCGCTGTATATCTGCATAGGATTTATTGCCAGAATTATAATCATAGAAACGCAAGTTGAGGATATAAGGTCATATCTGCGGTTAAGATGGTTTCCCGCAATATGTATGAATATCATAAGACAGGCTCTTACAACAGATGCCGTAAAGCCTGCAAGCGCCGTATATGCCGACAGCGCAAGCACTATAGCGATATCTGCAGGTATGCTTCTCTTTTTTCGTTTAAATCTGCACAGAAACGAATAAAGCAGTCCCAGATGCAGGCCGCTTACGGCAAGCACATGGGCGGTGCCTCCTCTTCTGAAGGTTTCGATAATGTCCTCGTCTATACCTGAGGTTTCCCCAAACAGAAGTCCCATGACAACAGCCGAATCATCTCCGAGAGCGCTTTCAAAAATATCCGCTGTACGGCATTTGGCAGATTTAAGCAGCGCGGCTATACCCCCTGCCTTTTTTACATTCTCTATGTTCTCTGCGGTAATTATGCACCTTATTCCGATGCTTTTAAGATATCTCCTGTAATCAAAGGTTCCGGGGTTACTTCTCTCTTTTGGTATGGAAACCTCCCCGGTTATGTACACTCTGTCCCACAGTACTGTTCTGTAATCTGCAATATCGGAATACACATTGACAAGGATTTTCTTTTTGTAGCTTCGCGCGCCGTTATCTGAAATTATACTGACATCCGAAAGCTGCAGCTTGAAATATTCATCATCTTTTTTAACTATACTAACAACCCTGCCTGTAACCGCAGCGTTATTGCCCTCAAGGCCTTCGAGGTAATCTGACGTATACCCTGTAATGCTGTCGGTCACAAGTATGGCTGCTGCCATTATAAATGCTATTAAAACTGCCGGTCTTCTCATTTCCTTTCTCCTGACTTACCGGCTTTGCTGCTTCCCCTATGCTGCTATACATATTTTATACCGAATTACATCATTTGGCAACAGCTCAATTAAAAAAGACATACATCCGGATATTCTCCTTAATCTATGGGATATCCAAACTTTTTAGTGGAGTAACGGTTTGGTGGGCTGGTTTGGTGGGATTGCATTTTTCGTCATTGGTTTAGTGGGATGGTTTGGTGGGCTGGTCTGGTGGAACAGTAGTTTCAGATAGAATTTAAAAAGAGACAGGTTGATGTCTGTTTGAGCATCTTCTTGTCTCTTTTTCTTTCCTCCCTTATTCTGTTTTTGGTAAATTTTTAATTTAACAGGAGGAATTCATTATGAATAATTTTATCACGTATCTTTTAAATTTGAAAGACGCCCACAAACTCAATTCTGAGATTATTCCATCTCCCCCATCAGAGCTTGTCATCAGGCTGGAATATCCGCCGGAAGCTAAATTCTGCCCTGTCTGCGGCTTTCGTATGCATTCCAAAGGTGTCTACATAAGAACTGTCAACCACCAGATACTTCAGGATGGACGCAAGCTGGTTCTTAAACTCCACCAGCATAAATGGAAATGCCAGAATACTGAATGCGGGCACCTTGTCTCTGACAGCTTCTCTTTCGTTGGCAAAAACAGGAGAGTAACAAATGCAATAGACTTTCTGATATTTGATTCCTTTCGTGACTTTAATCTTTCCGCATCCCAAATTGCCGCACGGTTCAATGTATCTGATACCTACGCCATAAGAGTTTTTGACAGATATGTTGATCTCCCGCGCCTTAAACTCACATCCGCCCTATGTATTGATGAGGTTGATCTTAGCATAGGCAGATACAAATATGCTCTTGTTATTCCGGATTTTTTCACAGGTGAACCTGTTGATATGGTAATCAGCAGAAGAAATGAAATAACTGAACCCTACTTTGCTGATATACCAAAAAAGAGCGTTTCAGTGTGCAGTACATCATATCCGCTATGTATGCACCTTATCAGAACTATGTCGATAAATACTTTCCAAATGCAATACCTGTCGTAGATGAGTTTCATGTTGTGAAGCTGATTAATCAGAAGCTGCGCAATTATCTTAATGCACTTAAAAGAAAGTACAAAAACAGAGATATTGAAAGATTCAACGAAAAGTATAAGGACTCCGATAAGAAACCTGTTCTGAGAGAGTCACGGGAGGTATATATTCTGCGAAAAAAGCAGTGGCTGATACTTGCAAATCAGGATAACATTGATTACAGTGCTCCGCCCTTCCGCGACTGAAAGTTTGGAAACAGACCTATGTATGTATCAGACTATGAGCAGGCTTTGTTTTCTCTTGATCCAAATCTGGAAAAGCTGCGTGATTTAAAGGAAAAGTATATCCGTTTCAACAGAAGCCATGCTGACAGACCCGATGAAGCACGCTCCGCTCTTGATGCTCTGATATCAGAATACAAAAGCAGCGGTTACACTATTTTTGAGGAAGTTGCAAAGGCATTATCCGCTTACAAACAGGCTGTTATCAATTCATTTACCGTAATAGAACGCACCGACAGCAAAGGACATACAATAAGGTTCAGGCTGTCCAATGGGCCTATGGAGTCTCTAAATCGTGTTCCCAAGGATATGAAGGCTACAGCAACTTTGAGCATATACGCAACCGGTTTCTGTTTGCAATGCGTAAAAATGCACCCATACTTGCATCACCTAAGAGCTATGAGCAGGTAAGACAGCCTGCGGGGTCAAAGAGAGGTTCGTATAACAGAAATAAAGATAAAGGCGGTACTGATAATGAACGTTAATGATTATGGAAAATATAACTTTGCAGATATGCTTATCAGCATAGAAGAAGAAATGGAAAATCATATTACTGCATTAAGAACTGCAAGAAAGCAGATAGGCCTGCTATGGAACGACTGCGATCGTATGTCAGAGAGAATATGCTATCTTGAGTCTATTCTTGATATGCATAATATTGACTATAGCAGAGATGATGAGACTCAGAGAGGCTGCTGTGTGCGGTTTCTCTGCTTTGACGAAACCCTTCATCATTAAAGCAGTACCGTCTCTGGCACTGCTTATACTTTATTTCTATATGATTTCTGATACTCCGGCCACTATTTGTTTCCTCCGCACAGATTAAACACTTTGTTAAAAACATCTCCGGGGATCTTGACGACATACCGGCCTAACGGCTCATAGCCGACATATCCGCCCTCAAGGAGTCGAAGCCTTATAACAGTTCCATCATCCATTGTCAGAACAAGGTGTAACTGCTTTTGGGTATCATATATTGATTTGTCGTTTTCGGAGTTCCGGGTATCCACAAACTCCCCTTTGTTTATCTGATTGATAAATTCTGTCCACAGTTTATTGTCGATCTGTGCATTATGCAGATTTCCCACTGCATTATCCCAGTCCTCATGATTTTGCCATTTGACTGCATCTGCCCGGTTGCTGAGGTGCAGTCTTTGCTCAAACAGCTCTGAACCGTTTTTTATTTTAATCCCGTTTAAATGTTCCAGATAGTCGATGCTCAATTGTTTTTTTCCATTCTCGTCTTCGATCTCGTTTCTGATGCAAATCCTGAAATCCGCATCATAGCCCTTCACTTCAAAAACTTTTCCTTCGATTGTAGATGCAAATTCTTCTTCATAATTTTCATCAGTTGAAAACTCATCAATTGAACCTGTTGCATATCCCAGATACTTTCCGGTCAAATGATCTGTTGCCAGAGCGTCTGATCCGTAATAACTTTCGGACTGAGTATAAACATTTCCGTTGTATACAACAAGCCCTATCATATCGGTCTCAGCGCTGCCTGCAGTACCCGGAATTTCAACAGCCGGAATACTGATTCCTGCATCTGCCTGATTTTCGCTCTTGTACAGATTGCTTACACCTATGCAAGATATAACTGCAATGCACAGGCAGGCTGCAGCAGCAGCCAGTTTCATCCATACGTGTTTTCTTTTCTGCATGTGAATGGTTTCAGCCTCGTTTATGAATTTTTCATCTATATTTCCTAAGGTTTCGTATAATTCTTCTTTTTTCAAACTTCAAACCCTCTTTCATAAAGATAACGACGTAATCTCTTTCTAATGCGGTTCAGATTTACTGACACATTGTTTTCACTTATACCTAATCTTCTGGCAATATCCGTCACACTGTCAGAATACCAGTATCTGCGGACGAACATAATTCGTTTTTGCCGAGACAGACCATTTAGAAATATGTTGATTTCTTTTAGAAGTTCCTTGTTTTCGATATTGTTCTCTACACTATTCTCATCGGAAATGACTTCTGCCAATTCATCCAGAATAAGCGCAAGCTGCCCGCTTCCACGCTTATCTGCATTCATTCTCTTATACATGTTGAAGGATAGATTTCGTGTAATCTTACCAAGAAATATCCTTAAAACAGATGGTCTGTTAGGCGGAATCGAATTCCAGCATTTTTGATATGTGTCAGCTACACATTCTTCTGCATCGGCCCGGTTCTTTAATATATTCATCGCTATTGAATTGCAATAATTCCCATATTTCATGGAGGTTTCTTCTATTGCCTGTTCATTTCTGTCAAAGAACAGCTGAATAATATCTTTATCTTCCATAGCCATATCAAAACCACCTCTCTTCAACTATATAGACAACGTTTGGGTTTGAATCTTACACTTTATATTTATAATATAGATTATATCACCGTCTCAAATTTTTGCACCCTCTGTGACCGGTTTTAGTATGCAGGTTCAAATCTTTTGCCGGCTTTATAGACAGCAGCGCCGGCATTCTAAAATACATCGGACAGACAAAACGGGCGTCTTTTGAAATTGCAGAGGCAGTTGTCCGGTGCATATGCAAAAAACCGGAGGCAGGTCTGCAAGGTGCGAGATGCTTGTCCTTTGGGATGAATTATGCCAGACAATTCATAACTACTGTAATCATCATTTCTTTTTCCTCCGGCTTTGACTCGGCAATCATAATGGTAAGAGCAACCAGTGTGTGGTCGTCAATAAGTTTACCGCCGTCTGCAAACAGTACGCCGTTTTTGTCGAGAAAATACAGAAACATGGTAGCTGCAATTCGTTTATTGCCGTCAAGAAAACTGTGATTTTTGGTAATAAAGTACAGAAGATGTGCAGCCTTTTCTTCAAGGCTTGGATATAGCTCCTGTCCGCCAAAAGACTGATAGATATTACCGATACTGCCTTTGAAGGAATCGTCTTTCTCCCTGCCGAACAAGGCTGATTCGTCACCAAAGCGCATATGAGAAATCACATTGATACATTCTTCGTATGTCAGTCTGTAGGTATCATTGCTTCCTTTCGGACGGTTCATGTTCTGGTGGTCATATGAATCCAGCATATTAAGAGCCTTGCTGTATTTTTCGATTACGGACAGAACCTGTCTGCTGTCAAGTGTGTTTTCGGTTCGTTTCATAACCCTTATGACTTCTCCAAGCTGAGCAATACGGCTGCTGTTTACTGCATAGCCCTGCAATATGTATTGTTTGAGTACGGAATTTGCCCATTTCCGGAATTCAACACCGCGCTTTGACTTGACACGATAACCGACTGAGATAATGACATCAAGGTTGTAATATTGAATGTCTCGGACAACTTCTCTATATCCTTCCATTTGAACTGTCGCAAAATTTGCGACAGTTGAATTGTCCAATTCTTCATGCAGTGCATTATTGATATGCTTGCCTATTGTTTTGACATCTCTGCCAAAAAGCTCTGCCATCTGCTGACGGCTTAGCCATACAGTTTCCCCGTTTACAGGAACCTCAAGTTTTACTTCATTGTCTTCTGTGTTAAATAGTACGATTTCATTCTTCTTCATAGTGTACCTCCTCTTGTATGATTTTTTGAGATACCTGTGCATTTAAGACAATAAAAAAACGCACAAGTATATTGCGGATTTACCGCAAATATCCTTGCACGTTTATGCTCGTGTATAGCCCGGCCGGATAAGACCTATAAGTATTATACCATACTGATAGCTTTAGGGGTATGTGTATTTCATCAGCTCTGTTCTTACGACCATGCCGTAGATTACAGCCTTGCTTTGCTTCGGGTAATCCTGACAAAAGACCTGCTACTGTTTTCTATGAAAACAGGGCTAGGGCTTCTTCGCTGTGAAATGCATTATACCATAAGTACCTTGATTAAGGAATTTGTATCTAGAAAACCAAATCTTTTACCAGCTTTATAAACAGCAGCGCCAGTATCCCGAAATACATCGGGCGGACAAAACGGGCGCCTTTTGAAATTGCAAGAGAGGCACCTATATAGTTGCCAAGAGCATATCCCGGAACTGCAAGCAGTACATAGAGCCATTGAACACAGCCGGACAAAGCATATGTAAGGCTGGAAATGATGCTGACAAACATAGTGATAAAACGTGAATTGCCGTTGGCAGTAACCAGATCGTATTTCAGGAACGCTGCAAAAGCCAGCATATAGAAAGTGCCGCTGGCAGGGCCGTAAAATGCGTGGTAGGCGCCTACACTGAAACCTATTACTGCTGACAGTATTATTGTCCTGCGGCGTGTGTTTTCTTTTGATCTGTCTTCTGTGCCGACATTAGGTTTGAGGACTGAGAAAACAGCAAGCACAGGGATCAGTATCAGAAGAATAACCTGCAGATACCATTCTGAAACCAGCAGATTGAGCCTTGCTCCTGCAAAACCCCCAATAAGACCGAAAGGTACTGCATATATGGCATTTTTTATATCTATTTTGCCGCTTTTGTGGAATTTTACAACTGATGTAATTACTCCGGGAAGTATTGAGGTCTGATTTGTACCTACGGCAATATGAGCAGGAACTCCTATTGCAAAAAGCACCGGAAGTGTTATTAAACCACCGCCGCCGCATACCGCATCGACTACTCCTCCTAAGAGATATGTGATAAATATTATTATTAGTTTCATTTGATCTGACTGTTCCTTTTTGCACATGCTGTGTTGTAAGCAAATGCTTTTATGATTTTCTTACTCCGGTATTTAATAATAGCATTATGGATAATTAAAATCAACCGGAATTATAACGGATATATGGTGAGTGTGAACTTATAGAGGACAGGGAATGTAAATACTATAATAATTATGAGAAAGGTGATATAAACTTTAAAATAACCGCTTCAAAGGAAGGAACGAAATATGACAGTATTCAGCTTTGTGATGAAAATAAAACCCTTATATGTCAGCAGAGTGTTAAAAAGCCAGGAGTAACGGATGGCTGTTATGATACGGCTGCCGGCAACAGCATCAGATACAATTGCGTGAACCGATAATATTTTGTATTTGTAATCTTGAGATTCTGCGGACTGAAGCAATGGCATCGGGGTAAAAAGAACTTAATGTTATGCGCCCAGTCCCATTATCATCCAAATAAAGAACACACAAAGCATTATTACACTGGGTATAACTCCAAAAATACAAGTAATATAGCTTATTATATTGCGATAGTTTTTAACAGCATATGAAACACATATCAATTCTGTTACCGAAAGCGCTACTGCTCCTAATACCATTGTTTGTGAACTGACCGGTTTTAACCATTCAATTATCAAAAAAACATAAATCGCAGCTGCCAATAATATAGAGATTGTGTTTATCCTTTTCATAGAAGTCCCTCCGGGCTGATAATAACAAAGAAAATCCGTTCACCAAATTCAGAGCTGTTGCACCCTTATAAATGATCACCGGGATTATTTTTCTTATATACTAACCAGCTTATCAACAGACTGTCTGTCAAAAGATATGCAATAAAGCCTTTTTTAATTGCGTTTTTTTCTCTTTCTGTTTTGTACTTCATTGCCTTTGAGATAAAATATCCAAATGCAGCCAGAATAATTATCAAAAACATAAGTGACATAAATGATTGTTTCATTTTAGATTCACCCCCTTATCCTGTCAGATATCAATTTGTAGTTCCATTATAATCTTTATTGCTTGTTTTGTAAATTTTTCTTCTATACCGGATTCATTACATTTCTGTACGCACAGAAGATCATACTCCTGATATTTTATATGGGATGGATTCTGGCGGAGGACACGGGACTCGAACCCTTGGTATAGCCTGAAAACCCGCATAAAAAGGAGGTTGTAGCTGCGTCATCTGAAAGTGTAATCAAAGTGTAATCAAATTTTTTAAGAATAGTGCTTAGCAGCTTTTTCATCAATATGTATTTCAGCAAAGGCCTTTGCAATGAAGCAGAGGTCTTTGCCTGCAATACTGTAAAAGTAATTCTATTGTCTGATGAAATGTTTGAAATAATACTCCTCTTCGAAATAATGCCTGTCCAGAACAGGCTGTATAATAATGTAAGCGGAGGCGTAGAAGAAATTTTTGCATATTATTGCATAAATTTCTTCTAGAATTCCAGTGACTCCGGATTTAATAAGAAATCGAAAACGCTCATCATTAAAATTCCGTTTTCATCATAAAACGGCTTAGGTGTATTTGATGTAATAACAATTTTTTTGAAGGAATCATTTATTTTTAAGAACGGTCTGATTTCCTGTATCATTTTTTCCTCTGTCGGCAGCATATAGGCTGATTGAATATAATAACGTTTTGAACCTTTCCTGCAGATAAAATCCACTTCCAGCTGTTTACGCATCTGCTTGCCGTTTTTCCCTTTTTCAAGAATCTGCAAATTGCCGACATCGACTCCGAAACCTCGCATCCTCAGCTCGTTGTAGATAACATTCTCCATAGAATGAGTTACTTCCTGCTGCCTGTAGTTGATTCTTGCGTTTCTAAGTCCCATATCCATGAAATAATACTTCTGCGGTGTACCTATATACGATTTCCCTTTTATATCGTATCTGGATGCTTCTTCAACCAGAAAAGCATCTTCCAGATAGTCAATATACTTTGTTATTGTAGTTGCTGTGATTTTAGAATGGTTTACACTTTTAAATGTTTTTTGCAGCTTATTAGGATTAGTTAATGTTCCAATCGCTGAAGCAAGAAAATCCAATAAAGCTTCCATTTCGCCTGCATTCCTGATTTTATGGCGATTAACAATGTCTTTGATATATGTTTCATTGAACAGGTTGTCTAAAAGTTTTATCTTCTGTTCTTCTGTTGACGCAAGGACCACAATCGGGATACCGCCATAAGTAACATACTCATTCCACCCGTCATATTTATGACCGTCATATACAGTCATGAATTCAGAAAAACTAAGCGGAAACATATGGACTTCATCGCCGCGGCCCCCAAATTCTGTTGAAATATCTCTGGATAAAAATCTGGCATTACTTCCGGTAACATAAACGTCACAATTCTTTCTGTCTGCCAGTCCGTTCAGAACACTGACAAATTCATCAAGCATCTGCACTTCATCCAACAGGAAATAGTATTTCTCATCGTCTTTGATTTGTTCAGCTGCCCATGGATAAAAGACATCCGGATTTCTGTATGGTTTGTTTTCAAATAAATCAAAGGCCATTTCGACAATATGGTTTTCATCAATTCCGCTTTCAATTAAATGCTTTTTAAATAATGTTCTTAACAGATATGATTTGCCGCAGCGCCTGATCCCTGTAATAATTTTAATCAGGCCGTTATGCTTACGAACTATTAACTGCTCTAAATAATGATCTCTTTTAATTTCTCTCTCCATGCCGGCACCTCTTAAAAGATATTTTTGTATATTAATGCTCAAAATTTCTTATATTATACCCTATGATATTATTATCTTCAATGTGTAAAGCTGTTTTTGCAGCAGAAAAAGTAAGCAGCTGAAGTATATCGAACACCCATCGGAGACGGAGATTAAGGAGTACATCACTGGAGTCAGGATGTATGGCAGACCTGATTCAGAAAATGACTTAAATAAGGTGGATGAGCTGCTGACACTATCAGCATTTTCATATCATGTGAAAAGTAGAAGAGAAAGGTTTGTTGTGGCAGCGGCAGGAACATAGGCAGCGCATTTTACCGGGGAGATTGAGAAATATCGTGAAAGCGGTGGCTATCGACTCTTTGAACATATCTGGTGGAAGATACGGGAATCGCCCCTTGGTATAGCCTGAAACCCCGCATAAAAAGGAAGTTTAAGCTGTGTCATCTGAAAGTGTAATCAAATTTTTTAAGAATAGTGCTTAGAAGTTTTTTCATCAATATGTATTTCAGCAAAGGCCTTTGCAATGAAGCATAATATCAGGGGGATTTCTTATGAAAAATCCCCCTGTAAAAAATCATTTTTTTAACTGCAGGCTCCACCAAACCGCTCCACCAAAAAGTTTGGATAGTTCAGATGTTCCCACCAAACCAGCCCACTAACAAGTTTGGAGATTCCACCAAAAAGTTTGGATACCCAATCTATGTCTTTGCGCTTAACCGTATCATTCATTTGTAACCGTCAGAACTATTCCTGTTTAATATATGAATAATTCACTGTAAAAGACTCCTCCATTCCTGTGTGGTCCACCTGTTTTGCAAAAATACCTATGTAATATGTACCCGGCTCTAAAACAGCATCAACTCCGTATTCATACGGAATAATTACGCCTTTTTCTTCTTCCTCTGCCGCCTCAAATAACGTGTCAATTTGGTTTTCACGGACCGGTTCTTCAAGCAGGCTGTCCTTATATATTCCGTACACAAAACCTTTTTTGTACATGCTCATAGACTCTACAAGCTCCATATGAAATACCGCATCTTCCGTAAAGGTTACTTTTTTCTTAAAGCCGTAGCCTCTGGGACTCACCCTTTTGCTGTCTGCAAAGTCAATGGTCTTTTCAGACTCTATATAATCTGAGGCCTGAGCAGCGTATTCAGGTGTAAGCAAGTCACAGTCCTTTGAACAGTAAGGCTCCGATATGGTTGTTTTTACTGCATAGAATATCACAGCAATAAGAGCAATCCCTACAGCAACCGGTACTATTACTCCTATTCTCATATTCCTGTTTACCATAATCCCTTCCTTTCACACTGCCGCTCTAATATCCCCACGTCAGCAGGTACCATCTGCCGCCTTCCGCCCTTGCAAGATTCCACTGCCAGCCTGTGTACTCCTCATCCGGATTCCAGGCACCTCCGCCGTTTTTCGGAGAATGAAATTCACTTACAAACTGAATACACTGTGTCAGCTCTGCCTTTATGCCGTTTGCCTCTGCAAGCTCATTAAGCCATTTGATATTCTCTTCCGAATTACATTCATCACCTGCGTATTCAATCTTGTGCAGCTCGCAGCCGCTCCAGCCCGAAAACTCTCTTTTAATCAGCCTTATGGCTGAGTCCATATCCGACTGTGAATAGATATCAGAATCTCCGTAAATAATTTCAGCATCACCTGTATTTCCGCAGGCAGTCATAAGCAGAGCTAAAGCTGCCAGTAATAGTATACATATTCTTTTCATTCAAAGCTCCTTAATCCCGTAATTTCAAATCCCACCTCAGAATTAACCTATACCTCTGTACAAGCTAATCTCTGTCGGGCTCTCTGTTCCTGTCCTCATCATATTCTTTAAGCGCTTTTTTAACAGCAAGCTTAACTATGAAGTACAAAACTGCAATCTGCACTGCAATTATTCCCAAAACCTCAATTAATGCTACCATATTCCAATAACCTCTCCTTGTTTCCTATATAATTCGCTTTACCTCAAGCTTTAAATCATACTCATGCCGGTTGCCGTCCATATCCTCTGCTTTCAGTTCAAAATAAAAATCATCGACTGCATCCTGAATATCTCCGGGTATGGCGCCATCACCCCTTATCTGCCCCATATCGCTGTAATCGTCCTGACCCATACCGTCAGAAACACTTTTAACAAGTACAGGCTCTTTTTCTCCATCGGGACTCAGAATATAGAATCTCATAGAGTATCCGTTGATATTATCTGTATCCAGCTTCACTTCCACCTGACCGCCGTCAAAGGTTTCCTCATCTTTATTCACGACTATTACTCCGTTTGAAACCAAAAGCTCATTGTTTTCTCCGCAGACGGAATAAACCCTCAGGGTCTGACTGTCTGCTTCCTTTGAAGTGCCTGCACAGCCTGTAAGAATTGCTGTTCCGATAATCAGTACTGCTAAGAATACCGCTGTTTTTTTCATAATACTCCTCCTCATTTCACACCAATTATGATATCTGTAACAAATGTACCTTTATCAGGCTGTTTCCATTCTATATACCCATCATTTCTTTTAATCACATCAAGTATGCTCTCAGTTCCGAAGCCGTGATTGTCCCTGTCCTTTTTGTCTGTCACCGGTATGCCGTTTTTAAAAACAACCTCACCCTTTACAGAGTTTACTATCTTTAAAAACACATTTTCCTCATTGTTCCTTATTTCAGTCCTTATGCTGCGGCTGCCTGCTTCACACTGCAGCGACGCCTCATAGGCATTGGACATAAGGTTTGAGAACATCATGCACAGATCTGTTTCCGTCATATTAAATCTCTCCGGGAATTTGCCTGCAATTTCAAAGGTGATATCCTCTCTGTTGCAAAGCTCCTTGTACTGGTTGAGTATTGCATCGGAAACTATATTCCCGGAGCTTACAAGGTTGAATTTATCTCTGAACTCTCCCATGCTTCTGATATATTCCTGAAGCTTTGTGTATTCTCCCTTTGCAAGCAGGCCTGCAATTGCCGTCATATGAGCATTGTAGTCATGTCTGAATTTGCGAAGCTCTCTGTCCTTGTTCATAGTAAGCTTGTACTGCGCAGTCTGGTCCTCAAGGCATTTTTCACTTAGCAGAAGCAGACGCTTCATTGTTTTTTTCTGATATGCCAGCACCACTAGAAGAAAGAACAGCGCAAAGGCCAGCATGCCCAGAACCGAATTTTTGGTTGTATCTATACCCATAATCAGAGCTGTTTCTCTGCTGAATATCCTGATGCCGTACATGCCGCCGATTTTTGTTATGTACATTATGGTGACGGCGGGAATAAACAGAAGTCCGTTCATTTCATTTATTTTTGAATAAAGCTGTATATTCCTCACTCTGACGTAGCGCATTAAAATCATCAGGGCGGCTATGCAGACAATTCCTGAAATAAGGTAGTTGTCTATGCCTGCAAAATACGGCCCGATTTCAATAAGTTCAAGGCCCATGGCTACAAGCTGCAGTCCGTAGATAACCGAGGTTATCTCGGAAACAAGGCATATGACGCAAAAGCCGGTACCGAATATGATGATTTTGCGGCCTTTGAATATGAACATGGGTATTGTTGAGAGCATCACAAGCAGAAGCCTCTGCATCCATATATTCGTTTCATAAGCATCAAAGCACAGCTCTATAATCTCTCCCGCTGCGGCAATGGCTATGCCTGCTGCAATAAATATTCCTTTTTCAAGCTCTCTATATCCAAGCACTCCCCTGAAAAACAGCAGCAGTATCAGTATTCCAAACGTGTATTGAGCCATATAATACCTCTCTAAATGTATCTTGAGGATTTAACGCTGTAATCTCTGAAAAATGCGGCGCATTCGGTTTTTCTTCTTCTGCTCACCTTTAGTTTCGCTCCTGTATTTCTGATTACAGCAGTACCTCCCTCGATTTCTCTGACATATCTGCAGTTTATGATGCAGCCGTCGTTTATTCGCATAAATCCGTACTGCCCCAGTTCCTCCTCCCATGTCTTGAGGCTTTTTCTTATGCCGGTTTTCTTCTGACCTGATGCAAGTTCAATCTCCGTATATCCCCTGTCTGCGTTTATCATAAGTATATTGCTGCTTTTTACCGCCGCCGTATCGTCGATATATACGGTGGTTTCAAGGGATATAATGCCTATTGCGGTTTTCATATAGTTGTCAAATTCAAATTTTTTGACAGGTTTCTGCATATATCCTATGACGTTTTTGCCAAAGGCCTCTTTCATAAACTCAAAGTATGCCGTTGCAAATATAATCAGCGGGCGGTCACCTTTTGCAAGTTCATTTTTAATCTCTATACCGCTTTTCTGCGGCATCTCTATATCAAGTATGAGGATATCGGGCTGCTCCGCCTCTATGCATGCAGCATCAGCAGTACACACTATATCCGCATCAAGACTGTTTTCGGCTGCATATTCCTCGCACATAGTCCTCAGTATTTCAAGTTCAAATTCTCTGTCGTCACATATAACTATCTTCATTGCCGTCTCCCTACAGAAGTTTTCTGTTAAGCTAACATAATCCCTTTATTCTAACAAGTTATACACCTTTTTCCTGCTGTTTATCATACATCTAACTCTAACACGTAATATCATATAAAACAGCTATACTTTTACCACGTTTCTAACGAAAAATAAGCATAATAAAATGGTCCGACAGAAGTCACCTTCCAAGTTTCAAGTTCCCCTAAGCCATATTCTGCCGGTTTGTTTTTAATAATCCTATAACAAGTAGTTTTGTCATCTATGACTTTGAGCTTTTCATATTCCATACAAAAAGCGCTATACGGAGAAGCTAAAAACACAGCACTTCGCAAAGCTCCACCTACTGTCATAGTACACATGCAAGCCCCAACCAGTATAGCTGTAATCACACATATCAGTATCTTCTTTCCCTTTGTCATATTTACCCCTTTTCCTGCCCCTGAAAGCACTAACTGCTTACTTAAAAATTAACATATAATTCAAACCGGTTCAAGGGATATGTGGTATATGGTCGTTTTTTGTTATAAGCGGTACTCTGCAGTGAAAATCACATTGATTACGGTTAATTATATTCCATACTATCCATATAACTCTCCTTTGTTCGCTCAACCCCAAGCCGCTTCAAAAGCAGAAATTACAGCTCAGGATTTCACATTCATTATCCTTGGATATAAATCATCATATTGCCATTCACGGCATTTTTCGTTATATGCCTTAATATAATATGTTTTGCCGTTATTCACCTCAAAGTCCGAGTTAATCTTAGGGCTGCTTTTCATAACAGTCCTCCTCGTTTTTTAATATTTGAAACAATAGTAAATCAACTCTATAAATCCTGATTTATCAGCTAACCGGTTTTACTTCATCTCTATAGTTATAAGGATGTTGTCTAAATTCTCTCCCTCTGTATCATAAGGTTTATCAAGACTTACTTCCTCCCCTGATAAATATACGCCGTCACTGTTGGAAACAGGGTATAGCCGCACAGGCTGTTCACCTGATTTGTTCTTAACTGCATACTGACTGTATCCCATCAAAGAGCCTTTGAAGCCTTCCACCTTAAAATCACATGCCGTAACGGAAGTACCTTCATATACGGCAGAATTTCCGTCATCTGACGCCGTATACATATTATCTGTCAGTTCTGCTGTTATCTTCTCACCTTTGCTCTTGAGGTTTATATCGCTGTAATGCCCCGGCTCAGTCTGACATGGAAATCTTGCTATAAGCTCCCACGAATGATCCTCAGTATCTGAGTGATAAACATTAAAAACAATATTCCCGCTCTTTGCTTTATTCAGGTCATAGCCAAGGTTCGCATCGTATTCCAGTTCATTTACAGCGCAGCCTGTACACATCAGTATTGAAATAATAACAGCTGCCATTATCATAGTTCTCTTTTTCATTTCACATTCTCCTTATTTAATCCTCATCTGCTCATATATAATTAAAGTTTCCTTTTTCGATGATAGTGAATTATTTCCCTTTATCTCAATCCCTTAGGCTTTATTGAATATTTCACTCCACGCAGCAGTCCAAAGAGATCAGAATTGTCATTTATCATTATTTTTACTGTTTGCATATATAACAGGCACCATAAACACGCTTGGTATCATAAACCCTGTTATAGCTCCTATTGCTATTGTAATATCTGTATCCACAAGTATCCTGCAAAGTAACTGGGCTGAAACAATGGAAGTAACTAAAGATAATACTAAAAAACCAATACCATAATACACTATATTTTTTAAATCCGTCATCATTTACGCCTCCTCTTTCCTATACACTTCATTATTTACATCTGATAATACTTTAGGCACAAATTATAGTCTGACGTCTCCTGCGCCTAAAGATACTCACTCTCCGGTATTTTATTTCTGTGACATATATATAGCATATTTTTTTATATATGTCAATACAATATATTATTTGTTGACATTATTATTTCTTTGTGCTATTATGGCATTGTAAATACAATTGTATGAGGATGTGATGGTTTTGAAAAACGAAAAAGATACTAAACATCAGAAAGAACTTAATAATCTGGAAGCTATGTTCAAACGTGCCACGATACCTCTTCTTGTGCTTCAAATGTTATCAGAACGTGAAATGTATGCATACGAAATAATACAGGAAGTGACATCACTTACAGGCGGCACATATAAAATGCCGCTTCTGTATACCCCGCTCAACAAACTCAAGGAGCAGGGCTATATTGTTGAGTGCCGTCAGGAGATAACAGATAAAAGCCGTATCAGAATATACTATGCCGTTACAGATAAAGGGCTGGAACTGCTTGAAGATTTAAAACAGGCATATGCAGACCTTGCAAAAGCTGTAGACAGCATAATATCGTGATTGAGGAGGTAGTAATACATATGGAAGCAAAATCCATTATTGAGGAGTATCTTAACGAGGTGAAAGAAAATATATACAGCCCTGAAAAAACAGACAGATTTATTGATGAAATTCGCAGCAGTCTGACTGACTATGTTGAAAACAATCCGGATTGTGATTTTGAAGACCTTGTAAATCAGTTCGGAAGCCCCGAAGATGTAGCCAGAGAATATCTTGACAGCTACGCATATTCCTCACCAAAGGAAATATCAAAGAAGAACAGAAGAAGCAGGATATTTATTATCATACTTGTAGCGTTACTTGTTGCATTAGTAGCCTATTGCATAGACATATCAATGCATACACAAGGTAAGGCAACAGATGTGGTAACCATATATGAAGAAGTTCCCGCAAATAATAATTAAATGATACCGGTAGAATGAAAAGAACAGTTATATCAATTGCAACGGCATTTGCTTTGCTTATTACTATGGCGATGCCTTGCTTTGCATCGGAAAACACTGTTGAAAAAGAGTACGAGTATTATGGCAATGGGTCGTACGCAGTTATTGAAACATTTATAGATACCCCTACTGTACCTAGCACCCTTCATCAAAAAGCACGTCTACAAAAAGTGCTTCAAGGACTTATATATATTATAGTATTGATGATAAAAAACAATGGGCTATAACATTAAATGCAACATTTGAATATACAGGAAGCAGTGCTACAGCCATCAAATCAACTGTTTCACATACTATTTATGTATCAAGTTGGGAATGTAGCAGCAAAAGTGCTACAAAATCAGGAGCAACAGCCAAAGCAACCGGCACTTTTTCCAGACTATTACTTACAAAGACAAAAGCAATAGGTCTGAAAAGCTCCAAGAGCGGAGTTATTTCACACGTTGATTAATTCTGTACACTCTCAAAATTCCCTTAATAAGGCACTTTAACAGCGTGGTCGTCCCACGCTTTTTTGTCTTCTGTTTCTTGGCCTCTCACCCTTTGTAAGCTCGTTCTTAATCTCTATGCCGCTTTTTTCAGGCATCTCTATATCAAGTATGAGGATATCGGGCTGCTCCGCCTCTATGCATGCAGCATCAGCAGTACACACTATATCCACCTCAAGACTGTTTTCGGCTGCATATTCCTAGCACATAGACCTCAGTATTTCAAGTTCAACTTCTCTGTCGTCACATATAATTATTTTCATTGCGCACTCCTGTTATATCTGTTTTTTCTAACGCTATTATATATAGGTTGCTGTTTCGGTTAAGTGGTCGTTTTTTGTATCAGATGGCAGAAATACGCCTGAGCAGGGAATTAAAACAGCTTCTTTGTACTTTAATCAAGCAAATTTATACCTGCCTTTATCCGGCTGTTTACCTGCCCTATATACCAATATTGCAAGGTAAAATCATTAACATTTCAATGCTGTTTTGTCAGTGGTTTTTTGCAGTTTACAAGAAAAACCTTTAAATCTGCCCTTAAATATGATAGAATATACTATATTTTTGTAACTTGAAAGGCGGTGGAGTTTTGTCAGATAACTACAACAACGAACACATACCACAAAGACCTGTGAAGAAATCAAGAAAAAAAAGCAAGGGAAGAACCGCTGCTTTTTATGATAAAGATACTGCTTCGGAAACTTCCGCAAACAGTAAAACTGCCAGCAGAAGAGGTAAAAAGAAATCCTCCGGCAAAAAACCGTCACGGGCAAAACGTATAATCAGAATACTGCTTCTTGCAATCCTTGCGGCAGTACTGGTTGCAGCCATATACGCTGCGGTTGTCATAGCCAAGGCACCGAAGATAGATCCCGACAACATATATTCTTTCTTAAACGAAAGCTCTATCCTGTATGATGATGATGGAAATCAGCTATACAGCATATATTCGGGAGATGACGGCAACAGAACAAATGTTGAATATACCCAGATTCCTGAAAATATGATAAATGCCATTGTTTCCATTGAGGACAAGACTTTCTGGAAGCATCACGGCTTTAACTTCATAAGAATACTCGGCGCTATCAAGGACAGCATATTCAGCAGCGAGCAGATAAGCGGCACAAGTACGCTTACTCAGCAGCTTGCAAGGAATATATACCTTGACAACGAAAGAACCTACGCGCGAAAAATCAAAGAGGCATACTATACGATATGTCTTGAAAACAAGCTCTCCAAGGAGCAGATTATCGAAGCGTATCTTAATACAATCAATCTCGGCTACGGCACATACGGCATACAGTCTGCGGCCAACGCATATTTCTCCAAGGACGTTGAAGACCTCGACCTGCTTGAATGTGCAGCGCTTGCAGCACTGCCGCAGTCCCCTACCACCAACGCTCTGGTGCTCAGAGTTGAAAAGGGTTCTGTAAATTCCGATGACAAGAACATATTGGAGCAGGACAACGACTGGATTTACTACTACAACGGCAAGGCCTCCAAAAAAAGAAGAGATACAGTCCTTGAATTTATGTGCGAGCAGGGATATATCACATCAGAAGAAAAAGATAAAGCTCTTTCCGCAAGTCTCAAAAAACATATGAAGCTGAGCAATTCTTCATCAAGTTCATTCGCCTCATATTTCACAGACTACGTTATAGATGAGGTCGTGGCAGATCTTCAGGAAAACAACGGAATGAGTGAACAGCAGGCAAGAGATTATGTCTACAACGGAGGACTTGAGATTTATACAACCTTAAGTTCAGATGCACAGGAAATTGTAGAGAAAGAATACGCAGACACAAGCAACTTCCCGGGCACCGCAAATCTCAGAACTGACGGAAACGGCAATATTCTCGGTACAGGCGGCGGAATACTGCTTTACAACTACAGCAGCTATTTTAACAGCGACGGTGATTTTACCCTCTATCCGTCAGAATTCAAATGGAGAAAAGACGGATCACTTCTGATTAAGAAAAACAAACGTCTTGCATTCTATAAGACGGAAGTCGATGGCAATACAGACTACAATATTGAATTCAAGAATATGTACACAAGGGAAAACGGCTTCTTCTATTCAATAGAGGGCGGCGTGATTTCCATTGATGCCAAGTACAAATCACTTAGCAAAAAAGGCAATATGATTATAAGTGCGGATTTCTTCAAGCAAAAGAAAGCTTCTGATTTCTTCATCAAATCAGGCTCAAATCTGGTTATAAAATCTTCAAACTATACACTTAGACAGAAGATTAACCAGCCACAGAGCGCTATGGTAATCATAGATAATGAAACAGCTCAGATTAAAGCTATGATAGGCGGCAGAGGCGCTTCCGGAAGGCTGCTCTACAACAGAGCCATAAGCACTCGTCAGCCAGGTTCATCAATCAAACCTCTGGCAGTTTACTCCTCAGCTCTCCAGCAGGGTATGGAAGCTGCCAAGTCAGGCAAGAAGCAGAGCTTCACATATGCATATGACAATTACGGTGAAAACGCATCAGGCACATACGGCTCCTACTGGTCTGCTGCCAGCGTCATAAACGATGCAAAAATGACTGTAAACGGTCAGGTATGGCCTAAGAACTTCTACAGCGGTTACAAGGGCTTTGTTACAATGAGAGAAGCCGTACAGCAGTCAATCAACGTATGCGCAGTCAAGGTATTCGTAGAAGTAGGCCCTGAATATGCGGCAGAGCAGCTTAAGAAATTCGGTATAACCTCTGTTGTTGAAACAGGCGATGTAAACGATATGAACGCTGCGGCACTGGCTCTCGGAGGTATGACAAAAGGTATCTCCCCTGTCGAAATGGCAGGAGCATATACAGCGCTTGCCAACCTGGGAACCTACACCGAGCCCGTTGCTTATACAAAGGTTACTGACAGAAACGGAGATGTAATCTTAAAGAGCACTCAGGAATCGCACGAAGTGCTTGATCCGGGTGTTGCGTGGATAATGGACGATATACTTAGAACCACAGTTACAAACGGTATTGCCAATGCTGCCGCAATAGGCGTTCAGCCTGTTGCCGGTAAAACAGGTACTACAGATGACAAAGTTGACGCATGGTTCTGCGGATTTACACCTCAGTACTCAGCATCGCTTTGGATAGGTAACGATGTGAACATACAGCTTACAGAGGGATCTACGGCATCTGCGAGACTTTGGTCAAAGATAATGAAACAGATTTGTGCAAAGCTGCCTGCGGCAAGCTTTAAATCTGCTCCGTCAAATGTAATCAGATACAACGGTGAATATTTCATTTCGGGTACACAGTCAAAGATTTCAATACCTAGTCTTTCAAAGAGCGTTGAGATTTGCGCAGAAACAGGAGAACTTGCTACACCTGACTGCCCTAATGTAAAGGAAAAGAAATTCAGTGTAAGCGCAGGAACTAAAGATGCCGAAAAGGCTCTTGAAAGCAAGCTTCCTAAGTATTACTGCCATCTCCATAATTCCAACCCGAATAAATACAAAACCGATCCTTCCTATGACAACCAGGAACCTGACGTTCCGGATGAACCGGCAGAGGAACCTAAGGATCCGATTGAACCGGAAAATCCCGATCAGCCAACTGAACAGTAATACAAAGCCCCCTCGATTTGAGGGGGTTTACTTATCTGAATTCATAACCTGCCGCATTCAGCAGAAGCTCCGCTTCGTCTTTTTCAAGCAGCATCCTGCCGCAAAGCTCCAGAATATTTTCAATCTCCGGCACATATTCGCCGTTCATACACATTGCCGTAAATTCGGCCTTGCTCATTTTGAGAGAAGAAAATGTAATCTCTCCCGACGCTATTTTTCTGTCATACAGTCTGAAAAACACAGCCGAAAACGGCAGCTCTCCCGTATATTCCTTTTCGATAATATCATCTATGCTGTATCTGCACATATACTCACCTCTCATATCTATGATACAGATATTGTACCAGTAACTGTGCAAAATTCCAACACTATCGTATAGATTTAGGATTAAAAATAAGGGAAACTATATATCCGAACACTATGGCGGTTGCTATTCCTGCCGCAGTGTTTTCGACAGCCCCTGTCAGAGCGCCCAAAAATCCCCTCTGAGCGCCCTCCATAGCGCCCTTTGCAAGAGAATATCCAAAGCCCGGAAGCGGCACTGTCGCTCCGTTTTTTGCAAGCTCGGCAAAAGGCTCATAAAGATTAAGCCCCTGAAGCACAGCTCCTGCAACTACGAATATAACGAGGACCTTAGGGGCTGTAAGCTTTGTCATGTCGAGCAGAAGCTGTCCTATGACGCAGATGCCCCCTCCTGCCAGAAACGCATACAGATATGTCATCATTCCACCTCCAGAGATACGCAGTGAGCAATTCCCGGAATTGACTCTCCCTGCATGGGACTTATAGTTGATAAAAGAGCGCCTGTTGATATAAGCAGTACCCTCTTGAGTTCGTTTCGCCTCAGCCTGTTATACACATACCCCGCGTAGACACAGGCCGAGCAGCCGCATCCGCTTCCTCCCGCATGCACATCCTGCTCCTTTTCAAAAATCATAGCGCCGCAGTCATTATATCTGTTGTCAATCTCATTTATCGATATTCCCGCATCACAGAGCAAGTCTTTTGCTATATCTTTCCCTATAAACCCAAGGTCGCCCGTAAGCACCAGATCGTAATAGTCAAGAGTCCTGCCCGTATCCTCAAGATGACTCAATATCGTATCCACTGCCGCAGGAGCCATTGCAGCTCCCATCTGATTTGAGTCCTTGATGCCCGTATCTATGATTTTGCCGATAGTGCCGCTTTCTATACATATATTCTTCATATTGACAAGGCTGCCGCTTTCATCAATAAACTGCTCCTGCTGGCTGTCCTTTTCGGAAACCACCATAGCCCCCGCCGCTGTTGCGGTCCACTGGGCAGACGGCGGTCTTTGATTTCCGTGCTCAAGAGGCATACGAAACTGTCTTTCCGCCGTACAGTAGTGACTTGATACTCCTGCCGTCACGTTTGAAGCATAGCCTCCGTCGACCAGCACGCTGCCAAGAAGCAGCGACTCCGCCATTGTCGAGCAGGCTCCGTAAAGCCCCAGGAACGGTATGTGCAGATCCCTTGCCATAAACGATGACGACATAAGCTGATTAAGCAGGTCGCCGCTTAATACGGCATCTATCTCATTTTTTCTGTGACCGGATTTGACGATAGCCTCCTCTATGGCTTTTTTGAGCATTTTGCTCTCCGCCCTTTCCCACGTTTTTTCACCGTAATCGTCCTTTGGAAGTATAAAGTCAAAGTCCTTATTCAAAGGCCCCTCTCCCTCTTTTTTACCTGCAATCGAATATGCCCCCGATATAACGGGTCTGTTTCGGAAAAGCAGGCTCTGTCTTCCTATTCTGTTTTTCATAAAACCACCTCAATCAGCCAGTATATGATGCCTATTATTGTAGCTGTGGAAATACCGCATACCAGCACAGGCCCCGCAAGAGAAAACAGCTTTGCTCCGACGCCCAGTACAACACCCTCTTTTTTGTACTCAAGCGCAGGAGATACCATAGAATTGGCAAATCCCGTAATCGGCACTATAACCCCTGCTCCCGCAAACTTGCCTATGGTATCAAACACCCCTATTCCCGTCAAAAGCTGGGCAAGGCATATCAGAATTATCGTTACAAAAGTTCCGGCATCCTCCTCGTTCATACCTGCCGCAGTTATCTTGTTCTGCACAAACGCCGCTGCTGCGCATATAAGGCCTCCCACGACAAAAGCCTTGAGGCAGTTGGTAAAATATTTAGGCTTTGGCGTAAATTTAGTCGCATACTTTTCATACGCCTTGGCGACATCTTTTTTCTCCGGTTTCCTGTTTTCCATACAAAATCTCCTCATTCATTTACACATATTATTTACAGCTTGCGGCAATATTATGCTATACTAAAAGGGAAACTGAAAAAGCGAGGTATCAAATGTACAAAGATAATATAATACTTGCGTCATCATCTCCGAGAAGAATTGAAATGATGAAAGCCAATAACATAAATCCCATCGTTATTCCTGCCGACATAGAAGAAAATGCTCCGGTATACGGCGGCAAAACAGAAACCTGCATGTTTCTCGCGCTCAAAAAAGCTCTGAGCGTAGAAGAAAATCTAAGCGCAGAGCTCAAAGAAAAAAATCCATACATACTGGCGGCAGATACTATCGTATATAACGATAAAATAATCAGCAAGCCCGAAAACGAAGCAGATGCCCTGGAAATCCTGATGAACCTTTCAGGCAAGGCACACTATGTTGTAACAGGCGTTGCCGTTATAAAGGCAGGCACTACTGCAAGAACCGTATTCAGCAGCATCACAAAAGTATATTTCAGGGAATATACGGCAGATGATATTGCAGATTATCTCAAAACCGATGAGCCTTACGACAAGGCCGGCGCATATGCAATTCAGGGCTATTTCGGCAGATTTGTAGAACGCTATGAAGGCTCACTTAACAACGTTATCGGTTTCCCTCTCGAAGAAATACTGCCTGTACTGGAGGAGCTTGAAAATGAAGCTGTATGATACCATAGTAATCGGAGCAGGCGCAGCGGGGCTTTTTTACGGCGCCCTGTCAGAACCCGGCACAGACTCCCTGATTATAGACCACAGTGAAAGACCCGGATTAAAGCTGCTGATTTCAGGTAGCGGACAATGCAATATCACCCACGACGGCTCTATCAAGGACTTCATAACAAGATACGGTCAAAACGGCAGATATATCAGAAGCGCGCTTTACGGCGCAAACAACCTATCCCTTGTAGAGTTTCTTAATAAAAACGGTATTAAGACCGTTACAAGAGATGACGGCAAGATATTCCCCGAAAGCCTCAAGGCTTCTGAAATTCTCAATATGCTGATAAAAAAATCCGAGGCAAACGGCTTCCCACTGCTTCTAAAGGAGCATATAACGGATATCAGCAGTGACGACAGCGACGGTACATATATCGTTAAAACCGAAAACAGCTCATTTAAGACAAAAAAGCTGGTTATAGCTGCAGGAGGTATGTCCTATCCCAAAACAGGCTCAGACGGCTCCCTGTACCCTCTCATAGAGAAACTGGGAATACAAATGATACCTGCAAGACCTGCTCTCGTTCCGATTTATACCCACAGCTACGGCTACAGGAACCTTTCAGGCATTTCGTTCAAGGCTGTTTTGGTAAGGCTTCTTGAAAACAATCGTGAAATCGCCGCGCAGACAGGCGACATACTTCTTACCCACAGAGCCTTTTCGGGTCCTGCGATACTTGATATATCACGATATGCGGACAAGGGTCACAAGCTTGAAATAAACTATATATATCCGGTTACCGGTCAGAGGGCAGCGGATATGATTAAAGCAGACTTTCAGGGCAACAGCAGAGAGCTTCATACATATATATCCCGCATATTCAAAATCCCTGACGCATTTGCAGTAAAGCTCATAGAAAATGCCGGGATATGCCCGTATATGAAAACCTCCTGCACTGAGGGCGATGAGATAACAAAAATAGCAGAGGCTCTCACCTGCCACAGATATGCAGTAAGCGGCACAGGAAGCTTCAGTGAAGCTATGGTTACCGCAGGCGGCGTATCTCTTGATGAGGTTAATCTCCGGAATATGGAATCAAAAAAGCACAGCAATCTGTTCTTTATCGGTGAGGTGCTTGACATTGACGGCGATACGGGAGGATTTAATCTTCAGTTTGCATATTCATCTGCTATGGCAGCTGTTAAGAATAAAAAATAGCGTTAAATACAGAGCTCAATACACGCTCTGTATTTTTATTTGCATTGCCGTTTCAAAAAGAAAAAAGTATATTTTTCCTCCTGCTGTGGAACAATTTTAATAACATATATTACTAAGGAGGCCAGGTATGAATAATCTG
>ERZ857745.301-NODE-301-length-77999-cov-6.132582_pt1 | contig 77999 bp, 42 predicted proteins | sample MGYA00519699_ERZ857745 | MGnify/ENA primary metagenome ERZ857745 (study PRJEB31778, sample SAMEA3449357) | human gut metagenome | biome: human gut; feature: human-associated habitat; material: faeces | place: United Kingdom | collected 2010/2012 ... | reverse complement strand
CCTTTGTCCCGTATCTTTACTCGTTTTACGTATTTTTTAATATAGTTCGTGTTGCTCTGCAATTCCCCGTAATGCTACGGGACACGGCAGGGGAGAAGGTTGATACCTTTGAATACAGGAACAGGGTGGCGCGTCCCCCTCTTTCCTCTTATCCCGCAAATTTTCTACTGAATCTAAAAATGAGGGATATATCGAGACCACTCGATATATCCCTTTTGGTTAAGATCCCTCTGTTTTTGTAGGCAAATTTTTTTTATTTTTAGAATATGTGAAGATCCCTATTTAACCCAATAAATGTAGATTGTATAATGATATTTGAATAGTTAAATAATATTTCTAAATGTAAATAAATAGATATATTTATTAGGTTTAAACCAACGTATTATACTTGTATCCTACACCGATACTTCCCTCGATACTCCACCGAGGTGTTAAAATCCATTGATAACCGTAAGATAACCCGGCTCCGTAAGTGTTGCCTTGATAACGATATTTTTTAACATCGGGAAAAATTCCGAAAGGAAGCGGAACTTGTCCGGCGTTGAAATGGGTGTATAATACATGAAGCCCGAAGAAATGCCCGTTGAACTTTTGACAGAGCCAATAACGCACTTCGGGTTGTACGCGGATATGCTTCCATTTTCGGTTATCCCTGAAAGTGAATGGATTATAGTAGATATGAGTATTCAACGTCCAACGATCGTCCAATCCTATTTCCGCTCCCAACGTCGGTGTGGCGGTAGCCCAACCGAGGAGATTACTCTTTACCGCTATCTTTTGCGCCGTACCGGTCAAACAAATAGCCGATAATAATATTATTATAATTATATTTAGGATTCTCTTCATCTATTTGTCTAATTATGTGAGGATTAGTACAAAATATATTTTTTATAACTCAAATCGTTTTATTCGCCCCATATATTTTTTATCAATTATAATAACCTTCTAATTTTTAGGCAATAACAGATTTTGCATCATTTGTTATTGCCCCGCTTCCCCATTACTACCATTTGAAATACGGTGACAAAGTTACAATATTTTAGAATTATTACAATACAAATACGATGACTATATTTTATTTTAACAGATTGATTTTTATATTATTAATAAAAACTTTGAAATTTATTTGTATTGTAAGCCTTTACAAACAATAAAATTCATCGGGGAAAACACGCTAAAAATATAGCCGATTTATACGTTCGATTATTACCAGTGTCGTACTTGCGGGCGTAAAATAGGCGACGGCCATAAAGGCTATCTTGCTCCTACCGAAGCCGCGATTTCTATAATCTATATACTGAAATGAAAGCGATGAAAAGATATATAGTGTTTCTGCCGGTTTTTGTCTGGGCTATATTTTTTGCCGGGGCCGAAGTGAAGGTCGAGAATGCTTCGATACACCGTTCGGGAGATAGTATTCGGGTAAGTTTCAAAATTTTGGTTCCGTCGGGTACGATTGCTTCCGATTATGTACAAAGGCTTATTCCCGTTATCGAGAACGGCGTGGATTCTTTGGCTCTCGACGAAATAGAAATTATAGGCAAGCGTAAACAAAAGTTACGCCGCCGGGAAGCCGTGCTTTCGGGGAAAACGTATGAAGTTCCTTTTTATCAGACCGTCGATGGCGGCGAGTTGCAATACGATTGCGTGCTGCCTTATGAAAAATGGATGGGTAGAGCCCCTGTCGATCTCAGCCTGTTATGTGAGCGCGAGGGGTGTTGTAAGGTCGAACCTTTGCCGGGCATCTTCCTTTGTTCCGATGTGAAACTGCGTCCTCCTTATGTTCCTTCGGTACAGCCGGTGGCATTGATACCGAGTGTGGCGGAACGGTTGGCCGAGGTCGAAAAGGTTTTGTTCCCGATGGCAGAGTACGAACCCTATTCCGATTCGATGACCGTGTGGAGGGATCGGGGAGCATTGAAAGTCTATTTCCCTCTCGATAAGTCCGACTTACGTCGCGATTACCGAAACAACGATGTGACGCTCGGTAGAATCGTCGATATATTGAGGCAGATCTATGCCGACGACCGTTCCGATGTCGGGAAGATATTGATTGTCGGGTTTGCTTCGCCCGAGGGTCCTCTCGGCCGGAATACCCGTTTGGCAGGCGCTCGCGCCGATGTCTTGAAGGAGTATGTAAACAGTTATCTCGAATTGCCGGATAGCCTCTACGAGGTAGCCAACGGGGGCGAGGCATGGGGCGAATTGCGCGATCGGGTGGAAGAAAGCACATTCGATTGCCGGGACGAGATGCTCGATATTATCGACCATACGGCCGATCTCGGCCGTCGGGAGTGGTTGTTGCGCCGGCTGGACGGTGGAGAGCCTTTCAAAGAACTGTTGCGCTCGGTATTCTCCGACCAACGTAATTCGGGATACATGAGGGTTTATTATACTTCGGAGCCGGATTACAACGCTATAAAGATCAACCAAGCACAAGGTATGATTGCCGAGGGCGATTTCGACGGGGCTGTCTCTTTACTTCGACCCATACGGGAAGACAAACGCTGTTTGAACACTCTCGCGACAGCCTATTATCGTTTGGGCGATAAAGCGACGGCATTGGACTTGTTCAAGCAGGCAGCCGCTATGGGTGACAAAGTAGCTATTCAAAACTTGGAAAATATAGAAAACGATTATTAATCTTTTAACAAAAACAATTACGAAGATGAAAACAATGAAAACAAAATGGACAAAAGCCGGGTCTATGTTCCTTGCCGCTGCCGCAGTTCTGTCGTCTTGTTCCAACGAAGAGGTTATTCCGGGGGGAGAGACTCCTGTGGGAGAAAGAGATGCTGTCAAGACGAGTTTCTCGTTCGCTATTCCTTCGCCGGTGTCCCGTGCTACCAGCGACGATGTTCAAGGCAACAACAATTTCTTGGGTATAGAAAGTTTGAGGTTAATGCCTTTTTCAGGTTTGAACGGCGATTATGTCGGAGGTAATTCGGTGTTGGCCGGTGCTACCCAGTTGACAGGTTCTGATATCACGAATGACGAGGCCGAGAATTTTGTAAAAACGTTTACCGACGTAACTATTCCTTCCGGCGACATCGCTTTCCTTTTTTACGGTAAAGCCAAGCATGACGCTGCTTACAAAGGTGTCTTGGAGATGACACCCGATGCTTCGGTTACCTCTTTGACGCCTGCCGACATAGCGTTTACTTTGAAGAATATTACCGAAGGTACTTATACCGGTGGTTCCTATTCTACCGCAGCCGCTTTGATAGAGGCGTGGAAAACGAATGTTACGGATGCATTAGCTACTTATGTCGGTAGTTTGACAGAGGGTGAGGAGAAGAATAAGGCAACAGAGTTGCAGAATGGTTACTTTTCGTTCAATAGCGCTTCTTTGGAAAATCTGAAATTGGCTTTACAGTATCTTTCGAACGGGTTGGGCGAATTATATGCGGATTACTCTACGTCAGCAGCCAATACGGCAAAGGCATCGGTCGATGATATGGCGACAGAGTTGGCAAAAGATGCTTACAAAGATTTCCCCGCCAATCTTCCGAAAGGAGCATATAAATTGAATGACGGTATCATCTTGTTCGATGAGAACGGCCCCGGCGGTTCGGGTATTGTTACGAGCGGTTCTTCGAAGGCATACAGCTATCCTTCTTCTTTGTATTATTGGACCAATGCCTATCCGGTAGCTTATTCGAATCTTCCGATATTTACTAATTGGAATAATGGTGTTTATAGCGGAGCTCGTACGCCGATTACGGTAGCGACGACGAAGATTGCTTTGAACAAAACGATCAATTACGGTGTGGCACGTCTCGATGTGAAAGCTGCATTCAAATCGGCCGATGGTACAGTTCCGGCCGGTAAAAATACTAAGGTGACTTTGACCAACCATAATTTTGTTGTAAAGGGTATATTGATTGGCGGTCTGCCCGATAAACTGGATTGGGAAATGCATCCTTCTGCTTCCGATACTTATTCCAAGATTGTATATGACAACAGAATGAATACCAATGGTTACGAATTGACGAATGCCGCTACTCCCGATTTTGCTGGTATGACTCCATTTATATACAGCTTATTGCCCGAGACGGCCGATTGTTCTACCGGTAATGCAGAAGATTTGGGACATACACCCAATATTGCTTTGGAGGTCTTGAATGACGGTCCTCAATTCTACGGTTTAGACGGCAATTTGGTTCCCGAAGGCGGAACGTTCTACTTGGTAGGAAAGCTGACTTATAAGAAGGACAACAGTAAGAGTGAAGTCGTTCGCGTATTCCAGCAGGATTACAATACGACGGCGAACTTGTCTATCAATTCGTTGGCAAAAGCCTACAATACGGTTCCCGACCTGATTAACCCGCGTTTGGAATTGGCATTGGCTGTCGATATAGACTGGAAAGCCGGTTTGGTTATCGATGTACCTATCGGCGATTGATTTCGAAAAAAATAGTTAAACTGTAAAATTTGTCTCCGGTGAATCGGGAGCGTTTCGATTCGCCGGAGATATTTCCTCAAAAAATAAATATCGAGAAAATGAAAACAGGTGATTGGCAAAGATGGGTTGTCGGAGGAATCTTTTTCGCATTGCTGCCGTTATCGAGCGGTTGCATCGACGACAACATGTCCGATTGCAACAATTTCACCGTCAGATATAGAATAGAACTGTCTACCCATACACAGGCATTTTCGGGTAGAATGGAGAATCTCAATATGCATTTTTATGACGGTAACAAATCGCTCGCTTATCATGAGTATGTAGAGCGGGAACGAATGCCGTCGAATAATATCTACGCTATTACCCTGCCTGCAAACGATTATCACCATTTTGCCATTGCCAATATTTCGCAGGCGAGTTGTGTGAAATGTTCCGACCTCGGTGTCGCGTCCGATCGTTATAAATTGTCTTATGAGTCGGCGGCCGATACGGTATCTTCGCATGTTTCGGAACTGTATGTCGGGAGGGAACGATTTACGATAGCGGATAGAAATCAGTTTATCGAGGTCGTTTTGACGCCTTGTATTTCCAAGACGAGGTTACACCTCAGTTATGGAACCGATCCCGTCGTCCCGGTAAAACGGGTGGAGGGATATGTCAATGAAACCGCAACCGGTTTTTTGTGTAACGACAGTATTTATGAGTACGACCGTCCCGTTGTCGTACAGATGAATGAAGCGGGGAAAGATGAAAACGGACTGGCGCTTTTCGAAGCTGTTTCGTTTCCGTCGAGGAATGAGGCGAGAGCAGGAGCGAAGTCTTTGAATCGTAACCCATCGGAGGAAAATGCTATCTGGAATACCGATGTTTACGTTACCATAGGAGATAAAATAACACGAAATACGATCAATCTGACCGAGCCGCTTCCCGCCGGAGAGTGTATAGAAATATACGGTGTGGTGAGGGACGACGGCAGTATAGATATCGGTCACAATGTGCAGGCGACTGTGGCGGTGACTATCGACTGGAAACCGGGAGGAGATATCGATGTGGATATATAATATTCCCGAATGCGGGCAGATTGTCGAATATAGGTTTAATCGAATAGGAGCTTTGATGTTGAAACAGAGATATGCGATAATGGCACTTTTGTTCGCTACATGGTTACTCGGCGGCTGTGGAGGCGAGAACTCGTTGCAGCCCGGCAGTCCGTCGGAACCGCAGGAGACGGCGAGCGTGACGTTGAGTATATACACCGGCCGGGAAATTTCGAGAGCGGTGGGGCTTCCGGGAGACCCCGGGACATCGCCGGAGATGCCGGATGCCATCGAAAATATCAACCTGTTCATGTATGTAGAGCCTAAAAACGGCGCTGCCGCTTACATGGAACATTATTATATAGAACTGCCCGAAAGCACGGCCTATTATGAGTTTCAAGCCATAGACGTGCCGAAGTGCACCGCCTCGTTTTATGCTATCGTCAATGCCGGCAGTCACTACGAATGGGATGCCCTGTCGACGGAAGACGAGGTGATGGCGTTGACGACGATCGCCACGCCTTCGCGCGATTTATATGCCGGTACTTTGCTTGACCTCGAATTGGTTCAAATGAAGCATTCGGGAGTTATCGATGCCGGGCTGGTGGCTTCTAAGGTCGATATTATGTACAATATAGGGACGGCTATATCCAATTACAATGCCAAGCCAGCCGGACAGAAAGAACATGGGGACTGTACGTCGGCGAAAGTCGTTTCATTGAAGTTGAAAAATGTACCCAAAGAGGGAAAATTCTTTGCCGTGAGGTCGAATGACCCCGTCGTCGATCACGTGGTCAGCCTTACCGGTAGTTCGGGACCGGGTCAATCGGCATGGATTAACGGGCGATACGACTGTTATCTCTACGATAGCGGTACGCTCGATATAGAGCTGGTCGTGCAGAGCGTATATGCAGACACTTATGTAAAGATGACTACTTATAACATACACGTCGATACCCCCGAGGACTTGGCGGTTGCGCCGTATTATTTGCTGCGGTTCGATGTGGTGGGATTTACGCAAACGGAATATAATTATCGATGGACAGCTTCGATATAGAAAAGGAATTATAGGTTATGTTGAACGGAAGAAATAGAGAAATTATTGATTTTGCAGGCCGTGTTTCCGATGTGTCGAAACGCATGGGATATTCGGCGGGATTGCTGCTATTGTTTCTGTTGTCGCTGACGAGCTTACCGGTAGAGGCTCAGTCGAATATCCAGCCGGCTCAACCGGCCTTCAATTTGCGACGCATATATGTTTCCCCCGAAGGAGCCGGTACGTTCGACGGTTCTTCGTGGGCGAATGCTGCTAAGGGTTCCGATTTGCAAATGATTCTTCGTTCTACCGATACATGGAATGCTATTAACTCTACATTGCAGATATGGATTGCGGCGGGTACTTATGTCCCGACCGAACCACTCCTTCCCGGCGATGAACAGAGTGCCTCGTTCGTCTTGAAAGGAAATCAGGTCGTTGTTTACGGCGGTTTTCGCGGGCAAGTGTTCGACGATTTAGGAGCTTTGGTCTATGAGGGGGAGAACAGTCTCGAAGAGAGAGAATACGGCAATGTCTATTCAGGCGACCGGCAGGAGCCGTGGGCGTTGAAGAACCAGACTATTTTATCGGGCGACCGATTGAGAAACGATGTAGTCGGTACGAATAACATGTTCTCTTCGCTCGACCCGACCCAGAATACCACCCGGACAGACAATCTCCATACGGTAGTTACTTTCGATCCGTCGAGTGTGGACGTGATGCTCGACGGGATAACTATTGTCGGGGGCTCTGCCGATGGAGACGGTAATTCGGGGCGCGGCGGAGGTGTATCGCTCGACGGTATCGGTTGCGGCATACAGCGATGCCTGTTCTATTTTAATTTTGCCTCGAAAGGAGGAGCCGTTTATATGCATAAGAATAGCGGTTCGGACTCCCAACCGTGTTTTGTCTATAACTCGGTGTTGGTATCCAATTCGGCATTCCGTCGCGACGGGTTCGGATATGGAGGCGGCATCTATTCCGAAGCAGGAGTCGTTTTCGACAATGTCGTTTACAATAATAACGGGGGCGGTATTTGTGTATACGATGAGACCTCGATTGTCAATAATACGATTGTCAACAACCAGTTGTATGGTATAGGTCGTCCGGCCGATACCGATGTGGCGGGTTCTTCGATCAGCGTATCCAACTCGGTTATATGGAGTATCAACCCGTTGAACCATGCGGGATTGAAGGGATTCGATGCTCTTGTCGACCGTGTCTCGAATTGTGCGATCGTCGATTGGGACGAAACGAAAGGCAACGATAATATTTCGTTGTTGCCTTATAATGACCATACGGGTTCTGTGCCCAATTTTATCAATCCTACGACTCAGATAGGGGCTATATTGGAGCCTGTGTATGCCGATTTGGGCGTTTCGTTTTTGTTGCGTCAAAATTCTGTGCTGCTGTCGAAAGCCGAGGGGTCTTGGATGACGACATTGAACACGTATTACGGGACCGATGTTTCTTACGACATTGCAGGGAAGCCGAGGATCGTCAGTAAGACGCTGGATATAGGCGCTTATCAATATCAGCCGGTTTCGGGCAGAAATATATTGTATGTTCGTCAGCTTTCGCCCGACGAACCGCCTCTTGCCGACGGAGAAGTCCGGGACGGAAGTACGTGGCGTTTGGCCGTACAGGACGTGCAGATGGCGATTGATCAACTATATGCCCGGAATGTAGTGGGAGAGGTGTGGGTCGCCGGTGGAACGTATTACCCCACGGCAGCATTTACCGATGAGTCGGGTATAAGGGGCCGTACGGAAAGGCATCGTTCTTTCATCATGCGTAGCGGTATCTCGGTTTACGGAGGATTCCGGGGACAAACCGGCGACGAAGGGATAAACAACAGCACGACTCGTCCCCGCGACCCGGACCATCTCGATGTTCAATGGGCGTTTGCCAATCGTACGATATTCAGCGGAGATGTCGACCGGAACGACGATTCGCAGAAAGGTTGGCGTTGGAATGCCGGAGAAAAGAAATGGGAGCAATATTACGGGCGCAACTCCTACCATGTGGTATGGTTCGCTTCCGAGGGATTTAACGAAAGAACCACGAAGTACGAAGCCGTTACGGCAAAGCCGCTTCCCGTGGAGACGACTCTCGACGGTGTCGTGGTTACGGGCGGTTGCGCCGACTATGGCGAGCGCGGAGAATCGACCCGTATGGGCGGTGGAATCTATTTGACCGAGAACGGAGTCGTGTCGAATTGTATCATTTATCAAAACTTTGCCTTGACTCGCGGTGGCGGGGTGATGATGAATAACGGCGGAATGTTGGTGAACAGCATGGTCTTTCGCAATGCTTCGCCCGGAGTGCAGGTGCGCAACGGATTGGGCGGCGGCGTGTACATATTGGGGAACGGAACCGTTTTCAGAACGGTGATAACCAACAATACGGCTCGCGTGGGCGGCGGTGTGTATGTCGATGAGGCGGAGTATAACAATCCTGCATACGAAGAATCGTTAGACGATATGTACCGGGGCGTCTTGGTGAACACGCTCGTTTCCAACAATACCTCTTCGTCCGATGCGGGAGCGGTCTATTTTGATAAGTTGGGAGGGCTTTCTTCCTCTACGGTGGTTAAGAACTATTGTTCGGCGGTGGCTTCCGACCAAGAAGGAAATTCGGGCGGTATGATCGTCGATGGATATGGCATAGTCTATAATTCGGTTCTTTGGGGAAATGCGACCCTCGAACATACTCGGCAATTTTACGGGAAAAACGGAAAGACGGCCGAATCGAATGTGCCGGCTTCGATACAGGTTTATAATACGGCGCTGCAAAATCTTTCCAATACGATTTGGGGCGTGAATACTGTAACTCAAAAAACGTATGCCTTGTCCGATCAAAATTCAAAAGGACGTTCTTCTATCGCTTATGATTTCAGGTTCCCTGATTTTACCAATGTAAGAGTCGGCAATGTCGACGTTATCAACAATGAGGCCGGCGTGTACCAGACGACAGCTGCCGATGTCGAGGGCACTCAAACGCTCGACAATGCGTTGCGAACTATTTATGACGTACAGCGTTGGGTTCCATCCGAATTTTCTGCCCTACAAAGAAAAGGAGGCAGCCAATCCGAGGCTCCGTATGTCAGATATGCTCCGGTGAAAACACAGTTTTATGTCGCGATGACCGATATTCTTAGCAAAGCGTTCGTCGAGCCTCGTGTCTTAGGTGCTTTCGCTTCCGATCGTCCGTCTTTGCAGTATAGTGTCATAGAGGATAACGGTGTAAAGAAACTGGTTATTTTTGTCGACCCGTCGGTCAATACGGACCTTTCGGGCGAGTCTTGGGAGTCTCCGATTATATCGGGGAACTCGGCTATCGAATATTTGGCGGGACTCCCGGATACCGAATATCCCGGTTGCCCTCGTGAGATATGGGTGAAGGAGGGGACGATAAATCCGGTATGGAAAGCCATCGGTAGTGACCGTCGCACTTCGTCGGTCGTTTTGCGAGGAGGCGTTTCCTTGTATGGCGGTTTCAATTCCAAATTGGAAGGTACGGAAGGCTCTACGGTTCCCGGACAGACGTTTGTCCCGACAGGGAGCGATGTCGCCGAACCGATACGTAATCCGGTGGATTTCCGTACGGTGTTCGACGGTACGTTGGCCGGAGGGAACCTTTATCATGTGGTGACTATGTCTGACGACGGAGAAGCCATTCTCGACGGATTTCATATCGTCAACGGAGATGCATCGACCGGTTCTTCTGCTATCAAGACCGGGGGTGGTGTGTTGCACGAATATGGCACATTGCATATCCGCAATTGCATGATCGAGAATAATGTCGCAACGAACGGAGCCGGAATCGTTATGTTGGGTACGACGGAGAAATTGGTAATGACCAATACGGTGGTGAATAATAATACCAATACGGGATTGTCGAGCGAATCCTTTTATTCGGCAATAACTCTTACAAACGATGCTCGTCTCAATCACTGTACGATTATACATAACAATGCCCCGGGCATTTGTGCGGTGGATGGGCAACTGAGACTTTATAACTCGGTTTTGTGGGGAAATACTTCGACCGGGATTATCGCTCCCGAAGATGTACAAATTACGGGGTCGGCCACTATGCTCGATATTCGTAACAATGCTATCCAGAATGCTCCGGAAGAATGGAATCTGTGGAGTGAGAACATGCAGTTAAGCGTCGTTCAGGGCGATCCGTTATATCCGGCTTTTGTCAATCCGACCCGAAATGTCGGTGCAGTTTCGTCTGGATACGATACGCCGTTGGGCGGTCCCGCACGATTCGAACCGACTTGCGAATCACCGTTGGTGATTGCCGGTGACGAAAGTATAGTTGGTGATCCGGATTTGGCTCTTGATGCCGATATTACGGGGCATAATTTCGCTGTGGGTGGAGCCCCCGATATAGGAGCTTATGAGGCTACTTGTCTGAATCCTGTCGGTTCGGTTCTTTACGTGCGTAGCGGGCCTGCCGGTACGGCCTCTTCTCCTCAAACCTCTTATTTCGGTACGGGAGACGGTTCTTCGTGGGCGAACGCTATCAATGGAAATGCGTGGTATGGATTCGACGACGGCCTGCCTTATGATCAAATCGAATACGACAGCCGCGATGCTACCGACTATATTACCGGTTTGCAGTATGCTGTCAACGAGGCATACAAGACATCGTTGAAAAAAGACGGAAGCGGTCGGATCGCTTATGAGACATTGAATTATACAGATTATACATACAATCAAACGAACGGTCGTAGTGCATCGGTACAAATACCTGTCGGTGTCGATACGACGGCTTTGGTCGAAGTGTGGGTAGCCGAGGGTGAATATACCAGCCGTAGGGGATTCTTTATGCGGGATGCCGTGCAAGTGTACGGCGGATTTCCCAAGACCGGTACACCCGGGAAAGACGAGCGCAATCCCCGCGTCTACAATACGATTATACAGACGATGACTACCACCGAGGCGAATGCTGTTACTTCGCTTGATGGGTATGCTCCTTATTTCGATATGGATGCCGGTGGATCGACGAGTCAGTTCTATGAATTGAACAGTCGGTACGACAATGCGAATAAAGTTCGTAGGGTACTTACCCAGCCTTTCCCGTATTATGAGGACGGAGGTCGTTTGGAAGCGGGTTCGCAGGGACAGGCTTCGACCGAGACTAATAATGTGGCGTTGAATCCATTTGTTATCGAGACGATATGGGACGGATTTATAATACAAAACGGTCGAACTCGAATACGTCACGGAAAAGATGGCGGTGCAGGGGTAGCCTTGCGGAAAAACGGACGGCTCGAAAACTGTATTATCCGAAACAATTATAATGTAGCATCCCGTAGTCGCGGCGGAGGTGCATTTTGTAACGACGGAACATTTTCCAATTGTTCGTTTTTCAATAACGATATGCCGGCATTGGGGAGCGATTACGGAGAACAATACGGCGGTGGTGTTTACATGCGTTACGGTACGTTGTACAATTGCGTATTTGCCGGTAATTCCGTATCTGGCGGTAATTCCAACGGTCAGGCCGTTTATATCGAAGTAGCCGATTTTTATAACAATACGATTGCCGACAACTCCGGTAGCGGTGCAGCCATTTATTGCGGTTACTGGTTTGCCGATGGTGCGGCCAATATTTACAATACCATTATTTATAATAATTCGGGCTCGTCTCAGGTGCAGGCTCATAGCAATGTAGTGTTGAGAACTTCGCATTGTTGTTATCCCTCGGGTTCTATATCGGGAGTCTCTGGCGCTAACTTGACGCAAGACAACATTATCAATCAAGTTCCGCAATTCGTGGATCGTTCGTCGGGAAATAAAGAAAATAACGACTATCGTTTACAGGGCACTTCACCCTGTATCAATGCCGGGAATAATAGTCCCGAAGGGATTACATTACCCGAGACCGATATGGACTATACCGACCGTTTCAAAGACTGTTCTATCGATATAGGGGCATACGAAATAGACCAAAGCGAGCCGATTATGCCCGCTATCAAGACTATCGACGGAGAACAGGTGGGAGTCATTTATGTGACGAAGGCGGCTAACGGTACGGTAGACGGTTCGTCGTGGGCGAATGCCGCTTGCGAAGCGAAATTGCAAAAAGTTCTCAACTGGGCAGGTTATATTATTCACAATAAGGAGACGTACGCATCGGGTCGATATAGAGATATTACTCGTATTCAAGTGAGGGTTGCGAAAGGCACTTATTATCCTACCGATGTCGTTCTTCCCGATCAGCCTCGTACCGCTTCGTTTATTATTCCGGCAGGGATAGAGGTGTATGGAGGGTTTGCGGGAATCTCTGACGACGAGACCGTGGACGGACGTAATATGCGTTTGAACAGGACTTTTTTCAACGGTATGATCGGCAGTTCGACAGAAGAAAGCGCCTATCGTGTCGTAACGTTCGGCATGAAGCAGCATAAAGACAACGCCACGATGCCTGCCGAGGGTGCAGCTTATTACGACGATCCCAACCCCGAAATAGCTTTGCTCAACGGTGTTTATATCGTTTATGGAAATGCCAATCACCCGTCTGACGACGAGTGGCAGTCGGGTGGCGGCGTTAAGGTTACGTCGAACGGATTGTTGCAAAATTGTGCCGTTTTCAACTGTGCCGCTTCCGATAAGGGTGGAGGAGTTTACTTAGCTCCGGGCGGCCGGATTACCGGTTCGATAGTTTATAATAACGTGGGAGCCAATGGCGGAGGTATTTATGCCGACGACTCTTCGATGGTCGTAAATTGTACGGTGGTCGATAACACGACTGTGAACAATGGCTCCGGTGGTGGTATATCGATAGGCGTGAAGCCGATTATCATCAATTCTGTATTCTGGATGAACGATTCCGGTAACGGAAAAAATATATACGGAAACATGTCCCAGCAGGTCGATACGACCTTTACGGGCGTGCGGTATCAAAACTATATCTTTAATCATTGTGCGGTCGAAGGTATCAAAGTCGTGGGTTTCGGAAACATGGCGTTGACGAGTACGAATGAGAATACATCGACGATAGTGGGCTTGAATGCTCCCGGTTTTACCGACCCCGATAACCTCGATTTTACTTTGAAACGTGTATCGGCGTTGATTCGTGCCGGTATCGGAGCCGAGCAGCCGGGCTCTCCGCTCATGGAGGCATTGCATGTTTCTCGACTCGATTTGCTCGGAACGAATCGTTTTTATAAAGAGGATTCTTCTTTGCGGGATTATTTCGAGATAGGAGCTTTTGCTTATGACGGGATATTTGTTATCGACCCTGCGGGAGATACCGAAGCCGAAAAGGGGGCAGACGGAATCTACCGGTTGTATGTGTCGCAAACGGCACAGGGGTTGGCGAACGGTCGCAGTTGGCGAAACGCTTTGGGCGATATACAGCAAGCTCTCGATTATTTCGGGAATGATGCCAATTTCGAACACGATCCGAATAAGGATACTCGCCGGTGCGAGATATGGGTCTCGAAGGGAACGTATAACCCGAAAACTTCGGTGAAAGAGGATAATTGGGGAACTTCTTTTATTCTTAACAGATATTCATCGATATACGGAGGATTCCGGGGCAGTAACTTGCCTTATTACGAAAGTTGGATAGAATCGTTTAAAGTGGAACCCTCGAAGCGTGTCGATGCCATCGGTGTATGGAACAAAGAAGACTATTCCTATACATTGGGCGGCGGTGGAGAGATTACCTTTTATCCAGAGGTAAAGGCATTGGAGGACGAACCCTCTTCGTGGTTCTTGCATTTCACGACCGATGAGAAGTCACCGTCATCTCCTGTTGTGACGGTCAATGGCTTCCAACTCCCTCATGAGCTGGAATTGCCGGTCATCGCTACCGACAGCACTACCGAGTATATTTACGATTTGCGCTATCTGGCTATCGGAAATACCGATTGGGCGACGGCTCCGGTCATCGAGGCTGTTCGCGTCTCGGGATTACCGGCCGGTGTGAAGTTGTATAGCGCTACGATCGATAATCGCAAGAATTCCACAACGGTATCGACGGAAATTCTCGATACCGATATTCTTCATCAGACTTCTACGGGTGTTCCTTATGATGCCTCGGTGAGTTTGAATAATCTTTCGCAAGCGGAAAAATCGAATACATATTCTTCCAATGTCTCCGATTATTATGCTGCCGGAAATTCGGCAGGAGCATACGGTATGCATTATTGTCCAAGTTCTAATTGGGCATCTATTACAGTTTCGGGGAACGACGGTGTCGTATTAACAAACGAGAGGGAACGTGTTTTATGGTGGTATAATTATTTTAATCCATCATTAGGTGCTTATTTCCGTTTTCCACAGGCAGTGAAATACGAAAGAACAAACCCGAGTAATCGGTATTTGCATGCAACGATACATATTACCGATTTGAGTAAAGGGAACGAGGACGGCAGGTTGCGTATACAGTTATATTCGACAGCCGGTGTAAGAAAGTCTTTGCTTATAAATGGAAGAGTTAGTAATGGAGAGTACAACCTGACGGTGGATTTAAAGACCGGATTGGTATATAACGGCGCTTCCTCCGTAGAGATTAGTGATGAGGAAAATACATTGTCCGATGGCGATATGCTTTCGCTCGTCTCTGTTCATCCTTATTTCGGTGGAGAAGCTGCATATACCGTGGAAATTAGCGATATAACGATAGACAATAAGAATCAGTCGGGGAATACGGTTTCGGAGTTGGATATTAATATCGTTACGGAAGAAGAAACTCAGGCTATGCCTTCATCGGACCAGTATTACGAAGGGGAGGCATTTTTGAGCGAGCGACCTCGTCAAGATTGGAACGGGAACGGTTTGCTCGAAGATTTCGAGTACGCCAATGAAACGATTCTTTCGGGCGATATAGGCGGCGGTTCCGGTAATTCGCATGTGGCTTATTATGAAGACTCGGAGGCTACTCGCAGGGTTGTACTCGATGGAATAAAGATGGTAAAAGGTAACTCGTCGTGTACCGATCATGGAGGCGGGGCTTTATGTGCTTTGGCTCCGATTGCTTTGCGCAATTGCCAATTGTTGCTCAATACGGCCGATTTCGGGGGAGGAGCCGTGTATGCCAGCGATATAGAGATCTATGGTTCTATATTGGGCGGGAACGAGGCTCCCGGTAAATCGGGAGGTGCGGTCTATCTGCGGGAAGGCGGGAAGTCGCTCATCGTCAATACGGTGATTTACAACAATACGGCATCGACGGGCTCGGCCTATTATGCCGAATCCGGTTCGACATCGCAGTTAATCAACAATACGATCGTGCGTAATGCCCATGCCGAGAATGTGTCGGGCGATGTAACATCGGGTAGTACCGTTTATTCGGCTTCGACAGCCGGTAATAATCTTACCAATACGGTTATCTGGGGGAATGACGATGCCGAACGTATCAATGCAGATCATTGGGAAATTATTACTTCGGCAGCCGATGTCGATGAAGATGCAGGAAATTTCGAGGCCTTTCTGGATCGAGCTAATGAAGCGGTTATGGGGCCTCGGTTCGGATTTCCCAGCGATTATGCCGGAGCGGGAAATTATTTCGCTTCTGCCGATTTCTCTCTGCCTTCGCTCTCGACGCTGGTTAACCGGGGTACGAATGGCGGTACACGTCGACTGAATACGGTTATCGAAATGAATCCCGACGGCTCGGTGAAGAGTACGACAATTACAACGGAACCTGTCGTACTCGATGGTTCCGGCAAAGGATATTATGCCGTGCAGGAAGTGTCGGGACGCGAGAATGTGCCGGATACGCTGAACAGTAAATGGCGTATTACCAAAGAACCCGATACATATCACATTATTAAGAAAGACGGTGTAGATATGATCGATGTGAAAGAGTGGAAAGAGGGGACGATCGATATAGGGGCTTATGAATATGAAACGGTATCGTTGACTCCTTTCGGCGGTAATATACTGTATGTGAAGAGTTCCGAAGCAGTTTCGGATAAAGAAAACAACGGAGAAACGTGGGAAAGGGCTACGTCTAACATTCATCAGGCTATTCAGGTACTGTTGCTCAGTCCCAATAAAAAAAATAAATATATCAAGATTGCTTCGGGCGACTATGTGCCGTTCCTGCAAGACGGGACAAGCGGTTATTCGTTCGTTTTGGAGAAACCCGATGTGGGAAATCTGGAATACTCGACCAAGAGTTTGACATTGAGGGGCGGATATCCCAACAACATCACGGGGACCGATGTCGCTATGGATAATTTGCGTGATCCTATATTGTACCCGACTTATATCAGAGGAAATCGAAACGATTCGAAACACCTCGTTTATATAGACGAGTCGATGGATACGGCCGGGGAAAACGGGGCGTTGGCTCCTGTAAGCATAGAGGGCTTTACTTTTGTCGGTGGAAATGCGGCCGATGCGACAGGCGAGGGTTCGACCGGTGCGGCCGTGTATGCAGCCAATGGCAGTACGACGATTCGGAACAGCGTGTTTGTCGATAATACGGCTGCCGGAGAAAAAGGTGCGGCTGTGTATCTGAATAAAGGCAATATATATAATACCGTGCTTCATTCCAACAAGGCTTGGGGGCTTGCTTTGAACGGGACGGGCAACATTGTCAGCAACACGATAGCCGATAACTCCAAAGGCGGATTGTATGCGCGAGGGGCGCTTGTCGCCGAACCTTTGCAGATCTATAACAATATATTTTGGAGGAATTATACTTCGGCTGTTCCTACTGTCGGAGATTTGAACAACCAGATAGATGTGCAGAATGCGACCCTGTACAGCAATGCGGTTCAGGTGGACGATGCAACGGCAGAGCAGCCGAATGCCGAGTATGTTTATTGGAATAGTTCCGCAGGTGTCGTATTGGGCGATAAGGCTGCCAATATCAATAAAACATTAAGTTCCGACAATGAGGATATGTCGTACGGTCCCCGTTTCGAAGCTCCCGATGAAGCGACTCCGTTGGATAAAAAGTATAACATACGTCCGGGGCGTAAACTGATCAATACGGGGTATCGATACATGACAGGCGACTCATATAATAAAGCGGAAAACGATAAATGGTACACCGATTTATTTGCGTATTATCCGTTTGGTTCGGTAGAAGAGCCTGTGGCTCCCGGCGATTCGCTGGCGAGAGTTATGTTCGTGGATGCCGGAGGCAATCGTCGTATAGCCGGTAACAGCATAGATATAGGTGCTTATGAGTACCAACGGTTGTTCTATCCTAATTTATATGTGAAGCCTAACGGATTCGGATTGGGTTCCAGTTGGGACGATGCTATGGGCGATTTACAGGAAGCCATTTATTCGGCGTACTATTCGGGAGACCCGGAAGAGAGCGGAACTTATGGTACGGTGTGGGTAGCCGGCGGAGACTACGTTTTGCCTACGACTTTACAGTGGATGGCAAATGTGAAAGTTTATGGCGGATTCCGGGGAACCAACGAAACGAAGCTGACTCAACGTCCCGGTTTGTTGGAAAAGAATGCACCGGAAAGTATCCTTTCGGTAGAGGCGGAAGGGGTTCCTGTCGTGCGTTCGGACAATGACCGTGCCGCTGGGACGATTGTGGAGAATTGGGCGGAACTGAATGGCTTTCATATAACGGGAAGCAAAAACAGCCCGGCGGTGATCGTCGCCGACTCGTTCGCCATCGTCAATAGTGTCATATATAATAATGTGAACCCCGACGGTGCTGTGGTGGAAACGGACGGGTTGCTCTACAATGTTTTGGTACATGACAATACGGTGAAAGAAGGCAGCGCCGCTGTCGTATTGGACGAGCATGCGGCAGCCATTCATGTGACAGCCCCCGGTGAGGGAGCGCAAATCGGCGGTACGGGAAAGATAATCAATACGATAAACGGAGAGGTGACCTCGGTGTCGGGGAATGCTTATAGTCCGCTTTATGTCGGGGATTATATTACCGATGATACACATTTGCGTTATCAGCTATCCGACCAGAAAGATGCAGTCTTGTTTGGAATAGGAGCTTTACAGGAAACAGGTGTAGACCATGAAGGAAATCCGGTGACGACTATCGGTGGATATACAGTGCCTAAGATCAGGAATGGTAAGGAATATACCGATATTATCGATCTGTCTACCGATTGCGATGTGCTGGGTAATGTGCGGCTGTTTACCGATAAGTTTCATGGGGAAGGTGAAGTAATTCGCCCGGATTACGGTTGTTTCGAAACTTGGAATACGACTCCGCAGAAGGTTGTCAACGTGAGCGATAATTATTATCCTCATGTGGGAAGCGTCGTCTATGTCGGCAAGGAAAGTGAAGTGCGGCTGACCGATGCCCTTACGAAAGATTTCGCACCGTCCTATTTGTTGCTTCACCATGCTGCGGGTTTGCGGACAGGAGAGCATGCTGTATCGCTTTATAATCTGGCCATAGAGCGTGATTTGAAACCGCTTATTAATGATACGACAGCTTCTTGGGATATGGTGAGTCTGCCATTCTCCCTTGAAGTCGGGAACGGTACGATGTTGAACGGCGTTACGATAGACGGTTTACCGGTAGAGGCTATACAGGCCGGAGATGAATCGGGGGACGACAAGAACCGTTTATATTTATACGAGTATGACGGGGCTAAGCGAGCCGAAGATTTGTATAGCGTAGTTGCTCCTCAGAATAGTAAATATTGGGCGTTTGAAAATAACCAGATGGGAGCGAATGTCGGTTATCTGATGGCGACTCCTTCTGCTTCGGATGCGGTGACTGTGCGTTTCTCGAAATCTTCATCGGCATTGCCTGTTTATGAAGAATCGGCAGAAGAAGGGAAAAGTATTTTGTTGAAACAGCATAATTTGAAGACTTTGGTCGGTGGCCGTCCTCATTTTACGTATAAAGAAAATATGGGTTGGAATCTTTTCGGTGTGCCTTATTTGTGCTCTTATACTACCGAAAGAATGAGTATCGACCATATACTCTATACTTATGACCCGGAGGCCAGCCGTTTTGTTTCGATAAATTCGTGGGAAGGAAACACGATTGCTCCTTTCTCGGCGGTATTCACGCAGACTGCTACGGTGAAGGAATCGGAGGAACTTCTGTTTGCCAAGCCTGTTATCCCGTTGAATACGTTGCCGGCTCCTCACGGTGTACAGTTGAAAATTTCGGGGAGTAATTTATCGGCGGGTTGCGACTATGTATCGGTTATTGCCGATAATGTGTACGGAGAACCCATGAATTTCGACATGGGAAACGATGCGTTGAAAATGATGAGTTTCGACCCGAGGATTCCGCAGATTTATGTCTATAATGAAAAGGGAGTCCGATTTGCTCATACTCAAACTGCCGATATCGAAGGGGAAACTCCGGTGGGTATCTATACCGGCGAATCGGGAATTTATGAAATATCGTTGACCGAAGATTCGGAATATGATCGTTATGATGCTGTGGTTCTTACCGATAGATCGACGGGTCGGAAAGTGGACTTGAAACATGCGCCGTATAGTTTTACGGTAGATGATCGAGCGATGGAAACGGGACGTTTCTCTCTATCCTTTAAAACTCTTTCCGATGAAATGCAGCAGCCTACATTCTATTCTCCGGGAAAACGACAATTGCGAATCGTTAATTTGCGAGGTGGCGAGAGTATAGGTATTTACGATACGCTCGGGCGTCAGAGAGCGAGTCGCAAAGCCTATGGGGAAAGTGAGGAATTTGAACTCGAATCGGGAGTTTATATGATACGTATCGAAGGAAGTAGTTTAGTTAAGGGGAAAGTGGTAGTGAAATAGCTTTTGAGTTGGCGACACTTATCGTTGGTGAAAGGCCTGCTTGCGTCGTGTGAAGCAGGTCTTTTCTTTGTTAATATGGAATTTAAGATTCGGAGATAAACAAAAGGGGCGGGAATAACATTCCCGCCCCTTTTGTTTCCTTTCGATTTGAGGTTTATGCAATGATTAGTTCTATTCCTGCTTCCTCTATGCTTTTCGCTACCGATGGCGAAATACCCGAGTCGGTGATGATGACATCGACTTGGTCGAGTGTGCAGATTTTCCCGAATCCTCTTTTTCCGAATTTGGAAGAGTCGGCAAGGACGATCGTTCGTAGCGAGGCTGCGATCATACGTTGGTTGAGCCGGGCTTCGTCTATGTTCGAGGTCGTCAGCCCGAAATCGAGGTCTATACCGTCTACTCCCATAAATAGTTTGGAGCAAGTAAGATTGTCGAATGCCTGTGCAGCTAAATCGCCGATGACCGAGAAAGAACTTTTTCGCAATGTTCCGCCGAGCTGGATCACATGAATGTGCTCGAAACGGTTGAGCAAAGTAGAGACATTGAGCGAAGCCGTGACGACTGTCAGGTTTAGATCGTCTGTAATTTCTTCGGCGAATGCATACACTGTGCTTCCCGAGGCGACGATAATCGAGTCGTTCGGATCGAGCAGACGAATGGCTGTATGGGCGATACGCCGTTTGGCATCGCTGTTTATTCGCTCTTTAATATGTATATTGATATCTGCCGTGTGAGGGTTTACCGGACTGGCGCTTCCATGTGTACGAAATAGCAATTTCTTTTCTTCCAGTAATTTCAAGTCTTTTCGTATCGTTACAGGTGTCACGTCCAATTCGCGGGCGATATCTAAAACTTTCACGAACCCTTGCGCATTGAGCTTGTCAAGAATGTGTTTGTGTCTTTCGGCTATACTAAGCATAATAATATTATAATATTTGTTCCATACAAATGTAAAATTTATTTGAATAATGCACAAATAATATTGAGAATTTATTTTGAAAACGAAATGAAATATTATTGAAAAGAAAACGAAACGAAAAATTTTTACATTTTTTCTTGGTTTATACTTGCTTTTTTATTTTCTTTGTCACATAAAAAGAAAGTAATCGCAAGATTTAATAAGAAATCAAAAATCGAAAGATAAGAAAATGAAACGTGAAGGCTTGATAAAACAGATGGCCGAAGAAAAGAGACCATGGGATTTATTGATAATAGGTGGCGGCGCTACGGGCTTGGGCGTGGCGGTGGATGCTTCGAGCCGGGGATACCGTGTCCTATTGGTAGAACAACACGATTTTGCAAAAGCGACTTCGAGTCGAAGCACGAAGCTGGTACATGGAGGGGTTCGCTATTTGCAACAAGGCGATGTATCTATGGTTGTGGAAGCGTTGCATGAGCGTGGTCGCTTATGGCGCAATGCCCCCCATTTGGTAAAGGATATGCGTTTCATTATCGGCAACTATCGTTGGTGGGAACGTCCTTTTTATACCATCGGGTTGTGTTGTTACGATTTGTTGGCCGGGCGATTGGGCTTGGGGAGGTCTTTGCCTTTGTCCAAGAAACAGACCTTGAAGGAGCTGCCGGGACTGCTGCACGATCATTTGCGTGGAGGCGTGGTTTACCACGACGGGCAATTCGACGATTCGAGAATGGCGATTACATTGATGCAGAGTGCTCATGATCACGGTGCGATATGCATCAATTATATGAAAGTAACGTCTTTGATTAAGAATGATTCCGGGAAGATTTGCGGGGCGGCTTTGGAAGATACTCTCGAAGGCGGAACGTATGAAGTAAATGTAAAAGGGGTAGTGAATGCTACCGGTGTTTATGTGGACGATATCATGCAAATGGATAAGCCGGAGAGTCGCAAGAAAGTACGTCCCAGTCAGGGAGTGCATATTGTAGTCGATGCCGCTTTCTTGGGAGGAAATTCGGCTTTGATGATACCGAAGACAAGGGACGGACGAGTATTGTTCGGTGTACCGTGGCATGGAAAGGCCGTATTGGGAACTACCGATACGCCATTGAATGAAAATTCATTAGAACCGAAGCCTCTGGACGAGGAGATAGATTTTATTCTCGATCAGGCGGGGCAGTATCTGACTCGTAAACCGAAACGCAGCGATGTATTGTCTGTGTTCGCCGGATTGCGGCCGTTGGCTGCTCCTACGCATAGCGATTCCAAAAAGACCAAAGAAATTTCACGGAATCATAAAATATATGTTTCCGATTCGGGAATGCTTACGATAACCGGAGGGAAATGGACCACTTATCGTCAAATGGCCGAAGAAGCGGTGAATAAAGTAGCTGCTTTGATCGGTTTGGAACCGAGGGCTTGTGTGACTCGTAAAATGCAATTACATGGTTACCGGGAAGAAGTGGACCGTTCGGTTTGGGATTACGTGTACGGTAGCGATGCCGACCAAATCGCAGCATTGATAGAAAACGATGCCTCGTTAGGAGAGTTGCTTCATATCGGATATACTTTCCGGGTAGCTCATGTTATTTGGGCTGTGCGGGAGGAGATGGCTCAAACGGTGGAAGATGTATTGGCACGACGTGTTCGGGCGCTCTTTATGGATGCTCGGGCTGCTATGGAAATGGCTCCTCGTGTAGCGGCTATTATGGCTCGTGAAATGGGAAAAGATAAAAATTGGGAAACGGAACAAGTTAAAAATTTTACCAATCTGGCAAAAAATTATATTTTAGCCTGATTTTTTAGAGAGAGGATAGTGTATGTTGAAGTTATTCCAACCGGCTCCGGTTATCGATCCGCTTCCCAAAGAACGGGTGGACAAGGAGTATAAGAAGTTAAGATTACAGGTCTTTCTCGGTATATTTATCGGGTATGCAGGTTATTATCTGGTACGTAAAAATTTTTCGATTGCCATGCCTGCACTCGAACAGATGGGTTTCGATAAGGCCGATTTAGGTTGGGCTTTGTCTGCCGTTTCGATAGCTTATGGTATCAGTAAGTTCGTGATGGGTACAGTTTCCGACCATAGCAATGCTCGTGTGTTCATACCTTTGGGATTGATAGCTTCGGCAGTGATTATGACTGTTATGGGTCTTATCCCGTGGACGGTCAGTTCGCTTTCTATCATGCTTATGTTCTGCATCTTATTTGTAAATGGTTGGGTGCAAGGTATGGGTTGGCCTCCGTGTGGCCGGGTGATGGTTCACTGGTTTTCTGTCCGGGAACGAGGCGTAAAGATGTCTATATGGAATATCGCTCATAATGTCGGTGGAGCTCTTATGGCTCCTTTGGCGGTTTTCGGTATTACCATTTTCGGAGTCTGGGGCGGAGCTTTCTATTTCCCGGCTATGGTTGCCGTAGTCATTGCTGTAATTGCCTATTTACTGGTGCGTGATACGCCTCAATCCTGTGGATTACCGCCTATCGAACTGTATAAGCCGGAAGAGTGTACTCAGGCATATTCCGCCGAACAGGAAAAGGAACTCTCTACCAAAGAAATTCTGTTCGGGCATGTTTTCAATAATAAGCTTTTGTGGATTATCGCTTTTGCCAATGCGTTTATCTATTTTGTACGTTATGGTGTGTTAGATTGGGCGCCGATGTATCTCGAACAGGTGAAGCACATGGATTTGGCGAATAGCAGTTGGTCGTATTTTGCGTTCGAAATAGCCGGTATTTTCGGAACTATACTTTGCGGTTGGCTTTCCGATAAAGTTTTTAAAGGCCGTCGTGGTCCGGTGACTATTATTTATATGTTGCTGGTTATGCTGGCGGTTTATATTTATTGGAATAGTGCTTCGGCGATGGTAACCAATGTAGCTATGGCTGCGATAGGATTTCTCATTTACGGTCCGGTAATGTTGATAGGAGTCTCGGCTTTGGATTTGGTTCCTAAAAAAGCGGCTGGTACGGCTGCCGGTTTCACGGGGTTGTTCGGCTATTTGCTGGGATCGGCCGTGTTTGCCAATATCGGTATGGGATATATTTTCGAGCATTTCGGTTGGGACGGAGGTTTTATTTTGTTGCTATCCGCTTGTGCCGTAACTGTTGTGTTAATGTTGTTTTGTAAGGAGAATCGTTCGTAATTGATTAAAAAATAGCTTGTTAAAGGAGTGAGTTTCTTGCTCCTTATAATAATATATAAAAAACTTCTAACTTAATAAGAACCATAAATCAAAAAAATTATGAATTTACTAACGAACACACTGCACAGGAGATGGTCTTGTTTACTCTTGATTATCGCCTTTATGTCTGGTTTCCAGATGTTCGCACAGTCCGTAGGAGCCAGCAATCAGTTGACTGGTAGGGTCTTAGATGAATATGACCAACCGATTATCGGGGCTGTTGTTAAAGTTTCGGGTACCTCTATCGGTCGTTCGACCGATGCCGACGGTGCTTTTACTATGAAAGACATACCTGCTAATGCAACGTTGGAGGTTTCGTATGTCGGTTATGAAAAACAAAGTATTCCTGTAAACGGAAAAAACTTTGTTCTGGTTAAATTAAAAGAAGCCAATCAATTACTGAATGAAGTGGTTGTAGTGGGGTATGGTACGCAGAAAAAAGTCAATTTGACCGGAGCTGTGGGAACCATCAGTGCCAAAGAAATCAATGCTCGTCCGGTAAGTAACGTCGCCATGGCGTTGCAGGGAGCCGATCCTTCGATGAATTTGAAGATGTCTTCCGGTCGTTCCAGCGGTGGATATGATTTGAATATTCGTGGTGAATCGTCTATATCGACGTCAAACACACCGCTGATTATGGTCGATGGAGTAGTGACCGAGTTGAATATGGTCAATCCCAACGATATCGAGTCGGTTTCTATTTTGAAAGATGCTTCGGCCGCTTCTATTTACGGGGCGACGGCTTCGAAGGGTGTGATTTTAATTACGACTAAAACTGGTTCTGATGCTGCGGGTAAAGCCAGCGTGAATTTTAACGGACGTTTCGGTTGGTCGCAAAATACGACTTCGACCGATTATATGACCACGGGCTACGATCAGGTAAGTTTGGTCGATAAAGCTTATTATTCACAGTATGGGGTTAATTTTACCAACTATACCGAAGAGGAAATGCAAATGCTGTATGAACGTCGCAACGACAAGACCGAGAATCCCGATCGTCCGTGGATCGTTTTGCAGGACGACGGTTCATATCGCTATTATGCCAACTTCGACTGGTACAACTATCTGTTCCGTAAAACTCGTCCTCAACAGGAATATAATCTTTCGGTGAGAGGCGGAAACGATAAAGTGAAGTATTATGTGAGCGGTCGTTACAACCGTGAGGAGGGTATTTTCAATATCAATCCCGATACTTATGACACTTATTCTACAAGAGCGAAACTCGATGTAAAAATCAAGCCGTGGTTGCGCTATTCGACCAATATGAACTTTTTCTCTTCTTCGTATAAATACAGCGGTTTGTCGACCATAGACAATACGTTGATGGAAGTGGATAAAACTTTGATGGCATCATGGCCTGCCAAGACTCCCGAAGGTAAGGCTGTTTATGCCGAGACGCATGCCAATACTACTGTTAACGGAACCCCTCCCTATTTGGTGGACGACCGTGCACGCCATGCTAACAACCAGAAATATATAATTGTAGGAAACCGATTCGATATCGATATTTTCAAAGATTTGGTGTTGACGGTAGATTACAGTTATAAATATCGTGGGCGATTGAATAAAGTTCGGAACCATAATTTGCACTATTCCAATAAACAAGGGGAAGAAAAAACAATTGTTACCGGTAACTTCAAGGATTATTATCGGGAAAATCATTATGAGACGAACGAGCATAACTTGAATGTGTATGGAACTTATACCCACACATGGAACAAGGCGCATAATTTTACGGCATTGGCCGGTTATCAATACCGGGGAGCTCGCAATACTTCTTTGAGTTTGCAACAGTTGAATCTGTTGAGCGAGAATCTGTCGACTTTTGCCAATGCGACAGGGGATATAACTCGTAGTCAGTCAATTTCGGAATGGCGTAACAGCGGTTTCTTCGGCCGGGTGAACTACGATTATAAGAGCCGTTATCTGTTGGAAGTGAGCGCCCGTTACGATGGTACTTCCCGTTTCCGCAGCGATCACCGTTGGGTGTTCGTACCCTCTGCGTCCGCCGGTTGGCGTATCAGTGAAGAACGTTTTTGGGAGCCTATCAGAGACGTAGTGGACAATACGAAAATACGTTTTTCTTATGGTAAATTAGGTAATCAGTCGACCTCCGATGTTTATACCTATTTGGAAGAAATCTATACCGGTGGAACGCTGAATTATACGCTCGATGGGACGAGCAAATTGCAATATGCTTATCCAAGCGATCCTAAGACCAGTTATCTTACATGGGAGACGATCGCTACGTGGAATATAGGTTTGGATATGTCATTCCTCGATAGCCGGTTGAATTTTACGGGTGATTATTTTATTCGGGATACCGAGGGTATGTTGGGAAAATCGATTGTATTACCGAGTGTTTTCGGTGCTAAGGAACCCAAAGAAAATTGTGCCGATTTGCGCACTAAGGGTTGGGAACTTTCATTAGGTTGGAACGATTCGTTCGCTTTGATGGGTAAGCGATTTAACTATACGGTGTCGGCTACTTTGGGTGACAATCTGACGGAAATTACCAAATACAATAATTCTGAGAAAAAATTGACCGATTATTACGAAGGAATGAAATTGGGTGAAATTTGGGGGTATCGAGTAGACGGGCTGTTTGCTTCGGACGAGGAGGCTGCCGAATATACCTCGAAAATCAATCAAGATTTCGTAAACGCTCGTATTTTGTCGGATAAAGTGGAACCTTATTATCGTGCCGGCGATTTGAAATTCCGTGATTTGGACGGAGACAATATTATTTCTAAGGGTGATGATACGGCGTATGATGCAGGCGATAGAGAGATTATCGGTAACGAGACACCTCGTTATATGTATAGTTTCCGTTTGGGAGCCGACTGGAACGGTATTGATTTAGGTATCTTCTTCCAGGGAGTAGGTAAGAGAGATTGGTATCCCAATTATCTTTCTACCGGTTTCTGGGGACCTTATTCCCGGGCATTTACGAGCTTTATTCCCGAGAACTTTATGGATCAATGCTGGTCCGAAGAAAATCCCGGAGGGTATTTCCCCCGTTTCCGCGGTTATCAGACGTTCAAAGACAGTCAATTAGGAGTGAATAATGACCGCTATTTGCAAGATGCATCGTATATCCGGTTAAAGAATCTCACAGTGGGTTACACGTTGCCGGTTTTGAAAAAGGTCTTTACCAAACTGCGTGTCTATTTTACCGGTGAGAATCTCTGGTATTGGTCACCGATGAAAAAATATACCAAGTATATCGATCCCGAAGCTGCCGGAGGGAACGATAATACCGGTATGGCTTATAATTATTCGAGAAATTTCTCGGTGGGTGTGGATATTACATTTTAACGATTAAAAACAGAACGACAATGAAAAAGTATTTATATATATTCTGTGCGTTGACCGGGGCTGCTTTGATGGGTTGTACCGATTTGGACTTGATCCCCGAGGATACGATGTCGCCCGAGAACTATTTTTCGAGCGAAGAGGAGTTGCGTCTGTGGACCAACCAATATTACGGTATGTTCCCCGGAGCCGATAACTTGAATGCTATTTGTGCCGACGATGTTATTAAGAATATTTTGAGTGACGAGATTTTAGGTAATCGTACTCCCGGTACTGAAAAAGCATGGGATTGGGAAGATTTGCGTACCATAAACACGTATTTCCAATGGTGTAAAAATTGTGACGATGTAAACGCTCGTAATCATTACGATGGTTTCTCCTATTTTATGCGTGCTTACTTCTATTTCACGAAAGTACAACGTTACGGCGATGTGCCTTATTACGATAAAGTGATTGGGTCGAAAGATGAAGAATTGTTGTATAAGACTCGTGATTCCCGTAAATATGTGATGCAAAAGGTAATGGAAGATTTGGACCAAGCGATATTTATGTTGCCTGAGACGAAGACTCCGTATGAAGTGAACAAATGGACGGCTTTGGCACTGAAATCCCGCGCTGCATTGTTCGAAGGAACGTTCCGTAAATATCACAATTTGGGCGATTGGGAGGAAATGCTGAAACAATCGGCTGCCGCTTCGTTGGAATTGATTCAAAAGGGAGGATTCTCGCTTTATAAGACAGGTTCTACTCCGTATCGCGATTTGTTCGCACGTCTCGATGCTCCTGCCGAGGAAATCATCTTGGGACGTCGTTACAGTACGGAGCTTTCTATCTTGCATAATTCTCAGTGCAATTCGATGACAGGTAATCAACGGGTGTCATTCACCAAACGTTTCGTAGATCATTATTTGATGGCCGACGGTTCTCGTTATACTGATAAGCCCGGGCATGAAAAGAATGAGTTCGTAGCCGAAGTGACCGGTCGCGATCCCCGTTTGTCTCAGACGATTCTGACTCCCGGTTACGTACAAAAAGGCACGACGAAGGAGATGATCAATACCTTGTCTAAATATACGTTGACCGGTTATCAATATATCAAATATGTGATGGAACCGCAATACGACCAATCCAACAAATCGCCGATGTATTTCCCGTTGTTCCGTTTGGCGGAAGTTTATCTGAATTATGCCGAAGCTAAGGCCGAATTGGGAACGTTGACGCAGGACGATTTGGATATTTCGGTCAATCTGTTACGTGATCGGGCAGGAATGGAAGATGCTCATATCGATATGGACGAGGCGAATGCCAATCCTGATCCTTATTTGATGGCCGATGTGACCGGTTATCCCAATGTGACGAAAAGTGCGATGACCGGTGTGATTTTGGAAATACGCCGCGAACGCACGGTAGAGCTTTGTCTCGAAGGGTTCCGTTTGTTCGATATGATTCGTTGGAAAGAGGGTAAACAGCTTACCAACGAGTATCATGGGGTCTATTTCCCCGGAGAAGGTAAGTACGACTTGAACGGAGACGGAAAAATGGAAACAGCTATTTATAAGGATCAGGCTCCGTCGGGTTTAGGATTGACCAAATACAAATTGGGAACGGATTTCTTCCTGACCAACGACACCGAAGGATATATGTGGCCTCACAAAGATGTAAAACGGACTTGGAATGAGAATCGTGATTATCTGTGGCCGATACCGACCGAAGAACGTGTATTGAATCATAATTTGACTCAAAACCCGGGTTGGGAAGACGGCTTGTCTTATTAAACTATTTTGGGGAGAATGGGGGTGACTATCTCTGTTCTCCTCGTTAAAAATAAATATTTACCAATAATCTAATCTAAAAAAAGTGGTTATGAAAAGAAAATTGACTTCTTGCCTGCTTGTTGCAGGGTTTATGTTGGCGACAGCACCCAGTGCGTTTGCCGAAACGTATTTTATAAAAGCCGATGGCGATGAAAACGGTGATGGCCTTTCGTGGGAAACAGCGATTAGTTATGACTATTTTGCCGAGAATATGGAACAAGGAAACTTTGCCGATGGCGATGTCTTCTGTTTTGCCGGTGGGGTGTATAAATTGTCCTCTCCCGATTTCGACAAATATTTATTAATCAATCGTAATGTAACCTTTTTGGGAGGATTCGACCCTGCCAGTACGGGTACGAATACAGATATTACGTATCCTTCTCCTTATGAAACAGTCATTTCAGGGGCCATCGAGAGCGATGTAGCAGCTGTTCCCGGTAACCGTACTCACTTGTGGTACATACTGAGACGTGAGGAAATAGACGGGGTGGATACGAAAACGAGATTGAATATTACCGTAAAAGGATTCACATTCAAACACGCTTTCCGCAACTACGATAGCGCCAGTAATTATAAAGGGGCGGTGATGGTATTCAATACCGATTTGGATATGCAATGGTGTAACTTTATTCAAAATGGAGCCGCCTTTATCGGAACATCTGGTTTGACACTTATTGCTTCTGATGCAAATGTCTCTGATTGTGTCTTTTCAGAAAACTTTTCTAGTGAGAAGGGTACTGCCTTAGGATTGTTTACAAGCTCGACTTATGCAGGAGATGAATATTTGACGCAAGCCGTGGTTCAACGCTGTCAGTTTACCGATAATTATTTTACGACCGACTATTATCCTGAATCTGAATGTGGTGAAGACGGTAAACCGGCTTATACCAATAAACTTCGCGGATCGGCGATCTTTTTGGGTAGCAGTGACGAGCGTGTCCGCCTCTATTTGGTGAACAGTTTGGTGGCCGATAACTATACCGAAGGATTCGGTGTTGTAATGGGCTATCCCGGAACTACCATGTATATGATTTCCAATACAATTGCTAATAAAGATTATACCGCTGAACAAGAAGCTCGTACGGTTGCCGGTAATAACAATACTACAAAGGATGTAGGTCGCGGTTTGGGGGTAATGAGCTATGGCGGATATAATTATATGGCGAATAATTATATTGTGAATGCTGTTTTAGGCGAATCAGCTCCTTCGAATACAGCCATATTATTGAGCCGTAATAGTGCTACTCGTCCGGGCACATGGAACAGTGGCGGTTATAATATTTCGGGTACGGCATGGTATTGTACCACTTGGGCTACTCCGAGGGATCGTACGCAAACTCCCGAAATTCAAGCGACATCACTTTTGTATCTGAGTGGCAACGACAAGGAAACATATACCTATGCCGATGTATTCGGAGAGACTACTTTCGGTGATAATGGGGGGAATACACAAACGCTGGTTCCGGCTACCCGTATGTCGAGTTTGACTCTCGATGAACTGAACGCTTTAAAAACCGAATGGAGCTTGCCGGAGAATATCGATTTGACCGTCGATCAACGCGGTTACAAACGCGCTGCTACTACTTGTGTGGGAGCTTATGATGGCGATGCTACATCGGGTATTACAGACTTGACGAATGTTAGTAAGGTTTCGGTAAGCACGTTGGGTAACGGTATATTCCAAGTGAATGGGGCAGATACCGACGTGACGGTTTACAATTTGAGCGGTAATGTCGTGAAAGTTGTACCGGCCAATGAAGTAATCGATTTGTCCTCTGCTGCTAAGGGTGTTTATATTATGACCGTGGGCGGACAGGCATTCAAAGTGATTAAATAACATCTCAATTAAGTAGTTTTTTCATCTGGTATGCTGCCGGAGTTCTTTCCGGCAGCATATTTTCACATTCTCATTACCTTTTTTCTTAATAAAAAATATGAAAGCATTGTGGGTTTTGTTGTTGCAGAGTATTCTGCTACCGGTTTGGGCTGTCACGCCGCAGTTTGAGAAAAAAGTATTTACGGCAAAGTCGGGAAACGAGTTGTTATACCGTGTTTTGTATCCTGAAAATTACGATGCGTCGGCAAAAAAGAAATATCCGTTGGTATTGTTTCTGCATGGAGGAGGCGAACGGGGAACGGATAACGAAAAGCAACTTATGCACGGAGCCGAACAGTTTTTGAATCCGGTTAATAGAGAAAAATATCCCGCCATAGTTCTCTTTCCGCAATGTCCTCCGGAATTTTATTGGGCGCTCGATAGCCGTCCTGAAAAAAGTTTAGATAATAAAGTCTTTCCGCAAAATCCGCCACTGTCGAAAATTTTTGTTTCTGTAAAAGAGTTGCTCGACAAGTTTATTGCCGATGAGCGGGTAGATACCCGGCGTATATACGTTGTCGGTCTCTCTATGGGAGGAATGGGTACGTTCGATATGGCAGCTCGTTATCCTGATTTGTTTGCTGCTGCCGTACCGATATGTGGCGGTGTTTATCCCGAACGTTTGGCTTCGGCGGCAAAAAAAGTGAAATTCCGTATTTTTCATGGCGATGCCGATGGTGTAGTTCCCGTAAAAAACTCACACGAAATATATACTTATTTGAAAAAGGCCGGTGCGGATGTAGAATATATCGAGTTTCCCGGTTGCAATCACGGCAGTTGGGGCCCGGCGTTTAACCGTACTGATTTTATGGAGTGGATATTTAAACAGAAAAAGTAAATATATATATAATTTATAATAAGTTTGATGTCGTACTATGAAATTGAAAATTTATTTATGGCTGGTTTTATGGTTAACGGTATGCAATTCATATGCTTCCGTTACGTGGAAAGTTTGGAATACGGACTATCGGGTAGATACTACGTTTCATGCTAAAATAGGTCCCGGGACTACGCAGACATCATTGTTATTGACGGGGCCCGATACGACATTGACGGTTTTTTATTTGACGGTAGATCTTACCGATCCTTATGTGGATATAAGGACAGTGTGCGCTACGGATCATTTAGCCGGTGCTCAAACTGTTACACAGATGGCGGAAAGTCATAGTGTGGAGGGCGAAAGTCTTTATTTTGCGGGAATCAACGGTGGTTTTTTTGCGATGTCGGGGACTGCGAACGACGGAAAAACCAGTATTGTCGGTAGGCCGCATCATGCGTCGGTTGCCGAAGGTGAAATTTATAGGACATCTACATCGGCGATATGCCGTCATTTTGGAATTACGTCCGATAAAGTACCGTACCTTAGCAGTGCTTCGGTCGATTTTACCGGGACGATTACTACGGCTACCGATTCGTATGAGATATCGGGAGTAAATGTTAACGCCGGAAATAATAAAATTATTCTCTATACCGATAAAATGCCGGGGCAAGTGACGCAGGTGACAGGTAGTTCTTTCCCGATGTATTATGAGGTCGCATTGATGCCGAAAGCAGGAGAACGCTTAGTTCCCGGGAAGCCTTGTAAGATGACCGTGAAAGGAGCATGGGCGAGAGGGACCAATATGGCGATTCCCGACGGTGGGTACGTAATTAGCGGAAAAGGCTTGGCAGGGCCTTTTATTCAAAGTTTGAATGACGGGGACGAAGTAGAGGTGAATTTACCGATGTCGTTTGATGGCGAGACCGTTATGGTGGAACATCTGACTACCGGTAATCCTAAGATATTGGGAAACGGGGAGGTATTGAATACGGAAGGGGAGCGAGCTGATGCCATAGAGTGGCATCCCCGTACTTCAATCGGGTACAGTAAGGATAAGAAGAAATTGATTATGTTGGTCTGCGATGGTCGTACCGAAATTTCGCGAGGCGTTCGTACCCGGGAATTGGCAGACTTGATGCGATATGCCGGAGCCGATGAGGCACTGAATTTAGATGGAGGAGGTTCGAGTACATTGTATACCAGTATGTTGGGGGTAAGGAACTATCCCAGTTCGAAAGGTGTGCAGCGTAAGGTCGGCGATGGTGTATTCGTGGTTTCCACAGCACCTGCATCTTCGTTTGTCGGGGGAATAGATTTTGCGACACCTCCGCATGTCATATCCAAAGGAGAGGAATATAGTCCGACTGTTTACGGGTATAATGCCTATGGACTGTTGATAAATACGGAAATGTCTAATTATACGATTACTTGTGACGAACAGATAGGATATGTAAAAGCCGATGGTAAGACTTTTGTTGCCGACGGTATAGGTTTGGGTAAAATTTATGCTCGTACACCGGCCGGATATACTTGTGAAATGGAGGTCGTGGTGAAAGAGGATATAAATAATATCGTTTTCAGATTGGATTCGGTTGTGAGCGATTGTCATTATGAGTATCCGGTGGAAGTGTCGATGACGAAAAGTACCGGCGAGGTAGTGCCTCTTAATCCGAGTGCGCTTTCGTGGAGCAGTTCGGACGAGCATGTAGCTTTTGTGGAGAATGGTGTTTTGAAAGGCTTGCAAAACGGAATGGTCGAGATATGTGGCTCTATATCGGGGGTATCGGATACTCTGAAAGTGAAAGTGCAGGAGCCCTCGAAACATGTATTGAATATAAATGACGGAACTCCCGATTGGCTGAAAGTTTCTTTCACAACCTCGGCCGGGTTTAAAAATACGTCGGTAACTAATTCCGAGAAAGAGGGGTTACAAATATCGTTTTTATATAACAGTACTTCGGCAAAAACGATTTCTTTGGCAGGGGATATTCCTCTGTATAGTCTGCCCGATACATTACGGATTCATATAAATCCGGGAGAAGCGAAGGTTAAGACGTTTTCTTGCACATTGAAACTTCCGTCGAAAAAGACAGTCGCAGTCGATTTACCGATTCCCGAAGCGAATAAAGAGAATATATGCGATATAGCTTTCCCCGATGTTTTAGGCGATGTTTTCGATATAGCGAATTATCCATTGGTGCTCTCGCATTTTACATTGGGTATGGATATAAATACGTTGGGGCAAAATTATCGGATAGATATTCCGGCCGTGGAATTGGTTTATAATTATTATAATGAAAATGCTTCGGACGTTCAAACGGTAGAAGGTAAGTTTTTGGATTTGTCTGTATCGGGGCGGACGATATTGCTGGGTAAGGCGGTTGATCGGGTCGAGTTGTATAATGTTTCGGGGTGTTTGATCTCTTTGACCGAAAACAGCAATCATATATCGGCTCCGGGAATAGGTATGTATATAGTGAGGATAGTGACCGAAGGTAAAGTATTCTCGCAAAAAATATGGATAAACAGATAGTTATTTTAAATATGAAAAGCAGATTTTTATTATCGGTGGTATTCTTTGGCATGATAGCCGGGCTTTCGGCTTCGCCTGTGTATAGAATGGGGTCGTATAATATCCGAGGGGAGAATGCGGCCGATACGGGAGATAAAGATTGGAATGTGCGGAAAGAATATGTGGTTAGAAATATTGTGGAGCATGATTTCGATGTGGTGGGCTTGCAAGAGAACAGCATCAAGATGTTGCCTCAATTGGAGGAATTGTTGGGCGACGATTATGCGACTCATTCTTGGGGAGCGATTTCCGAGACGAGCGGTACGCATACGACTATCGTATACAAGGCCGGGAAGTTTACTTTGCTGGATAAAGGTCGATATTTCTTGACATCGAACCCTGCGGCTCCGGATTTGTCGTGGGATACGGCGGTACGCCGGAATACCGTGTGGGTGAAATTACAGGACAAGACGACCGGCGATGTATTTTTTTATTTCTCCACGCACCTCGACCATAAGGGCGTACTTGCACGTGCCGAAGGGGCGCGGATCAATGTGCAGAAAATGCAGGAAATAGCAGACGGTTATCCCGCTATTATCGTGGGTGACTTCAATGCCTATTATGCGGAGAAAGCGATGTATAACACATTCAATGCTTATTTAGACGATAGTCGCAAGGTGACGCAGACGGCTCCGGTTGGACCGGGTACTACGTTTGCACAGTGGAATCCTGCCGTTACGGGTGGGGAACCCATAGACTATGTGTTTTGCGATCGGGTGAATGTGCTTTCTTACGAGACGATTACAGAAGACTTCGGGAGAGGAATTACGCCTTCCGATCATTTACCCATTTTGATTACTTGCACATTTAAAGATAATTTGGAGCGGGGCAAGTGGTATGTGAGCACGACTCCGTCGGCTGTTCCCGATGGTTCGAAAAACGCCCCGTTCAATAATTTGCAGGAGGCTATCGATGTCGCTTCGAAACACGATACTATTTTTATGACAGAAGGCGTTTTCTATCCGGTGGAAACATCGTCGCATGCAGGTCGGCAAGCGACGGTAAACGTGTATAAGAGCGTTCGTATTCATGGCGGATATGACGAGAGTTTCTCTTCGGTAGTCGGGAAAACGGAATTGTCGGGAGATTTGAACCGGAACGATGTGACCGATGAGTCGGGTCGTATTGCATCGGGCGCGGAGGATAATGTCTATCATATAATGACCGTTGCCGATTCTTGTTTTGTGGAACTCGACGGTTTGAAGTTGACCGGGGGATATGCCGATGTGACAGGCTTCAATAGCGGAGCCGCTATTTATTCGAAAGGAATAGACCTCATTTTGAAAGATGTGGAGTTGTGTGATAATTATGCTTTGGCGTATGGAGGTGCTATATATTCCGGGGGAAATTTGAATATAAATCGGACGATGTTTGCTCGAAATCAATCCGGTTCTCAGGGTGGAGCATTTTATTTGGCTTCTCCGGGTTGGCGGTCGCATATATCTGGTTCCTATTTCGTGCAGAATCGGGCGACACAAGGTAGTTCGGGATATTCGGACGGTGTGATTTTTTCCTTGTTGTCGGGGAATACGATAGCTGATAATGTCAGTAGCCGGAACGGGGTTTATACGCAGATGGGCGAGTCGGAGTATATGGTAAGTACATTTGTCAATAATACATTCGTCAATAATCGGTTGACTGCGAAAAGCAGTTCGCTTTCCGATAAAACCAATGGAGGTAGCGCTATTTATTTTAAGTCGGGGGCGGGAAGTTTGAATTTGGTGAATAATACGATTGTCGGCAATACCGATTCGTGTTATACGACGAGCGGCATTCCTTCGGCCAATTTCAACGGTTCTGCCGTACATGTGATTTCGGGAAAGGTGAGATTGGTAAATAACATAATCGCCGGTAATTTTTCTTCGGCTGCCGCTGCGGGGGAAGTCTATTTAGGAGAGTCGGCCTCCTTGCAAAACTCTACGTATAATTTGTATGGTGGAGCAGATAGAATGAATATTACGGCAAAATCTACCGATATGGTATGTCGCAATTATGACCGTTGTGTGCAGGATTTGCAGAAAGTGTTGGATAGTGAAATCGTCGATGGAAAATTATCTTTGCTGTTATCCGATAATGGAGGATTTGCACCTACTGTAAAAGTGAAGTCCGTTGCATGCGGAAATAATAACCTGAATGTATTGAGTGCTGCTGCTCTGAGGGAATCTACTTTCTATATCGACATAAACGATAATGGAGTTTATACGGATAATCTGGCTGTCGATGGGAGAGGCGTAATCCGCAATACTATCGGCTCTATGATAGGTGCTTATGAATATACAGGAGAGTCTGGAATGGAACCTAATGTACAACAGAATTCGATAAGAGTTTTTGTTTCGGAAGATAACCTTTATGTTATTTCTGATAGTTTTACAGTTGGATATACAATATATAACCTGTCGGGTAGTTTGCAAATGAAAGGAGAGGCGGTTTCGGGTCGACCTGTCGATGTGTCGATTTTGCCGGCCGGTGTTTATATGGTGGAAACCAACGATAGGTCGGGTGGTATAGAATTTACCAAAGTGTTGAAAAATAATTAATTGAAGTATATTATGATAAAGTTAGGCAGAGATTATTGGAGCAAACTTTTATTGATAGGTTTGATATTCGGTTTTGTAGCTTGCGGATCGAAAGACGAACCTTCGAAAGAGGGGGATAATACCCCTTCGTTCCCGGTTACGACCGATACGACTTCGATCTTGGTGAAGAAAATATTGAGTCGTACCGATTTGGTGGTGAAAGTAAATCGGGTGACGACAGAGGAGCGGTATCCGGGATTGGTATTTTCCGAGATTGATTTTCATACAGCTAAGGCTCGCCAGCATGCTTATGTGGCGGAAGTCGACGTGAATAAATTGACTATTGCGACGACTACACCGTTCGGTGAAGTGAATACCATGCCGACAAAAGTCAATACGATTCCCGAACAAACGAAGTATCTCGAAAATTCGGGACGTCGGGTGCATGTTGCCGTGAACGGTGGTTTTTGGGTGTATGAAAAAGACTCGAAAGGTGAAACGACTTTAATTAAACCGAAACATCTTTTTTGGAAAGACGGATATCCGTTGAGCGATTGGTGGCAAGATCCCAATCATGAATTTACGGTCTATATGACAAAGGACGGAAAGGTGGATATCGATATTGCCAGCAATGTTATCAAACATAAAGCCGATATTTATCAAGCATTGGGCGGTTTGGGCTGTTTGATTAAACGAGGTGTATTTAATGACGGGATCAGCAGTATAGGTACATATTTGTGCGATACACACCCCCGTACGGCAATAGGACTGTCGGAAGACAAACAAACGTTGTACGTCGTGGTGGTAGATGGCCGGCGAACGAATTATGCCGAGGGATTGGATATTTACGAATTGGCCGATTTTATGTGGGGAATAGGTAGCTATGATGCCGTGAATTATGACGGGGGAGGTTCCTCGATAATGGTTTTGCGGGACGAAGATGAAAAGGCGAAGGCTTCGTTTATTGTTCGTAATCGTCCTTCCGATGGTTCTCCCAGAGCTGTCGGGAATGGATTGGCTATCGTAGAGAAAGACTGAATGTGATACCGTATGAAAATATCGATTCATGTGAAGATTTTGAATATCTGTGTGTAGAGGTGTGAAAATAAATTTTGTGAGCCGAAACAAATTTTTTTGTTTCGGCTTTTGTTTGCGCTATCTTTGTGCCAAATAATAAGAGTATGTCTGAATTGCTATGTAAGGTTCTATTTATCGATTTGGACGATACAATATGGGATTTCAGGGCAAATTCTGTGTTGTCTTTGCGGCAAGTTTACGATGAGTTTGCTTTGAAAAAAGAGATTCCCGATTATGACCGGTTCAAGTCGTTGTATATGGCGACGAATCACGAATTGTGGGAGTTGTATCATCACAATCGGATAACGAAAGATTATTTGATAGTCGAGCGGTTTTCTCGTCCGCTTCGGCATGCAGGTAGTAAAATGTCCGAGGATAAGGAGTTTATCATGGCCTTGAACGATCGCTACCTCGATGTATTGTCTCAGCAGAAAACATTGGTTCCGGGAGCGGTCGAATTGTTGGATTATCTTACGGAAAGAGGCTATCCCTTGTACATATTGAGCAACGGTTTTGCCGAGGTTCAATCCCGTAAATTGGAGTCGGGTGGTATTTCTCATTATTTCAAGCGATTGATTCTTTCCGATGAAATAGGTATTACCAAACCCGACCGGCGTTTGTTCGACTATGCTTTGCAGATTGTGGGGGCAGCGGCTTCGGAAACATTGATTGTCGGCGATAATTACGATGCCGATATATTGGGAGCCATGAATGCCGGCTGGAAGACTATTTATTTTAACCGGGATAATCTCGTTATTCCCGGAGCCCGCCCCGATTATACCGCTACTTCCCTTTCTGAAATAAAACAAATTTTATGACCGATTGCCAGAATCCATAAAGATGAAATTCTTTCACTGTTTTTCAACGGATAAAACCACTTCGATGGAGTCTTTCGCCCGGCTCTTGATTGCGATACCTTTGGTCAGTTATGTGCTGGCCGTGCTATCTTTATGGGTAGGTTTGCAAATAAATAGTTTTATTTTTCCGATTGCTGTATGTATATCGGTTTTATGGGAGTGTTCCGATAAGAGAATCCGGGGATGCGTGAGGTGGACCACGATTGTTGCCGTGCTTGTCGTACTGTCGGTTACTCTTGGGTTATCCGCTTGTATTTACGATCGGTCGTTCGACGGTCAATGGTATCATGCTTGTACGATTCGGGAGTTGGTGAACGGGTGGAACCCGATCTATTCTTCTGCGTGTAACCCTAGTCTTATCGATGGATATACTGTTTTATGGGTAGAGCATTATCCGAGAGGAATCGAAACAATCGCAGCTACGATTGTTGCCTGTATGGGGAATCTGGATGCCGGTAAAGTATTGAATTTATGGTTCGTATTTTCTTCCATAGTATATATCTATTTATTCTTATGTTATTGTTTGCCGACGATGAATAAATATTTACGCATATGGATTGCTTTGGTGGTTGCTCTCAATCCGGTCGTGATTAATCAGATGTGTACCTATTATATAGATTGGACCCTTTATACGCTTTTGGTTATTTTTCTTATTAACATGTATCTCTTTTTTGTGAAAGGGATACAAAGGGCTTTGCATATCGACTTATTGTTATTGTTCTTTATTCCGACGATAAAATTCAATATTTTCTTTTGGATCGTGTTGTGGGGAGGAATCTGTTTCTTTGCATTGTTGAGAAAAAGCCGTTATAAACATTCCTTTCGATTGACTGCGGTATGTGCGGTCGTTGTTTTGTCAGGGATTGGTGTTGGTGCATACAATCCCTATCTGACTAATTGGAAAGAGCACGGTTCTCCTGTTTATCCTCTTTCGGGGAATGGTAAAGTCGATATTATGGATTGTCAGGTATTGCCAGCGATACGAGGGAAATCTAATGCCGAGGCGGCTTTAATATCGGTGGCTTCTAATCCTTCCGACGATATGCTGTCCGAAGACATACATGTGTTTGGGATTTCTAAAATCGACATATTATCATCGGTCGCGTCTGATGTTCGAATCGGAGGATTCGGTATATTCTTTTTCGAAGCGATTTTGTTGTCTATCGTTTTGTTCGTTTGTACGGGGCATATTCGTCGTATACGTTGGTATCTGTCGGTTCTTGTCGGTTTGCTCGTTTCATTGGTTATTCTTCCGTCGGGGTGGTGGGCTCGATATGTCGCCTTTTTCTATCTATTCCCGTTCGTTATGCTGTTTTATGCCGAACGGTTCGGGTTGAAAACCCGTTTCTCCCGTGGACTGCATATACTGATTCTTTCGTTGCTTTCTGCCGACATTTTTATCTGTTTGTCTGGCTTAGTGGTTAAGAATATCGTATATAAGGAAACGATAGATTATGTGTTGGAAAAGATGGAATCTTCGCCGGGAGAGGCGAAGCTGTATACCCGGAACTACTCGTTTCTCGATAAATTGGAACGGCGTTCGATTCCTTATAAATTATTCCCCGATACGGAAATGAAAGACAAGCTCGATATTCCTTGTCCTATTTATATGAATAGGACGGATTTCGATTTTGAAACCGACCAGCCGTGGATATTATCGCTCCGTCCTTCGTTTCAATTAAAGTGGAGCGATAATAATCGGTACGAGGGGCAAGACGAATGAGTTTCCGTCATGCGGGTTTAACTTGTTTTTTGGCTTTTTTTTCTTCCCAACTGAATGACCGGAGCTTGTCTTTCTCGGTTATGGCGCGTATAACCCGACAAGGATTTCCTCCGGCGATGACGTTGGACGGAATATCGTTTGTAACGACACTCCCGGCAGCGATGATACTGTTGTCTCCTATGGTCACGCCCGGCGTGATGGTAACTCCTCCGCAGATCCATACGTTATTCCCGACCGTAATAGGCCATGCGTATTCGAGCCATTCGTTTCGTCGCTCGACATCGGAGGGGTGACCTGCCGTATAGAAGCTCACGTTGGGGGCGATGAACACGTTGTCGCCTATGGTGATGGGAGCCTCGTCGAGCATAACGCAATTGTAGTTGGCAAAGAAATTTTTGCCCAAGTGAATGTTATGCCCATAGTCGCAAAAGAAAGGCGATATGATGATGAATTTTTCGGGTGTAGTACCGATGATTTCCCGAATGAGTTTTTCTCTTTTTTCTAATTGAGAGGGTCTCAGATGATTGAGCTCAAAAATTTTATCTCGGGTAGATAGCAATTGTTCGATTAGTTCGGGGATTGCGGCATCATACAATTCCCCCTTTTCCATTTTCTCTTTTTCTGTCATATTTGTTTATTCTTCATTTATAAAATGAACTCCGTCTACTTTGGATAAACGTTTTTTTAAATTGTCCATCAGCGAACGGCGTATGCGTAGGGTCATCTCGCAATCCATATCGAATATTTGAGACACGATGGTGGGGCCTTCTTCCTTGACGATACGCATAACTTCGTTCATCAGAGGGTATTCGAATCCGAAATGTACCTCGTCCTCGACTTGCCGTTCGATTATTTCGTTCGCGGCAATGGCTTCGGAGGCGGCTTCGCGATAGGCGACGATTAGTCCGCTCGTGCCTAATTTTATTCCGCCGAAGTATCGGACGACGACAATGAGAATATCGGTTAGTCCCGCCGAATTGATTTGTCCGAGGATAGGTTTTCCGGCCGTTCCCGAAGGTTCTCCGTTATCGTTCGAGCGAAAATCGGTTCGTTGGGGCCCGAGCATATACGCCCAGCAGACATGACGAGCATCGTAATACTCCTTTTGATATTTTTCGAGTTGCTTTTTGACGTCTTCCACCGATGAAACCGGTATGGCGAATGCAAGGAATTTACTCATCTTTTCTTTATAAATTCCTTCCGATGTGCGCGATATGGTGAGGTAGGTATCGTCCATAAAAAAAGAGCTTACTTTAATGAACAAAAGTAAGCTCTTTTCTGCGAATACGCAAGTGTCAATATTTGTGTTCGTTGCTTTCCATTTCTTGGGCAGTGATAGGCTTGGCATCCATAGCTCGCCAGACGTAAACGATATAGGCGAGAACAAATGGGATAAGTAACGATACTATACTCATGGTTTTCAAGGTGAATAGGCTGGAAGAACTGTTGTAAATCGTCAGTGAACTTTGTATGTCTACGGACGAGGGATAATAAGCCGTATGGTTATATCCGGCAATGAAAAACAGACTGAGAACTACTAAGACCGTTCCTATGCCCGAAAACCAGATTCCTTTTGTGAAATGTTGACCGAAAACGGAATGGATAAGGGCGTATAACACCAAAACGACTCCTGCCGAAAACAGAATAGCCACCCACGGCATTTCCACGAAATTGAAGAAATATTTGTAGGGACGAACGGCGATAATGCCCGAATCGGTAGCTACTTCATAGCCGTCGGCCAACAGGGTCGCTGTAACGAACGACAGGAAGAGAATAACGAATAAAACGCCGTTGAATAATACTTGTTTCCGGGATTTCTCGAAAATGCTGTCGTTCTTGATATTGTTCATGAAATATAAGGCTCCTTGCGTACGGGCAAGAAATAGAACAGTAAATCCGAGCAAGAGATTACGGACATCGAGAATAGCTTCCAACCCGTGCCAATCGTTTGTCCAACTGCTGATAACCGGAGAGCCTATGGTTGTCAAGTTCCCTTTGTCGACGATAAAGTCCGATCCTGTGAAAAACGAGCCTACGGCTATACCTAATAATACGGGACCGACGATACCATTGATTAAAAGAAAGGTGTCGTAGGTCTTTTTCCCGAGGAAATTCCCGCTCTTTGAACGGTATTCGTATGATACGGCTTGTATGATAAAGCTGAACAGTATGGCCATCCATAACCAATAGGCTCCGCCGAAACTGGTCGAATAAAATAGAGGAAACGAAGCGAAGAACGCTCCTCCGAATACGACGAGGGTGGTGAATGTAAATTCCCATTTGCGGCCTAAGGAGTTCACCATCATGCTTTTCTCTGTTTCGGTTTTACCCATGACTGCCAATAGGGATTGACCGCCTTGTACGAACAACAGGAATACCAGTAACGCACCTAACAGCGATATAAGAAACCACCAGTAGTTCTGGTAAAATAATTCATTCAGTTCCATAGTTTTTTATTTTTGTTCGGTTCCTTTTTTTATTTGTTTCAACATGATGCCTACTTCGGCGATCAACAATACGGTAAACAGTACGGCAAACATCCAGAATGTCGTTTGCACCGAGGCCACTTCGATGTTAGAGATTGCTGCGAAGGTAGGCATGATATCTTGTATCACCCACGGTTGGCGTCCCATTTCCGCTACGATCCAGCCTGACTCCAAGCAGACATATCCGAGAGGAATCGTTAGAACGGCAATCCATAGCACCCATTTCAAATTTTGCAATTTCTCTTTATAGGATAGTACCAAAATGAAAATAAAGAATAAGAGGAAATAGCCTCCTAAAATAATCATGATGTGGAACGAATAGAATACGAACGGCACATGTGGAATGAGCTGTTCTACCGAGTCGATATATCCGTAACCGAAATATTCATAGTTTGCCTCTAACCTTGCTTTGGCTTCGTTCATGGCCTCTGTGTCGTTGTCCTTTCTGGCGGTGTTGAAGTCGGCGAGAGCTGCGATGGCTAAACGGCCTCGCTCCATCTTTTCTTGGGCGGAAAGAGCGATGATTTCCTCTCCTTTCAGATTTTTGTCGACGTAACCTCCGTTAATAATATCGTTGATTCCGGGAACGAATCCGTCGATTTCCCGGGTCGCCAAGATGGATAACAGTTTGGGTATGGGTATGTCGAAAAGAAATTCTTTCTCGTCGTTGTCGTATTTCTTGTCGGGATTGAGTATCCCGAAAACGATGAGTTCTTGTCCGTTTTTACCGTTGTAAACTCCTTCCATAGCCGCCAGTTTCATAGGCTGCTTGTCTGCGACCTGATAAGCGGAACCGTCGCCCGTATAGGCTACGACGAGCGTGCCTATCAATCCTACCCAAGCTCCCACACGAATGCTGTTACGAGCTAAGAAATTCTCCCGGTTTTTAATCAGATACCAAGCGCTTACCCCCACTACGAATATACCGCCCAATACCCAGCCGGACGAGACGGCATGGAAAAATTTGTTGACAGCGACGGGTGAGAGTACCAGTGCCCAGAAATCGTCCATGATATTTCGTGCAGTTTCCGGGTCGAATTTCATACCCACAGGGTATTGCATCCATGAATTGGCCACCAATATCCAAAGAGCCGATATGGTAGCGCCTATTGCCGTGAGCCATGTAGAGGCCAAATGGAATCTTTTGCTGACTTTGTTCCAGCCGAAAAACATGACTGCGATGAAAGTCGCTTCCATAAAAAAGGCCATAATTCCTTCTATGGCAAGGGGAGCTCCGAAAATATCGCCTACGAACCAGCTATAATTCGACCAGTTCGTGCCGAACTGAAATTCGAGGATAATACCCGTTGCTACTCCGATTGCAAAATTGACTCCGAAAAGGGTCATCCAATACTTGGTAATCGTTTTCCACCGTTCGTCGCCGGTACGGTAATAAATGGTTTCCATTATACCCACGATTACTCCCAGTCCCAATGTAAGGGGAACAAATAGCCAGTGGTAAATGGCGGTGAGTGCGAATTGTGCTCTCGACCAATCTACAAGGGAAAAAAGATCGTTCATGGTTACTTATGATTGTTGATTTTTAGGATTATTCGGAGTAATGAGATTCTCGATGACTTGGTTGGCTCTCTCCTCGTCGGTATCGTATTTCTGTTGCAAGATATTGGGGAAAAAGAATAACCGCAAGATAAAAAACATGATGAACAACTTGATGAGGATAATTGCCCAAAGAGTTTTACCTAAGGTCATGCTTCGAAATCCTTCCATATAAAATCGCCAGATTCTTAGAGGGATACTATTGTTTTTCAAGATCTTGTTTTCCTCCATGCGTATTCTCTTCAACGAATATGTTCACAATATTCGGTAAAATTTATGATTAATACAAATTTGTACACATTATTTTTCGGATAAAATAAATTTCTATTTTTTTTGAAGTAACGATTGGGTTGCATGTTTGGTTTGGAATATTTTTAATAAAAAATAGAAAGGAGTCGATAATTTATGTTACCTTTGCAACGCATTGGTTTCAAAGCCCCGGTCGGGGTGTAGAATGAAAAGGGAATCGGGTGTGAATCCCGAACAGTCCCGCTGCTGTGAACTCCAAAAAAGGTTCCGAGAATACTGAAAGCCACTGATTATGACGATTGGGAAGGCCTCGGTTACCGGAGTAAGTCAGAAGACCTGCCATGCTGTTTGTCATTAGCTTTCGTGGGGTAGAGCTTGTGAATCTGCGGAGTAAATATAAAGCCGCTTGTTTGCATGGATTTTTAGGCATTATACCCGAAGGCTGTTTATGAAAGGATAGGCCGATGAAGACTTTTTATCGATGTGTGTGGGGTATGATGGTGTCGCTGCTTTGCGGTGTGGGACAAGCGAATGCCGATTCTTCTTCTCTTGACTCGATACAGACATTGGGAGAAGTAATGGTTACCGCCAACCGGTATAACGAAGTGATTCCTTCGCAGAAGCTCACCGGAAAGGAGCTGAAAGCGTTGAATAGTTTTTCGGTCGCCGATGCCATACGTTATTTTTCCGGTTTGCAAATTAAGGACTATGGTGGCGTGGGTGGATTGAAAACTGTCAACATTCGCAGCATGGGTACAAACCACATGGGTGTTTATTATAATGGAATTCAGTTGGGAAATGCTCAGAACGGACAAGTGGATTTGGGCAAGTTTTCGCTTGAAAATATAGAGGAAATATCGTTGTATAACGGTCAAAAAAGCGAGATATTCCAGTCTGCCCGGGAGTTCGGTTCGGCGGGCTCTATTTATTTGACGACACGTCGTCCGAAATTTAAACCGGGAGAAAAATCGCATTTGAAAGCATCTGTGAAGGCCGGGTCATTCGATTTGCTGAATCCTTCGGTTCTGTTTGAATATAAACTTAGCGAGACGGTCAGCATGACATTCAATAGCGAGTGGATCAATTCGAGCGGGAAATATAAATTCCGTTACCGGCGGGTGACTCCTTCGGGAGAGACGGCATACGATACCACGGCTACCCGTAAAAATGGAGACATCGATGCCGTTCGGTTCGAGGGAGGATTGCAAGGTTACTTGCCCAACGGTTATTGGAAAGCCTATGTTTATCATTATAGTTCCGAGCGGGGGATTCCGGGGGCTATCGTCAATAACGTGTGGCGCAACGGAGAGCGTTTGTGGGACCGGAATTCTTTCGTGCAGGGTGTCTATCAACAGGATATTACCCGCAAATATGGGATTAAGGTGAATGCCAAGTATGCTTTTGATTATACCCATTATATGAATAACGACGATAAGCTGATGCGAGTCGACAACCAGTATAAACAACGAGAGGTTTATGTCTCGGTAGCCAATAAGTATTCGATATTCAGAAATTGGGACGTCTCGGTGGCATACGACATGCAGTGGAATGGTTTGTCGGAGTACATGTCGGCCGACCGGTACACGCACTGGATTTCGGCGGCAACGGCTTTTTCTCTTGCCGACCGTTTGAAAATGCAGGCCAGTGTTTTGGCGACTTTGGTCGATGAGAAAGCATCGGGACAAGTAAAAGCGCCTAATAAAAGTAAAGTGACTCCGGCGGTATTTCTTTCTTATCAACCGTTTAAAAAATATAATTGGGTGTTTCGCGCTTTTTATAAACAGATATATCGCATGCCCACCTTCAATGACTTGTACTATGCCGATATGGGTAACTCGGTATTGAAGCCCGAAAGCGCTACGCAATACAATGTGGGATTTACTTATGCTGTCGCTCCGAAAACGGGTTTCCTTTCGGGGTTTCATGCAGGAGCCGACGTTTATTACAACCTCGTTTCCGACAAGATTATCGCCTATCCCAAAGGACAGCAGTTCCGGTGGACTATGCTCAATCTCGGTAAAGTCGATATCCGGGGTGTTGACGTTCAGGCTACGGCGACTTTCCGTTTGCCGTATGAAATAAGTTTAATGACGAAGGTGCAATACACCTATCAAGAGGCGATAGATATAACCAGTCCTCGGGATAACTATTACCGCGACCAGATTCCGTATATACCCTGGCATAGCGGATCGGCCATATTGAATTTGAGCTATGACGATTGGAGTTTGAATTATAGTTTCGTATATGTAGGGGAACGGTACAATCAGCAAGAAAATATCGAATATAATTATGTGCAGCCGTGGTACACGAGCGATATATCTTTGGTGAAATCGTTTCGGATAAAATCGGTGAACCTGAAAGTGACGGCCGAGGTTAATAATGTGTTTGATCAGGCATACGACGTCGTTCTTAATTATCCTATGCCCATGCGTAACTATCGTTTTGGAATTGCCATTGAATTGTAATGAGATCGGTTGTCGCACATATTGTTTCGTGTATCCTGCTGGCGGGAGTATCGTTGATGACTTCCTGTCGGGAAGACGAGGTCATTATCTTGGCGGAATATGAACGATTGCCGCTCGGAGACAACAGCCGGTCTGATTATGCCGGACTTTATTTGTTGAACGAGGGGAATATGGGTTCGAATAAATGTACGCTCGATTTCGTCGATTTCGAAAACGGCTATTATGTCCGTAACTTGTATGCCGAGAAAAATCCTAACGTGGTAAAGGAGTTGGGTGACGTGGGTAACGATGTCCAGATATATGGTTCCAAGATGTACGCGGTTATCAACTGCTCGCATAAGGTCGAAGTCCTCGATGCTCGTTCTTGTCAGCGATTGGGACAAGTGGACATACCCAATTGCCGGTATATCGCCTTCGATAAAGGTTATGCTTATGTTTCGGCTTATGTGGGTCCGGTAGGGATAGACCCGAATGCTCAGCTCGGAGCTGTCTTTCAAGTCGATACCGCTACTCTCGAAATTACGGCCGAGGTAACGGTGGGTTATCAACCCGATGAGTTGGTCATTCAAGACGGCCTTATTTATGTGGCTAATTCAGGCGGTTATCGTAAACCGAATTATGATAATACGGTTTCGGTGATCGATATCGAAACAATGACGCAGATACGAAAGATTCCCGTAGGAATTAACTTGCATCGTATCCGGGCGGATAAATACGGGAAACTATGGGTTTCATCTCGGGGTGATTATGAGAAGATTCCTTCCCGTCTTTTCGTTCTGGAAAAAGATAAGCGTACAAACCGCATGGAGGTGAGAGATACTTTGAATGTCTCTTGTAGCGAGATGGATATTTGCGGCGATTCGCTTTATCTGTATAGCGTGGAGTGGAGTAATATTTCGCAAGAAAATAATGTTACTTACGGTATTATCGATGTTCGTACAGGGGAATTGATTTCAAATAGTTTTATTAAGGACGGTACGGAAACCGATATAGAAATCCCTTATGGATTGAAAGTAAATCCCGAGACCGGAGACGTTTATGTAACGGATGCCAAGAATTACGTGTCGAGCGGAAATCTTCATTGTTATGGACAGGACGGGATAAGAAAATGGAGCGTTCGTACCGGGGATATTCCGGCGCACATGGCTTTTTTGTATAAAAATAAATAAACCGATATGAAGAAAGTGTGGTATGTTTTGTCGATGGCTTTGATTTTGCTGATAGCCTCTTGTCAGTCCGATAATCCTTCTATGATTACATTAGGGCTTGACGATACATATGTAGTGGAACGCATGAAGAGCTTGACGTTACACCCGGGATTTACCGGAGAACGATATGAATGGGCTCTTTCTTACGAGTCCGATTCGGTATCTGTCACCGATTCGATTGTGGCGACGACACGCGATTATACGTTTGTAGCGAGTGAAACGGGAACGTATCGGTTGCGATTCCAGATTTATGATGCGGCTAATCCCATAACCCATCTTATGCGTATTGTCGTTCGCGAAGAAGAGGTAGCTTATAGCCCTTATATAACTAAGGTTTATGAATATCGCCCTGCACCGGGACAGTTCGTCAATGAGCTTCCGAAATATACCGAGGGAGATACCGAAGAGTCCATGCGGCAGAAAGTCGAAGATTGTTTGGCATACGATGCCCGTACGATGGTCTCGTTGGGAGGCTACGGCGGATATATTGTCGTCGGTTTCGACCATACGATTGTCAATCGGCCGGGAGAATACGATTTCAAAATATTGGGTAATGCATTTTATGCCAATGACAATCCTCGTCCCGATGCCCCGTTGGGAGGTAGTTGCGAACCCGGGATAGTGATGGTCTCGGTCGATACGAACGGGAATGACGTTCCCGATGACGAATGGTACGAGTTGGCCGGTAGCGAATATTATAAAAAGGAGACCTTGAAGAATTATGAAATAACCTACTATCGACCCGATGAAAACAAGGAGCCGGTGACTTGCTTCAATCCGCATATCACGGATTCTACGTATGTCCGGTGGACCGATAATCATGGGAATACAGGATATATATCGCAACTCACTTTCCATAGGCAATCGTATTATCCGCAATGGATTTCGGACAGTTCGATAACTTTCAAAGGGAGCCGGCTTGCCGATAACGCTATCGACGAGAGTGGAAACGGGAGTTATTATGTCCTTTACGCATACGATTGGGGTTATGCGGATAATCACCCCAACAGTAGCGAAAAGTCCAATTTTAAAATCGATTGGGCGGTGGATAGCGAAGGTAATCCGGTCGATTTACCGGGTGTCGATTTCATAAAAATTTATACGGGAGTAAACCAATTCAACGGTTGGTTGGGCGAATGTTCGACCGAAGTAATGGGTGTTACCGATTTACATATAGAAGAATGACTATGAAAAAATAGAAAGAAACGAGAGGCAAATAACTTAAAAAAATATAGTGCACACAGGTTCGGCTACTTGAAAAAGGTCCGCCGATTAAAAGGGAATCGGGTGTAAGTCCCGAACAGTCCCGCTGCTGTAAGCTCCATAAAAAAGTCCCGAGAATACTGAAAGCCACTGATTATGACGATTGGGAAGGCCTCGGTTACCGGAGTAAGTCAGAAGACCTGCCGTGTGTATTGTCCGAAAAGCTTGCGAGGTATGAGCTGTGACAAAAAAACGCCGGGAAGTCCGGGAAAGTTTTGGAAGCATATAAGTGGTGTATCTTGCAAGTATTGAATGAGAAAGAACTATTTAATACTTAAAAGTTTAACAAAGATGAGAAAGATTTATGCTTTGATGGTATTGCTGTTTGCGGTTTTACAATTACCTGCACAAGTCCTTGTGCAAGGTCGTCCGCACCCTACGGCAAAGCCGCAGATGGTATCGCCGAGGGCGATTGCCGATGGAACTTTCACGATGGACATGATCGAAAACTGGTCTGGCGAAGGGGCCAATCGCGCTGCGTTCGTCGTACAATGGAATGCCGAGGGTGAAACATCGGCGTTGGTTTGGGGATTTCGTTGGGACGGTGAAGCTACCGGCGAAACGATGGCGCGTGCAATCGCTGCTTCCGACCCTCGTTTTTTCATTATGACCGAAACAGGAACGGCGTATGGTAGCACTGTATCGGGTTTTGGGTACGATGTTAACAAGAGTGGCGATTTTTCCATTACTAAGGACGGAGTAACACTTTCCCCTGATGAGAACGGGATAATCTTTTCTTCGTCGTATGGATATGACGGTTGGAACTGTACCGATCCCGAGGACTATTGGCAATCGGGCTGGTATCAAGGGTATTGGTCTTATTGGTTGAAATCGAGTGATAGCGATGCTTGGGGATACTCCGGGACCGGAATTACGGGTCGTAAGTTGACCGACGGTTGTTGGGACGGTTGGAATTTTGCGGTAAACATGTCGTCTCAACCGTGGAAACCTCTTGCGCCGGCTCCTAAAAACGGGCCGACAGCTCCTTCTGTGAAAGTCCAACCCGAAGATGTGACGGTTTCTCCGGGAGAATCGGTAACTTTTGCTCCTGAGTTCAAAGGCGATAGTTTGTATTTCCAGTGGTACAAAGACGAAGTAGCCATACAAGATGCCGAAGCGTCGTCTTATTCGATCGTTTCGGCGGAAACTTCCGATGCCGGACGTTATTATTGTGTGGTGAGCAACATGCTCGATACGATTTCTACCGATACGGTTACGCTCGTTGTCGGCGATAAATCGGTAGTAACCGCCCCGGGAGAGGAACCGGGAACTGCCCTCGTGGTGTATGACGATTCGTATGCCTCTTTTTCGGGGATTTTGACGATCCCCCAAACTATCCTGATAGAGGGAGAATCTTACACGGTAGTCGGTATCGACGATATGGCTTTTATGGGGTGTGCTAAATTGACTTCGGTTATTTTTCCTTCGACTTTGAAAACAATCGGCGAAGGGGCATTTTACGGATGCAGCCGTTTGACATCTGTGGAGTTGCCTGCGCAAACGGTTTCGATCGGTAATGAGGTTTTCGGCGATTGTCCTCTTTTGGCAACCCTCTCTTTGGGTGAAGGATTGGAGAGCATAGGTCGCTCGGCCTTCGAGAATTGTATCGCTTTGACCGGTGTAAGTATGCCGGCAGGTATGGAATCGATAGGGGCTTTGGCTTTCAAGGGTTGTACGAAGTTGGCTTCGGCTGCTCTGGGGAACTCTTTGACTTTATTGGGCGATTCGGCTTTTTATGGCTGTTCGGCTTTGCAATCGGTGGAATTGCCGGTTACGGTATCCTCGGTGGGTACTCGTACATTTGCCGGTTGTTCTGCTTTGAATGCTGTCGGGTTAGGAAATGTTTCGGCTATTGGCGAAGCCGCTTTTAACGGCTGTTCCGCTTTGACTGAAATTGCGATACCGAATGGGGTCGAAACGCTCGGCAATTATGCTTTTTACGGTTGCAGTGCTTTGGCGACAGTGACTTTGGGTACACAGGAGCGTTCATCTTCTTCTTCTTTGAAAACAATCGGCGATTATGCTTTTGCCGAGACTGCTGTGAAATCGGTCGTATTACCCGACGGTGTGAGTACTCTTGGTAACTATGCCTTTAACAAGTGTGCTTCTTTGGCCACCGTTTCGTTGGGAAATAGTTTGACCGCTATCGGTAATTATGCTTTCAGCGATTGTGAGAAATTGGAATCCGTAACATTCGGAAGTGCTCTCGAAACTATTGGAGAACGTGCGTTTGCCAGTGCGAAAATTTCTTCTCTTGTTTTGCCTGCTACGGTGAGAACGATAGGTGATTGGGCTTTTTATAATAATCCTTTAACGGCCATAACTTTTAACGATGGCTTGCAGTCGATCGGCAGCAGGGCTTTCTATGGTGTATCGGTTCAAACGTTGAATATTCCCAATAGCGTGACCGAATTGGGCAGCTATGCATTTAGCGGTTGCAAGTCGTTGGAAACGGTAACTATCGGGACAGGTGTGACGAAAATAAGTGACTATACGTTTAATACATGTTCTGCGTTAACGCAGATATCTTGTCCGTCAGTAACAGAGATTGGGAAAAATGCGTTTAGTGGTTGTTCATCGTTGTCCGATATTCCTTTGAACGATAAGATTACTTCGCTCGGTAATTATGTGTTTTCGGGTTGCTCTGCGATAGAGTCGCTTGTTATTCCGAATAGTGTGACCTCGATTGGTAGTTATGCCTTTGAGAAATGCACGAAGTTGACATCGGCGACTTTGGGTACAGGTATAAGCTCTATTCCCGATTATATGTTTAGCAGCTGTTCCGCTTTGACGTCGGTCGTTCTGCCGGAGAATATTACTGGGATCGGCAAATATGCTTTCCAAAGTACGGCCTTTACCGAGTTGCCGCTGACAGCAAGCATTACCGAGATAAAAGATTATGCTTTCAAAAGCTGTACGAAGTTAACATCGGTAGCTATTCCCGATCGGGTTACTAAACTGGGAACTTATGTGTTCCAAAGTTGTACGGGATTGGAATCTGCAAAAATAGGGGGTGGCGTTACTTCTGTGCCGAATTATATGTTCCACGGCTGTACGAATCTGGTTAATGTAGAACTTTCGGAAAAAGTGACTTCTATCGGCAATTCTGCTTTTTATAATTGTAAGGGCTTGAAATCATTGCCGGTTACCGAATCGATAACTTCTATCGGGACGAATGCATTTTACGGTTGTACAAGTCTTACTTCGGTAAATCTTTCTGATAAAGTGACCTCTTTGGGAGCTTCGGCATTCTATGGCTGTTCCAGTTTGACAGAAGCTGTTTTGGGAACGGGGATAACTACGTTGGGATCGAGTTTGTTCCGCAATGATGCTAAGTTAAAAAAAGTAGTTGCCAATGGCAAAATAGCTTCGGTTTCCACTTATACGTTTAATGGTTGTTCTTCTTTGGAACGTATCTATATTAACAATACACCGCCGACCGGTGCAAGTTCCAATACATTTACCAAAGTGCCGAAAGATTGCCGGATTTATGTCCCTGCCCAAACTTGTCAATTCTATGCCCAGACCACCTATTGGAAGGATTTCGTAATCATGCCGTGGTTAGATGAATTGGAAATAGTATCGACTACTCCGTCGATGAGTTTCGATGGCGAGGAAGCGTTAGACGTTAAACCCGATACGAAAACTTTCGTGATAGAGTTTAATCGGACTGTCGTTAATACCGATAGTGTTTCGGCCATGTTGATACGTAGCGGATTCCCTGTCGAAGATCAGGAGTTGACCGTTTCGTACTCCGGTAACGAAGTGACCGTAATTCGTGAAGGAGAAGATTTGCCGAACGATCCTTATTACTACTTGGTATTGACAACGTCGGATAAACAGTTTAGCATATTGTTCAAGGTAACGACGGCTACCGGTATCGATGACCTGGCTGTCGAAAAGGAGGTGCGTTTGCGTGAATATTATTCGGTGGACGGGAAACTTTTGCCTTGCCCCGTGGAAGGTATCAATATTGTGAAAACTGTATATGAGGACGGTTCGATCGAAGTTTCGAAAGTTTATGTAAAACCAGAAGATTGTAGGCGATAAGTCTATGATTGTGAAATAGTAAAACGAAGATGTCCCCGGAGTTTCGGCTCCGGGACATCTTCCCAAAAAAATAGAAAGATGAGAAAATATTTACTTCTTTTTTTAGCTTTTTTCGGCAGTTGGTCTATGTCGGTTCGTGCCGTTTCCTTTTCGGATATAAATTATTGGATAGGAGAAGGGAATGTCGAAGCCATGTTAGTCATCGCTTGGAACGACGGGAAAACGCCCGAAGCGTTGGCGTGGGGCTATAAAGGGGAGGAAGAAACTACAATCGTGGAAATGTTGAACGATGTGGTGAAAACGGATCCTCGTTTGTTTTCTCTGATGCGCCGACAAGGTGGTTACACGGTCGATGGATTGGGTTTCGACCTGAATGGGGAGAATACCGTTGCATTGGTTGTCGGCGGCGATACGACCTATCCTAAGTCTAATGCTACGGGACAATTTACAGCGACTCCGAATAATTTCAAGAAATGGGAGTGTGTCGACAAAGAGGACCATTGGAATTCGCCTTCGGTCTCGGAAGATGGAGTATGGCATTGTTTGGCCCGAAGCGAAAGCGGAAACGAGACTGAGACCGAAATCAATAAAATGCCGATACAAAATCGATATACCTATATATTTTATTACGATAAACCCGGTAGCGATACACCGGATTATGCTAATGCCGTAGCGGTAGAGCCATATATACAGGATGCTGTCGATTATTCGCAAGGGATATTTTTTGTCAATGAAGATTGGTATGGCTGGGATAACGGAACCATTAATTTCCTGACGAATGATGGTCGAATGTTTTACCGCGTATTTCGTCGGGAGAATCCCGATGAGAAGTTGGGTGTCACAACGCAGTTCGGAACGATTTACGGTGAAAAATTCTTTTTGATTTCCAAACAGGCGAAGTCGACCGAAGAAGAATCGACAGGGGGGCGACTGGTCGTGGCTGATGCCTTGTCGTTGGAAAAGATAGCGGCATTTGACCAAATAGGCGGCGGTGACGGCCGTTCCTTTTTAGGTGTAGATGAGAAGACGGGATATATAGGAAGTTCATCGGGAGTTTTTGTTTTCGATATTGAAAACATGAAGGTCGGCGATGTGATAGAAGGGACCTTGAATGACGAAGGTCTTTATTCGGGTCAGATAGGTTCTATGGTTCGAGCCGGTAAATATGTCTTTGCTGCGAAGCAATCGGAGGGCGTATTGGTGATCGATGCCGAAAACCACACCTTACAAACTACTATCGAACTTCCGTCTATCGCGACACTTGTGTTGGGGCGAGACGGAAATATTTGGGCTGCCGATGGGAATGCGTTGGTTAGAATAAATCCGGTTTCGTTCGAAACTTGGGCTCGGCCGTTACCTTCCGGTTGTCGGGTCGCCGATACATGGGGGGCATGGAATGCCGGGAGTTTATGCGCAGCATATAAATCTAACCTTCTTTATTTTGCCGATGAAAGTAAAAATAAAGTCGTATGCTATAATATAGATACCGATGAATTGAATGCATCGTTTTTTACTTTGCCCGATCAAGACGGGGAGTATGTGCAGATGTTCTATGGCGCGGGTTTGAGAGTGGACCCGCAGACCGATAATGTCGTGGTAATTTCTACGGAATCGGGTTATCTGTCCCATTACATGAACAATTGGATTCACATAGTGGACGGGACGAATGGCGAGCTGTTGAATACGTTACTTCCTGAGAAATACTATTGGTTCCCGGCTATGCCGGTATTCCCCGATAATGAATATCCGGTTATCTCTATTTCCGATAATTTGTCGGTGGGTAGTTCTCCTGTAAAAATTTCGCTATTAGAGAGTGTTTCCGATGCCGATAATCTTTCTGCGGCGATCGTTTCGACAGTCAAGGTAGAAGACCCCTCTATTCTTTCTGCCCGAATCGAGGGATATGATTTGATTCTTTCCGGCGAGAAATTGGGCGATACGAGTTTCACGTTAGCGGTCAATTCGAATGGGCGGGTAGAGACAAAAATGGTTTCGGTACATGTAACCGAAGTTAGTGGAATTGAGGAGGCAGAAAGTTTGAAAATCGTAGCTTCTCCTAATCCTGTCAGGGATATTCTGACGGTGAGAGCTTGTGTTGGCGCAGAATTGACCGTATTCGATCTTCGAGGTGTAGCTGTTTATCGCGATACGATGGTCGAGTCGGAGTCTCGTTTGAATGTATCTTCTTTACCGGCAGGTATTTATGTGTTGTCGGTGTGTGCAAACGATAGAACTGAGTATATTCGAATAATCAAACAATAAATATTAACTAATTAAATTTTTTTTTGACATGAGAAAAATATTACTTGTTTTTGCCGTTTGTGTATGCAGTGCGGTTTTTGCGGAAAACATCGTTTTAGATTTGTCGAATCCGGGAGACTTCCCTATCGAGTATGATGAGACTGGGTTGTGGGCAGATGTTTTTAATAATGATGCGATTGTTTATTCACAAGAATTTATGTTTTCGCACGCTTCTCCTTATTCCAATTATTCAAATGGATTCTTTGCCAGCAAGGTAACTGCCATATCGGCATCGGCAGGTACCGATGATCAATGGGGCTGTATGGCTAAGGGAGGCTTTGCCGGTGAGGGAACTCCCTATTTAGGGGCATATTGGGATGCCTATACCGAATCGACCTCCGATGCGAAGACTTGCGAGGTATACACTTCCGCTCCATATTATGCCGTAGGGTGTTATGTATGCAACAACCCTTATGTCTATTATGCTATTGAGAAGGGGAATCCATATTCGACTAAATTCGAGCAGGGAGATTGGTTTAAATTAGTTGCTCACGGTATCGATGAGCAAGGCGCAGAGACAGGAACCGTGGAATATTATTTGGCCGATTTCCGTTCTGAGAATGCCGACGACTGGAAATTGAACGATACTTGGGAATGGGTCGATTTGAGTGAATTGGGACAGATTGCTTCGATTTACTTTACGATGGAGTCGAGCGATACGGGTGATTATGGCATCAATACGCCGACGTATTTTTGTCTCGATAAACTTACCGTTTCGACCGAGCCTTCGTCAGTTGAAGAAAGTGTGGCTGCTCAGATGAAAGTTTATTACGACCGTTCTAACGGGGCTGTTCGTGTAGAGTCGGCTCAGCTGGTCGAGGCTGCTGTTTATAACATGAGCGGTACTCTCGTGATGAAACAACTCGTAGAAGGATCGGGAGCTATTGACATGTCTGCTTATCCCGCTGGCGTTTATATAGTGCGTTGCGGCGGATATAGTACTAAGATTGTTAAATGAACTCTGAGAAGAAGTATATGATAAATTATTAGTTAAGTCCCTACTGCCATAGGGTATTACGCCTCCGGCGAAGTGATTCGACGGGGGCGTGTTTTTATAGAAATAAGAGCCCGGTTATATAAAAAATATTAAAATTAGATTTGTTCTAATTTTATATTATATTTTTGTAAAACAATAAATAAAAACAATAGAATTATGCTTAGCAAGAAAATGGAAGAGGCTCTTAATGCCCAAGTGAATGCCGAGTTTTGGTCGGCTTATTTATATCTTTCGATGTCCAACCATTTTGCAGCGGCTGGAAATCAAGGTTTTGCTAATTGGTTTTCTATACAGTTCCAAGAGGAACAAGCTCATGCTACTATATTTATGAAATATGTGCTCTCGTGTGGTGGTAAAGTAACGTTGGCTCCTATTGCCGGTGTGAAGACCGAATGGAAATCGCCTCTCGAAGCTTTTGAAGATACGTTGGCTCATGAGAGAAAAGTAACCGCCCTGATTCATGGCCTTTGTGTGCTTGCCGATGAGGAAAAAGATTTCGGTACTGCCAATATGCTGAAATGGTTTGTCGACGAGCAAATTGAAGAAGAGGCTAATGCTCAGGAATTAATCGATAGCTTGAAAATGATTAAAGATAACGGTTTCGGGTTGTATATGCTCGACAAAGAGTTGAAGGCTCGTGTTTATACGACTCCTGCCCCGTTGGCTACATCGGCCGAATAGCTTGGTTTTGTATTATACGAAAGAAGGGACGCCACAATGCGCCCCTTCTTTTTTATGTACAAAGAGGGTGCATCATTCATTACGACACCCCCTTTCGTTTTGTCTTTTACGGTTTCAAAAGATAGGTGATTTGCGAGATAATGTGTTGTTTCCATTCTTGTAGAAAGGCATTGAATGTATCTTTGTCTTCATTGAAAAAGAGTTTCATGGTAAGGTTCTTACTGAGGAAAGGGAAAGCCAGTTGGCTGTAAAGTGTCATGAATATAAAGGGGAGGGGTACTTTCTTAAAGTTTCCGCTTTCCATTTCTTTTTCAAGAAATTCTCCGATGTGTTTCAAATATTGATCGAGGTTTAAACTATAAAAAGTTTCTATTAAATGGTTGGCGTCGCGTTGAATTTCGCCTATGATGAATTTGGGGAGCAAAGGATTTGTCGAGAAAATGGATACATAGACGTCGATAACATCTTCTAATTTTTCAGAGAACGATTGCTGAGTCGAAAAAATAGTATCGATATGAGGTAAAAATTTTGCAACGATCGAGGCGAAAACTGCTTGAAACATTTTATCTTTTGTCCTGAAATAATAATGCAGGGTGGGACGGTTGATCCCTACGACCGCTGCAATATCGCTCATCGATGTCTGCTCGAATCCTTTTTTTATAAATTCTTGTTTTGCCGCCTCGATAATACGCGATTCTATATTTTCGGTTTGCTCTGTCTTCTGGTGAGCGATGGTTGAAGTTGAATTCATAGTCGTTTGTTTTTAGGCACTTAAATTGTGTGTGAAAAGTAATAATCGGTTCGTTACGTTTACGCTGCTCACCCCACTGTCAAAATCCAAAGATAATAAATTTAATTCAGGATACAGCATACGCAGCTTCTTTTCTATCCCTTTCGATACGATGTGGTTGGCGATGCAGCCGAACGGTTGTAACGATATGACGTTGTTTATACCCTGTTTGGTGAATGCTATGATTTCGGCCGGTAGTAGCCAGCCTTCGCCGAATTGAGCTGCACCCGAGACAATATTTTTCGTCTCTTCCGCTTCTTCATAGATGTCGGTAAAGGGTGTGAAATACCGGAATGTGGATGCCGTTCTGTTAAACAGGGCTATCCGTTTGTCGATGTATCGGTAGAATAAGTCGGATAGGAAATGAGGTATGCGTTTCTTTTCTAAGAGTAGTTTTTCCTTGTTCTCGCGGTTCACGAATCCTTGCATAAAGAACGGCAATAAAATGGGAGGAGCCACTTCTATACCTTGTTCGCACAAGAAGCGTACGACGTGTTGATGAGCGTAGGAATTGAATTTTAGGAATATTTCTCCCACTACACCGATTTTGGGACAGGTTTTGTCCATACAGATATCGTTGAATTCTCGGGCTGCAAGGTGGATATATTCCACTAACTTGTGAGGCTCGTTTTCGAGAATGGGACGCTCGGCGAGGTTTAAATATTTGTCTCTCAATCGGGCCGCGGCTCCCCGTTCTTTTTCCCGGACTACCGAGGCATGATAAAATTTAGAAAGCGTATCGGTGTAGAGCAGGGCATTGAGTGCGACGGGCAATATCTTTTGCCATTTCAGTTCGAAGCCTTCTTGTTCGTTGGAAACTTTTCGCCCTAATCCCAACGTGACTACGGGAACATTTCCGAATCCGGCATCGAGCATGGCTCGTTTAATAAGAGCCAAGTAATTGGTTGCACGGCATTGTCCTCCGGTTTGAGTAATGGCTACGGCCGTGTTGTTGAGATCGTATTTCCCCGATTCCAAAGCATTGATAATGTCGCCTACAATGAGTGTGGCCGGATAGCAAACCTCGTTGTTGGCGTACTTCAAACCGGTTTCGGCCGAGGAGGCATCGCTCGGTGGCAATACCTCTATGTCGTACCCCGACAATTTGAAAATCGGCTTTAACAGAGGTGTGATGTATTCCGACATAAAAGGGGCTATGATTTTTCGGTTTCGATCTTTTTTGCGAAAGACTTCTGTTGTACGGAATTTCTCTGTCGTTCCGCGTAGCGGCGTTTGTTTCAGGCTTTCGACCAAAGAACGCACTCTTAGTTTCAGAGAACCTATGTTATTTACATCGTCTATTTTTAGAAGCGTGAAGGGTTTCCCGTTACGATGTAGAATATCTCTTACTTCGTCGAGAAGAAAGGCGTCGGGTCCGCAGCCGAAAGAGGTCATTTGTACGAATTGAATATCGTTCCCTTGCCGGGCTGTCCATTCTGCGGCTTTCAGGATTCGGTTCATATAGGCCCATTGTTTGATGAGGTAAGTGTCTTGGGTCTCTATCTCGGAGTTGTCTCTAACTATGTCGTCCGAGATGACGTTTACTCCCAGATTGGCTATCATTTCGGAAAGTTTATGCTGTATGAGCGGGTCGGTGTGATAAGGGCGTCCGGCGAGCAAGATAATCGGTTCTTCTTTTCTGCGGTTTTCCCTGACAATGTTTTCGGCTTTTCGGCGTATGTCTGACGAATATTGTTTCTGGGCGTTCAACGCATATTTCACAGCCTGCTCGGCATCTCTTTTCGATATGCCCCAAGAACTTAGGTAATTCGTGCATTGTTTGGTGAGTAAGCCGGTGTCGGCAAAAGTGATGGCCGGAGAGTCTACCGGAATGTCCGGCGACATGGAACTGCGTATGACATCGGAGTACCCGGTGACGATGGGGCAGTTGTAGCTGTTGTTCATTTTCTTGTCGCTTTCGTGCTCGTAGACAACGTATGGCAGGAAGATGCGTTCCACCTTCTTGTGAATCAGGTTTTGAATGTGGCTGTGCACTAATTTGGCCGGGAAACAGATGTTGTCCGACATGACCGAGTTGAGAGCTTTCTCATAACTGACGAAAGTTGAAATATCGGACAGTACGACCCGAATACCGCAGCGAGTAAAGAGAGCATGCCAAAAGGGATAGTTCTCGTACATGTTAAGGACACGGGGTATACCTATGGTTCTGTTGCCTGTTTCCGAAGTTTCCCGGTCGAACAACAAAGCATATTTGTCGGTATATATGTTCTGTCCGGGTTTTTCGCTTTCCCCCCGATTGGTGAAAATTCGTTCGCATTTGTTTCCCGAGAAGAACGTATTACCGTTGGGGAAGGTATAGCGGCATACGAAACATTTGTTTTCACAGCCGTTGCATTGAATTTGTCGGCTGGTATATCCGGTAGTTTCGAGCTGTTGGTTTATCGTGCGCGAATTCGATTTTTGAGAAGCGGCCAGTAGAGCGCAACCGTATGCTCCCATCAATTCGGGTAAATTACTTCGTACGACTTTTTTACCGGTTTCCAATTCGAATGCACGGACGATCGCATCGTTATGCATCGTTCCTCCTTGAACGACAATCGTTCCTCCTAACTCTTTGCCGTCCTTTAACTTCAAGACTTTGTACAAACAGTTTTTTACGACCGAATAGGACAACCCTGCGGCTATATCTGCTACTGTCGCTCCTTCCCGCAAAACCTGTTTAATTTTTGAATTCATAAAGACGGTGCAGCGTGTGCCCAAGTCGCAAGGGTGCAAAGCCATACAGGCGGAACGGGCAAAATCGGACACGTTGTATTTCAATGTGCGGGCGAAGGTTTCGATGAATGAACCGCATCCCGACGAGCAGGCTTCGTTCAGTTCCATGCGAGTGATAGCTCCTTGTTTGACGAAAATAGCCTTCATGTCTTGTCCGCCGATGTCGAGAATGAAAGAGACATCGGGAGCCATTTGTCGGGCGGCCCGGTAATGGGCCATAGTTTCTATCATGCTTCCGTCGAGGCCGAAAGCCGCTTTTATCAATTCTTCTCCATATCCGGTCGAACAGGAGCCTGTTATGTTTAATACCGTCCCGTTTTTATCGCATTGCGTTTTTAATTCGGTCAATCCTTTTCGAACGGCTTCTATCGGATTCCCCAAATTGGGGGCGTAGTGCGAGAAAAGGATAGCGCCGTCGGGGGTTGTCACGACTATTTTTGTGGTAGTCGATCCTGAGTCGATTCCCAGTACGGCTTCTTGTATCCCTTGAACAAGAGGGGCAGAGGGCCAGTTATAATGTGCTTTTTCTTTCTTCCAGTTGTCATAATCCGTTTCGGAATCGAATAGCGGAGGTAGGCTGTTTTTTGTTGTGATATTGGTGCTTCGGGATATGAGATTTTCCAATGTCGATAAAGAAACTGCTTTTTCTTCCGTGGCACATAGGGCACAGCCTAATGCGGGAAGAAGGTTCCCGCTGGCAGGAAGAATAAAGTCGCTCTCTTGCAAATGCAGATAATCGGCGAATGCTTTTCGTAAGGCCGGAATGAAGGTCAAGGGACCACCGCATAACAGAATAGGCGGGTGGAATGTCCAGCCTCGCGATAATGTTACGATGGTTTGTACTGCAACGGCATGGAAAATGGAGGCGGCGATGTCGCCCAACGGGACGTTCCTGCTGACTAGATTTTGAATGTCGGTTTTGGAGAAGACTCCGCAGCGGGCAGCTATCGGGTGTATATGCTCTGCTTGCAAAGCCAATCGGCTCAGTTCTTCGATGTCTACTCCCAACAGTACGGCCATTTGGTCGATAAACGCACCTGTACCACCGGCACAATTCCCGTTCATGCGAAGGTCGATATGGTTCCCTTGAAAGAGAACGACTTTGGCATCTTCTCCGCCGATGTCGATCAAAGCCGAAGCAGATGGATATAGTTGCTGGGCGTACCGGGTGGCGGCTACGACCTCTTGTATAAATTCGGTTCGTAGCTGTTCTGCTGTTCCCATGCCTACCGAGCCGGTAACTGCGATAGAGGTTTCGATGTTGCCCAGTTCTTGACGGGCTTCCCGAAAATAGGCGGAAAGAAGATCGTTCACTTGGGCGTTATGTCTTTCATAACGAGAGAAAACGGTTTGCCTGGATTCATCGATAATGACTATTTTGGCTGTTGTAGAGCCTACATCGAGTCCTGTTTTGTACTGTTTTTCCCCTTGCATGTGAATGATAAATTAAGTTTAACTATATAGTTTGTCTTATATGTCTGACTGTATTGTCAGACGCAAATGTATAAATAAATTTTGAAAGAGATAATTTATTAAACTTTTTTATGTTTTCCGGATTCGAGTCTTTTCTTTATCTCGGAGTTTTTGTTCTGATATTCCTTGTTTAACACTCTTTTGTTATAATAACTTTTGCATTAACACATCTATTCCCTTATTTCCTATATATTTGCGCAATCTGTGAATTTGATATTAAAAAAAGAAGATTATGGTTTACGTATTATTTATAGTCATTGCATTAGTTAGCTTTGCGGTACAACGTACATTGCAAAGTAAATTCGAACGTTATTCTAAAATTCCCATTCCTTATGGCCTTACAGGACGGGATATTGCCATGCGTATGTTGCAGGAGAATGGAATAAACGATGTTTCTGTAACGCAGGTCGATGGGCATTTGACCGATCATTATAATCCGGCCACACATACGGTAAACCTCAGCCGTGATGTTTACTACGGCAACAGTGTCGCAGCGGCTGCCGTGGCTGCGCATGAATGTGGACATGCTGTACAACATGCCCGTTCTTATTCTTTCCTGAATTTGCGCTCGGCTCTTGTGCCGTTCGTGAGCTTCGCTTCAAATTGGGTACAATGGATTTTATTGATAGGGATTCTCACGATACAGGCTTATCCGGCTATTATGCTATTGGGTATAATTTTATTTGCTGCGACGACTTTGTTTAGTTTTATTACTCTGCCGGTGGAAATTAATGCCAGTCAAAGGGCGTTGGCTTGGTTGAACGGAGCCGGGGTGACCGATGCGAGTACTCACGACAAGGCCAAAGACGCATTGAAATGGGCTGCATATACTTATGTAGTGGCAGCGTTGGGGTCGTTAGCGACATTGGTGTACTACATTATTATTTTTGCAGGAGGGCGACGGGACAGTTAAGAGAGTATTGTTTCTATAATATTAAAAAATAAAGGCTGTTATTCATGTGAATAATAGCCTTTTTTCATATAAATGAGGGATAAAAATATAAGCTTATTTTGCATATATGAATGAATTATATATTTTTGTTCCGTTTTTTGAGAGTTATTTAATACTTGGGTAAGAAACGGTTTTAAAACTTCGAGTGAAGCTTTTTGAAAAGGGGGATCGGCTTCCGGTTAGTTAATAAGTATGAAAAAGGTTTTTAATAAATGCTTTATTATTTTGGGAGTGATCCTGAATATTCAAATGGTCAATGCACAACGTGTCGCTCTTAAAAGTAATCTCATCGATTGGGCTACATTATCGCCTAATTTGGCGGTAGAAATGAGGTTGAATCAAAGATTGACTCTCGATATAAGTGCTGCGGCTAATCCGTTTTCGTTTACGATTGCCGATATGAAAGCCACGCATTTCCGTTTTCAGCCGGAGTTGCGGTATTGGTTTAATAGGCCTATGGCTCGGCATTTCATGGGAATAAGTTTGTTGGGTGGACTTTATAATGTGAAATTTAAAGAACATCTTTATGAGGGCGATATTTGGGCCGCCGGTCTTACTTATGGCTACGCTTTTGTCCTTAGTCGTCATTGGAATATGGAAGCTACGTTGGGTATCGGTATGGCGAAGTTACGGGCTTTCGATTATCGGGAAGGAGAGGAAAAACCGGCAACACCCAATCTTTCCAAATGGTCGCCTGTCCCTATTCGGCTGGGACTATCTTTCTCTTATATATTTAAGTGATTTTAATTGATAGATTGTTATGTTGAATCTCAATAAATTTTGTTCCTTGTTCATAGGGCTTATTTTGAGTGTCGTTTGCGCTTTGCCTTTGTCTGCGCGTGATATAAATGTACGGGGAACGGTGACCAATATCGAGGGGGAACCGCTATTTCGGGTGAGTATCTATAATGCCGGAACCAATAAACTTATCGGCTCGACGAATGAAGATGGAAAATATTTGGTGAAAATCGATTCGGAAGGAGAGTTATTGTTTACATCGTTGGGATATGAAGAATGTAAAGCTGCCGTCCGTGGGGAATTGACGGTCGATGTCGTGCTTCGTCATTCGGCAGTGGCTCTCGAAGAAGTAGTTGTTTCTGCCAAGAGAATTACCGACAATGTGGTTCCCGAACCCACCGATATCGAAGTGAAAGGAAATTATTTTCATATCCGCACTCGTGTGAAAATTCCCAAAGAGCTTTTTTCTACGAATGCCCGTATGATTATACAACCGGGTGTTTACAATGTCACTCGGGAACAGATGATTTTTCTCGAACCTTTGGTTTTCGATGGGAAAGAGTATGCCATTACTCAGGAACGTATGTACGATTATGATTCGGGTCAAGACCCTTTGTCGCGATATGTTCAGGTGAAAAGTTCTTCTTCCCGCAAGGACGATTTGGTCGGGTATAGTGACTCGACCTATGTAGAAAATGTAAATGACGATTTCCGTTGCGATATGATGGTCTCGATGGAAAATTACAATCGGGTGCTCTATCGCGATACGTTTGTTATTGCCCGGGGTGTTGTGAATCCGTTGCGTTTCCTCGAGTATGAGATTCCCGGCAGTGCGGTAAAGAACGAAAATTTTTTCCCTCAGCCAGAGATGCAACTGCGGGATACGAAGGGTGATGTGAATCTTACATTCAGAGTGAACAAGAGCGATTTGAACCTAGCCGACGGGGATAACCGAGAGGAATTGAACCGGCTCGTTTCCCGGCTGCATCAGGTGGAGAACGATCCGAATGCCCGGTTAAAGAGCTTTTCTATTGCCGGAACTTCATCGCCGGAGGGAAATTATGAGAGAAACAAACAGTTGGCGCAGAAGCGTATGGCATCGGCAATGTCGCTCATCGTTAAAGAGTTGAACGAGTCTACCCGGAGGCAAATAGATATGCATACGACAGCATCGGTCGAGACTTGGGACCGGGTGGTCGATTTGCTTCGGGCGGATAACAAAATCCGAGAGTCCGATGCTATACAGGAAATAATCGATAAATATCCCGATAATCCGAACCGGCAGTCGAGAAATGTCGTATCGTTGCCTTTTTATCGCCCTTTGATAGCTTCCCGGTATTTGCCTCGGTTGCGTCGAGTAAGTTATGAGCTGTTATTTTCGCAATACCGTTATCTCACAGACGAAGAAATCGAAGCGCTCTATCGTAGCGATAGTGCATCTTTGTCTCGTAATGAATTTTGGCGGCTGTACAATCTCGCCGATTCGATTGCCGAGCGTGAGGCGATATGCCGCCGGGCATTGGAGGTCTATCCCAAATTTTTGGTTGCGGCTACCGATTTGGCAGCTATTCTTATTGATAAGGGAGAGCCGGATTCAGAGCTGCTTTTACCTTATCTCGAAATGCCGGAATTGCCCGATGAAACAAGATTGAACCAAGTGGCCGCTTGGTTGTCTGCCGGGCGTTCTGCCCAAGCCGACTCTTTGGCATTCGATTTACCGGATACAGGTATTTATCATAAAGCGAAAGTCTATGCCGCCGCGCTGAATGGCCGTTACAACGAGGTGATGCAGGAAATATCGGCGGAATCTCCTTTTAATGAAGTGCTTATGCTTTTGGCTATCAAGTCGAACGAACAAGCATGGGAAAAAGCGAAGCTGCTCGGAAATTCGGCCAAAGAGGAGTATATCAAGGCCGTGGCGGCTAATCGTGTCGACGAGGTGGTTCTCGCTTTGTCCTATTTGGAGAGTGCGTTCAAGAAAGATCCGTCGTTACGAGATGTTGCCAGTGTCGATGGCGATGTATTGGATTTGTTACAACAGGAAGATTAAAGTATGAAAATGAGATATATTATGCGCGGTTTTACTTCGGTGGTTCGACTGCCGCTATTTTTAATCGTTGTTTTTACGATTAGTGCGGCTGCGCAGGAACAACCGGAGAATAATCAGTTTAATGGGTTGGATTATACCTTGCAAAAGCCCGCCAAAAATGAAAGGTATGCTAAAAAGAAATTTGGCGACCATCTTTTTATTTCAGGGGAGGCAGGCCTGATTCTCGATCGTTCGGCCGGTTCTTTGTTCGCTACTCCCGGTTTGGGGCTTCGTGCAGGATTGACGGTAGGCGATTGGTTTTCTCCGGTGCACGGTATGCGTGTGGGGTTAAATGCGGGGTTACATAACGGGCTCGCAGGGGTGAATCCCTATTTTGTCGGTTTGTCTGCCGATTATTTGATGAATATTACTTCTTTGCTGCATAAAGATAATCCCGTTCGAATGTTCGAGTTAATCGGTGTCGCCGGCGGTGAATATCAGTTACTATATCGTACCGGCAATTGGTCGCATGCCGGCGGATTTCGATTGGGTATGCAGACAAGGTTTAATTTTTCTCCATTGACCTTTTTCTATCTTGAACCCCGTATTGGAATTTATTCCGACGGAATAGACGGGATAAAGACTTGGATGCGTTACGACTGGGAGGCTTCGTTGATGGCCGGCTTAGGTTATCGTTTACTATCGGACCCGGTGCGTCGTAAAGCTCCTTTTTTCGGAGCCGATCAAGGTTTCTTCGTTTCTGCGGGAGGCGGTATGGCGACTACATTGACGAGCGGTTCTGGGCTCCTTCTTGATCCCGGGGCTACGGCTATGCTGTCGATTGGGAATCGATTTACTTCTGTTTCTTCTTTGAGATTATCTGGATTGATGCGTTATTTGAAGACCGACGAATTGTATAATAAGTCTTCTTTCGGCTTGCAACTCGATTATCTGTTTAATCTCCATGCTTTGTTCGGCGGATATGATCCGAGCCGGCTGTTCGAGATGTCGGGGGTATTGGGTGCGGGTTTTCATTCGGTAGCCGTAGACGATAAATTGCATACCCGGTGGAGCGCGGGGGCAGGTTTGCACGGAGAGTTTCGCCTATCGGAGCATTGGGCTGTATTTGTGGAACCTCGTGTCGATGTGTTTTCGAACGAATCTTGGAAAGACGGGTTGAGTGCTGTCGATCCGCTACCGGCTGTTTTGGCCGGATTTACATATCGTCCTGTATCGCCGTCGTTCAATCGGTCGGCGAGGGAAGAGGATGCTTTTGATTTTCCTCGTCGTATAGGAGATCTTTATTTAACGATGGGAGCCGGATTTGCAGGGGCGATGAAATCTTCGCTTTCCAATCCTTTGCCCAATAAGGGTTTCCGTATTTTCGGCGGTATAGGTACGTGGTGGAATCCTGTTTCGGGAGCTCGCTTATTGTTAAATTATTCGTCTCTCGATGCCGAGTTCTCTCCATACAGGACATTGGCTGTCGGTGGCCAACTCGATTACTTGTTGAATTTTTCCACGCTTTCTTATGGGTATGATAGCAATCGGTTTTTTAATTTGAACGGGGTTGCCGGGTTTAATTACGACTATGTCTCTTCCGAGGGCTATTTCCAGCATGGATTCGGAGCGGGTATAGGCTTGCAAGGGACATTCCGTCTCAACGATATGTTCGATTTATTTGTCGAGCCTCGATTGAATGTGAGTCAAAATAACCGTTGGGAACGAAACTTGTTCTCTTCGGTCGATGTCGTGCCGACTGTTACGGCGGGGCTTTCCTACAATCTTTATGCTTACGGAATGAAACACGGATCATTTGAGAAAACCGTAGAATTTCGTAACGAGAATTTTGTCGACCACATGTTTTACGGTTTAAATATAGGAGCAGCAGGTATTCTGCATAAGGGGTTGCGCACTAATCCTTTGGATCGAATCGGGCCGATGGCTTCTCTTTATTTGGGCAAATGGTTTACGGCCGCGTCGGGCGTGCGTTTGACGGCAGGCGGGGGCGCGTATGGCGATTCCCAACCCGGTTATCGCAAGTTCGGTCTTGTACAACTCGATTATTTGTGGAATATCAATTCGACGTTGTATGGGTATAATCCTTCTCGGATATTCCATGCGACATTGGGTGTTGGAGCCGTACTATCCTATGCGACCAGCTATAATTCGGGATTTTATCCCGGTATGGGTTTGAGTTTGCAAGGATTGTGGAATGTAGGTTCGGGTATCGGATTGTTTGTCGAACCCCAAGTGAGGGCTTTCGGGAAAAAATATTCTCGTGAGAGCTTCGCCGGTTTGCCTGTCGACATGTTGACTTCTCTAAATGTCGGTCTGCAATATCAGCTCGATCGATATGACTATAAGGCCAATCATGCCGCTTATGACTTGTCCGATAAATATTTCTTGTCATTGGCCTATACGGGACGGGTATTGAGACGGTCTGGCGATGATTTTGCGGGAGGTCATGGATTGGCTGTTTCTGTCGGCAAGTGGTACACTCCTTTGTCGGCTTGGCGGTTGGGCTTGGATTATGGATATTACGGTGCGGCGCCACGTTATATGTCGCTGGCTTTGTCGGCCGACTATATGTTTAATCTGTCGGCTTTTACGGTCGGATATAATTCCGACAGGTTGTTTGACCTCATTGCGTTAGGCGGAGTGTATGCCGGAGTCGGAAATAGCCAAAAGAAAAATGAATTTGTTTATGGCGTCAGAGCGGGAGTACAAGGACGGTTCAATGTATCTTCGGGCATCGATTTGTTTATCGAGCCTCAGCTTCTTGCATCTCGTGTTTCTCGTAATGACAATGGCTTGGGCTTCGACCCGGAGGCTCGTTTGATGGTTGGCCTCAATTATAAATTGGGCGGGAATGCAGCTGCGGGAGGAAAACGAATTCCCGATAAGAGAAACTATTTTTCCGTTTCGGTAGGTCCGTCGTTGTTCAGTGAAACGATTTTGGTGGATCGTTATCGGAAGGTTTCGGTAGGGGCAGACCTTTCTTTCGGTAGATGGTTTACATCGGCATCGGGTATGGAAATAGGTTTGGGATATGATTTTATCGCACCCCATACATCGAAAACTCTTTGCTTGGGGACGGCTCATGTCGATTATCTGTTGAATCTTACATCGCTTCTTGAACCCGATCCCGATCGTCGTTTCCATCTGATAGCCTCGTTGGGAACCGGCATAGGGTGGAGTAATTATAACAGTGATGGAGGTCTCGGTTGGGTGGCCGAGGGAGGTTTGCAATTCCGGTGGAATGTTTCCCGTTCGTTCGATCTTTTTGCGGAACCCTCGATGACGTTGTGGGACGATAAGTTATATGACTACATACCCAATACACATCATTTCATCGGAGTCGGCCGCATTTCATTAGGAACAGCTTACCGTTTTTAGTCATCGACTTGAAAAGTTGAAAATATTTTCTTAATATTAAGAAGCTGTTTTAAATTTATTCCGAGACAGATTGAGGCCTATGTTGAAGCAGATTGGAGTCCGAGATATGCAGTCAATAGCGGGCTATTGACAAAAATCAAGGGATTCAAGATGCGAGACAGGGGCTCAATATGGCCGGAACATACCTGCTTGCAATGATAATATTATTTCTCAATAAATTTAAAACAGCTTCTAAGAATTTAGAACTGAAAATGTGGTGAAAAGAAAAATGTTATACCTTTGCATGAAAAGCGAAGATAGGCTGTATTTCGGGAGAATCCGATAAATTTGTTTCTGTCTTTGGTTTACGCTATTTTTGTAGTTCATTTATATCGGGGTTTTCCCCGTAGAAATTTTATAGAATAAGATTATCAAATATGATGGCAAAACCTTGTATCCCGAAGGGTACGCGAGATTTCTCTGTGGAAGAGATGGCGAAGCGTAATTATATATTCAATACGATAAAGCATGTTTTCGGCCTTTATGGATTCCGTCAAATCGAGACTCCGGCGATGGAGACTTTACAGACCTTGATGGGAAAGTATGGAGAAGAGGGGGATAAACTTTTGTTTAAAGTCCTTAATTCGGGAGACTTTCTTTCCGATGTTACCGAGACCGATTTAGAGGAGCGTAATCTCAACCGCTTGTCTTGCCGGTTATGTGAGAAAGGGTTACGATATGATTTGACGGTTCCTTTCGCCCGTTTCGTCGTGATGCACCGTAATGAACTGACGTTTCCATTCAAACGTTATCAGATACAGCCCGTGTGGCGAGCCGACCGTCCGCAAAAGGGACGCTATCGTGAATTTTACCAATGCGATGCCGATGTCGTAGGTTCCGATTCATTATTGAACGAGGTGGAACTCATTCAAATGATAGACGAGGTTTTCGCCCGTTTCGGAATACGGGTCGCTATTAAATTGAACAATCGGAAGATATTGAGCGGGATAGCCGAGTGGATAGGTGCTCCCGATAAGATAGTCGATATTACGGTCGCTATCGATAAGCTCGATAAGATAGGATTGGATAAGGTGAATGACGAATTACGGGAAAAGGGTTTGTCCGAAGATGCCATCGCCCGATTGCAACCAGTGATTCTGTTGCAGGGAAGCAACGAAGAAAAGTTACAAGTGCTGCGTAGAGAATTATCTGCCTCGGAAGTGGGATTGAAAGGTATAGACGAGTTGGAATATATTTTACGAAAACTATCCGCTTCGTCTCTGCGAGCATCGCTTGAAATCGATTTGACTTTGGCTCGCGGACTGAATTATTATACGGGAGCTATTCTCGAAGTAAAGGCTCTCGATGTGCAAATTGGAAGCATTACAGGGGGAGGCCGTTATGATAATTTGACGGGAGTGTTCGGCTTGACGGGAGTTTCCGGTGTCGGTATTTCTTTCGGGGCCGATCGTATTTTCGATGTACTCAATCAACTCGATTTATACCCGAAGGAGTCGATGGAATCGACACAAGTTCTGTTCGTTAATTTCGGAGAGCGGGAATGCGAGGTTTGTCTGTCTCATTTAGCCCGGTTAAGAGCTGCCGGTATACGGGCCGAAATTTATCCCGAAGCCGCTAAGATGAAGAAGCAGATGGGATATGCCGATTCCACAGGCGTGGAGTATGTCGCTTTGGTCGGTGAAAATGAAATTGCAGCAGAAAAAATCACTTTGAAAAATATGACTACGGGCGAACAGTCCCTGTTTACCATCGATGAGGTGATAGCTCTGTTCGCATAGCGGTTTCTTTATAAAATAGGTATCAATAGAATAATAGAATAGATGAAATCTGAGGTAGAATATTCCGGGCTTAGCGAATCGGAAGTATTGGCCAGTCGGGAACGGTATGGAGAAAATATATTGACTCCTCCGGCTCGTACGCCTATGTGGAAATTGTTTTTGGAAAAGTTTTCCGATCCGATTATTCGAATCCTTTTAATCGCATTACTGCTTTCTGTCGCTGTTGCGGTTTATCATATCGCTACGGGCGAGGCCGGCATGTCGGCGTTGTTCGAACCGGCAGGTATCGCTTTGGCTATATTGTTGGCGACGGTTGTCGGCTTTCTTTTCGAAATGAGTGCGGCTAAGAAATTCGATATTCTCAATCAGGTAAACGACGATCTTCCTGTCAAGGTCATACGAGGCGGACACATGTTGGAGATACCCAAACGGGAGATTGTCGTGGGCGACATCGTTATGTTGAATGCCGGAGATGAAATACCTGCCGATGGAATTTTATTGAGTGCCGTATCGGTGCAGGTGAATGAATCTTCTTTAACAGGAGAGCCGATGGCGACTAAAACGACGATAGAAGCCGATTTCGATAAAGAAGCCACATATCCTTCCAATGCTGTTATGAACGGCTCTACGATGTTGGGCGGATACGGTGTCATGCAAGTGACGCAAGTGGGCGATGCGACCGAATATGGTAAGGTATATACCGGTTCTCAGATAGAAAATAATACGCAAACGCCCCTCGATAAGCAGCTAAATACATTGGCTTCGTTTATTACAAAAGCGAGCTACGTTATCGCTGCCGTTATTTTTATAGCTCGAACGGTTATTTACCTGGCAGAGCACCCCGTTATCGATTGGTTATTGTTTGGAAGCTATCTGTTATCGACGGCGATGATAGCTGTTACGGTTATTGTCGTGGCTGTTCCCGAAGGATTGCCGATGAGTGTCACGCTCAGTTTGGCGATGAGTATGAAGCGTATGCTGGCGAATAATAATCTGGTTCGTAAAATGCATGCTTGCGAAACGATGGGTGCGGCCTCGGTGATTTGTACCGATAAGACCGGAACTCTCACGCAAAACCAGATGAGAGTGCATGAGGCGGCTTTCGATTATACTCCTGAGTCGGGAGTGGAGGACATTATTTTTGAGAGTATAGCGGCAAACTCGACCGCTCATTTAGATAAGGCTGCCGGCAGTGTGAAAGTGTTGGGCAATCCTACCGAGGGTGCTTTGCTGCTTTGGTTGGCCGACCGGGGAGTCGATTATGTAGCGTTGCGTCGTCATGCAGAGGTAATCGAACAGTTGACATTTTCTACCGAGCGTAAGTATATGGCTACGGTAGTTCAGTCTCCGTTATTGAATCACCGGGTGCTTTATGTGAAAGGTGCTCCCGAATATGTGATGAATTTCTGTTCAGATCGGGTTACTTCGTCGGGAAATGTTCCTATGGCCGATAGCCGTCCGATGCTGGAAGAAAAGCTGTTGCAATACCAAAATCAAGCCATGCGTACTTTGGGGTTTGCCTATGCTTTGGTCGGGCCCGATGAGGTGTGTTTCATTGCCGGACACTTGGCTCCCCATATCAAATTGACTTTCTTAGGTATCACAGCCATTGCCGACCCGGTTCGTAAGGAAGTGCCTGCGGCAGTTTCCGACTGTTTGAATGCGGGGATAAAAGTGAAAATCGTAACAGGCGATACCCCGGCCACAGCTCGTGAAATAGCTCGCCAGATTTCGTTATGGACACCCGAAGACGGAGATCGTAATATAATTACAGGCCCCGAATTTGCGGCTCTCGACGATAAAACTTTGTTGGAACGGATCCCCGATTTGAAAGTTATCGCTAGGGCTCGTCCAATGGATAAGGAGCGACTTGTACGTTTGTTGCAATCGCAAGACGAGGTCGTTGCCGTTACCGGAGACGGAACGAACGATGCCCCGGCACTCAATGCTGCGCAGGTGGGGCTTTCGATGGGCGACGGGACATCTGTCGCCAAAGAAGCAAGCGACATTACGATTATCGACAATTCATTCGGCAGTATTACCAAAGCGGTGCTTTGGGGACGCTCGCTGTATCGTAACATACAGAAGTTCATTCTTTTCCAGATGACTATCAATGTGGCCGCATGTTTGATTGTCCTTATCGGTGCTTTTTTAGGAACAGAGTCGCCGTTGACAGTCACTCAGATGCTTTGGGTAAATCTCATTATGGATACCTTCGCAGCTTTGGCATTGGCTTCCTTGCCGCCCGACGAGCGGGTTATGCGGGACAAGCCGCGTCATTTGAACGATAATATCGTTACCCGGCCTATGGCGGGCGGTATCATCGGGACCGGAATTGCTTTTGTGTTGCTTTTGTTCGGGCTGTTGCAATATTTCAAACATGTCGATATTACATCGCTCGCTCAGTTCGATCTGTCGCTTTTCTTTACCCATTTCTTTAACTTTACGCCGGTTCCCGGAGGGCTTACCCGATATGAACTTACCCTTTTCTTTTCCATATTCGTGTTTTTACAATTTTGGAATATGTTCAATGCGAAGGCTTTTGGAAATGTACAATCCGCTTTTGATCGTTTGGCTTCATGCAAAGGATTTCTGTGGGTCACCCTCATTATTTTGGCCGGGCAGATTTTGATAGTCAGCTTGGGTGGAGCATTGTTCAGTGTGACACCTTTACAACCGATGGACTGGGTGTATATTTTTGTGGCAACTTCGTCCGTTTTGTGGATTGGAGAGATATATCGGTTGATACGGCGATGGATTGCATGAATTGGTGAGGAACAAAGTAGTATACAATAGATAAAAACAGGAAAGAGGCTATCTCGAAATGAAGTAGAGGTAGCCTCCTTTCTGTTTATTCGGGGATAAAAGGACATTGATACTTGACGATAGTTCTTTCTTCCGTCTTTTTTACGATATATACTCTCGAATGTCTATTGTAGCTTTTATTATATACGACATAGCCGTAACCTTCTTTGGTAGGAAGTTTCTCGTTCCAACCGTATTGAGGGATATATGTTATGTCGTCAAGACCTTTTACCGGTCCTATTTCTGCGACGACATCGTCGGAAAAAATTCCAGCTCGCATGAATGAGGGGTGGAAGAAAAAAGCCTCGTCGATAGTAGCTCCATAATATGAGTCTAAGGTTATTACATCATCTTCCTCGTTTTTGTCATCGCAAGATGTCAATCCTATTGTGCCAATCAAGCACAAGAGTCCCCATAAGGCCGTTAGGCATACACTTTTTCTTTTGAAATAGAAACTTTTCATAAATCTGATTATTTTAATGTTTATACTCTTGTAGCCTCAGTTGGAAGGCTTTATTATATTAAGTTTAATCGCCTGCAAATAATTTTATAGCGATACCCAAAGTAATGTCCCAAACGAATTCTCCGCCGAATTTATCTCCTTCTTTGGTTGCAAAAGCATCTTTCAAGTTGCCTACGCCCAATCCCAATCCACCGAAGACCCCGAAGCGGGTGGACTCTCCGAAATAATAATTGTACGATAAGTCCAAACTTAAAGCGTAGCCGGGACATACGGGTGTTTCGGAAAATGTGATACCCATGTTGAACTCTTGTTCATCGTCATCTCCCCAAATGCCATAATATCCGATTCCACTGTGCCAAGAAAGTTTATCTTTGTTATTTCCATTGAATATCCAGTCTTTACCTACTCCGCCATAAAGGATAAAACCGCCTGCATCGCCGAGGCATGCTTTTAATCGGGCAAACTCTCCGTACATGTGCGATGCGCCTAAATTGAACGAGAGATTTGGATAACCTGCTGCCGGGATTCCCATACCCGCAGATGCCATCTGCCCCATACTATTTCCCAAATTACTCATTACATTTTCTACTGTACTTGTCGTTTTTTCTTGTCGTTCATTGTAGTACGAGTCTCCGTATGGGTTGGAATTGTCGTTGTTATATAAGGTTTTAAGTACATAGGTACGGGTTGTCGTCTGTCCGCTGCGGGTGGATACGGAACCGGACGGATTTACGATTTGGTTTCCCCGACAGTCGTATGCTTCGAACCATGATAGGTTTCCGTTGATCGTAATACTGCCTCTGATTGTGTATGTGCCTTTTGAAGTCTTTAATGTGACAGGTTCACAAATATCGCCTCCGACTTGGAATACGTTGACGATCTCTTGTCCGGCAAGAATCGTGGGTGTGGACAACAAATAGAGAATACATATTATTTTCTGTTGAAAAAAATTTTTCATATTCTTTGCTTTTTGATGGGTTTCAATGCAAAGAACATAAAAAAATATCAAAAGAACTTATATGATATATTGCGGAAATGATACATATTTGTATTATAATCGATACATCGGTTGTTTTCGCAATTCGTTTGAGTACAGCTGGAAAAAATCATAATCCAAAGCGCGGGAAATGTTTAATAATAACCGCGTGTCGATACTGTCTTTTTCGAAAATTCGGTAGAGATTGGAGCGTTCGCAGGAAAGTGTGCGGGCGAGATGCGAAACAGTCATGCCTCTTTCCTTCAATCGTGTTTTGATAAGTTGCCCGATAGGTGTCATGGCTTTTGGGTGTTGTTGGCAGCAAGCCCCATGCGGCCGTTATTCTTCGTATTATGTATAGGGCTAAACTTTTTCCGATCAATTCATTGTCATTTTTTTTGGCGATTTTTTCAGACGTGGAAATCAGAAAAGCAATACATAAATTTATTTTACATAAGAATATAAAAAAGGCGTGAGCTCACTTTTTTATTCATGTCTGAGGGCATCGCCAAACGCCTGAATCGTCAAATAAAAAGTAAAGCTCACGCTATAAACGTGAGCATCAGTCTTTACTTCTTTGACGATTCTGTTAAATTGGCGATTTTTTCAGACATCAAAAAGTTAAAGCTAATGCTTTATTTATTCCTAAACTCACACAAAGATATTGTATCTGCTTTTATTCACAAACTTTTTTGTGTTTGTTTGATGTTTTGTCGGGGACTTGATATATTCCTCGTGTATCATGAATACACAAGAAATCATATTAAAAAGTAATCTAAATTTTTGCGTAGTATAAAATAATCCCTTATCTTTGCACCGCATTTGACAATCGGTCGGTGCGATACATAGACATGTTGGCGAGATAGCTCAGTTGGTTAGAGCGCATGATTCATAATCATGAGGTCCCGGGATCATGCCCCGGTCTCGCTACAAAAAGAGTGATGAGATTTCCATCACTCTTTTATTTTCATCAAAATGTATTACGTTTATATTCTTTATTCTCGCACGAAGGATAGGTATTATGTGGGTTATACGCATAATATAGAGATTCGTTTGTCGAAACATAACGCAGGTGCTACCCCCAGTACCCGAGGTGGTCGTCCGTGGGAGTTGGTTTATTCGGAAGAGTATATCGATAAGAGTTCGGCATTATTTCGGGAGCGTGAGATAAAGTCAAAAAAGAGTCGCAAGTATATCGAGCATTTGGTGGCGAAGGGTTAGAGCGTCCCGATACAAAATCGGGAAAGTCCCGGGATCATGCCCTGGTCTCGCTACAAAAAGAGTGATGAGATTTTCATCACTCTTTTGTTTTCATCGAAATGTATTACGTTTATATTCTTTATTCTGTCTCAGTCGATAATTAGTGGGGATTCCATTCCCTCTCCTCAGAAACTATCGTTTCTTCGGTGTCTCCCTTATATTTTTGCGCTACAAAAACACAGTGGAGGAGTATGAATTCAACTCTCCCTCTGCTCATCGCAGATGAGATAGGGGGGAGTGCCCGTAGGGCGAGGGGGGGGTAAATATCTGATATAAACGGACTGATAAGATGGTGCTTTTCAACCCCTCCGTCACTACGTGCCACCTTCTCTATATGGCTAACGCAACACCCCGTAATGCTACGGGACACGGCAAGGGAGAAGAACAAACATGATATATAGGAAAGTATTAAGAAAGTATTAACCTCCTCCTCTGTGTTTTGCATAGCAAAATATAGGGGAGGTGGCACGTAG
>ERZ857745.286-NODE-286-length-79709-cov-21.570304_pt1 | contig 79709 bp, 61 predicted proteins | sample MGYA00519699_ERZ857745 | MGnify/ENA primary metagenome ERZ857745 (study PRJEB31778, sample SAMEA3449357) | human gut metagenome | biome: human gut; feature: human-associated habitat; material: faeces | place: United Kingdom | collected 2010/2012 ... | reverse complement strand
TGGAGAGAACGCTCCCGCAAACTGCCTCTTGACAACTTATAGGAGCGTCGGTTTTACTTTCACCCTTTTCGGCATGGTCGAAGGCATTCGAATCATCGTAGTAATTAGGCGCATTTTGTAGCAAACGGTTCATTCAAGCTCGAACTCGAAGACCGATGGTCCCCTCATCCACGGCTGTGAGCGAAAATACCAAATAGAATAAAAATCGAATGGCTAAGTCTGTTTGGTGAACGGAGGCAATATGGGCGAGGTAACTGAAAGCGACTGGAAGCTGTTTAAAGAGCTGCTCCCAAAATGGCAAGAAAGCTATATGGAAATGCTCATCGGCCAGTACATCGAGATACTGAACGGTGGCAGTGAAGCGTCCAGTAGATTTTGGGCGTTAGAAGAGCGTATCAATAGGGACAAGCTGTCCTCAGGAGTGCTTGTGAACGATATTCGCCGCAGCACCATGCGTTATGAGATAGCCAACTTGCTTTCCGATAACGTTATCACGCTCGACGACCTTGACGGTTTCACCGAAGACATTAATGGCTACGCACGACGTTGCATCGGTCGGCAAGAACGCTGAGCGACATGCGCATCCAACGCCGCTGTACTGCATAAACCGCCCCGCCGGATGCATATTTCGGCTGGGTGGTTGCTTTTTGCCCACGGGTACCCCAGGGGGCGGCGTGCAAATCCCGGAGTATTCAGCATCCCGGAGTCCGCGGGCGCGGGAATGGGTGCACAAAACCGCGTTGAAAGCCTTGATTATGAGCCCTCGGCACCTCAAGGATCGCTCATTTTTACAGTATGCGGCTCATGGCGCCTGCTTTTCGCCCAAAATCCAGTATGCAGGCACCCACGGCTGCTGAAAACTCCCAAAAATGCACGCTGCACCCCACCCTAGGCATCCGCAGCAAGAAGACGAATAGCCTCGGCCTCCCTAGTTACCGCAGGAGGCCCCAGGGCTTACCTCCCAAATCTTTCCGCAGGACGGAAGGACCCCGCCGCGCGAAGCGCACGGCGGGGTCCTGACATGTCCGAGGACGATTTGGGAGGTAAGCCCTAGGGGCTCCGATGGGGGCGGTTCCAGCCGAGGCTATTCGTCGCCGAAGCTGATGCCCAGCGCCTTGGCCTCGCGCACCAGATCACTCTGGGGGTCGACAAACTTGAGCTTGCCGGCGACATCCTCGAGCGGCATGTGGCACATCTTGCCGTCGCGCAGGGCAATCATGTAGCCAAACTCGCCGCGCAGGCAGCCGAGCGCTGCCTCGACGCCGCACTGAGTCGCAAAGATGCGGTCCTGGGCGTCGGGCTGACCGCCGCGCTGCGTGTGGCCGGGGATGGCGACGCGGGTCTCGCGACCGGTCTTGGCCTCGATCTCCTTGGCGATGTCGTACACGATTGACGGGCTCGTGCGCTCGGCGAGCTTCTTCTTGTACTCCTTCTTGGACAGCGCCGCGTCCTCCTTGGAGATAGCGCCCTCGGCGACGGCCACGATGGTAAAGCGGCTGCCGGTCTCCATGCGATGCTCGATGGTCTTGATGACGTTATCCATGTCGTAGGGGATCTCGGGAATCAAGATGACATCTGCGCCGCCCGCGACGCCGGCATACAGCGGAATCCAGCCAACCTTGTGACCCATGATCTCGATAACGAACACGCGGCCGTGACTTGAGGCGGTGGTGTGAATGTCGTCGATGCACTTGGTAGCGACGTCGATGGCGCTGGTAAAGCCAAACGTCAACTCGGTGCCCCAGGTGTCGTTATCGATGGTCTTGGGCAGCGCGATAACGTTGAGGCCCTCTTCGCGCAGGCGGTTGGCGGTCTTGGTGGATCCGTTGCCACCCAGTATAAACAGGCAGTCGAGCTGCAGTTTATGATAGGTGTGGACCATTGCGGGCACCTTCTCGACGCCATCGGCCTCGGGAACATCCAGGCGCTTGAACGGCGTACGGCTCGTGCCCAGGATGGTGCCGCCGCGGGTGAGGATGCCGCTAAAATCGGCGGGCGTCATGACGCGGAATCTGCTGTAGATAAGGCCCTGGTAGCCGTCCTCAAAACCATAGATCTCGATAGGTTCTTCGCTATTTGTCATAAGCGTTTTGACGATGCCGCGCATAGTGGCGTTGAGCGCCTGGCAGTCGCCGCCACTGGTAAGAAGACCGATCCTAAGCATGATGAATCCTTCCGGGCAAGTTATAACATGCGCATAAGTTTACCCCCGCACACTGTTGACGCGGGGGTAAAACGTGTTAGCTCAAGCGTATGGAAATGTAAACAACGTCAGGCGAGCGTAAGGCCGACGGGCCTGGCTCCTTACAGTGCGAAGGCGTCGACGTCGCCCCAGTGGCGGCGCAGCGTAATAGCGGCGGCGGGTTCGGTATTGTCAAAGACGACCGACCATTGCGTATTGCTGGTGATGTCTTCCGGATTGGGCTCTTGCGCTGCAGCGCGCAAGGCTTCCCAGACAATCGTTTCGTCCTGGGCACCGACATGGGCGTCAAGAACATCGGCGATTGCGACGGCGCGCTCTTTACCATGGCCAAGCTCGCCATTCTTTTGGTTGGGCAGCACTTCGTCGCCATAGCAGGCGTAGAAGTTCGTAACCTGGCGTACGGGAGTCGCTTTGAAAGCGCGGTCCGGATCGTACGGATCCCACTCTACTACGCGCGCGTCGCCGGCGGCGTCGTTGATAAAGAAGTGGTAGTCGCGTCCGGCCATGGCGTGCATGTCGTAGGCAGAAAGCAGGTCTACGGCCTCCTGCGTGGTGGCGGCACGGTCGAGCACCAGACGGATGGCGAGCGAAGTGTTGATGACGGGGCGTTGCATGTCCTGGTCACAGGGCTTGGAATCCAGGGTGAGTACGGCAATGGACACGCCGCATTCGTTAACACCGTCGAGCTGGGCAAACGGGCCCATGAGTGCAGCGGTGCGTCCGGCGACGGAGTCAAGCGGAGCGTTGGTGCCCAGGTTGTTGAGGGCCGCAAAGCCGATGGAGGCATAGCCGTCGCGCGGGTGATTGCGCACCAGCAGCGCCGAAGTATCGTTCTTAAAGTCGTAATTGCGACCGGTGCGCACGCGGCCTTCGGCATCTACGGCGACAAAAGCGCTGCAGGCAAACTGGGGCGCCTGGACATGTGCCGGCACACCGGGCAGCACCTGCGCCACCACGGCATCGATGTAGGCCTGGTCGTCGCGCACGCCAGCGGCGATGATGCGGTCGAGGTCGTAGTCGTAGGCGACGTCGATTGCATACAGGTCATAGCCATCCGCATAGTCGGTCAAGCGTTTGAGCGACGCGGCGGACTTGATTTGCTTGCGGTAAACGATGCCGGCGGCAGCGGCAAGGCCGACGGCGGTTCCTGCAACACCGCAGGCGATGGCAATGTTACGTGGCTTCATGACGGCTCCTCTCGTCCTGTTAACGTAATTGTCGCAAAAGGTGTACGGGCATGATGGCTCAACTTGGCGAGCGGCGCGGGATTAAACATGGAATGAAAGGCGCGGCGCTGGCGTGGCGGGGTATGCTGGAGGGGACCATCAACCCAGCGAAAGGGGAGAGCATGACGGATCAGGAAACGCCCGAGCGCGCGCATGTGACGGCCGATGATATCGAGGCCGCCAACGACCTTATCGACTTTATCGAGGCATGCCCCAGCATGTTCCATACGGCGGCGACCATTATGGCCGAGCTCGACGAGGCGGGCTTTACCTACCTGCCCGAGAACGCGGCGTGGGACATCGAGCCGGGCGGTCGCTATTACACGCAGCGCAACACCTCGAGCGTTGTTGCCTTTAAGGTGGGCGAGGACCTGGCCGCGACGTGGGGCGAGGACGGCGTTGCCGGTGACTATCATTTTCAGCTCACGGCGTCGCACAGCGATTCGCCGACGTTTAAGGTCAAGGCCGTGCCCGAGCTTGACGGCGCGGGTGAGACGCTGCGCCTGAACACCGAGGCCTACGGCGGCATGATCGACTACACCTGGTTCGATCGTCCACTGGCGCTCGCGGGCCGCGTGCTGGTGCGCGAGGGCGACCGTATCGAGAGCCGTCTGCTTGCCACCGAGCGCGAGGTCGCTATTATCCCGAGCCTTGCTATCCACATGAACCGCGGCGTTAACGAGGGCTTTGCTCCCAACCGAGCCGTTGACCTTTGCCCGCTTATCAGCACCGGCGAGCTTAAGCAGGGTGACTTCGATGCCCTGGTCGCCGAAGAGCTGGATGTTGAGCTCGAGCAGATCCTGGGTCGCGACCTGTTCCTGGTCAATCGTCAGGATGCACGCATCTGGGGCTGGGCCGACGAGTTTATCTCGACGCCCAAGCTTGACGACCTGGCCTGCGCCTATACCTCGCTACAGGCATTTTTGGGCGCCGAGAACGCGCACGACGTTTCGGTCTTCTGCTGCTTTGATAACGAGGAGGTTGGCTCCGAGACCAAGCAGGGCGCCATGTCGACGTTCTTGGCCGACGCGCTGCGCCGCATTAACGGTTCGCTGGGTTTTGACGACGAGTCGTACCACCGTGCGCTTGCCGCCTCGATGCTCGTGAGCTGCGACAATGCACATGCCGTGCACCCCAACCACGCCGAGAAGTGCGATGCACGCAACCAGGTTGTGCTCAACGGCGGCATCGTCATCAAGGAGGCTGCCAACCAGCACTACTGCACCGACGCCTTTAGCCGCGCGGTGTTCCAGGCTATTTGCGATGACGCCGACGTGCCCACGCAGGCCTTCGCCAACAAGAGCGATATGGCGGGTGGCTCCACGCTCGGCAACCTGTCGAACATGCAGGCGAGCATGCACGCCGTGGACGTGGGCCTGCCGCAGCTGGCCATGCACTCAAGCTACGAGACCGGCGGCGTACGCGACGTGATGTACGCCATCCGCGCCCTCACCGCCTTCTACGAGCGCGACCTCCATATCAACGGAGCCGAAAGCGCGGAGCTCTAAAACCTGCCAAAAAGGGACAGGTTTATTTTGCCAGGTTTTATCTGGGCAAATGCAAAGGATGAAACCGAACTAGATTGGTGATGCGTAGCCGCCGAGGTGCAATGTGCCTCGGCGGCTTTTTGTGCACGGAGCACGGCTAATACTAATTTATTGCTATACATGCTTTACGTATCTACCATAGTGTTTTATGATAATTCTGAAGTATTAAGGAGGGGTCATGACCACAACAGCCGCTCAGATTAACGTACGTCTCGATGCCGATCTTAAAAGGAGCGGCGACGCTGCTCTCTCCAGGGCCGGTATGACGCCGAGCCAAGCGGTGCGAGCGCTCTGGCAGCTTGCAGCGTCGCTGGCCGATCGCCCCGGTGCGCTCGAGGATATCCTGCTGCCCAGTCGTGCCCGGGCGGAACAGCGCGAGCGCGAAAAGGCCGCCAAACGTAAGCTCGAGCTCATGGATCAGGGGTCGAAGCTGTTCGCTGCCGCTTGCTGTGAGTCGGGAATCGATATGGTCAGGGCTCAGCCATCGGACGACGAAGAGCTCAAACGGAATGCCTATGCGGATCGCTATGGCGAGGAGATGAGCTGGCTCTATGAGTGAGGCTCCAAGGCGTATCTTGGTTGACACCAACGTGTGGCTCGATTACTTCATTCCCTCACGACGTGGTCGTTCGGTGGCGATTGAGTTTTTACGCGATGCATGCACGGCGCAGGTGGATTTGCTGTATGCGGCGACATCGTCCAAAGATCTGTTCTATTTGATTTCGAGCGAACATAAGGCGTGGTACCGGCGCGAGCATGGCTCACTATCCCAAGATGCCGCCGTGGCGGCGACATCACTTGCATGGGATTGCCTCGACGTGTTGTCGCAACTTGCCACGCCGGTACCCTGCGACCTGAGTGACATATGGATGGCGAGCAAGCAGCGTGAGCTCCATAGCGATTACGAAGACGATTTAATCATTGCGGCAGCGATGCGCTCCCAAGCAGATTTACTGGTCACCAACGATGTCAAGCTCTGTTCGCATGCGCCCGTCGCAGCAATGAACGTCGAAAACGCAAGAAACTATCTAACAACACTTAAATAGCGCTAGACCCCTCTGGTCGAATAATGGCCAGCGAGAGCCCACAGGTAGGGCCGCGCCAGCAAAGCGCCGCAGGTCGAACAAAAGTCAGCGAGAGCCCGCCGTTTGAGACAAGGTGCCGTGAAATGAAAAGGCGCTGACCTTCTGGTCGCGCCTTTGAAATTGAACGGCAGATTGGCCAAACGGCGGGCTCGCAGCGTCGGCTCATTACGCCGTTTGTAAAACGGCGTAATTCTTAGTGTTCGATCCAGCAGCGAAGCGTCTCGCCCGCTTGCAGGTAACGCAGGTTCTCCGCGGCGATGTCGACGACGTTGTTGAGCGTGGCGGCCAGGTGGAACCAGCCCGAGATATGCGGCGTAATGAGCATGTTAGGCGCATCCCACAGGGGGCTTGTCTCAGGCAGCGGCTCGGGGTCGGTGACGTCGACCGCGGCGCCGGCAAGGTGTCCGGACTCAAGAGCGGCAACCAAGTCGTCAGCGACCACAAGGTCACCGCGGCCACCATTGGCAAAGAAGGCGCCCGGCTTCATCGCGGCGAAGAACTCGGCGTTCGCCAGGCCGCGGGTCTCGGGCGTGCTCGGCATAAAGGATGCGACGATGTCGGCCTCGGCCAGGCGCTCAGACAGGGCCTCCATGCCGTCCATGTCCTCAAACACAATGGGGTAGACGAGCGGATGGCGCTTGATGCCGCGGACGTGTGCACCCATGCTGCGGCAGAGCGTGGCAAAGTGGCCGCCGATATCGCCCGCGCCCAGCACCAGCACATTGGCGTTTTTGAGCGAGGTGACCGGTCCCAAATCCTCCCAGCGATGCTCGCGCTGCAAGTCGTGATAGTCGGGCAGGCGCTTCATCATAGAAAGAACCATGGCAAACATGTGCTCGCTTACGGCCTGGCCGTAGGCGCCTACCGAGCAAGACAGTTTGGCGTCGGCCGGCACGGTGCCGGCGGCCAAGTAGTCGTCATAGCCGGCGGTCTGCAATTGCAACAGCTGGAGATGTTCGCAGGCCGTGAGCATGTCAGGGTCGATGTTGCCCAAGATCACGTCGGCATCGGCGACCTGCTCACGCGTGGTGGCGTCGGAGCTCGTGTAGATAAAGTCCTCGCCCGGAGCACTCGACTCAAGAATTGCGCGATGGCGGTCGTTGACGGGCAGCAAAACCAGGATGTTCACAAGCAGTCATCTCCGCTCAGCCTGCCAAAAAAGGACAGGTTTATTTTGGCAGGTTTTATCAGGCAAAACGTTCAAATAAAACGCCGGATGCAAAGCGGGTTTGCCCGTCAGCATCCGGCGCATCTGCGGCTACCAGCTCAGCAGCTCGTAGCCGTCCTCGGTCACCACGAGCTGTACCTCGCACTGGGCCGAGTCGCTGCCGTCCTTGGTGCGCACACACCAGCCATCGCCCTTGCTGATCTTGATGTCGGGCGCTCCGGCGTTGACCATGGGCTCGATGGTAAAGACCATGCCCGGGGCCATAATGGTGTCCACATCGGGCGCCTCGGTGGTAAAGCCTACAAACGGGTCCTCGTGGAACTCCTTGCCAATGCCGTGTCCGCCGTACTCGCGCACCACGCTAAAACCGGCGTCCTCGACCGTCTTTTGCACGGCCTCGGCCATAACGGACAGCGGATGCCATGGCTTGACGGCTGCCAGACCCGCCTCCACGCTGGCGCGGGTGACCTCGACCAGGCGCTGGCGCTCGGCAGAGACCTTGCCGATGCAGAACATGCGGCTCGAGTCGCTAAAGTAGCCGTCTAGGATCGTGGAACAGTCAACGTTGATGATGTCGCCCTCGTGCAGCACGTCCGTATCGCAGGGGATGCCGTGGCAGACCACGTCGTTGATCGAGGTGCACACACTCTTGGGGTAGCCCTCGTAGTTGAGGTCGGCCGGCGTGCCGCCGTGCTCGACGGTGTAGTCGTAGATCATCTGGTCAATCTGGTTGGTGGTCATGCCCGCGGCGATGTGCTCGCCTACGTAGTCGAGCACGCCTACGTTAATGGCGGCCGAGCGCTTGATGCCCTCGATATCGGCGGGCGTCTTGTAGAGCGTGCGGGGCAGAACCTCCCAGCCCTCTTCCCACAAGCGCTCGAGGCGCTCATCAAAGGTGCTATGGCATTTCTTATATTTTTTGCCGCTGCCGCACCAGCAAGCGTCGTTGCGGCCGGGCACGGGTCCTTTGTCAAACATGGCTAACTTCCTTTCATCCGCAGCTAGTATAGCCCACCCGCGCGTCTATAAAAGTTGCGGTGATATAGTTCCGATTTAAGCGGTTTAACAGCACAAATAGGAACTATATCACCGCAACTGATGGGGCGGGATGGCGGGCACTGGCTGCTGCGTGGTTTTGCTAGTAGCTCACCTGGCAGGGGATGCCGAGGGCGCGCACGCGTGCGGCGATCGTGTCGAGTGCCTCGGGCGCTGCTTTGGCAAGGCCGGCGACCGGTGTCTCGCGCGCCACCGTGTAGATGGTCGTCTCCTGCGGGCGAATGCGCTCGAGCGCCGCGAGCCAAGGGCCGACGTACTCCTCGCCGGTGTTATCGAGAGACTTGCCCCGGTACTCGCCGCTCAAAAACATCGTTTGGATAATAACGTGACCGTCAAAGCTCGCGAACGTTTCGATCTGGTGCTCTACATCGTAGGGGCCAACGGGCTGGTCGAGCAGCTGGATAAATGCCGGGTCGACCGTATCGAGCTTGAGGATGTTGTCGTCGACCATCATGAGCGCATCGTGCACCTGGGGACGGTCGGCGCGCGTGCCGTTGGAAAGCACGGCAATCTTGGTGTTTGGGGCCAGCTGGTCGCGAAGTGCGACGGCACCGGTGATGGCCTGCGGAAACTCCGGTGCGGCGGTGGGCTCGCCATTGCCGGCAAACGTGATTACATCGGGCAGCTCACCCTCGATTGCCATCCCGTGCAGCTTGGCCTCGAGTGCATCGAGCACCACGCCGGCCGTGTTATACGGCTCGTGGCAGGGGCGCTCAGCGTTGAGGCCGTTCTCGCAGTAGATGCAGTCGAACGTGCAGATTTTGCCGCTCGCCGGCATCATGTTGACACCGAGCGAAAGGCCCAGGCGACGGCTGCGGACGGGCCCAAAGATGGGGCTGGCATTTAAAAACGTAGACATAGGCATATGCTCCTTGGGACAGTTGAGCTTAAGCATAGCATCGGCCTTCATGTGGGTCGCGGGTTTGGGCGCTGTTGTTTAGGCAGAAACCTTGCAATCGGGTGAGTTTTCGAAACCCTGTCATGAAAGGGTGCGAGCCGGGTACAGTAAACGCATTCATGTACACACAAAATGACGCCATCTGACCAAGCCGCACCCCGGCACGGCCTGGTGGTGTTGACGATGGGAACACAGTATGGATTTTACGGTCGAGAATGCGGGCACTACGATCGCCTGTCGCGAGTATGCCGGCCCGGATGTATCGTCCGATACACCTGCCTTGGTGTGCGTGCACGGTGCGTGCGTCGACGGTGTCTTTTTTGACGGCATCGCCCGCGAGCTCGCCTGTGACTATCGCGTCATTACCTACGACCGCCGCGGTTGCGGCGAGAGCGGCGACGCTGCAGACGGACGCTACGACCTCGCCGTCCAGGCCGCGGACCTGCAGGCCGTTATCGAGCATATTGGCACTCCGGCAAACGTGCTCGCGCACAGTGCCGGTACGCTGGTGACTCTGGAGCTTCTCCGTGCAAACCCCGCCATAATCTCGCGTGCGATCCTGCATGAACCCGCCGTGACGGATGAGGGTGCCGGTCTGGGCGCGGCCCCGGTTTTGCTCGAGATGATCGCCGCGGGAAAGGTCTCCAGGGCATTACGGGCCTTCCTGGGCGCCATCGGCGATTCGGACCCTGAGGCCCCCAAGTTAACCGAGGCAGAAGCCAGACATGCCCTGCGCAACGGCCGCGGCTTCATGGCAAACGAATACGGGATTACTATGACCTGCGTTCCCGATTGGGATAGCGTCCGCGCGTCAAGAACGGTGGCCGCCGTGCTCCTGGGTGAGCTCTCGATTGGCACGCCTCGCGAGGCGGGCACGAGGGTGGCGGCTGAGCTTTTGGACTGTCCACTCGTAACGGTTCCCGGCGCGCACAACGGCCTGCGCGATCGCCCGGCAGCGGCTGCCCAGACTGTCCGTGGCATCCTGGGGTTCTAGCACTCGCAATAGCCAAAGCAGCCTTCACCCGCAAACGTTTCGTCCGTGTTAACAAATATGTTCAAAACTTCACGTCTGCGGCTTCAATCGCGCCGTCTGCCAACTCATAAAAATGTAACAGCATTTACGTGCTTACCTGCATCGGCAAGGTGTTACCCTTGTAACATTTGGAACCCACCGCTACCATGCGAAGCTATCGAAAGGGCCCCATATGCTCAATAATCACGAGGTCAATCTAACCGACGAGGAGGCTGCCGCCGAGGTCGCCCGTGTCGCGAAGACCTACCCCGTGGTACGTTTGCTGTCGGCCGATCAGATTAAGAGCGAGCCTAACTGCCTGCTCGCCGGTGATCGCTGCCCTTGTTTGCGCCAGGCAAGTCTTGAGGCCTTGACAGATTCCGATGAGGTGTCGGAGCAACTCCTCAACGATGGCGTTGAGTACCGCGCCCATCTGCGCCCTCTGAAGGTCGAGGGCGAGCCTCATGTCCTGCTGATGGTGCGTCCGATCGATGGGCAAGAGGCTGCAAAAGAGGACCTTGTCTACACCGACGTGCTGACGAGCGTGCACAATCGCCGATATTACGAGGAAAAGCTCCGTAGCGCCCGCATGAATGCCGGCGTTGCGATGATCGACCTTGATGATTTTAGGGTCTTCAACGATACGTGTGGCCGTCATGCCGGCGACCTTGCGCTCGGTGCCGTGGCGACAGCCATGCGCAGCGGAATCCGTTCGACTGACGAGCTTGTGCGCTATGGCTGCGACAAGTTTGTGGTTGTCATGCCCAATATTCCCTCCGATGACTTCACCCGTCGCCTGCATCAGGTGTCCGATGCCGTTCGTTCCACGATTATTCCGGGCCATGAGTACGTGAGCTTGACGGCATGTGTTGGTGGCGTTCGCATTCATGACGAGACGGTCGATGAGGGCGTTGGCCGCGCTGTCCAGTTATTGAGCCGCGCTAAGGCAAAAGCCGGTACGGTCGTGACCGATGCCGATTCCATCGAGGCCTTCCAAAGCGAAAAGCCTTTGGTACTTATTGTCGATGACTCCGAGATGAACCGAGTCATTCTCAGCGAGATGCTCAAGGACGAGTATTGCATCCTCGAGGCCGATAACGGTCGTACGGCGCTCGACATGGTCGATCGCTATGGCGATGAGTTGTCGCTCGTGCTGCTGGATATTGTCATGCCGGGCATAAGCGGCTTTGAGGTGCTGGCCGGTCTGTCGCGCCGATCGGTTAGTGACAATCTGCCTGTCATCATGATTTCGAGCGAAGATTCCGATGATATGGTTCTGCGCGCGTACGAGCTGGGCGCCTCGGACTATATCAACCGCCCGTTTGACTCCCGTGTCGTGCGCCGCCGTGTAAGCAACACCATCCGCCTATACGCCAAACAGCGCCGCCTGACGAGCCTGCTGTCCCAGCAGTACAACGAGCGTGTCAAGAACAGTCGCATGCTCATCGACATCATGGCTGGCGTCATGGAGCTTCGCAACGGCGAGAGCGGCAGGCACGTTACGAACATCGAAAAGCTGACCGAGCTGCTGCTTGGCTGTCTGGTCCAGCGTAGCGACACCATTTCCCTTGACAATGAGGAGCGCTCCACGATTGCCCTGGCTTCGGCGCTGCACGATATCGGCAAGATGTCGATTGACGATGCGATTCTCAACAAACCCGGGCGCCTTACGCCCGAGGAGTTCGAGATTATGAAGACGCATACCACGATCGGCGCCGACATGCTGCTTGAGCTGGGTAGCCATCACGCCGGCAATGCGCTTATGGAATATGCGTACCAGATTGCGCGTTGGCATCACGAGCGCTGGGACGGCAAGGGTTATCCCGATGGCCTTAAGGGCGACGAAATTCCCATTGCCGCACAGGTGGTTTCGGTGGCCGACGTGTACGATGCTCTGACGAGCGTGCGCGTGTACAAGGACGCTATCCCGCACAAGGAGGCAATTCAGATGATCCTGGACGGTAAGTGCGGCACCTTTAACCCGCTGCTGCTCGATTGTCTGCTCGAGGTGCAAGACCAAATTGCCGAGACGTTGGCACGCCCCGCTGACGTCGTCGCGTTTCCCACGATTTAGTTTGACCAAAGGAGTTTTTAATCCATGATTTCCATGCGTGAGGCGTATGAGAAGATCGGCGCCAATTATGATGACGCGTGTGCTCGGCTGATGGGCGAGGAAATGCTCGCCCGCTTTGCCCTCAAGTTTTTGGATGACGAGAGCATGGACAAGCTGGAGGCCGCCATGGCGGCGGGAGACGCCGAAGGTGCGTTTATGGCAGCGCACACGCTCAAGGGCGTGAGCCAGAACCTGGGATTCGATAATCTGTACGAGCCGGCGGTCGTGGTAACCGAAGCACTGCGTGGTGCCGATGCCGTTGACGGCGCTCGCGAGGGGATGCATGCGCTGCAGCAGCAATATGCGGCTACGATGTCGGCCCTGCGCGAGGCGGCTGAGTAAGGGCTTGCGAGCCTTGGGCTGTGTGCCTGTCGCGTATAGGCAAAAGGGCGCCCCGTCGGACCATGTGGCCGGCGGGGCGCCCTTATCTGTTATGCGGTTCGCGAACTAGCGGGTCTGCTTTACCTTGGCCGCCGCCTCGACAAACGACTTCCACAGGTTAAAGTCGGTCTCGAGCGTCTGCCAGGTGTACTCGGGATGCCATTGCACACCCAGACAGAACGGCTGGCCTTCGACTTCGATGCACTCGGGAACGCCGTCGGTTGCCTTGGCGACCAAGCGCGTGCTCTTACCCAGACGATCGACGCAGCAGTGATGTGCGGAGTTGGTCTGGATCAGCCTGTGCCCGCCAACCGCGCGCTCCAGCAGCGAGCCCGGCACGACCTCGACAGGATGCACAGGGTCGTTGAGCACGTGGGCATGGCGCCACTGCGTGCGGCCCTCGCGCGCGCCCAGGCTCGGCACGTCCATGCACAGGGTGCCGCCGGTGGCGACGTTGAGCAGTTGCGTGCCGCGGCAGGTGGTAAAGAGCGGCTTCTTGGCGCGAAGTACCTCGTTAACCAGCTTAAACTCAAAACGGTCGCGAATCTCGCAGCACAGCGTGGGGTCGTAAGGACGCTCGTCGCCCCAGCGTTTGGGGTTGACGTCCGGACCGCCGGGAATGGCGATGCCGTCGGCGATTTCCACGTAATGACGGATAACGTCGACGTCTTCGGTAATGGACATCTGCAGCGGCAGACCGCCGGCGGCAAGAATGGCGTCGACAAATACGCTCGCAATCTCCTCGTTGGGGGAGAGCGTCTCGCTCAAATAGGGCTTCGCTTCTTCCCAGCGTGGTGCGACCAGGATGAGCGGGCGGTCGGCGGGATCGACGTCGACGTGCGGGGTGTAGGACGATGAGGTGCGGGTTCCGATCATGGGTGCGGCTTTCGAATCCGGGTGGACATGGCACAGGGGTGGCGCGGGACAAACGTTACTGATGAATTTGCCCGCGTGGCAATTGGGCTAGTGGCCCTTAATGGAGTTGAGGAAGTCCTGGGCGCGCTTGGTCTGGGGGTGGTCGAAGAACTCGTTGGGTGTGCCGGTTTCCACGATCTGGCCGTCGGCCATAAACACGACGCGGTCGGCCACGCGGCGGGCGAAGTTCATCTCGTGCGTGATGACGATCATCGTCATGCCCTGCTGGGCCAGACGGACCATGACCTCGAGCACCTCGTTGATCATCTCGGGGTCCAGCGCGCTCGTGGGCTCGTCAAAAAGCATGGCCTTGGGTTGCATGGCAAGCGAACGTGCGATGGCTACACGCTGTTGCTGGCCGCCCGAGAGCTGTGCGGGCACCTTATCGGCCTGCTCGGCAACGCCCACGCGGCCCAGCAGGTCCATGGCGCGCTCACGAGCTTCCTCCTTGGAGACGCCCAGCACATCGACCGGTCCCAGCATGACGTTCTGCAGTACGGTCATATGTGCAAACAGGTTGAACTGCTGAAATACCATGCCCAGCTCGGCACGCATGCGGGCAAGATCCTTGCCTTCCTGTGGCAGGGGCTCGCCCTCGATGAGGATCTCGCCTGAGTCGATGGTTTCCAGGCGATTGATGGTTCGGCACATGGTCGACTTGCCCGAGCCCGAGGGTCCGATCACAACGACGACCTCGCCGCGGTTGACCGAGAGATTGATGTCGTTGAGGACGTGCAGATCGCCGTAGTGCTTATCGACGTGCCTGAGCTCGATCAGCGGCTGATTGCCGGTGGAAGAGGTGCTCTGTGCCATGGTGCTCGGCTCCTTATGACTCGAAATGGTAAAGCGTTAGCGGATGATGGTCGCGCCGGTCTTGTGCGAAACATAGACAGCGGCCTTGTTAATCGCGACGTTGATGAGGATGTAGATGACCGCGATCACCAGGTAGACCGATACGAGGGCGTCGTAGTTGGTAATGAGCACGCGGGCATTTTGCATGAGGTCGGGGTAGCTCACCACGTAGGCAACGGTGGTGTCCTTGACTACGACCACAAGCTGCGAAATCAAGGACGGAATGATAAACCGAATAGCCTGCGGCAACACGATTTTAAAGGTGATTTTGGCCTTGGAGAGACCGAGTGCCTGGGCTGCCTCGACCTGACCGCGCGGCACGGCGTTGACGCCGGCACGGAAGATCTCGGCAAGTACGCCAGCTGCAGCGAGCGCGACGGGAAGCGTGAGCATCCAAAACGACGGCAGCGCGATCTTGTACTGGGGCAGCACCAAAAAGAAGAAGTAGATGAACAGCAGGCTCGGTACGCCGCGGAAGAAATCGGTGAGCACGCGGCAGACCAGCTGCAGCGGCTTAATGTCGCTGGTACGGCCGAGCATAAGGGCTAAGCCCAGCACCAGCGCGATGGCGCCAGCGGTGAGTGCGACTTTAACGGTGCCCTCAAAGCCGGCAAGCAGGAACTTCCAGGTGGTGAGGTGCGTAAAGAAATACCAATAGTGAACCGAAAGCTGGCCGGTCACATAAAAGCGCTGCAACACGAGGACGACAAGCGCGGCGACGGCAACAAGCGAGATGGCGGTGCCGATGCGAATCTTGGCGCGCATCTTGGGGCCGGGAGCCTCGTAGAGCGCATCGCGCATGGTGAGCGCGGAGGTGGAGTGCTTGCTCATCGGAGGATCCTCACCTTCTTATCGATGTAGTTGCCAATGTGGCTCACCACAAAGGCCGTGCCCAGGTAGCCGAGCGCCGAGATAAAGAACGCGGCGACGCCGCCGAGCGAGCGCGTGTTGATGTAGCTCACCACGCCGGTGAGCTCCTGCGGTTTAAGTGGCACCTGACTGCCGAGCGCGGTGGTGAGCATGACGGCGATAAAGAGGTTGGTCATGGGCAACACGCTCGAGCGCAGCGCCTGCGGAATCACGATCTTGGCGAGGATACGGCTAAAGTTCATGCCCAGCGAGCGGGCGGCTTCCACCTGGCCGACGCCGACGGTGTTGATGCCGCTCATAAAGTTCTCGGAGCCAAAGGCCGAGCCCAAAAGGACCGTGGCGACGATAACGCAGGTGCGGTAGGGCAGAACAACCTTGAGCGGCGGCAGTGCATAGACGACGATGATGAGCAGCGCGATGCCGGGGATGTTACGGAAGACCTGAACATACAGGTCGCCAAAGACGCGCAGCGGCTTGAGCGGCGACACACGCATCACGGTGACGGCGACGGCCAGCACCATGGCGATGGCAAACGACTCAAGCGTCATGCCCCAGGTTGCTAGCAGCGCGTCGATATAGTTCTGGCCATAGAGCGACCAGAGCTCGGAGAGACTCATGCGGACCTCCCGCCGATAAGGAAAGGGGCTCCCGTGTGTACGGAAGCCCCGACAACTCTGTGAGGAAACAGTTTACCGCAATAAAGCGCATCGTGCGTTTCCATATGGTTTCGTTGCGGCCGTTACCAGGCTCGCTGCCTAGGCGCCGATCTCGGGCAGCTCGGGAACATTGGTGTCGCCCGTGCGGTCGCCGATGCAGATCTGCCACAGCTCGGTCCAGGTGCCGTCGTCCTCGATCTTCTTAAGGAAGTCGTTGATGAAGGCGACACCGTCGGAATCGAGCGGCAGGCCGATGCCATAGGGCTCCTTGCTGCCGAAGGGCTTGCCGGCGATCTTGTACTTACCGGGCTCGCGGACCAGGGCGCTCTGCTGCATATTGTTATCGATGACGTAGGCGTCAACGCGGCCCTGCTGGAGTGCCTGACGGGCCTCCTCGTCGGTCTTGAACTCCTGCTGGCTGGCCTTGGGAGCGAACTCCTCCAGGATGGCGGGACCGTTGGAGCCGGACTGGACGGCGACGTTCTTGTCGGCCAGGTCGTCGACGCTCTTGATGTCGTCGTTATCGGCGAGCACCAGGATAGCCTGCTGCGTGTAGTAATAGGGACCGGCAAAGGAAACGAGTTTCTTGCGCTCGTCGGTAATGGTGTAGGTGGCAAAGACAGCGTCGACCTGGCCGTTCTGCAGGACGGACTCGCGCGTGTCCGAGGTCACCTGGGTGATCTCGACCTTGTTCTCGCCCAGGATGTAGCTGGACAGAAGCTGCGCGATACCGGCGTCGAAGCCGCGGGTCTGACCGTCTTTCTCGTTGAGGAGGGAGAAGAGCGTGGAGGTCTGAACGCCACCGATCTTAAAGACGCCGGCGTCCTTGACGGCCGTGGCCCAGGTGCTGGCGGCGATGGCGTCGTCATCGGCCTTGGGGCCGTCGTTGACGAGCTTGTCGAATGCCTTGGCATCGAGCGTGGCGGAAACCTCGGTATCCTCGGAGCCCTTGGAGGAGCCGGCGGCGGAACCCTTGTCGGCCTCGGCGCTGGTGTCGGAGCAGCCGGCAAGACCAAGGCCGGCGACGGTTGCGAAGGTGGCGGCAACGAAGCCGCGGCGGTCGAGAACGACCTGCTGGGAGAGGTTCTTGCTCATGGTAGAACACCTTTCTCAATAAAATCCCTAGCGGTTGAGTAGAGTTATACCCTATCCCGCTCAAATGGGTCAACACGAAATAACTCAGAAACATACTTACCTTATGGGTAATTCTACCTACCAAAAAGGGACAGGTTTATTTTGGCAGGTTTTATCTGGGCAAACGCCGATTATTGTAGTTAAGAAAGCGTTTTGCGGACGGCGTGGTCGCTCGCTGCGGTCGCTATAATGGCGGCAACGCGACGCATATATAAGTAAGGAGACCGCGTATGAACGGCTATTCGTTTTTCGCGCCGACCATGACTTAGAACCACCACAAAGGGGACAGGCACCTTTGTGGTGGTTCTTGCAGATGTGGCGGCCTGCCTCTCTGTTTTGTCTCAATCTGTAACAGGTAGACGAGGAAATGGGTTCTAGCTGTTACAGATCGAGATTATCTCTTCAGGGGGATTCGAATGTCTCGATCTGTAACAGCTGGACGAGGATTTATCCTCTAGATGTTACAGATTGAGATAATCGCGTCGCGAAAATAAAAACCTCCGCAGGGGTGCTTCCCTTGCGGAGGTTATTTACTCGTTGAGTAGCCTTACGGCTTCGGCGGCCATGTTCTCGACCGTCATGCCGTTCTGCGCGAGCAGCTCGTTGGGGTCGTAGCGGTCGGGGAAGCCCTTGGCGATGCCAAAGGTGCGCGTGCGCACAGGCGTGCAGGCCAAGTAGCACGCGACACGCTCGCCCCACCCACCGTCCAAGATGCCGTCCTCGAGGGTGACGACAACGCGATGCTCGGCGGCAAGGCTGTCGAGAAACTTGCGGTCAAGCTCGGTTGCAAAGCGCGGGTTGACGAGCGTGGCCTCGATGCCGTACTCGGCAGCCAAGCGGTTTGCCACGCGCTCGCCCAGTTCAAAGAAGTCGCCAAGCGCAAGCACGGCTACATCGCGGCCCTGACGCGCGACGTCGTAGCGCACGATGCCATAATCGGCGCCCTCGGCGGGCGCCAGATCGGGACGGCTTACCAGGCCGATGCCCGGTACGCGGATTGCCACGGGATGCTCGCGGTGGTCGAGCGACCAGCTCAGCATGGACAGGTATTCTTCCATGCAGGCCGGTGCCAGGTAGCGCATGTTGGGAAGTCCGCCCAGCATGGAAATATCAAAGAACGAGAGGTGCGTCTCGGACGTTGTGCCAAAGACCGAAGCGCCAAACACCAGGATGGTTGCGGGGGCGTCGTTGAGGCACAGGTCGTGCCACAGTTCATCGTAGGCGCGCTGCAAAAACGTGCCGTATGCGCCAAAGACCGGCTTGGCGCCGGCGCTGGCGAGCGCGGTGGCAAAGGTGACGGCGTGCTCTTCGGCAATGCCCACGTCGACAAACTGCTTGCCTGCCGCGGCGCGAAGCTCGGGCGTAAAGCCCATGATATAGGGCGTGGCAGCCGTGATAGCGACAACCTGCGGGTCGTTCGCGATAGCGGCGTTGAGTGCCTCGCTCGTAATATCGGCATAGGTGCGCGGTGCGGGCTCGCTCGGGTGGCCCGGGCAAAGTTTGCGACCGGTTGCCATATCGAAGGGTCCCACATGATGCCAGTGCTCGGGGTCGCTCTGGGCTGGCTCAAAGCCCTTGCCCTTGGCGGTGGAGACGTGCAGCACGATGGGATGATCGATATCGCGCAGCTCCTGCAGCGTATCGACCAGCGCTTGGACATCGTTACCGGCGTCCAGGTAGCGATAGTCGAGCCCCAGCGCGCGGAAAACGTTGCGCTCGCAGGTGCCGTTGCTGGCGCGCAGCTCGGCCAGATTGCGATACAGACCACCGTGGTTTTCGGCAATGGACTGGTCGTTATCGTTGACGATAATGATCAAGTTGCTGTCGAGATCGGCGGCATTGTTAAAGCCCTCAAACGCCAGACCGCCCGAAAGCGAGCCGTCGCCAATAACGGTAATGACGTTATACGTGTCACCCGCCAGGTCGCGCGCGTGGGCAAGACCGCAGCCCAAGCTCACCGAGGTCGAGGTGTGACCCATGGCAAACAGGTCATGCTCGGACTCGTCGGGATTGGCAAAGCCAGAGGCCTCGCCATAACGCTCCGGATCGATATAGGTGTACGCGCGCCCGGTCAGCGCCTTGTGGGCGTAGGTCTGGTGCGAAACGTCAAAGACAAGCTTGTCGATGGGGGAGTTAAACACGCGATGGAGTGCGACCGTGAGTTCAACGACGCCTAGGTTGGGGGCAACGTGTCCGCCGACAGCGGCGGAGCTTTCGAGGATGGCGTGGCGAATCTCGTCGCAGAGCTGCGGGAGCTCGGCGCGATTAAGAGCCTTGACGTCCTCGGGCGTTGTCGTTTGCGTAAGCAGCATCGTTGTGGGTTACTCCATGCGAATCGAGCGCCGGCGCTCCCTCGGCCGGCACAATTGCACAGAACAGTCTCGCACATTTTGGCGTTTGATATGTGACGGCGGCGCGGTAATTCGCCAACTGGCGGGGCAAAACGTTTTGTCCGATGCCATACTGGTAGATTCGATGATGATTTTATTCAATGCGTGCAGGCCGTGGCTTGCCGCCGTGAGCCGCTGGAAGGAGGCAGCATGTCTGATGCCGTTCGTGCCGAGAAAATCGCGCACGAGGTCGACTATGCCGCCCACCAGCTGGCCCAGGCGGGCCGCTTGGACCTGACGCACGAGTTTATCCAGCATGGCGACGTGACGGTCTATGCACATGTGACTTCGGTAGCGCGGGCGAGCCTGTCCTTTGCCGAACGCTTGGGCCGTGTTGGCATTTCGGTCGACCGTGCATCGCTGTTGCGCGGAGCCTTGTTACACGATTACTTTCTCTACGATTGGCATGACCCCGATCCGAGCCATCGACTGCACGGATTTCGGCATCCATTTTTTGCCCTGGCACGTGCCGAAGAGGATTTTGAGCTGACGCCGCGCGAACGGAATATTATCGCGCGACATATGTTTCCGCTGGTGCCAGTGCCGCCGACGTGTCGCGAGGCATGGATTGTGTGCCTGGCTGATAAGTGGTGCGCACTGTGCGAGACGGTCGCCGGCCGTCTGCCGCGCAAGGACGAGGCTGACGATGGCATGAGTAAAGCATCGAGCGAAAAGAGGAGAGGGTAGACGGTGGAAACCGCGATTGATATGGCGTTTGGCGGCGCGACGCTTGCCGCCTGTCCACTCTCGGCACTGGTGCTCTCGTTTGCCTTTTACGGGTTTTGCGGCTGGGCATGGGAGTCGACAGTATGCGCCCTGCTTAACCAAGGACGCTTCGCCAACAGCGGATTCTTGCTGGGGCCGTGTTGTCCTATCTATGGTGTGGGCGGCATCGCCTGCTGGCTTTTGCTGCGCGGGATTCCGGATGCCTCGGGCCAGTTTGTCGCGGCGGCGCTTGTATGCAGCGTAATCGAGTACAGCGTGGGCCTTCTATTGGAAAAGACAACAGGCGCGCGCTTTTGGGATTACTCGCACCTGCCGTTTAATTTGCATGGACGCATCTGTCTGTACTGGGCCTGCGCGTTTGGCCTGGGTGCGCTGTGCATTTGTCGCGTAGTGGAGCCGGCATTGCTGGGGCTGCTTGGCCATCTGCCGGTGCTGATTGTGCGGCTGTCCGCCTTTATCGTCGCGGTCGCGATGATGGTCGACGCGGCATGCTCTTTGGCCAGTTGGCGCCGCCTGTCCGATCAGCTGGAGCGTGTGCGTGCCGACCTTGCCGACCGCATCAATGAGTCGCTTGCCGATGCGTCTGACTCCATGCTCGAACGTATTCCCGATTCGGCGATCGACTCGGTGGCGCAGACGCATATCCGCAGCCGTGCCGTTAACGCGTGGCTGGCCGAGCTGGGCGACGCAACGCTCGATGCCCTGCGTGAGAAGGCTTCGATGCCGACGTTTATCTCGGACGGCGCTCATGGCCTGGCGCTTGCCGCCCGCCGCGTGGCCGATGCCGCGCCGAGCGTGCCCCATCCATCGCTCGCCCGTCTCCGTGCCGGCAGGCGCGCGAACCGTCCGGTGCCGAGTGTGTCGCTCAGTCGTCGCGACCTGCGCTTCTTCAATGCCTTCCCGCGCTTGCGCATCAACCGCTACGAGGGTGTCATTCGAGCAACTAATCTCCGCGACCGCGCTCACGAGCTGTTTCGGCGCTAGCCGGGACGGGCGCGCTCACGGCCCCCTTGCTCGCGTATTTCCCCTTCGTTTCGCGCCCGTTGCTGCGCCGTTTCCAAGATTGCGGCGCCGTTGGAGATGGCGCGATCTGGGTCGAGCCGGTCGAGGAAGTCATCCGCATCCGTATCGGCGAACACGGCCCTTCTGCGGTGTAGGACAATCTTTCATCTGACGGGCGCGCCTCTCTTGGGGCGCGCCCGTTCTCGTCTACAATATCGTGCAGACGAAGGAGAGGCATGCCCATGATCAAGATGTTTGCGAGTGACTTAGACGGAACGCTGCTGAACGCCCTGCACGAGGCGGATGGGACCATCCGCCGTGCCATTCGCGAGCTGACCGAGGCCGGCCTGCATGTGGTTCCCGCGACCGGGCGCTCGACGTTGCCGATCGGTGAACATGGCTTTACAGGTCTGGCACTCGACGCCTGCTGCTCCAACGGATCCATCGTGCGCAGCAGCCATGGTGAGGTGCTCAAGACCTGGACCATCGACCCACAGATCACCGAGGAGCTGCTCAAGGCGTTTCCGGATATCTGTTTTGACTGCTCCACGCCCGACGGCATGTTTTCGAGCGGATCGTTCGAGATGCACCAGGCGGGCTTTAAAAAGGACAGCCCTATCAAGCGCGTCGTGATGCGCGGTATGCGTGCACGCGGCGGGTATCACGAGGAGCAGTATTTCGACCAGTCGATCGGTGACATCCTGCGCCACGATGTGTGCAAGATCAACTGCCGCGTGACCTCGCCCGAGCTGGAGCGCGACCTTAAAGCATATTTGGCCGAGCGATCGGACCGCGTGGTCAACGCGCCGTTCGATCCGGTGATGTTCGAGATCACGGACGTGGCGTGCAACAAGGGCGAGAGTGTGGCCTGGCTGGCGGGCTACTACGGTATTGCCGAGGATGAGGTCGCGGTTTACGGAGACGGCGGCAACGACATCGCCATGCTCAAGCGCTTCCGTCACAGCTATGCCACCAAGAATGGCAGTGATGCGGCCAAGGCCGCCGCGAGCGCGACTATCGGCAGCTGCATGGCCCACGCCGTCCCCAAACACATGCTCGCCACCATGCGCAAGCAAAACTCCCGCACCGTCACCGAATAATATGGCAAAGGGACTGCCACTTTGTCACATTCCGGGGTTCTCGACTAGCCAGTGCTCGTAGGCGCGCTGCATGACCTCGGTTTTATCGGCTTTTTTGCGGCAGCCCTTCTGCTCCTCGATGGCAAGCTCATAGGCATCGCTCTGCTCAAAAGCGCTGGTATCCCAAGCACCGTGCTCAATGCGAGCCCATGTGGCATCGATGAGCTGCTCGAGTTCGGCAATGTCAACGGCGTTGGCGGTTGTCGCGAACGGCGGGCGGAGCTCGCCCGTCGTCTTGTCGGGTTCTACATAGTAGTCGCCCATGGAGGTGACGGTGTAGCCATAAAACTCGGGTGACGCTTCGACCAGCAGTTTGTAAAACTTGAGCTGACGATGGTAGCCTGCAGGGATTTCTTTGCCAAAGCCAGTCTTGTAGTCGACGATCTGCACCGTCTTAGCTGCATCGTCAACGAGGAGCAGGTCAAGAAAACCAAAGAGTGGAGTTCCACTGGCAGTTAGACACTGCATGTTCGCTTCCGTGATGCAACGGTAGCCACGTACGTGCTCGACAAGCCAAGGGACGAATGCATGACAAATGCGTTCGAAGCGGTCCGAATAGCGACGGACGTCCTCGGGGGCAAAATCGAGCCACGAAATCTGCTGGCGATACTCGGCCTCAATTGTCTCAATTGCCGACGCGCCATCGGTTGCCATCCGATTAACGATTTCTTCGAACATCGCGTGAACGATAGTGCCGAATTCGGTTTGAATCGTGGGCGCAGTGGGCAGGCGCACAATCTGCTTTTCGGGGAAGTGCTGGCTATTTGCACACCCAGGCTCGTAGGTCACAAAGTTGTTGAGTGCCGTGGCAGAGAGGTGTTTTACGTCGGTGTGAGGCTCCAAAAGCGCACGGAGCTCGGGCGTATCAAACACGTAGTTGTCGCGCCATTCGGTTTCGATGGCGGCACTGAGCTGGTCCGCTTCAGCAGAAACCTCGCAAGAGTCGATAAGCCCCGTGAGCTCCTGCAGCGCCGATCCGCCGGCGCGGTACAGCTCGAGGTGTCGCTTAGCGCGTGTGATGGCTACAAACAGCAGACGGCGCGCATCGTCGTCATCCTTTTCGTCGCGAATAAGCAGGTTGGACGGGTACAGGCTCATGCCGCCAGCACCTTTGTGCCAGGTGGAGTCGTCGGCGTCGAGCAGGTAGACGCAATCGAACTGCAGACCTTTCGAACTGTGAGCGCTGGTAAGGCGAACGGCTCCCGGTGTGCCAAGATCGATCGATGCGTCGATGCCCGCGCCAAACTTTTGCGCGGCGTCGAGTTTGTCGACAATATCGGGCAGGCGAAGCGTGCGTCCCATGCGGCGCGCGTCGCCCATTTCACCCTCGGCAAAGGCGAGTAGGGCGCGGATGCCGGCATTGAATTCGGCGGCGCCCAGCGGATCCTGTTTTTTATGATCCTGATAATAGTCAAGGCTGCGTTTGGCAATCTTAAAGAGCAACGCTCTGACCGGGGAGGCGCCGGCCTCGGCCGCCCACTGCATAAGGTCGTCGTGCAGCTCTTTGACGTGGGTGCTATCGCTCTCACGCATGGCGGCCATCCAGTCACCATGGTGCTCACGCTTGGCGTTGAGCGCAAACGCCACGGATGACGGATGGTCGCCGCCTAGCTCGGTGGCGCAAATGATTTGGGGGAGATAGCTGCAGGCGAGCTCCTTCTGCCCGCGAGCAAGCGCGGTAACGCAGCGCAACAGTGCCAGCATCGTCTGCATACGCTCGGAAGCAAAGAGATTCTGCCGCTCGCGATACGAAAAGGGTACCTTCTCCTTAACGAGGAAGGGAATCAGCGAGCGCAAGGCGGCGTGCTTGGCAGAGATGACTGCAATTCCTTCGTTGGGATCTTCGCATTCATCGAGATAGTGATTAACAAGCCGTTGCTTAATGCTCGCAGCGACAGCGGCGTATTCCTCGGCTTTGCCGGCGTAGACGTTCTCGCTAAAGCCGACCTGATCACCCTGAGGCTTGGAGGCTTCGATTGACTTATTCGAGCTGGCGTCGAGGCGATATTCAATTTGGCGTGCGATAGCTTGACCAAGCTCAACGATGGCGGGCGTGGAGCGATAGTTGGTCTTGAGCACGATGCTCCGGGGCGAAAACTCGGCCGCAAACTGGTTGGCACATTCGATCGTGGCGCCCTGAAAACGCATGATGGCCTGATCGTCATCGCCAACGGCCATGATATTGGGCGCATCAACGCCGTCGCAGAGCAACTCGATGATGCGCATCTGGGCGCCATTGGTGTCCTGGAACTCGTCAACTTGGATATAGGTATAGGTGTCCTGGAGCACTTGACGCAACGCGTCATTGTGTTCGACAGCGTTAACAAAGTCGCCGATCATGTCGTCGTAATCGTAGAGATGGTGCTGGTCGAGCTCGCTCTGGTAGCTACGCGCGACGTTGCAAGCGGTCTTAAGTCGCTCGCTCTGCTCCGCAATCTTAAAGGTGCGTCCCTGAGAGTTGCTGCCTCCAAAGAAGGCATCGCGCACCTTGGTGTATCCCGACGACTTTCCCTTCTCGTCAATAAGTTCGGTGCGGCGAACGGTGTCGCGCAACTCAAGAATGTACGGCACGTACGTGCCGGCGGGGCACTCGATCGGGTGGGTGAGCGATGTGGGCGCCATGCCGCAGGCACGCTCGACCTCCTCCTCAAAGCGTTCTGCCAACGCAGCGCTTGCCCTTTCGCAGGCGAGCGTAAGCAGCTCGGGATGCTCGGTGAGCCAGGCAGCGGCGTCGATATTCTGCTGTGCGATGGCGCCCAGCGTGTCGTAGTCCAGGCCACTGCGTTTGATCTTGGAGACAAAGCCAATCATCTTGCCGATGTTTTGCGCGGGCATATCGGGCGACCCTCCGCCCAAGGGCGATCCAAAGGGCAGCGATTTGAGCAACCGATCAAAAATCTCTTGCTGGTGCAGGCTGGTAACAAGCGTGTCGGTCGAAGGACGCATGAAGTACTCGGGATAGCGCGACCTGATGCTGCTTGCAAATCCGTGGAACGTGCTGACTTCGATGCCGTAGGCGTCGCGCCCAATGAGCTCAATCAGGCGTTTGCGCATGGCTTCCGCGCCCGCCTCGGTATAGGTGAGGCAGAGGATGTTGCGCGGGGCGGCATCGCGGTTGGCCAGGATGTTCGCCGCGCGCAGGCTCAGTAGCTGCGTCTTGCCGGTGCCGGGACCGGCAATGACGAGCAGCGGACCATCTAGGCATTCGACGGCCTCGCGCTGTTCGGGGTTCAGGCGTTTAAACGATTCATCGAATTTGGGGGTCGTATCCATGAATTATTACCTGTCTTCCTGGTAAAGTGCCCGAGTGTCGTCGAGATATTTGAGATACGTATCGATGACGCTCTGGGGCTGAACGATCTTAATGAAGGTGCTGAGTTGCAGCAGCCAGCCAAAAAACTGCGGCGACAGCGGGGCTTTGACAGTTGCTAACAGGCGCCCATCCTGGTTCTCAAACACAACGGCGTCCAATCCGAACTTGTCGATGAGCGGATTCATCGCACGGTCATCGAGTTCCAGCACCACGGTGGTCTTATTGGCTGCAAATACGCCGAATGATGGAGAGACGTGATCTTCGAGCACATAGCCGGCAATGCGCGGATCTTTGGTCGCGGACTCTTCGGACACCGCAACGTCGAGCATACGATCGACGCGATAAGGCGTGAACGGCTGATGGCCCGAGCCGGCGTTGGCCCATTTATCTCTAAACCCAATCATGTAATAGAGTTCGTCGGAGTAGATAAGGCGCACGGGTGTGAGCTCGTAGGTCTTTCCGTCATGATTAAGGGCCTTTTGCTTAGCGGCGTCGTAGTGGAAGTAACGAAACCGAATCTTGCGTTTTTCGCGCATAGCCTGCTGAATCAAGTCGATATTGTGCAGAGCATCGGAGTTTTGCATCTTTACGCGCGAAGGCACGTCGACGCGCTTGTGCATCAGCTCGCGTTCGCCCAGGCTGGCGAGGCTCTGCAGCTTGCCGATGAGGTGGTCGGTCAACTCATCGGTCAAAAATGGCGAACTCTGCACGGCGTCAACAAGCATGATGAGCTCTTGCAGGTCGAGTGGGCGTGAGACCAGCGCCCATTCCTTGCCGCCACGCTGGTCAACATCGAGCCCAAAGTCGCGAAGCGTTTGCAGATCGCGATAGATAGCCTTTCGTTCGGCCTCGAGATCGTGATAGGCGAGCTCCTCGATGATCTGCTGCGTTGTGAGCCCGTGCGCGCTGTCGGTCTTTTCCATCAAGGTTTTAAGCAGGAACAGAAGCCTGAGCTTTTGATTTGGTCTGTTCGCCACGTTGTCTCCTTTCGCCGGCAGGGTAACAGCCGAAGATGCAAAACAAGACCCGTTATTGGGACTCATTGTAGCTCGCGCGACCGTAGTATTCGCGGCAATGAGGGCGCGAATAGGGCGAAAGGTGGTTAAACGGAAATCGGCGGTTTGGCTGGCTGGTGTGACATGCGCTCTATTGGCTTGGGGCCGGTTCCGGTTTACAAGGATCAGAACAGGAGAAATGCGATGGCAGACATCAAAGTCTTTGCCGAGAATCTTGAGGGTTCAACCAAGGAGCAGATCGAGGAGATTTCCAGCTGCCCGGCGTTTGAAGGCGCCAAGATCCGCATCATGCCCGATGCCCATAAGGGCAAGGGCTGCGTGATTGGCTTTACGGCAAACTTGGGCGACAAGGTGATTCCCAACCTGGTGGGGGTCGACATCGGATGCGGGATGTACTGTGTGCCGCTTGCGGAAACCATCGCGCGCGACGATCTCATTCAGTTCAATCGCGATGTGAAGAGCGCGGTGCCCACGGGCTTTAGCCTTCATCGCGATCCTGCCTGCGTACTCGCAGACTTTGACATGGAGTCGCGTGATTGGCTGCAGGATAAACGCAAGGTTGAGCGCTCCATGGGTACGTTGGGCGGTGGCAACCACTTCATTGAACTCGACGAGGACGAGGACGGGCGCCAATACCTTGTCGTGCACACCGGCTCGCGCAACATGGGCAAGCAGACGGCGGAGCATCATCAGGCGCTGGCGCAGAAGACGTGCACGGCAGATATTCCCGACGAGCTTAAGTATCTCGTGGGAGATCTTTCTGCCGAGTATCTCGTCGATATGCATAACTGCCAGCGCTTTTCGAATCAGAACCGCAAGTCGATTGTCGTGCAGATTGTTGAGCGTACGGGAATTCGACTCGACGGAGACGGCTTTACCACCATGCACAACTACATCTCGGAAGGCGGCATGATTCGCAAGGGCGCTATTAGCGCTCATGCGGGCGAGATGGTGCTGATTCCGTTCAACATGCGCGACGGTGCCGTTATTGCGCGCGGCAAGGGAAACGAGGACTGGAACTGCTCGGCGCCGCATGGGACGGGTCGTGCGATGAGCCGCACCAAAGCGTTCCAAACGCTCGATACCAGGTCGTTCGTTAACGAGATGCGCGATGCCGGCATCTACTGTCCGAGCGCATGCGAGACGACGCTCGATGAGTCGCCCGAAGCGTATAAGCCTGCGGATGATGTACTGAGACTCATGGACCCGACGGTTGATATTATTCACCGACTCAAGCCGATTTGGAATTTTAAGGCTACTGGTAAGCGCGGTAGGCGTTAGGAGGGTTGCGATGACGCTAAAGATGGACTCCAGGGACGACCGAATTGGCCGTTCTGTGAGTTTGGGCGAGATGCTGGGCCACCCAGGCGTGATGCCGCCGACAGATGCGAGCCGGCGTGGTTGGATTCGTGAAGAACGGGGCGATGACGGCTTTGACATAAGCCGTTTCCATGATCGACTGACTTCCGGGCTCGATCATGCCATGGAAACATCGGTGTTCGAGGTTCTGCAGGTATTGAAGACTGGTACGCCTGTTGATGACATCCTGGGCGGTGGTATTGGACTAGGCAAACTTGGCGTGATTGGCGGCGCGCATGAAGACGTTTCGAACGTGCTGGCGCGTGCGGTTTTATGCCTGAGCGAGCAGCGCACTGTGCTTTACGTGCCGATGCGGGAGCGTGAAGAGGACGCGATTGCCCGGCTTATTCGCGCTGAGATGGATGGCAAGGTGTCAGAGGATCCTGAGGAGCAACAGGTTGAGACAATCCGCGCAACGATGCGCCTCAAGCAGCGCAACCTGGGCATCTTTGTCGAAGACAACATGACCATGGACCTTGTAACAAGTTGGTTGCTCGGCGACCAAATGTGGAACAGAGCAGTGCTAAAGGACGTCGTAGCCGTAATCGACGGACTCGAAATGCTCGACGACAACCGCCCGATAAACGCTGCCCTGCGCGACTTACGCAACATGCTTAGCCCAACATCCGCCATCCTGGCAGGTTGCTTTGCGGCAGAGGGCCGAGACAACGATGTGGCATTCGCCGAGACCCACTGCAATGCAGATGCTCTGGTCCGCATGAGTACCGATTGCACGGAACTTTCCTGCACAAAAGTCTTCGGTTGAGGCCATAGCCAATAACAACTGCTCGGCCAGCAGTGCGTCTATCAGCAGAAAATGACCGCTCAACAGCCAAGAAGATGCGTTTAAGCGGGTTAAGAATTACCATCAAATAGAGGACAAAGGCGAGCGGGCTTCTGCCAGATTCAGAAAGGAACGTCCAATGACAACACGTAAAGATCGGAACGTTAGGCGAATCGTTCCTTCCATTGAGGCTTCGCTTCATCCGGATAGGTATTACGAGTTTGATTTAGACCAGAACAGTTTTCCGGTTTTTAGCGATAAGAACATCGCCTTTGTGAACGGTCTCGTAAATAACGATTCGAATTACACATGGATTGATCAGGGCACAATTCACGACAAGTATGTGGATGCCTCGAACGGCGACGCCTGCGCCATCCGGGAGGCTGTTTATTTTACTAATAAAATGAATTCGACGCACTTGGCTGCAGTGACGGTAAAGGGTGACCAAGATAAGCTAATGGGCAAGATGAATGCCGAGCTCAAACGGCTTTGCGAAATCAAAGAGGATCCGCAAGGCGGTAGTGGTGAAAAGGGGGATGAGGGCGAAGCCGAGCTTACTGGCGGAACACTTATAACTGCCGCATATCTTGTGAGCCAGTATGCGAATAATAATAAACTGGGGTCTAGCCTGTTGGAAAAAGACTTTGAGTTCCGAGCGAATCTCGTTGCCAGCATCGCGCGCGCTACAACAAATATGACTTATAAACTATTGCCGGAAGAGGACCCTAGCGACCTTAAGTGCAATCGAAGTAATTTTTCCTTTGCAACAAAGTTTTGCCACCATGGTTGTCGCAATCTAAGCAGGCGTGAGGTGAACGGCTCTTATATCTATGATACGGACAACTTCTGCATCTATGACACGGTTGTCGGCACAATGCTTCCTTATTATGCGGATGCTTATATTGATTACGGTAGCAATGAGAGTGAGTGGCTTAACGAATGGTGTAAAAAATACAATGACACTCCATTGAGCCGCTATGGAAACCGATACGCATGGATTAGAGGCACGATTAATAAACTGGTTGCCACGCCCGATGAGGATGTTGAAAACGCTGACGCCCAGGTCGCTCGGGGCTACCTGGGATACCTCGACCTTTACAGCCATATCGTTGATGGTATCAATGAGTGGCGAAAGCAGGAAAACCAGACGGTTGGTTCAAATAACGGCTCCGCCCCAGATATTGGCTTCCATGAAGTCGACCTGATGATTTGGTATTTCTTCAAGGGCAGTCGTCTTGACAAGGCAAAGGATAAGATGAAATAAATCGTCGCAAAGATTAGCGTCGATTGGCAATGGGAAAGCCTCGCTCAAGTTCGACATAATGTGCAGAACTTGGGCGGCTCAAGATGCTTTCACTTCGCCCAAAGATATTCTGATTCACGTTCTTGGGCCGTGCCTGGTTTGGGCACGGCCTTTTTCGTATCTATGAAGATTCGAATGCTGAATTGAGATATGGGCAAGACCAGCTAATGGGGGTTGTTGCGGCTTTTCGTATCTTCCGTCAACGAGCACGATGCCGATATATATCCAGCCAAATAGGCTCTTCCTCTTTGTTGTCGGTGCACGCTTCTAGCAAGTTATCTATCCGGTCCAACCCGATCGCTTGCAAGGTCGCGCATCCTTCCGACAAGGGCTGTATCACTTTCTTCGCTCTAAACACGGGCGACAGCATCAAGTTCGTATGTGCCCATCCGGCAAAGCAGCTGCCGTAGGGGATAGAGCCACATCTGATCCGCCCATCACCAGAGGGATACAGGCAGTCTAATTTCGAGTTTGCTACCAGGCAATAGCAAGGTCCCGGCGCCCATGGCCGGCAGTCGATCTCAAGAATGTCGCCCTTTCTGTACGGCGTGGGCAGGTCGACATATGCCCCCTTGAACCATGGCCCAAAGATTCCACCCACAATGCAGTCGAGCACCTCACCACATTCGCCCTCTTCTTCCCTGCAGATGTATTGAATTTCGCCGGCGGCATTGGCGTAGTAAGTGTAGTCCGGCTGCAGAAAGCCGTCGTATGGATATGAACAGCTCGGGTCGTTGACAAGGTTGAACAGCTCGATCATCCAGTATGAGGACGATAGATCTGTCATTTCGCTCCATTTGCCTGCGTATGCCTCCATTGCCGCAAGGGCGGCCTGCCACGATGCCACGGGGAAGGGGCCATGCGTGATGGCGGATCCCGCTTTGTTGTCGACAAAGCTAATTTCGCTAATAAGCAGCACCTTCCTGTTCCCGTCGACGGCCTTTAGCGCGTTCAAGCAGTCATCGATGTAGTCGATACAAATCTCTGGTCCGTACCAATCAAAGGTTTCGCCTGACGAGCTGCGCTCGGCAGCAACCAGCCTGCTGAGCATCTCCCGTTTGCGGTTGATTTCTATCGACGCGCCACCGATGATTTGCGTGTAATGATCACCACTCAGGAGCTGCGGATTATGCAGCAAATGCTCTCGCAGCTCCGGAGATTCGATCAGGTTGATTATTTCTTCGTGCACGATAGTCTCCGAGTTGTTGGTGCGACTTCTTGTGGATTCGGACATGGTGGCCTTTATTCAAATAGCTGCGGATACTTTTCCTTGAGCGGCGCCTGATCAAGACGCAGCTCTTCTAGGTTGCGCCTGGCCTTGGATTCCATCCTTATGGTGTCAATAAACGCTACAAGTGAGTCGACATACAGGTCGCCGCGCAGGTAGGCCTGGGCTGCGACTAAAATCCGCTGCTCGTCTTTGAGCGGCTTGCGGTAGTACTCAAGATTCAGGTAAAGCGGGTCTGGCTCGCCGATGTAGAGGGGAAACGTCTCGTTGTAGGTAATCGAGCAGCCAGTGGCACGCATGTTGCTGATATCCCCTGCATGGCGATAGTGCTCGAGGCGCTGCTGCGCATGATCAAGCCATTCGTCAGAACGGTCTGCCTGCCGAAGCTCTGCCTCAAGCTTTGTCCGGTCCCACGTGGGCAGATCGAACAACGTGAACGGCTCACGGGCACTGCCTTGCGGCGTCCAGACGATATCGCCGGTGTGGAACGGCGTGGGGATATCGACCCAGATGAACTCGAATGCGATCTCCCAATCGTTCTCAACGGGACCGGCCGAAGGGCAATAAACGGAAAGGGCCTCGCCTTTACCGTTCACCATGAGCCAGTCTTCCCGGTGATGTTCTTCGTCGGCATCGAGCGGGCACCGGGTGATGCGTACGCGTGCCTCTGGACGGCTCGCCAGTTCATCATCACCGCGCAACGCCTCGGCACATTTCTCATAACAGCTGAATGGCGCGCCGAAGGCCCCACAAAGTTGCCCGTCGGGCACAATCTCCTCTTCATACTGATAAACGTAGCCCGTCCCACTCGCAAACGCATCGACGCACCGCTTGTTGTAATCGATTGTCCAGCGCAAAAAAGCATGGAAATCGGGGATGGCCGGCCTTCCAAGACCGGCATGGGTTGCCTCCAGCGAACAATTGGGCATGGTTCGGGCGATCTCCTGCCAAGCTTCGCATTTCTGATCGAGCGTGGCGGTCTTCGAAAACCAAACCAGATAGGCGGCTTCGATGGTGCTGGGCTGGAAGTCGATACTGCGCAGGTGCTCCCGAATGTCCTGGGAGTCCACAAAATCTAAGATGTCCATGGTTAGCTCCTCTTTGTTTCGAATTGTGCCGGCGGGGCTATCGTGTCATCGAATAACTCCGGATAGCGGGTCTTGAGCCCGCCGTCTTCCCCTTCAAACCGCTCAGCTTTTTTCTTGACCAGCGCCTGCAGCTCGTAAAGGCTCGATAGCGCAATAAGTGAGTCAAGACCCAGATCGCCGTCGAGATATGCCCGCACGCCGTACAGAATTCTCGCCTCCGGCTTGAGCGGGATGCGGCAGTATTCCATATCGAGAAGAAAGCAACTTGGCTCTCCGATATAGACGGGGTACTCCAGGGGATATTCAATCTGACAGCCGTAGGCGTACATGTCGCTCGTGTCGCCATTTTGCCGATGGTGCCTGAGCAGGTCGTCGGCCTTTTTTGCGGCGCATTCCCTGTAGGTGGAAGGCGGAAGCTCATCCATGACCCGCTTCGTGGTCCATGTCTGCATATTGAGAAGCAGCATGGGGTCGCCAGGGTCGTCGTGACGACAAATGATGTCGCCGGCGTGGAATGGCGTCGGGATGTCAAACCACATCAACTCAAAAGCGAAAGTGGGGTCTTTACCCTCGCGTTCCATGTCGATGCAGCGCAGCTGGCAGTCCATGATTTCGCCTTTTGCGTTGAGCATGAGCCTGTCGGCGGCATAGTAGTCTTCGTCCGGATCGATCGGGCGGCGCGTTATTTCAATCGAGATAGGATTCTCCTCCTCAAGCTCATTCCAGATTGCCTCGAAACATTTTTCGTAGCTGGTGTAGGGGCCATAATTGCACCCGCTCTCATGGGGACTTCCCGTCTTGTCCTCAAAGAAATACATGTGCTTGCCAGGCTGTTTGAACCGGGCGATTTTCTTGCGCTCCCATCTGATGACGTCGCGAAGAAAGACATGGAAGTTGGGGATATTGAACGTGCCGTATCGCCTGTTCATCGCACAATTGGGCATGTTGTTGATAATCTTTTGCCAGCCCTTGATCTTCTGCCGTAGCGCCTTTTCGTTCGAACGGGCAACAATGAATGCCGCCTCGGACGTGGTGAACTCGTAGCCGATGTCCTTTAAGTGTTCCTTGATGTCGGGTGAGTCGAGAAACTCGAGAATGTCCGAACGTATGGCGTTGACGCCGGCGCCGGCCGATGTGCGGTATGGCTGCAGGCAGTCGTGTACGACCGATCCGTCCGACCATTGTTTGCCGTAGCTGGGGTCATCGTGCAGCTTTTTCGAGAGCTCGAGCATAAAGGAGCAATCATCGGGCAATTCGCCGGTATAACGTTCGGCGGTATAGAGGGCAGAGGGCGTGAAGTCGTCGAGGAAGCCGTCCGTGAAATCCCTCAAGCGGAGATTGCCTTCCTCAACGCCGTAGATTTTGCTCGGATAGGCGCACCAAACCTGGCCTTTGAACGAACTATCGTAGTCGTCTTCGAGCACGATGGCAAAACGGGGACCGTGATCGAAGGGCCGACCGTCAATCTTGATGATGTCGCCGGGGACCCAGGGAGTGTAAAAGACCTCGCCATTGGCGCAGAAGTGCTTGCTATTGTTCCACGGCAAGTGATCGATGCTTTGGTGCGGAGTCCGCTGATTCCGGCGATCGCTCAAAAAGACCAAATCGCCAGCCATGGTCGCGGCGAATATCAGCGAGGCTTGAGCGCGCGGGCGGTCGTGTAAGTCTTCGGCGGTATAGAGCTTAATCTGCCAGAATGATTCGGACCAATCTTCATCGAGGTCGTCATCGACGTATTGCTTCATGAGGGTTTGCGCAGCTCCCCATGAGGCAACGGGGAAGGGGCCGTCAAAGGTGTCGTGCCCGCGCTCCTCTTCACTGTAAAACATGCCGGAGACCAGCAAGATACCGCGGTCACGGTCAACGCTGCAAAGCATATCGAGTGCAGTGTCGAGTTGTTCGAGGCCGGAGTCGATCGCCTCGACGTAATCCGATGAAATCTCTTTGCGAAGCTGCTCGAGCATGGTCCGTTTTTCGTCGAGCGTCTTGAGGGAGCCGCCGATGATTTTACAGAGGGAGCCATCTGCCATTCCCGTGTGTTTGAACATATGAGCACGCAGCTCATCGTCCTTGATGCAACTGCAAACGAGCTCCCTGCCGGCATCGGTGATCACGGTATCTGCTTGGCTGTCCATAGCAACCTCCTATCTAATCGTTGCCATTAGCATCTGTCAGAGGTTGTGCTTTGCAGTCCCATTAACAGGTCTCATATGAATCTTGCGTCAAACATACTTTTGGAAACGCACTGGTACATGGATGTGCGCATACTGAATGGACAATTGGTAGTGGCGTTTCAAAACTAAGCGCAACTGCCGCAATCATCCTCTAAGAAAGGCTCAACCGTCGTATCGAACAGCTCTGGATAGCGGTCCTTGAGCCAACCGTCTGCGTCCTCGAAGCCGCGTGCCTTTTTCTCCGCCAGCGCCTGTAGCTCGCATGCGCTGGCCATCGCGGCGAGTGAGTCAACCGCCAGGTCGCCTTTGGCATACGCCCTGACGCCGTAAAGGATTCGCTCCTCTGACTTGAGCGGCTTGCGGTAATAGTCGATGTCCAAAAGAAAGCCCTCAGGCTCCCCAATGTAGAAGGGGAAATGCAAGGTGGATGAGACTTGGCAGCCGTAGGCGTACATGTCGCTGGTGTCGCCGTCATATCGGTGCCAACGCAATAGCTTGTCGGCCTTTTGCACGAGGCGCTCTTTGTAGACGGAGGAGGCCAGCTCTTTGTCGACTCGTGTGGACCCCCACGTTTGCAGGTCAAACAGCACCATCGGCTCGTCGGGGCGTTGGAGGTTGCAGACGATGTCTCCGGCATGGAAGGGCGTTGGGATATCAAACCACATGTCCTCGAAATCGCTGGCGGTGCCCGCCTCGTCCCACTCGCTTTTGTTGCGGTAATCGCAAGACATTACTTCGCCGTTCGCATTGAGTAAGACCATGTCGTCGGCATAGTGGTCTTCGTCTGGGTCGATGGGACGACGAGTGATTCTGATGGCTTTGGGGTCGTCACCGTCGAGCTCTTTCCAGATTGCATCGAAGCACTTTTGATAACTGCTGTACGGGCCGTAAAGACAGCCGCCCTGCCCGCGCCGGTCCCATGAGTAGTCATCAAAGAAATACAGGCTCAGACCGTCCGTCAATTTAAAGTGCGCGAGCTTTCTGTGCTCCTGCTTAATGACATTGCGCAGAAAGGCATGGAAGTCCGGGATGTTGACCGTGTCATTTCTGCGACTCATGGTGCAATTGGGCATATTGTCGATGATCTTTTGCCAGCCTTCGAGCTTTTGCTGCAGCGTCGCTTTATGCGAGCAATTGACAATGAAAGCCGCTACGGGCGTGGTGAGCTCGTAGTTGATTCGTTGAAGATGCTCCTTAATGCTGCGCGAGTCCAAAAACTCAAAGATGTCCGGACGAATATCCAGCTCACTTTGGCTGGCGGGCTTGCGGTGCGGCTGCAGGCAATCGTGTCCGACCGAGCCTTCGGACCACTGCTTGCCGTAGTCGGGGTCTTCGTGCAGCTTCTGCGAAAGCTCGAGCATAAAAGCGCAGTCGTCCGGTAGCTCGCCGGCGTAGCGCTCGGCGGTGTAGAGGGCAGAGGGGATGAAAGGGTCCAAGAGACTGTCGCTGAAAGTGCCGGATGAAAGCGAACCCTCCTTAACGCCGTGATCTTTGCTGGGCCCTGCGCACCAGATCTGTCCCCGGAGCGTGTGCTCGTAGTCGTTTTCGAGCACAATGGCAAAGCGAGGCCCGTGATCGAAGGGGCGACCGTCGATTTTGAGGATGTCGCCCGGTGCCCATGGCGTGTAGATAGGCTCGTTGTTCGCGCAGAACCGCCTGCTATCGTTTCGCCAGGCGCTTTCGACATGCGATTTGCGGGTGCGGTGATTGCGCAGATCGCGGAGGAATATGAGCTCGCCATCCTTGGCTGCCGCAAACGACAGGGAGGGCTGCGCCGTTTGATGCTCGTGCAGGTCTTCTGAGGTGTATAGGTCGATCTTCCAGTACGATTCGGACCAATCGTCGTCAGGATACTCTTCGATGTAGCGCTCCATGAGCGTTTGCGCGGCTTCCCAGGATGCGGTGGGGAAGGGGCCGTCAAGGGCATCGACGTCGCGCTCCTCCTCGTTGTAGAGCATGACGTACAGTAGGAGGATTCCGCGGTCGCGCTCGACGTTGTCGAGCATGTCGAGCGCGCTGTTGAGCTGGGCGAGATGCGAATCGATATCTTCGGTCAGCTCCGATGTGACCTCTTCGCGAAGTTGCTCGAGCATGGTGCGCTTTTCGTCAAGCGTCTTAAGAGAGCCAGCGATGATTGGCGCCGGCCAGTATAAGTATTTGCGCATGTGGTCGCGCAGCTCTTGGCTTTTGATGCAGCTGAGGACGAGGTCTTTGCCGGCATCGGTGATGCCATCGCTTGCCTGATTGTTCATGTCGGCCTCCTTATCGATCATTACCGGCATGATGCAACGGGTGCAGCGATTGTTAGTCCCATTAACGGGACCAAGCAGCGGCTCGATGTGACAAAGGGACAGTCCCTTTGTCACATCCAAAATATTGCCTTTACGTGTTGATGCACACGGTGTGCAATAATACTCGCACTGTGCAATAGCGCACAGGTTGAGTAACAAGGAGGACGCTTGTCCCAGCTCGAGAAATGCGATCGCCGGTCCCTTCGCTCGCAGCGTGCCCTTCGCCAGGCACTTGCCAGCGAGCTTGCCGAAAGCGGCGACCTTTCGCGCATTAATGTCGCGTCGCTCACCGAGCGCGCTGGCCTTACGCGCCGCACGTTCTATTCGCACTACCGCGATATCCCTGACTTTATCAATCAAATCGAGGACGGCTTGCTGGCCGAGATCCGTGAGCGCATTGAGCTCATCACCGCAGCTCAGCTGCCTGATCTCTATCACAACATCGATGAGCTCGAGCCGGCGCCCGGTTCGGTTGAGCTGCTGCGCTACCTTGCGGCCAACCGCGATTTGATCGGATCGCTGCTGGGTCCGGGCGGCGACCAGGCCTTCATTAAAAGGATTATCGATACCGCGCGTGAGGCCGTGGTGCCTCGTGCGCAGACAGGCATTTTGGGCCTGGCGCTGGGCACGTTCTTTGACTACTACGTCACCTACGTCGTGAGTGCCGAGGTCGGCCTGATTCAGCGCTGGTTTGAGCGTGGGCTCACCGAATCGCCCGAGGCCATGGCGCGCATTATGACGGTTATCGCCTTTGTGCGTCCCGGCGACCTATATGGCCAACCCATCGATATCAACGTGCCGGAATACGGCTTAAAGCTATTGAACCTGCAGCTCGAGGACGCGGCCGACACCGCCGCAGCCGTCGAGTCCAACAACTAAGAGGAGAGACAATGAGCAAACTCGTCGAGGGCATTAAGGACCGTATGGTCGCTGCCGCGCGTGAGGCTGCGCCCGCCGTGGTGGATGCCGCGCAGAAGGCCGCGACCGCAGCTGCCGAGAAAGTTGCCGAGGCAGTTGCCGATGCCAAGAACGCGGCAGGGGAGACGTTCGTCGCTAACGAGCCCGCCACCGCCGCCGATCCCGTAGCCGCCGGCCAGGCCCCCGAAGGCGCGATCTTCAACCCCGAGAATGCCCGCGGCAACCTGCACCTGGGCATTGACGTGGGCTCCACCACCGTTAAGCTCGCCGTGCTCAACGACGACAACCAGATCGTCTACGCCAAGTACCAGCGCCACCACACCGACGTCCGCGCCTGCGCCCGCGACCTGTTCGAGGGCGCTGCGACCGTGCTGCCGACGGCCCAGATGACCTGCGCCATTACCGGCTCGGGCGGCCTACTGCTGTCCCAGTGGCTCGATCTGGAGTTTGTCCAGGAGGTCATCGCCAGCAAGCGCGCCGTCGAGACCCTCATCCCAGCCACCGATGTCGCCATCGAGCTGGGCGGCGAGGACGCCAAGATCATCTATTTCGACAACGGCATCGAGCAGCGCATGAACGGCACCTGTGCCGGTGGCACGGGCGCGTTCATCGACCAGATGGCAACCCTGCTGCACACCGATGCCAGCGGCCTCAACGAGCTCGCGGCCAACGCCACCACCATCTATCCCATCGCCAGCCGCTGCGGCGTCTTTGCCAAGACTGACGTCCAGCCGCTGCTCAACGAGGGAGCTCGCCCCGAGGATGTGGCCGCTTCCATCTTCCAGGCTGTCGTGACCCAGACCATCTCGGGCCTGGCGTGCGGCCGTCCCATCCGCGGCAACGTCGCCTTCCTGGGCGGCCCGCTGCAGTATCTCTCCGAGCTGCGCCACCGCTTCTACCTCACGCTCAACCTGGACGAGGAACACCGTATCGTGCCCCAAAACGCCCACCTGTTTGTGGCGAGCGGCGCTGCCATGGCGCACGAGTCCAACAAGCTCAGCACGTTCCCGCAGCTTATCGAGGCCATCGATGCCCTGGGTGACACACAAGGTGCCGAGGTCGAGCGTCTGGATCCGCTCTTTGCCAACGACGAGGACTTTGCCGAGTTCAAGACCCGCCACGACCAGGAAGTCGTCCCCAAGGGAAAGCTCGACGGCTACACCGGCCGCGTGTTCATCGGCATCGACGCCGGCTCCACCACCATGAAGGCCGCGCTCGTGGGCGAGGACGGTCAGCTGCTGCACACCTGGTACGGCAACAACAACGGCGACATCCTGGGCACGGCCAAGGTCATCATGGCCGATTTCTACAACCACATCCCCGCGGGCTGCACCATCGGCCACGTCACCACTACGGGCTACGGCGAGGCGCTTCTCATTGAGGCCCTCAAGGCCGATTCCGGCGAGATCGAGACCGTCGCGCACCTGCGCGGCGCCAAGGCATTCCTGCCCGGCGTCGAGTTTATCCTGGACATTGGCGGCCAGGACATGAAGTGTCTGCGCGTCAAGGACGGCGTCATCGAGCACATCATGCTCAACGAGGCTTGCTCGTCGGGCTGCGGCAGCTTTATCGAGAGCTTCGCCGTGTCTATGAACATGGACGTGCGCGCGTTCGCCGATGCCGCCATCCATGCTAAGGCTCCCGTCGACCTGGGCAGCCGCTGCACGGTCTTTATGAACTCGCGCGTCAAGCAGGCGCAAAAGGAAGGCGCCACGGTGGGCGACATCGCGGCCGGCCTGTCCTATTCCGTCATCAAGAACGCCCTGTTCAAGGTCATTAAGCTGCGCGACCCCAAGGAGATCGGCAGCCAGGTGATCGTCCAGGGCGGCACCTTTATGTCCGATGCCACGCTGCGCGCATTTGAGCAGCTCACCGGCGTTCATGCCGTGCGTCCCGACATCGCCGGCTGCATGGGCGCCTACGGTGCGGCCCTGCTCGCCCGCGATCGCGCCGGTGCCGACGGCACCTCGACCATTCTTTCTGCCGAGGACATCGCGCACCTCACCGTGACGCAAAAGCATGTCCGCTGCGGTCGCTGCTCCAACAACTGCCAGCTTACCGTCAACGACTTTGGCGGCGGTAGGCGCTTCATTACCGGCAACCGCTGCGAGAAGGGCGCCGGCCACAAAAAGCAGAAGACTGAGGCCCCCAACCTTTTCAAAAAGAAAAACGAGCTGCTCTTTAACCGCGAGATCCTGAGTCCCGACGAGGCCCCGCGCGGCACCGTGGGTATCCCGCGCGCACTCAACATGTACGAGAACTACCCCTTCTGGCACGCGTTCTTTACGCGCCTGGGCTTTAGCGTGCAGCTGTCCGACCAGTCGAGCAAAAAGACCTACCAGGCGGGCATCGAGTCCATGCCGTCCGAGAGCGTGTGCTACCCGGCAAAGATGAGCCACGGCCATGTGATGAACCTCATCGACCGCGATGTCGACTTCATCTGGATGCCGTGCGTGCGCTGGGAGCGCAAGGAGGATCCGACCGCCGGCAACTGCTATAACTGCCCCATCGTCATGAGCTACCCCACGGCGCTGGCGCTCAATATCGACGAGATTCGCGAGCAGAACATCGAGTTCCTGTACCCGTTTGTGCCCTATCACGACAAGACCGAGCTCAAGCGCCGTCTGTACCAGGTGCTCGCCGTCGACCGCGTGGCCGATGCTGAGGCCGGTCGCGGTCGCGTGCGCGGTCCTAAAATCACGCGCTCCGAGGTCGATGCCGCCGTCAACGCTGCCTTTGAGGCCGATGCGCGCTTCCACGAGGACATCCAGACCATGGGCGAGGAGGCTCTTAAGTGGGTCGAGGACCACGGCGGCCACGGCATTGTGCTCGCCGGCCGCCCCTACCACAACGACCCCGAGATCAACCACGCCCTGCCTGAGCTTATCTCGAGCTTTGGCTTTGCGGTCTTTACCGAGGATTCGCTTGCGCATCTGATAAAGCCCGAGCGTCCGATTCGCGTCGTTGACCAGTGGATGTACCACAGCCGCCTGTACGCCGTCGCCCGCTTTGTGACGATGCGCAACGACCTGGACCTAATCCAGCTCAACTCCTTCGGCTGCGGTCTGGATGCTCTGACCACCGATCAGGTGCAGGAGATTCTGGAAGCCAGTGGCAAGATCTACACCGTGCTCAAGATCGACGAGGTGTCCAACCTGGGCGCCGCGCGCATCCGCATCCGCTCGCTCATGGCTGCGCTCAAGGACCAGGAGGCCGAGCGCCTGGCCGATGCCACGGCCGCGGGCGAGGCCTACGAGCAAGGCGATGCCGCGCCGGTGGCGCCCTCCACGGATGCCCCCGCGTTCGCGAGCCGCAAGTACACGTTCGAGGCGCAGCGTGAGAGCGCATCGACCGCGTGGCCCAAGGTGCCCTTTACCGAGCAGATGCGCGAGGAGGGCTATACCATCCTGTGCCCGCAGATGGCGCCGATCCACTTTGACCTGGTCAAAGAGGTGTTCCGTGGTGCTGGCTACAACTTGGAGCTGCTGCCCTCGACCGATCACGATGCCGTCGAGGCCGGCCTGCGCTATGTGAACAATGACATTTGCTACCCGTCGATCCTGGTGACGGGCCAGATTATGGAGGCCATCGAGAGCGGCCGGTACGACCTGTCCAAGACGGCCGTGGTTATCAGCCAGACCGGCGGCGGCTGCCGTGCCACCAACTACATCGCACTCATCCGCAAGGCCCTGCGCGAGAGCGGCCACCCCGAGATTCCGGTGATCTCGCTTTCGGCCGTGGCGCTCGGCGAGGACAACCCCGGCTTTAAGATTACGCCGGCACTGCTTAAGCAGGCAGTCTACGCGGTGCTCTTTGGCGATGTGATGATGCAGATGCTCTACCGCTGCCGCCCGTACGAGGCAGCGCCCGGTGCCGCCAATGCGCTTTACGAGGAGTACATGGCGCGCGCCCGCAAGCTGGCGCCCAAGTTCAACCGCCACAACTACACCAAGCTGTGCCGCGAGGCCATCCGCGCGTTCGACACCATGCCGCTCGTGGGCGAGGGCACCAAGCCGCGCGTGGGCGTGGTCGGCGAGATCCTGGTCAAGTTCCATCCCACGGCTAACAACCATGTGGTCGACGTGATCGAGCGCGAGGGCTGCGAGGCCGTAGTACCGGGTCTGCTCGACTTCTTCCTGTACTCCATGAGCAACGCCGAGCTGCAGAAGGATGAGCTGGGTAGCTCTGCTACCACGCGCGCTGGTATGCAGGCGCTCATCAAACTCGTGGACTGGATGCGTACGCCGGTGGAGGAGATGCTCGAGAAGTCCCGCCGCTTCGAGGCGCCCGAGCGCATCGGCACCATGGCCGATAAGGCCCGCACGGTGCTTTCGGTGTGCAACAACATGGGCGAGGGCTGGCTGCTCACGGCCGAGATGCTCGACCTGATCGATCACGGTGCGCCCAACATCATCTGCACGCAGCCCTTTGCGTGCCTGCCCAACCACGTGGTGGGCAAGGCCGTGATCAAGGAGCTGCGCCGTCAGCACCCCGAGAGCAATATCGTCGCGGTGGACTACGACCCCGGTGCATCCGAGGTCAACCAGCTCAACCGCATTAAGCTCATGATCAGCGTGGCCAAGGAAAACATGCGCGCCGGCAAGGGCTTTAAGCTCGAGAAGGTGGCACCGCTCGCGATGGATGAGGTCACCGGCCAGATGCGTGCCCACGATGGCTGCGTGAGCTGCGGCTCGGTCGACGAGAGTGCCGTGGCGTCGGTCGCTGAGCGCCTGGGACGCGGCATTAAGAAGTAACTGGCCTGCTTTGGGCTAGATATGAGACAAACGGGTGGTAGCCGTACCGGCTACCGCCCGTTTTTGCTGGACATATGTTGCGTAAATCGTTTTGTCGCAGCCTTCTGTGCACTCGAATTTCGGAAGTGCGGGAAAAAACGCGAACCTCCTGAGCACACCGCCTTTTTAGACTCTCACGACCTGCGGTTTTGTTGTAAAAAAAGCCGGTCTGGTCGGCGAACCCCGATTTTTCCCCGCACTTCCGAAAACAGCGGTTCAGCAGCGTCAAAAAATGCCCTCAAAATCGAGAGTTAATGAACAGGTGTAGCCGTTCGCCGCAAATTACCGTCCGTTTATAGAACCCACCCCCAGCGTGCAACCCTCCTTACGGTTGAATAAATACACATCTATGGAATTACGTAAGAGAGGACCGTCCCATGAGCTACAAGACCGTTTGCGTTGCCGGCGGCGGCGTGCTGGGAAGCCAGATTGCCTTTCAGGCAGCCTACTGCGGCTTTGATGTAACGATTTGGCTGCGTAGCGAGGGCGGCATCGGCCGTACCCAGCCCAAGATCGATCATGTGCGCGAGGAGTACATCGCTGCTATCGAGGGCATGGCGGACGGCACGGGCGAGTGGTGCGCCGGTATCGCCGATAGCGACCAGCCTTTCGACAAGGAGACGGCGCTCGCCGCCGTCGAGCGTGCCTACTCCACACTCAAGCTGGAGCTCGATCTCGCCAAGGCAGTGGCCGACGCCGACCTGGTCATCGAGTCTATGGCTGAGGACACCCAGGCAAAGATCGACTTCTACAAGAAGCTCGCCCCGGTTCTCCCGCAAAAGACCGTCATCGTCACCAACTCTTCCACGTTGCTGCCGAGCACCTTTGCCAAGTACACTGGTCGCCCCGAGAAGTACCTGTCGCTGCACTTTGCCAACTCTATCTGGAAGAACAACATGACCGAGGTCATGGCACAGGACCAAACCGACAAGCGCTATTTCGATGAGCTTGTCGGTTTTGCCAACGACATCCGTATGCTTGCCCTGCCCGTCAACAAGGAAAAGAACGGCTACCTGCTCAACTCCATGCTGGTGCCGTGGCTGCTTTCGGGTCTTGACCTGTACGTCTCGGGTGTGAGCGACCCCAAGAGCATCGACCTCGCATGGACGCGTGGTACCGGCGCCCCCAAGGGCCCGTTCCGCGTATTCGATACGGTGGGTATCCAGACGGCGTACAACATCGTCATGCAGTATCAGAAGGTCCCGGGCCTGGTAAGTCCGCTGCTCAAAAAGATGATGATGCCCTACAACTTCAAAGCCATGGCATCCGTCCTCAAGAAAATGCTCGACGAAGGCAAGCTGGGCGAAAGCTCGGGCGAGGGCTTCTTCAAATACTGAAAAATGATCCGTCGGGGACGGAGGTAAACGGATCATTTTCGGCCGCCAACAGTGAGAAGATGGACCCAGAAATAGAAAGGAGTGGCAATGGGCCGGCTCGGGCTTTGAGGACAAGTTACTGCAGGCCCAGGGCGATTTTTCGCTCAACGCGGGCCAGCACAGTGTGACCTATCTGCCGAACGACGAGACGACCGCGACCGGTCGCTATCAGGTGCTGCTATACGACAACAACTTTGGTGCGGCCGAAAGCTATCCCAAGTTCGACTGGGGCCAGCTGGGCTCCGCGGTGGTGACCGACTACAACAAGGGAACGCATTCGTTTGGGCGCATCTTTACGGTGGACGAGACCGCGCGCACCTACGAGCTCGTGGACCAGATCGCAGCGCCGTTCTCAGGTTACGTAAGCAGTGCGCAGCGCGTCGGCGATTCGAATAGCATGCTCGTGGCTTCGGGCCAGGCCAAGACCTTCACCGAGTACGACCGCTACGGTCTACCCATCGCCACCTATGAGATGGAAGCCGAGAAGTACATCTACCGCGTGTACAAGTACGAGTTGTAGCGCTGCGCTTGGCTGTGCCTGCGCCCCGCGGCTGCGCTCTCGTGCCGGGCCCACCTCACGTTCCGCATTACTTCACGTCAAACTCCACGCGATCGAGTTCGGGCACATTGAGGTCGATGAGCTTGCGGGCAACGCGGCGGTCGTGTGCCCCAAGTGCCTCGCCTGTCGTCACGTGGGCGACAACCTCGCACTCGACCATGCCCCCTTCCTCGCCCTCGGTAGCCGAGGTCTCGACGGCGACGGTGTAATCCTTAAAGCCCGGCAGCACCGCCGCAAGCTCGCGCGTGGTTTCGGTGACGCCGTAGCCGTCCTGCACGCCGGCCTGCGCCGAGCCAATGGACCCCGCGGTCATAACGATGCAGGGGATGGCAAAGATCACCGTACCCAAGATAATGCGGCGGCGCACCTTGTGTGACAGCTCATCGACCTCGGCATTTTCCTCGGCGGTAACAATGCCGTCGCCGTTGAGGTCACGCTTGAGCGGTACACGTAAAAGAAGCAATACGGCTTCGGCAGCCAGTGCGATAAAGACGACGTTGATGCCAAACTCGTAGAGGGCCGAGAGGAACAGCGACCCGCTCGCGATGGCGATGCCGTAACCCGCCGCGCACAGGGGCGGCATGAGCGCGGTCGCCACGGCCACACCGGCAATGAGCGTGGCGGGTTCTTGGTCGCGTGAGTTGCCCAGCCCGCCTGCAAAGCCGCCCGCGAGCGCGACGGCAAGGTCCCACACAGTCGGTGTTGAATTGTCGATGATGGCGGCCGTGGTGGTGCCAAGGGGCGAGAGCTTAAAGTACAACGTGGACGTGACCAGGCAAAAGGCCATCTGAAGAGCCAAGCTCGCGACGGCCTCGACGGCAATCTCGCGGTCGAGCGTGGCGATGCCGTATGCCATGGCAAGGACCGAGCCCATGAGCGGGCAGATGAGCATGGCGCCCACGATGGCAATGTCCGAGTCGATATCGAGGCCGATGCTCGCGATGAGCATGGCGATGATGAGGATGCACAGGTGAGTGCCGGTCAGGCGCGCCCCGTTTACAAAACGCTTGCGAATCACGTGGTAGGGCGCACGGCCCTCGCGAATGTTGAATGCGCGCTTTAGGAAGCGGCCGGCGTTCTCCAGGGCCTCGCTATGGGCAGGGCGGATGCCGTGGCGCCGGTGATGGCGCTCACGCAGTCGCTTGATCTGTTGTTTATCGAGTTCCATGTCCACCTCGCTCTAGCACGGGCCGCGTTGCGCTTGCCGCTATTACTCTACACCGTGGCAAGTGGAACGGATTCCGGGGCGCGGGATGGGGCGTCCAAACGGCTTTGCCTGCATTTAGCAACGCCTCGCAAAATGAATCAATCTCAACTGCATATGTGACGGAACTGTGTCGAAAGCTGTTGAACAACCGACTTGCCCGCTTTGCCGCATTGTTGCGCAACAAAGACGGGGAAATGCGGCCCTAGACTCGCGGTAACGCAGATAGCGTTGTGTCGAAGGGAGCACAACATGGCAAAGTACAGTCCAAAGCATCTTTCGTCTCCAGCCAAGACCGTTAACGTGAGGGGCGTTGCCAACCGCGCCGTCGCGACCGTTTTGACGGCAGGCCTCATCGCCCAGCCGCTCATGTCGCCGCTGGCGGCAATCGCCGCGCCAGCCGGTGATACCACCGATGCCGTGAAGGGCGAAAGTCCCATCGAGAGCACCGTCGTTGCCGGCAACCAGGCGGTCGCGAAGACGGCGGCGTAGCTGGCCGAGGAATCGGCAAAGCAGTTCGAGGCTGCCAAGGCGGCCTACGATGCGGCTCAAAAGAAGGCCGATGCCGCGGGTCAGGCACAGAAGCAGGCTCAGCAGCAAAAAGATCAGGCTTCGCAGGCCGTGACCGATAACGCAGCCGAGCAGAATGCGGCAGAAGTCGCTGCGCTTCATGAGAAGATCGACGAGCTCAAGGCCGCCGTCGACAAGGCCGAGCAGCAGCAGAAGAAGCTGGGCGACCTGAACGGCCAGCTCGACCAGGCCAAGAAGAGCGTTGAGAATAAGACCCAGGCACTCAAGGATGCCAAGGCCAAGCAGGGCGAGGCCGAGAAGGCACTCAAGGATGCCCGGGCTAAGCTCAAGGCCATGGGTATGGATGGGTACGAGGCCGCCAAGAAGGACGTCGAGGATGCGCAGGCAAAGCTTGATGCGGCCAATGCCGGCGTGAAGACGGCTGAGGGCGAGCTCGAGGCCGCTAAGACTGCCGCTGCTAAGGCTGAGCAGGCCAAGACTGACGCTGAGGCGGCTGTGACGACTGCCCAGGACAAGAAGCAGCAGACTGCTGCCGCCCTCCTTGCTGCGACTGCCGCGCGTGACAATGCCCAGCAGAAATTCAACCAGGCACAGGCCGCGCTCGATGCCGCGACCTCGGGCACGGGCATCGATCTAAACGCGCTTGAGGCCGCCAAGAACGCTGCTGCCGGTGAGCTCAAGGCCGCGCAAATGGAACTCGATGCTGCGATGACTGCCGATACGACCGCTCAAGCGAACCTGCAGACCGCCCAGGCTGCTGTCGCTGCCGCGCAGGAGAAGGTCAACGCCGCCAACGCTGCCGTTTCGTCCGCGCAGACCGCATACGACGAAGCCAGCGGCAAACTCGGCGATCTGACGAACAAGTACAACACCGCTAAAGCCGCGTACGATCAAGCCCAGCAGACCGAGGCAGACAAGAAGGCTGCCTACGATCAGGCCGTAAAGGATAGGGACGACAAACGAGCCGAGTACAAGGCGGCATGCGATGCCGCAGACGCTGCGGAGGCTGCCAGCGATGCCGCTAGCGCAGAGGTGGACAAGCTTGAGCAGCAGATTGCCGAGCTCAAGTCCAACATGACTGTCGATCAAGACATCATCAATAATGGCATGCTCGGTTTTATGGCCTACATTAGCAACAGCAGCGATTTTACTGCCCAGCAGAAGGCCAATGCCAGCGCTGCATCGTCTATGCTCACTGGCGCGCCCAACAAGGACGAGCGATATGACAAGGCTAGCTGGTATGACAGCTATGTCGATCAGGATATGTCTCGCGAGACCAATCCGCTCTCTCTCGAGCAGCTGCGCAATGCGCTGACGTATCTCGATACTCAGAACAACATCCGCAAGGCCAACGGTCAGTCGGAGCTGAGCGTTAGCCTCCGTATGACGGCTGCAGCAGCGCTCAACGCATCCTATTCATCGAATATTTGGGGACACTCGAATATGTACTTCGATTCTAGTGAGAATCTCGCCGGTGGTGGCGGCGTCTACATGGGAGGCGAGACTGTCGACACGCTTGGCTGGCCCTACACCGGTCTCTATACGGAGGAGAAGGAGCTGTTTGACCAAGAGGCTGCTACCAATAGCGACCTCGCAGCCCATCGCTACGATTCTTACTACATCTATTGGAACTATTACAACGTGTATTCGAAATGTGGCCACTATCTCAACATTATCGACGCGGGTAACGAGGCCATCGGCATCGCAACCGGTAGCGGTAAGAACACCGATTCCGAGGTGACCATTTTCGACTATAGCGGAAGCGCGAGCCAAAAAGACTTCACTGTCTCCGAGTTCAAGAAGCTCGTGAACGATTATATCGACTCTGCTTATAGCGCCGGCGGCACCCAGGCGCAAAAGCAACAGCTCAAGGAGCTTCAGAGCAAGCTCACCGAAGCGCAGAAAAAGTTTGGAACTGCTAGCACTGCCTATAACGCTGCACTCAATAAGCAGTTTGACGCTCAAGAGGCCTTTAAAGCTGCCGACACGAGCATGAACACCGCCAAGGGCGAGTACGAGAGCGCTCAGGCTGCCACCGCAACCGCCAAGGGCGCCTATGACGCCGCTAAGAGCGAGCTCGATGCTTCTGGTATTGACATTGACGCTCTTCAGCAGAACCTCAATACTGCTAAGGCCGAGGCCGCCACTGCGCAGACTGCTCTCGACAAGGCCAACGCGACGCTCGCCGATTGCCAGACGAACGCATCCAAGGCTTCCGCCCGCAAGGCGAAGGCCCGGGGCGATTACGATACCGCCAAGACAAAGTCCGATAAGGCCAACGAGGCGTATGGCAACGCTACCGCTTCGGTCAAGGACCTTACCGCCAAGTGCGATGCGGCCCAGAGGGATCTCACGAACAAGCAGGACGCGTTCAGCAAGGCGGAGGCGGCTGACAAAGCCGCCCAGGCTGGCGTTAACGATGCCGAGGCCGTAGCGACAGCCGCGGCAACGGCCCTCTCGAACGCGCAGCAAGCTGTCACCAACAAGGAACAGGCGCTTGCCGCCGCACAGCAGGAGGTCACGTCTGCCCAGACGGCCCTCGATGCCGCGAATGCCTCATTCCAGCGCTACGCCGATGCTCAGAAGGCGCTTGATGACGCCGAGGCAGCCCATAAAGCTGCTGTCGCCGGCGTGAACACTGCTCAGGAGCAGCTCGATGCCGCCAACCAGGCAGTCGTGGACGCCGAGCAGGCCATCGCCGATGCCAAGGCTGAGCTTGCGACCGATAAGGCCCTTCAGGCCGATCTTGAGCACGTCGACCACGAGGCTTCCCTTGCCGCCGGCGCAACGGTGTTCAACACAGGTTGGACGGCGCAAAATCAGCTGCCCAAGCTCGACGCTGCCTATGCTCGCTACAAGGCGGCCGTTGACGCCGAGACGGGTCTGAGGCAGGCCGAGGCAGACGCTGATGCCAAGCTGTCCGATGCCAACGACATCTATGCCGCCGCGCTTGCAGAGCTTAACGATGCCAAGGCAGCCCTGGCAGCCGCACGGGCAGAGTACGACAAGTATCATCCCAAGGCCGAGCCGCAGGCTAAGCCCCAGGTTGCGCAGGCCGCCGCAAAGGCCCCCGCTGTCAAGAAGCAGGCCGCGGATGGTGCGCTCGCTCAGACGGGCGACAATTCCGCGCTTGCGGGTGAGGTCTTCGTCATCGGCGGTGTGACGCTCGTAGCTGCGGGCGTGACGCTGGGCGATCGTCGTCGCAAGCAGATGTAGCATTTTGAGTATTGGTCTCGCAATGAGCTACGGTTTATTGCGAGACCGACTCGATGGCTCAACCGATAAGGCCGGCGTGCTGTGATACGCAGCGCGCCGGCCTTTCTTTGTATTGGGATTAAAAAGCCCGGTCGGCAGCCACAAAAGCTACCGACCGGGCAAGCCGTAGGCAATATGATTGCGACCGGGCTGTCGCTAAAGTGCGAGCGAGCTACTGCTCAGCTTAGCCCAGCAGGCTCAGGCCAACAGAGACAAACGCCAGGATAACGCCGACTATAGACTCGCCACCGAGCAGGCCGCTGGCAACGACCAGGCCCTGCTCCTGGAAGGCGGCATCCTTGGCGGCCTTCTCCTCGTCCGAAAGGCCGGCGGCGGCGTCGCGGTGTGCGGCCCACTTGTCGTAGGCGAGCTTAACGCAAGAGCCCAGGAAAGCCGTGAGCGACATGTAGAACGGCAGGTACACGCCCAGGCCGATCATCATGGCCGGAATACCGAGCCAGTACATGACGATGCCGGCGATAAAGCCGCCTGCGAACCACGGCACGCTCGGGATGCCCGAGACCATGGTGGCGACCACGCTTGCCTGTGCGGCAACGAAGCTCTTGTCGGGGCCGAAGGCGTCCGGACCATAGGCGGTGACGAGCGCGACCATGACGGCGGCAGCGACCAGGGCGCCCACGATGCCGCCGATGGCCTGGCCGACCCACTGTGCGCGCGGGTTGGTGCCCAGCACGGCGCCGGCCTTAAAGTCGTTCATGACGTCGCCCGCAAGGCCGCACGCCACGGCCACGATGCCGGCGATAAAGAACAGTTTGACCTGGGCGAGCTGCGCGAAGGCGGCAACGATGAGCATGACGATGAGGCCGAAGATCTCCATGGGGTCGATACCCGTCTGGCCGCAGCTCTGTGCGCTCATGATAGTGGTGACAAAGGTGAACAGCGTTACGATGACGGCCGGGATGGGACCGAGGTCGAGCGCGATGGCAACGATCACGGCGATGGCGGCGGTGCTCAGGCCGATGATGCCAGCGTCGAGCTTAAGCGAGCCCGAGATGAGCGATTGCTCGTCGGTGTCGGTGGAGCTGTCGGCGGCAAGACCGCGGACGATGCCGGCGCCCTGCGGCAGGATGTCCTTGAGGACGACGGCGACGCCAAAGCCCATCATAAGACCCATACCGAGGGACTTGACGATACCCTGCGCGGTCGCAATATCGAACAGGCCGGCAGCGGTGCCGCCAACGATGATGCCAAAGTTGCCCAGCAGCGCGCCGGCAAACCAGAAGGCGACGGGGGCAAAGCCTACCAAAAAGCCAATGGACAGCAGCATGGGCGAGTTGTAGATGGCAAAGGTCACGCCGGGGATATTGAGCGTGCACAGCATACTGGGCACCACGCCCAGGGCGTCGCGCAGCCCGCTGTAGATGCCCGCGATGGCCATGGAGCCAAAGAGCTGCTTGCCGGTCTTGCCGCCGGCCTCGGTGGCACGCAGGGTCTGAGCTGCGGCGTTGCCGGTGGGGAACTCCAGCGCGGCGTCCACGATAAAGTGACGGTGGATGAGCGCTGTCGCCAGAAGGCCCAAGATGGTGCCGGCGAGCGCCACGATAAACATGTCGAGCCAGCTGATCTGGTCGGCATAGCCCAGCATCCAGGCGCCCGGGATGGTAAACGCCAGACCGCCGGCGACCATGGCGCCTGCGGACATGATGGTGTGGGTGACGTTGGCCTCGTTGAGGCTGGCGTTGCCCATGAGCTTAAGGAAGAACAGCGAAATGACGGCAGCGAAAATGATCGGCCAGGGGAGGGCGCCCATCTTGAGAGCGGTGTAGGCCGAGCTTGCCGTGATAATCACGCAGCCAAGGACGCCGATGACGACGCCGCGCAGCGTGAGTTGCCCGCGCATCGAGGCGCGGTTCGAGGGATTGCTCATATAAAACTCCTTTGCGTATATCCGCTTCCCCCGGGAGCGCCGTTACGGATACGGCGCGGGAAGTCGGGTTACCAAGGGCCGCCGCGTGAGCTCGCAAACGACCGCGCACCAGTATAGCCGCACGGCAGCTCATTTGGGACGGGGCTTTTTTAGCTACCCCGAGCGACGCCGAAGGATGATTATTCTGGGACGGGGATTTAAAAATCATTAGGTACGCAATGATTTTTAAATCCCCGTCCCAGAATAATCATCGGGATATACTGCTGGGCAGACGAAAGGAGCGTCGACGATGCTTAATGGGTGCACATATATATTGACGGTCGACGTGGGCAACACGTTCATTCGCTTTGGCCTGTTTGCAGAGGATTCGGCCGCGGCGCAGGAATGTCCGCTTGCGACGTGCGAGATCACCACGCCGTCGAGCATCACGGCAGACGAGGCGCGCATGCGTCTCGTGCAGGTCATGGCCGCACTGGCGGCCGATGCGGGCATGCCGGGCGCGCTTGTGTCCACGGCTGCTGTGCTGAGCTGCGTGGTCCCGGCGCTCGAGCGCCCGTGGAAGGCGGCACTTTCCCGTACCTGCACGGGGCGCGTGCTCACGGTGGGGCCGGGACTTAAGACCGGCATGCCCGTGCACTACGATGACCCGGCCGAGATCGGTCCCGACCGCATCGCCGACGCCGTGGCTGCCCGCGCCGTCTACGGCTCGCCGTGCATTGTGATCGACCTGGGCACGACGACCAATATCGAGGTCATCGACGCACACGGCACCTTTGTCGGCGGCGTTATCGCGCCGGGGCTGGCGCTCGGCGCCCGTTCGCTCTCGGCCGCTGCGGCGCGCCTGCCTCAAGTTGAGCCCTCGGCGCCGACACACGTCATCGGCCGTAACACGCGTGAGGCCATGCGCTCGGGCGTGGTTCTGGGCGAGGTGGCACGCATCGACGGCATGCTCGACATGGTGCTCGCCGAGATGCGTGCGACCAAGGCCGCAGGGGAGGGCGATGTGCCCATCGTCATTACCGGCGACGATGCCGAGGCACTTGCGGCCCTTGTCGGCCATAGCCTGACGGTCGATGACGCGTTGACGCTGCGGGGCCTCGCCGAGCTCTACCACATCAACCAAAAGCCCCGCCGCGCGTGAAAGTGAGGGCGCCGGTGGGATAAACGCCCCTACCTTCCACCTGCTACAATGGGTCAAACTATTGCGATTTCGGAGGTGTCTGGCATGTCGGACGATCTTCATCAAACTGCGTCGGGCAAGCGCCGCGACGTCATTAGCTGGGATGAGTTCTTTATGAGCGTGGCCATCGCCGCGCAGCGCCGCAGTAAGGACCCCAACACGCAGGTGGGCGCGTGCATCGCCAGCACCAACCACCGCATCCTTTCGGTGGGCTACAACGGTACGCCCTCGGCGCTCAACGACGACTTTTTCCCGTGGGGCACGAGCGATGACCCGCTGCAGGACAAGCATAACTACGTAGTCCATGCCGAGGCAAACGCCGTGCTCAACTACCGCGGCTCGCTCAAAGACCTCGAGGGTTCCACGGTCTACGTCACGCTGTTCCCGTGCCACGACTGCGCCAAGATCCTGGCGCAGGTGGGCGTGGGCGAGGTCGTCTACCTGGACAACAAGTATGCCGACACCGATGACGGCCGTATCAGCCGCCGCATTCTCGACTCCTGCGGCATCAGCTACCGCCAGGTCATCGTCGATGTCCAGATTGGTACCGGGGGACAAGCTCAGCAGTAATATGCGTTGTCGCTATCTGGCGACGAACGCAGCTCAAAGAGCCCCGTCCCAAATTGACTACTCGTGAAAGTCGCGTCTGCGCGCATGGACGGCTCGTGAGCGGGTACATGGCTGTAGTAACATAGCTTCTGTCCGCGGGCGTGCCCGCGTTATTGTGAGAAAGGAGCCCCTGTGGCTGTTAACGAAGAGCTGCTTAAGAAGGTTCTTGAAGAGATTCGCCCCAACCTGCAGGCCGACGGCGGCGATATGGAGTATGTGGGCGTCGACGACGAGGGCGTCGTTAAGCTGGAACTGCAGGGCGCTTGCGCCGGCTGTCCCATGAGCTCGCTGACTCTTTCCATGGGTATCGAGCGCATCCTGAAGGAGCACGTGCCCGGCGTTACCCGCGTCGAGCAGGTCAATGCTTCCGGCGAGGCCGAGGACCTGTACGACGAGTACGCGCCGTTCTAAGATGCGAAAGCTGCGGACGGTACGCTCCGCATAGACGTTACGTCCAAATATGCGGCTGCGAGCGCAAGGCCCGCGGCCGCATTTGTATGTAGGGAGCAGGGGGATCGATATGCTCAACGACCTCTACCATATGCTTGACCCCGTTGCGATCTCGGCGGGCCCCATCACGATCTACTGGTACGGTCTGGCCTATGTGGTCGGCGCCCTGCTCACGGCGGTCGTTATGTACCGCACGCAGCGTCGTTGGGGCTTCGACATCACGATCGATGACCTGACGAGCGTCGTGGTCGGTGCGGTCTTTGGCCTTATTATCGGCGCGCGCCTGTTTTACGTCGTCTTTTACGGCGATGGCTACTATTGGACTCACCCGCTCGAAATCTTTGCCACCAACGAGGGCGGCATGAGCTTCCACGGCGGTCTGGTGGGCGGCATCTTGGGCGGCATCATCGTGTGCCGCATGTATAAACTCGACGCCTGGACCATCGCCGACCTTGCCGTGATCGGCGTCCCGCTGGCGCTGTGCCTGGGACGTTGCGCCAATTTCGTCAACGGCGAGCTGTGGGGCAAACCGACTGATCTGCCTTGGGGTGTGGTCTTTGGCGGCACCGCGGGCGATATGCCGCGCCATCCCTCCCAGCTCTACGAGGCGTTTCTTGAGGGCGTCGTGCTCTTCTGTATTTTGCAGGTGCTCAGCCGCAAAAAGCCGCTACTGCCCCAGGGCACGTTTATGGGCGTGTTCGTGATGGGGTACGGCATCGTCCGCTTTCTCGTTGAGTTCGTGCGCGTGCCCGATGCCCAGCTGGGTTATCTGCTGGGCGGCGTCATCACCATGGGTCAGCTGCTGAGTTTGCCGCTCGTGATCGCCGGTCTGGCGCTCATCATCTTCGCCCGACACCGCAATCGCCCCCAGCGCGTCTACTTGGACGCCTAACCACCAAAACCACCACAAAGGGGACAGGCACCTTTGTGGTGGTTTTGCCGAGTTTGATAGGTTTCTAGAAAGGCTTTCGGACTGTGAAGGATCCCGACCTCTCCACAACGGCTGCGCGCGACGCTGCCCGCATCGTCTGGTTTAAGCGCTATCCCGCCAAGCAGACGCTCATCGCATTTTTGCTCGCGCTGTTGGCGACCACGGCGTTTTCCATCGATCCCGCCCCGGTGTCGAGCAACGCAGTCTTGGCGATTGACCCCAAAGCCTCGGGCATGCTGTACGTGTGCTACGAGGTGCTCCTCTCGTTTGCCGGCCATACCGACGCGGTCATGCTGCTTGCGCTTGCCTGCCTGCTCACGCTGCCGTTTCGCTACGTGTTCTTTGGCCGCGGCGACGCCTGGCGTCCCTCGGTGATCCTTCCGTCGCTGTTCTTTGCCGTCTGCATGGTGTTTGGCCGCAGCTACGACCTCACCGATTCGGCCGAGATCGTGCTCGGCGACAAGGCCCGCATCATCTGCGCCTGGATAGGCGGTGCGGGCTGGATGCTCTTGGCGGTCGTTGCCTTCTACCTGGCTTTTGAGTGTCTAGATTGGCTGAGCACTCGGCGCATTCCGTTTTCTGAAGCGCACTTTGGCCGCGTATGGCGTGTGGCTCACGCCGTGCTCTCGGTCCATCCCTTTGCCGGGCCCTTCCTGGTGCTTATGGTCGCCTGGGCGCCCACGCTCATCGCTTCGCTGCCCGGCCTTTTTATGGGAGATACGGGTGCGCAGATTCGCCAGTGGTTCAACTACCCCAACGGCACGAGTGACTACCTGCGTCTGCTCAATCCCAATGTGCTGCTCAACGGACATCACCCCGTGGTGCATACGGCTATCATCGGTTCGTGCGTCCAGCTGGGGCTTTCACTGTTCAACAGCGCCAACGCAGGTCTTGCCATCTACACCTGCGCTCAGTTCGTCATCACGGCCGCCTGCATGGCCTATTCCATCTCGTCGCTGCGCAAGCTGGGCGTGAGCCTGCCGGTCCGCGGCGTAATCCTGCTGTTCTTTGTGTTTATGCCCATGTTCTCCAACTACGCGGCCTTGCTTACCAAAGACGTGCTGTTTGCCGACGCGTTTTTGGTGCTGTTGGTGCAGACCGTGAAGCTCGTGGCCTGCGGCCTGCTCCGTCGCGATGCCAATGTCGAGCGTGCAGGCGAACAGAGGCCTGTGCTCTTTGCGCGCCACGACTGGCTGCTGCTCGCTCTGGGCGCCATGGGTTCCACGTTTCTGCGCAATGGCGGCCTGGTGTTTTCCCTGGCGGCATGCGTGATCGCGGCGGCGTTTTGCGCGTGGGACGCGCATGTGGCTCATCGTGCAGCCAAGCAGGCTGGTGCTGCGACTTCGGACGCCACGCCGCGTTTCCGCTGGGTGGGAGTTCTTGCGGTGCTTGCGCTCTGCCTTGCCTCTAATATGTACTTCACTAAGGTCTTTATGCCGGTGCACGACATCACGCCTGGTTCCAAGCGCGAAATCCTCTCGATTCCGTTCCAGCAGACGGCTCGTTTCGTCCAAAAGCACGACGGCCTCAACTCGGGCGTCAACCCCACGGTTAAGGAGGACGGCACCATCGTGGAGGCTCCTTGCGACGGCTTGGTGACCGACGAAGAGCGTGCCGTGATCGACCGTGTGCTCAAGTACGAGAATCTGGGGCGCCGTTACAACCCGGATAAGTCGGACGCCGTCAAAAATTGCTTTAACGAGTACGCCTCGCAGGAGGACATCAAGGCCTATTTTGAGGTGTGGGCCCAGATGTTCAAAAAGGATCCCGAGTGCTATATCTCGGCGCTCATCAATAACTACTACGGCTACTTTTATCCGAGCGCCCGCGATGCGTGGGTCTACAGCACGGCGCGCAGTGCCGAGATTATGGCGAAGCCCGATAACCTCAAGTACTTTGACTTCCATCCGGTCGATAGCAAGGTTGTGCGCTGGTGCGACCACCTGATCAACCTGTATCGCGTGGCGGTGCAGCGCATCCCGTTTATCTCGCTCGCCATGAGCTCGGCCACCTATGTGTGGATCATGATCGCCGTGGTGGTCTATCTGCTACGTCGTCATTCGTGGCGCGGGCTGGCCATTTGGGTGCCGCTGCTGGGCGTGCTCGCCGTGTGCCTGATCGGTCCCTGCAACGGCTCGACCTACATGCGCTACCTGTATCCGGTCATCGCCTGCATGCCCTTTGCCATCGGCGCCACCATCACCCGCAGCGACCTCCTCTGGTCCTAATTTGGTGCAAAGGGGACAGGTTACTTTGCACCAAAGGGCGGCATCATCACGACGCCTTCATTTTGGGGTTTATCTCGCAGGCCAGTAGGTATATCATAACGACGTTTGTTTATATTGCCCGAGCATCTGCGCTGGGCTTTAGGTCGAAACCGATAGGAGACACGTATGTCCGGACACTCTAAGTGGGCCACAACCAAGCATCGTAAGGGCGCGCAGGACGCCAAGCGTTCCGCCCTCTTCTCCAAGCTGAGCCGCAACATCACCGTTGCTGCCCGTCTCGGCGGCGACCCGCTGCCCGAGAACAACGCCAGCCTCGCCGCTGCCGTTGCTAAGGCCAAGGCTCAGTCCATGCCCAAGGACAAGATCAAGTCCGCTATCGACAAGGCCTTCGGTTCGGGTGCCGATGCCGCCGTCTACGAGAACATCGTGTACGAGGGCTACGGTCCCGCCGGTGTCGCCGTCTACGTTGACTGCCTGACCGACAACCGCAACCGTACCGCCGCCGATGTCCGTTCCGCCTTCTCCCACGCTGGTGGTAACCTGGGCACCTCGGGCTCCGTCGCCTTCCAGTTTGAGCGCAAGGGCCAGATCGTCGTCGCCAAGGAGATCCTGGACGAGAACGCCAAGAAGGAGACCATGATCGCCAACGGTCCTGCCGGTGACGAGGATGAGTTCATGATGGCCATCGCCGAGGCCGGTGGCGAGGACTACGAGGACGCCGGCGAGGAGTGGATCGTCTGGACCGCTGCTAACGACGTCATGGCTGTCTCCAAGGCGCTCGAGGAGCAGGGCGTCCAGGTCAAGGGCTCCGAGACCACTATGGTTCCGACTACCCCGACCGAGGTCTCCGGTACCGACGCCAAGAAGGTCCAGCGCCTCATCGACCGTCTTGAGGAGCTCGACGACGTCCAGGATGTTTACAGCACCATGGACATGACCGACGAGGTCATCGCTGCCCTCGAGGAGGAGTAGCGCCCACACGGGTTAAGCCGTGCATATCTGGGCATAATGAAGCGAGCATGCAAGCCTCGTGGAATAGATGAGCCGGATCCGCGTGCGTATAGCACCGGACCCGGCTCTTTTATAATGATGCGAACCGTTTTGCATTCTGTGGACCGAAACCTGAAGGGAGCGCGCGTGCGCGTACTCAAACGAGCCCTAGCGATCGTGTATCTTGCCGCCGCCATCGTGGCGCTGGGTACGCTTGTCTGCCAGTTCTGGGGACCGTATACGTATCGCTTTATGCTGCTGTTGCGTGACACCATGCCTCGCGTTGTCGTTACGGTGTGCGCCGCTATCGTGGCGCTTGGCGTGCTCATCGGTTTTTTCCGCCTGATGTTCGCGCGTCGCGAGCCGTCCTGCGTGCATCCGGCAGGGGAGCGCAATATCGAGGTCACGCTTGCAGCGCTTTCCTCGTGCGCCCGTGCCGCGGCGGAGTGCGATGATCGCGTGATGGTTGAGCATATCGAGGCGCGCGTTCAAGGCTCCGACGAGTCGCGCGTTCGTTTTAAGGTCGAGGCCATCGCACTCGACGACCGGGACGTGGCCTCTCAAGCTATCGCGATGCAGCAACGCATCGAGGAGGCCTGCGACACCATGCTCGGCACGCCGGGCACGACCGCGCGCGTCCGTTTTTTGCCGTCCAAGACTACCGTCCAGACCGTGGAGGTTTCCGGTGAGTGATACCAACCAAGACAAGACCGCCCGCACGCCGCGCTTGACGATCGACCAGAACGCTACGCCGGCAGGCGAGTCCGCCGACACCAAGCCCGAGGCCGGCGAGCAGCACGACAGCGCCGCCAACGACTTTGACGAGGCCATGGGTCTCATCAAAGGTACGGGCGCTGCTATCTGGAGCTACGCCGTGCGCCACCCCAACACTACGCTCGGCGCCTTGGCAGGCTTTATTCTCGCCGTGCTGGTACTTACGTTGGGCCTGTGGGACACGCTCGTCATCGCATTCTTTGTGCTGATCGGCGCCGTGATCGGCCAGATTCGCGACGGCGAGAACGGTATCGTCAACTTCTTCGGCCGTCTGTTTAGCGGCCGCTAATACGTATTCGACTGTCGCATCCGCGGCAGGCATAAGGAGGAACCATGGCTTTTAACACGAAGGTCGATGTAGCCGATACCGAGCTCGAGACGAACGAGGCCGTCGCCGCCGAGGCGGAGGACGTAACGCTCGAGAACGAGGCGCTCGTCGAGGCCGAGTCCGATGCGGATGAGGACGACGAGGAGATGGACGAAGAGGCGGACGAGTCCGAGGACTCGCTGACCTATTCCAACGGCGTGATCGAGAAGATCGTCGCCATGGCCACCCGCGAGGTACCGCACGTTCTGGGCATGAAGGGTAACCTTATGCACTTTGTGCAGGAACAGTTTGGTGCCGAGAACCTGACCAAGGGCGTGACGGTCGAGGTCACCGACGACAACCGCGTGGTCGTCAACATCTCGGTCATTATCGAGTACGGTGCCTATGCGCCTGCGATCTTTGACGACGTTAAGGCGCGCGTCACCGAGCGTCTGGCCGCGATGACCGGCCTTGAGGTGGCAGGCGTCAACCTGCGCATCGAGGATGTCATCACCCCCGAGGAGTACGAGCATCGCACCAGCCAGCACGAGTAACCTAACAAAAAAGATGGGTTTGTTTTGACAGGTTTTACCTGCGAAAACGTTAAACGGCCGGTCGCACGGATGTATGTGCGGCCGGCCGTTATTTGTATGCCCCCGATGCAGGCATACCGCTCGTCTAACTAAGGGTTGCATTCGTTACGTTCCGCGTTACCCTAATGGGCGCATTGTTTCCAAATTGTTGACGAGGGGTTGCCGTAATGGCCGACGAACATGAGACCGAAAGCAAGGCATGGGCGATTGAAGCCGCTGCGGCAGAGGCGGCGTCGCGTACCGCCGAGGAGATGCATCGTCCTCCGGTGGTGCCGATGGAGCGCGTTGTCGGTCGCGAGGATATCGAACGTGGCGAGCGCGCCGGCCGCAAGCGCAGCCAGGAACCAGGCTTTCCGCGCTTTTTTGCCGAGCTCAATCTGGGTCTGATTCTTACGGCCTTTGCCATCGTTGCGTTTAAAACCCCTAATCACTTTGCTTTTGGCGGCACCTCGGGCATGTCGGTCATTCTGTCCACGCTGTTCCCGACTCTGCCCGTCGGCGTCTTTATGTGGATTATCAACGCGGTTCTCGTCGTTTTGGGCTTTATCTTTTTGGAGCGCAAGGCGATTCTTTGGAGCGTCTTCGCCTCGTTTGCGCTGTCTGCCTATGTTTCGCTTTTTGAGCTCTTTATTCCGACCGATGTCTCTCTGACGGGCGATATGTGGCTCGACCTGTGCTTTGCCGTGATCCTGCCGGCGCTCGGCAGCGCCATCGTCTTTGATATTGGCGCCTCGACGGGTGGCACGGACATCCTCGCCATGATCCTCAAGCGCCGCACCACGCTTGAGATTGGCCGCGCGCTGCTGCTGGTCGATATCGGCATCGTGACCATCGCGGCCTTTTTGTATGGCCCGCGTGTCGGTCTGTATTGCGTGCTTGGCCTGTTTGCCAAGACGCTTGTGGTCGACAAGGCCATCGAGAGCATTCACCTTCGTAAGGTCTGCACGGTCATTTGCTCCGAGCCCCTTAAGGTCGAGGAGTTTATCGTCAAGCATCTCAACCGCACGGCGACCATCAGCCGCGGCTACGGTGCCTTCTCGGGCAAGTGCGTGACGGTGATCATGAGCGTGCTGAGCCGTCGCGAGGCCGTGCAACTGCGCCGCTATGCGCGCGAGGTCGATCCGGGTGCCTTTATCACGATTGTCGACAGCTCCGAGATCGTCGGCAAGGGTTTCCGCGGCACGAACTAACGCGGACGTATTCAACGAACCGCCTGCTGGCGCCGTGTACCTTGCAAATCGGTCATCTTTGAGTATTTGAACTCACATTGGGTGATAATGATGCTAAAGACATCGTTTGCGATCCAAGTGATTCGTTCAAGATACGAAGGGATGATTCTATGTTCTGCTCGCAGTGTGGCGCCCCCATGGGCGATAACGACAAGTTCTGCGGCGTGTGTGGTGCTCCTAATGCCGGTGCCGCTGGCCCCGCTCCCCAGGGACAGCCTCAGCCCCAGCAGTTTGTTCCGCAGCCGCCCGTGGCGAATGTGCCAAAGGGCTGTGTGGCTCAGGCGTTCCAAGATATGACCAAGACTCCGGGCGTGCTTCAGCGTGTATGCCAAATCGCGTTTTTGCCGGCGCTGATTTGCGTTGTGTCGGTGCTCGTGTTGTTTATTCCCGTTATTGGCGGCATTGCGGCTGCCATCGGCTTTTTGGCAGCTTGCATTGCGAGCGTGTGCGGTTCCGGCTTTGGTATTGAGTGGGGCCGTGATCTTTCGCTCAAGGTCGATGACGGCATGGATCGTCCGTTGATGCGTTCCACATCGTTTGGCCTTGGAGTCTTTTCGAGCGTTATTTCGGTCGTGCTCGAGGTTATCGCTGCCATTCCCGTTATCGGTGTAGTGCTTTCGCTGGTGGAGGGCGTGGTAATTGGCGCCGCGGGCTCGTATTCTTATTACGGCTCCTATGCACTCGAGGCAGCGCTGTTCGGTTCGCTCGGCCTGCTTGTCCTGGCTCTGATTGCCTCGGCGATTCTGGGTGTCTTCTTTAAGATGTTCGCCGACATCGCCGTGATGCACTTTGCGGTGACCGGTCGCGTCGAGAGCGCGTTTTCGCTCGATAAGGTTTGGGCGGCCTTTAAGCACAACAAGACCAAGCTGTTCTGTGCTTCGTTCCTTCCCGAGTTTTTGACGGGCCTGGTTTCCAACGCCATTACGTGGATCTTGACAGCTGTCTTTGGTGCCATCGCCGGAATTGGCGCGTACGGCTATTACTATCGCCCCACGGGTATCGAGGCGATTGTTACCGCCGGTGGTGTCACGCTCGTATTGTTCCTGGTGCTGATTGCATTCGTCACGGTGTTCCTTACGGTCTTTGGCAAGATGCTCAAGCACCGTGCCGTTGGCTATTGGGCTGCACGTTATGCAAGCGAATGGGCCGATGAGGACAAGGACGACGTTTTGACTTTTGTGCTCCCGGGTGAGAAGAAGCCTGCTCCTGCGGGATTCAATCCCACGGCAGCCACTGGTGCTGCGCCTGCCCCGGCACCCGCGCCTGCACCTGCCCCGGCACCCGCTCCTGTCCCCGCACCGGCGTCCGAGGCGACGCCTGCGGAGCCCGATTGGGATGCCGTTGCCACGCCGGCGGATGAGCCGGGCGATAATCCTGCTGCCGAAAACAATCAAACCGAATAGCCGGTCGAGGCGCCCTGGGCAACTGAGCCCGGGGTGCCTTTTTCTACTGCGAAAGCAAGAAAATGCCTGGGAAAACGGTTGCAGCAAAATTTCTCGGAAATTGGTCAATGTTGCGCAACAACGTCGCGGCTATTGTTGAGAACGTAGACGTGTAAGGTTTGAAGGCGTGCGACGCCTTAGGAAAAGGAGAGGCTCATGTTCTGTCCCACTTGTGGTTCTCCCATTTCGGATGATGCCAAATTCTGCCCTGTTTGCGGATCCGCCGTTGGTGCCGCTTCTGCCGCTGCGGCCCCGCAGCCCCAGCCCGCTCCGGCCCAGGCTATTCAGCCCGCGCCCCAGCCTCAGCAGCAGTACACCGGTCAATACGCCCAACAGTCCGCATCCGCTCCGATGGGCTATGGCCCCATTAAGGCTGACCGCAGCCTGATCGGCTGGCTGCTGCTCTCTCTTGTGACCTGCGGTATCTATTCGTTCTACTTCCTGTATTGCTTGGCACGCGACGTCAACACGTTGTGTCAGGATGACGGCGATTACACGCCGGGTCTGGCGGAATTCATCCTTCTATCGTTTGTGACCTGCGGCTTCTACGCGTACTACTGGTATTACAAGATTGGCAACCGCCTGCAGGCCAACGCTCCTCGCTACGGCCTGGTGTTCCAGGAAAACGGCACCACCGTTCTTCTGTGGCAGATCTTCGGCGCGCTCCTGTGCGGCCTTGGTCCCATCTTCGCTATGAACATCGTCATCAATAATACCAATGCCATGGCAACGGCTTACAACACTCGCCTTGGCGCTCGTGCCTAACAATAAGGGCGGCGTGAACAGCTCCCAGGGACATAGGGGCACGGCAGAGCTCCTTCGCCGCGCCCTTTTTTGCACCGGCGCGCTCTTTGTCGCCTGGCTCGCGCTCTACCTGCTCGACATTGGCTGCATTTTTCGATTGATGACGGGCATTCCTTGTCCGGGATGCGGCATGACGAGGGCGTGGCTGGCGGCGCTGCGCCTCGATTATGCGGCTGCCTTTGCCTACCATCCGCTGTTTTGGGTGGTGCCGATTGCGTTTGTGCTCGCGTTCGTGCGCGAGGAGGTGGCATCGAGCAAGCTAAAGCGTGGTATCGACATTGCGGTCACCGTGTTGTGCGTGCTGGTCGTCGTCGTATGGATCGTGCGCCTCATCAATCCGGCAGATGCCGGTCTGCTCTTTGGCGGCTATGCGCCCGCCGGAGTTCCCGACGATATCATCCACCTCGAACCCCCACGCTGGCTCACCATCCTTCGCTCTTACCTGGCGTGACGGAGGACGCGCTAGAAAAACGGTCGACACATAAGCGGGGGCGAACGTTGAGATAACGTCCGCCCCCGCTTTGCTTTAGCCAGGCTGTTATGGATGGGCGTGACGGCTACTCGTCGCGCTTTTCCTCGTGGCGAGCGGCAGCCCGCGCATCGTGGATGCCCTTGATTGCAGCATGGCGGGCGGTGCGAGCATCGTGCATGGCGTCGCGCGCCTCAGCGGCCGTGGCCTTGGCAGAGCGCAGCTTGGCGGCCAGATCGGGGTTGGTTTCGGCGACCGCGGTGATCGCGGGGCCGTCGAGCTCCTCTTGCGTGGGCTCGGCCAAAAAGTCGATAGCATACTGGGCGGCCACCATGGAGCCCTTTGCCAGCACGGTCTCGTCGATCTTGTAGAAGCAGGAATGTTGGGCGTACGTGGCGCCAATTTTGGGGTTACGTGTACCTACAAAGGCGAGCACGCCCGGCACGCGGCGCAGGTACTCCGAAAAATCCTCGCCCGAAAGCGTGCCACGGTAATGGCCTTGACCGGTGGGGCCCAGGCACTTGATTACGGCCTGACGGCAGCGCTCGCTCGAAGCTGCGTCGTTTTCGACCTTGTAGTTGGCGATGGTGTAGTCGGTGAGCTCTGCCTCGGCGCCCAGAGCTGCTGCGGTATGCTCCACGATGCGTCGCATAAGCTCCGGCATTTCCTCGTGGGTCGAATCGCCGTAGGTGCGCACCGTGCCGGCGAGGTAGGCCGTGCCGGCGATAACGTTGCGCGCGGTGCCGCCGTGCAGCTCGCCGACGGTGATGACAGCCGGCTCGTAGGGGCTGATCTCGCGCGAAACGATGGTCTGCAGGGCGTTGACGATCTCGGCGGCAACCATAACGGCGTCGTGGCCGCGCTGGGGCATGGCGCCGTGGCATGAGGTGCCGCGGACGTCGATGCGGAACCAGTCGGTATTGGCCATGCGCGGGCCGGGCTCGCAGCTTACGGTGCCGGCGTCGACCTCACTCCAGATGTGCGCGGCGTAGGCGCCATCGACGCCGTCGAGCACACCCGTGCCGATCATGAGCTTGGCGCCCTGGCCGTTTTCCTCGCTGGGCTGGAAGACGATGCGGACTTCGCCGTGGATGTCGTCGGTCATATGGCGCAGGATTTGCAGCGTGCCGAGCATCATGGCGATATGGCAGTCGTGGCCGCAGGCGTGCATGCAACCCTCGTTGACGCTGGCGAACTCCTCGCCGGTCTGCTCGGTGACGGGCAGGGCGTCGATATCGGCGCGCAGCAGGATACGGCGGCGCGGCGTGCCGTCCTCGCGGTAGGCATCGGGCGCGGTACCGCGAAGCGTTGCCACCAAGCCTGTCTTGAGCGGACGCTCGTAGGGGATATTCATGGCGTCGAGCTGGTTGGCGATGTCGGAGGTTGTGCGCTCCTCGGCAAGGCTCAGCTCCGGATGCTTATGGAAGTGCCGACGCTGCTTGATGATATAGGGTTCAAACTCGGTAGCGATATCTTTGATGGCTGCGGTGACGTCGTCAGCCGCGCGAGCCTCAGTCGCCGCCATAATCTGCTGTGCCTTGGTCTTCGTCATGGTCGATTTGCTCCTTGCTGGGTTGATCGCAAAATCGTACAGGCTCTCTCCAGTATGCCACCTGCCGCTAGGGCTGGTAAAGTTGCCGTTTGCCGCTTGGGGTTTTGTTACAAGGGCGGGGGAGTACACTCGGGGGTGTTGAATTTCCTGCCAGAGATGGGGATGCCCATGCAACATATCGATCGGATTATCCGCTCCAAGAACGTCTTTACCGCGCAAGACGGCATCGATACCGCCCGCGAGCTGGCGATTGCCATCGCAGGCGACCGTATCGTCGCAGTCGGTGCGCCCGATGACGTGATTGCCGCCGCACCTGCCGCCACGCCGGTGGTCGACTATGGAGAGCAGTTTGTCTGCCCCGGTTTCCATGACGCTCATCTGCACTTCTTCCATACCTCGGTTGGCTCCTCGCCGTACATGCTCATGGATATGGGCACGTCCGAGGCGGCGCTGGTGCAACATGCGCTCGAGTTTTCCCGGGACCTGCCCGACGACGCTTGGGTTGTGACGCAGGGCTGGCGTGATTACCGTTGGGACCCGCCCGAGCATCCTACCAAGGCGTCGCTCGATGCGGCATTCCCCGATCGTCCCTGCGTTATGTATTCGGGCGACGGGCACACGCTTTGGCTCAACAGCCGCGCACTCGAGGCGCTCGGCGTCACACGCGACAGCGAGCCGCCAGCGGGCGGCAGTTACGACAAGGATGCAAACGGCGAGCTCACGGGCATTGCTCACGAGGCGGCTGCCATGCAGCTGCTACCGCGCTGCCTTGAGTGGCTGGGGGAGGATCGCATTGCAAGCGCTTACGCCGATCAAATGAGGCGTATGGCCGAGCAGGGCATCACCTCGATATGCGATATGTCGCTCATGCCCATGCCGGGCTGCGATTTTATCCGCGACGACGTCTACGACAAACTGCAGGCAGCCGGCAAGTTGGGCATCCGAGCCCATCTGTTCCCCACGCTGCTGGATGACCAGTCGCGCTTGGAAGAGCTGCAGGCACGTTACGCGAACAACGCGCTGCTCTCGGCGCCTGGTTTTAAGCAGTTCTTCGATGGCGTGTCGAGCGAACACACGGCATATCTCACCGAGCCCTATACCAATCCGCGCTTCCCGGGCGACCAGGGCCGTCTGACGGTTCCGGCTGAGCGCATGCGCAAACTGGTTCTGGCGGCCGCGGAGCGCGGTCACACCGTGCGCATCCACGTCATTGGTGACGGTGCGATTCATGCCGCGCTGGATATCTTCGAGGAAGCGGCCGACCTGTACGGCCTGCCCCAGCACGGTCATAACACGCTCGAGCATCTGGAGAACCTCTTGCCCGAGGACATCGACCGCCTGCGCAAGCTCGACGTGGTTGCCTCGAGCCAGCCCTGCCATATCACGCTCGACCCGGGTGGTCCGGAGCGCGATCTGGGCCTGGAGCGCAGCCGCATCATGTGGCCGTTCGCAACCTATAAGCAGCGCGGCATTCGCCAAGCCTTCGGTACCGACAGCCCTATCACGCCCGTTACCAGCATGAACGTGCTCTACACGGCTATTACGCGCCAGGACCCCAAAAGCCACTGGCCCGAGGGCGGCTGGTTGCCGAGCGAGCGCATCGATGCAGCAATGGCTCTGCGCAACTACACCCTGGGCAGCGCCTATGCAGCGGGCGACGAGCAAAACCTCGGCAGCTTGGAGCCCGGCAAGTACGCCGACCTGGTAGTCCTGGACCAAAACCCGCTCACCGTTGATCCCCAAGAACTTCAAGCCACCAAAGTCCAAGCCACCTACCTGGCAGGCAACTTGATTTACGAGCGCTAACCCCACATCCCACCCCTCAGTTGCGGTGAAATAGTCCCTAAAATCGGCCTTCAAGCCCAAAAACAGGAACTATTCCACCGCAACTTAAAAGAGCGCGTCCCAACAACGTGCCCCCTATCTTGTGCATTCCATCCGCATCGCCATTTTGCTGCACTGACTTTTCTGAATGCCGGGCCCTAGTTAGTCAACCTGGCTCCCGGGGCGGACCGGAGGGCATGAAGTTTGCTGCTCTACAGTCCTGCGCAAGACGGAAAGCACATTAAGTGCTTTCCTTTGCGTGCGGAACTCGCGACAAACTTCATGCCCTCCGGTCCGCCCTGGGAGCCACCGCTAAGTTATCCCCCGGCATTCAGAAAATCTAAGTGCCAAAAAATAAGATTTTTTGACTCCGTGTTGTATAACCCGCCATTCGTGGGTACCATTCAACGCGTACGCAAACAAAAAGGGTTAATTCGCGTGGTATAACCGCGCGGCCCAAAAAGGAGGAGACAAGCATGTCGTCTTTGAAGCCGCTTGCAGATCGTGTTCTGGTCAAGCCCGACGAGGCCGAGCAGAAGACCGCTTCTGGTCTGTATATCGCCAGCAACGCTCAGGAGAAGCCGCAGCGCGGCACCATTGTTGCCGTTGGCGCCGGCAAGGTCAACGACAAGGGTGAGCGCATTCCCATGGACGTCAAGGTCGGTGACGTTGTCATCTACGGTAAGTTCGGTGGCAACGAGGTTAAGGTCGACGGCGAGAAGTATCTGCTCATGCGCGCCGATGACATCTACGCTGTCGTCGAGGCCTAGTCTCGTCAGAATCTCTGATTCGTCTTTGAACGCGCTCGTCGCATAGGACTCGGAAGCGGCGACGCGAGTCACATTTCTTTTGGAGGATTACCCACTATGGCAAAGAACATTACGTTCAACACCGATGCCCGCGCTAAGCTCGCCAAGGGCGTCAACACCCTGGCCGACGCCGTTACCGTCACCATGGGCCCCAAGGGCCGCTACGTTGCGCTGCAGCGCACGTTCGGTGCCCCGACCATCACCAACGACGGCGTTTCCGTCGCTAAGGAGATCGAGCTCGAGGACAACATCGAGAACATGGGCGCCCAGCTGGTGAAGGAGGTCGCCACCAAGACCAACGACACCGTGGGTGACGGCACCACTACCGCAACCCTGCTCGCTCAGGCCATCGTCAACGACGGTCTGCGCAACGTCGCCGCTGGCGCCAACCCGCTGGCCATCCGTCGCGGCATCGACAAGGCCGTCAACGCCGCCGTCGCCGAGATGAAGAAGCAGGCCAAGCCGGTCGAGACCAAGGAGCAGATTGCTTCCGTCGGTACCATCTCCGCCGGTGACCCCGAGGTCGGCGAGAAGATCGCCGAGGCCATGGAGGTCGTGGGCAAGGACGGCGTCATCACCGTCGAGGATTCCCAGACGTTCGACATCACCATCGACACCGTCGAGGGCATGCAGTTCGACAAGGGCTATGTCTCCGCTTACTTCGTCACGGATAACGACCGCATGGAGGCCGTGATGAAGGATCCGTACATCCTCATCACCGACCAGAAGATCTCCAGCGTTCAGGACATCATGCCTGTTCTCGAGGCTGTCCAGCGCGCCGGCCGTGGCCTGCTCATCATCGCTGAGGACATCGACGGCGAGGCCCTGCCCACCCTGGTCCTCAACAAGATCCGTGGCGCTCTCAACGTCTGCGCCGTCAAGGCTCCGGGCTACGGCGATCGCCGCAAGCGCATCCTCGAGGACATCGCCGTCCTTACCGGTGGCCAGGCCGCTCTGGACGAGCTGGGCGTGAAGGTCGCTGACATCACCGCCGATATGCTCGGTACCGCTAAGTCCGTCACCATCTCCAAGGACAACACCGTCGTCGTTGGCGGCGCTGGCTCCAAGGAGGCCATCGACGCCCGCATCGCTCAGATCAAGGCCGAAATGGAGAACACCACCTCTGACTTCGATCGCGAGAAGCTCCAGGAGCGCCTGGCCAAGCTCTCCGGTGGCGTTGCCGTCATCAAGGTCGGCGCTGCTACCGAGTCCGAGCTCAAGGAGATCAAGCATCGCGTCGAGGACGCCCTGCAGGCTACCCGCGCTGCTGTCGAGGAGGGCATTGTCGCCGGTGGCGGCGTCGCCTTCATGGACGCTGCTCCTGCGCTCGACGCTGTCGAGATCGATGACCCCGAGGAGAAGATCGGCGTCGACATCGTCAAGAAGGCTCTGACCGCTCCGGTCGCTACCATCGCCAAGAACGCTGGCTTTGAGGGCGCTGTCGTGGTCGACAAGGTTGCCGAGCTGCCCGCCGGCCAGGGTCTCAACTCTGCCAACGGCGAGTGGGGCGACATGATCGAGATGGGCGTCCTCGACCCCGTCAAGGTCAGCCGCGTCACCCTGCAGAACGCTGCTTCCGTCGCCAGCCTGATCCTCATCACCGAGGCTACCGTCTCCGATGTGCCCAAGAACACTCAGCTTGAGGACGCTATCGCTGCTGCCACCGCTGGTCAGCAGGGCGGCGGTATGTACTAAGGCCGACAAGGTCTAGAACTCCCACCGGGAATCCGGGGGCGTGACGGGGTTTCTCTCCGGAACGTCCTCGGACATGCAAAGAGGCTCCGCATCGCGCTTCGCGCTGCGGAGCCTCTTTGCGTCCTGCGGAATGTTCCGGAGAGAAACCCCCGTCACGCCCCCGGATTCCCTGCGTTTACGGCCTTGAGGTCGGCGGGCGGAGAAGGACGTGGTTGATAGGGATACGTGTTCCTTTCGCTGTTTCGCGCTTTGCGCGAAAGGCGCGTTACTTTGGGATGGGTGGGGAACGTGGTTGTTACGGCAACTGATCCCCACCACAAATTATCCTTGGCATACTTGCGCGAATACCTGCCCGTGCTACACTTGCAATTGCTGTTTCAGGGCGGGGTGGAATTCCCCACTGGCGGTAAATCGGGCGGTGCCAAAGGGGTGCCGTGGCGCAGACGAGGCGTCTGCGACCGAGCCGATGAGTCCGCGACCCGTGCGTGTGTTGGTTCGCATGCCGGCTGAACTGGTGAGACCCCAGTACCAACGGTTAGAGTCCGGATGAAAGAGGCAGGTGATCTTATGTCTGAACAGTCGCAGCATATCCATTTTGAGAACACGAATAGGTGGAGCACCAAACAGCTCGTTACCATGGCGTTGATGTGCGCCTTGGGCGCCCTGTTTATGTACGTGCAGCTGCCCATCCTTCCTTCGGCGCCGTTTTTGACCTACGACCCGTCGCTGGTGCCGGCGATGGTGTGCGGATTTGCGTATGGCCCCGGTGCTGGTACCGCTGTTGCAGCCATGGCGATCGTTATCCATGCGCTCACTACGGGTGACTGGGTCGGCGCGCTTATGAATCTGGTTGCCACGCTGGGCTACATTCTGCCCGCGGCTATCGTCTACCAGAAGATGCATACCTATAAGGGTGCCGTGATTGGCCTGGTGCTCGGCGTTATTGCCGCTACGGCGTTGTCTATGGTCGCAAATCTTACCATTGGCGTATGGTTCTGGTATGGCTCGGTCGATGTGATCGCCCCGCTCATGATTCCTGCCGTGCTGCCGTTCAACCTTATCAAGACCGTGCTTAACTCGGTGTTGACGCTTGTGGTGTACAAGGCGGTCTCCAACCTCATCACGCCTAAAAAGGACCAGGTCAAAGGCCGCGCATGATTGAGTGTCGGGGCGTTTCCTTTAGCTATGACGGTGCCGCACCGGCACTCGACGGCGTCGATCTGAACATCGAGGATGGCGAGTTTTTCTGCATCCTCGGTGGCAATGGGTCGGGCAAGTCGACGTTTGCCAAGCATCTGAATGCACTGTTGCAGCCCGATGCGGGCACGGTACGCGTCAACGGCATGGATGCGTCCGACCCCGAGCTGGTCTACGACATTCGTTCGACCGCGGGCATGGTATTCCAGAATCCCGATGATCAGCTGGTAGCAACGCTTGTCGAAGATGACGTTGCGTTTGGTCCTGAAAACCTTGGCGTGCCATCGGCGCAAATTGCGCAGCGCGTACGCGAGGCACTGAAGGGCGTGGGCCTGGTGGGCTTTGAGCGCCACGAGACCCACGCGCTTTCGGGCGGCCAAAAGCAGCGCGTGGCGCTTGCCGGCGTGCTCGCCATGGAACCGCGCGTGCTCATATTGGACGAGGCTTCCTCGATGCTCGATCCGCGTGGACGCAAGGGCCTCATGAAGGCTTGCCGTGCGTTGCATGATCGCGGCATGACCATCGTGATGATTACGCACTTTATGGAAGAGGCCGCCGAGGCCGATCGCGTTGCTGTCTTCCAAGCGGGCCGCGTTGCCATGATCGGTACGCCCGAGGAAATCTTGACGCGGGCGGACGAACTTGCGCAGCTCAACCTGGATATGCCGGCGTCGTGCTGCCTAGGTAGGGCACTTCGTGAGAAGGGCGTGCCCGTTTGCGCGCAGGTGCGCGAGGCAGATATGGTCGCCGAGATTGCGCGGGTTTACGCCGAGCGGGGCGGGGCGGACGTCGCAGTGCAGCCTTCTGCATCCGATTCTCGTATGCTCGACAATGCATCCTTCGCGACTAACGAGGCGGCCGCGTCGGAGCCCGTTATCGAGATCTCGCACCTCTCGCATAGTTACTCGCTGAGCGCCCGCGAGCGCCGTCGATGGCGCAAGCGCTCGACCACTGCGGACGCATCGAGCAAACAAGCTCTTTGGGGCAACGATCCAAACAGCCCCTGGGCGCTACGTGATGTTTCGTTGACGGTGCGCCGCGGCGAGTTTCTGGGATTGGCGGGTCATACCGGCTCGGGTAAATCGACGCTGGTTCAGCATCTCAACGGGTTGATTCGTCCGCAGGAGGGAAGCGTTTGCGCGCTGGGGCTCGACCTATCAAGCAAGAAAGACGCCGCCGCGGTTAAGGCCAAGGTCGGCGTGGTGTTTCAGTATCCCGAGCGCCAGCTATTTGCCGAGACCGTGGCGCAGGACGTGGCGTTTGGCCCGTGCAACCTTGGCCTGCCAGAAGACGAGGTTGCACGCCGTGTCGCATCATCGCTTGCGCGCGTGGGCCTCGACCTTGCCGCGATAGGCGACAAGAACCCCTTTGAGCTTTCGGGCGGCCAGCAGCGCCGCGTGGCGTTTGCCGGCGTGCTCGCCATGGAGCCCGAGGTGCTGGTGCTCGACGAGCCCATGGCGGGGCTCGATCCGGCTGCGCGCAGGGATTTCCTGGGGCTCATCGATCGGCTCCATCGCGAGGGCCTGACTGTTGTCATGGTTTCGCATAGCATGGATGACCTGGCAAATTGCTGTGACCGTATCGTTGTGATGAACGAGGGCGCCGTGTTTGCCGAGGGAACGCCCGCGCAGGTGTTTGCGCGCGCGAACGAGCTCAAATCGATCGGCCTGGGCGTTCCTGCCGCCCAGCGCATTGCGCTGGCGCTTGCGCAAGCCGGTGTGCCGCTCCGCTGCGACAAGCTTTATACGGTTGAGGCGCTAGCCGACGAGTTGGCCGGCTTGCTGCTGGGCTGCGCGGACGTGCCTTTGAGGGTTCCGTGTCAGGCTGGTTCCAAGGCGCCCACGCGAGAGGAGGGCTGCTAATGGAGGCGTTCTCATTTGGCAGCTACTATCCCGGGGATAGCGCGGTGCATCGCCTGGATCCGCGTACTAAGTTGCTCCTAGGTTTTGCATTTCTGGTCACCGTGCTCACCGTCGGAAGCTTTTGCGGGCTGGTTCCGGTCGCATTTTTTGTCGTGCTGGTCTATCTCGCAGCCCGGGTGCCGTTGCGCCGGGTCCTATCATCGATGGCACCATTGCTGGCGATTGTCGTGGTGGTCGCGGTGCTCAACCTGTTTTCCGACCAGAGTGGCCGCATCCTGTGGCAGCTTGGCTTTTTGCAGGTGAGCGAGGGCTCGCTGCGTTCTGCGGCGTTTGTGGCGTGCCGCCTGACGTTGATGATGGCCGGCATGAGCGCCATTACACTCACCACGCCGACGCTCGACCTCACCGCGGGCTTTGAACGTCTGCTCGCACCATTTGCGCGCGTGGGGCTTCCGGCGCACGAGCTCGGCATGATTATGGGTATCGCGCTGCGGTTTATGCCGCAATTTGCCACCGAGATGAAACAGACGGCCGATGCACAGGCAAGTCGCGGCGCGCGCGTGACGGGCGGTCCGCTCGGCGGTGTGCGCATGCTCGGCAGTGTGGCGATTCCGCTGTTCACCGGCGTGTTTCGTCATGCCGAGACGCTTTCGGCCGCCATGGATGCGCGCTGCTATCACGGCGAACAGGGACGCACGCGTCTGCATGCGCTTACGTTTGGCCGCGGGGATGCACTGGCCGCGGTGGCGATGGCGCTGCTGGTGACATGCGTTGTCGTTATCAATCTTCAACTCGTCTAAGCTCGATTCGAGCGCAAGAAAGGGGTCTCTATGACCGACATCGATCGCACGGCTCAGCTCGAGCGCGCTTGCTCGTATCTCAGACGCATTCCGGCGTGGTATCTTGCCACGACCGATGTGAGCGACGGGCATCAGCCCCGCGTGAGGCCGTTTTCGTTTGCCATGGTCGATGACGACAAACTGTGGTTTTGCACGTCGCGCGACAAGGACGTGTGGGCGGAGTTGAGCGCGAATCCCAAGTTTGAGGTATCGGGCTGGAAGCCGGGGGAGTGCTGGATCGTGTTAACCGGTGAGGCCGCGCTCGATGATGATGCAGTCGTGAGCGACAAGGTGCGTCAGGCGGGCTTTAGGCACATGGTGGGCATTGGCGAGCAACACGATAGTGCCAACGACGGCCGCCTTGCATTCTTCTCGGTCCGCAACATCGCCGCACGGTTCTGCGATATCGACGGCAGCGAAGAGCGCCTCGAGCTCTAATTTCCCAAATTGGCTACCCATTCCAAAAAGACTGGTCAGGCGTCAGGAGGACACATGGACGGATTGAATACGGTGTTGGAGTATCTGACGTCGGTGCCGGCGTGGTATCTGGCGACGAGCGTGGGCGGGCAGCCGCATGTGCGTCCGTTCTCGTTTGCGCAGATTCAGGACGGCAAGCTGTGGTTTGTGACAGCGCGCACCAAAGATGTGTGGCAGGAGCTGCTGCAAAACCAGCGCTTTGAGGCCACGAGTTGGTGGCCGGGCCATGGTTGGTTGATCCTGCGCGGGCGTGCAGGGCTGGAAGACCGGGCTTCGAGCGAAATGCGCGAGGCCGGATGGAAACATCTTGAGCGCTTGAGCGAGCACTATGAGGGGCCTAACGACCCCGCGCTCGTCTTCTTTAGCGTTGAGGATCCCGAGGCTTTTATCTGCAATCACGACGAATGGGTGCCGGTCGAGCTCTAGCCAGCTGGCTCATCCTAACAACTTAGTTTTCGCATGGGCGGGTCCCGTGTTGCCCGGCGCCGTAAGGAGTGCCGGTCAATACGGGGCCCGCTCTATTTGTCAATTCCTTCAAGTGAATGTGTCGGGAATGTTTCAATGCATGAACATGGAAGCTATTTACGTATAAATGTATCTTTTGGTGCTAAAGTTTCAACCCACTTCATAACGACCGCTGCGAAATGCGCATCGGTGCATAAATCGCAGACAAGGAGTCTGATATGTCTTTGAAGGTTGGAATCGTCGGCGCGGCTGGATATGCCGGAGCCGAGCTCATTCGCCTCGTACTCGGCCATCCCGAGTTTGAACTTGTTGCCATTACGTCCAACGCCGATGCCGGCCAGCCGCTGTCCGCGGTGTATCCGAGCTTTGCTGGCGTGAGCGATCTGGTTTTCACCACGCATGACGCCCCCGAGCTCAAGAGCTGCGATGCGGTTTTTCTTGCCGTGCCGCACACGGCTGCCATGGCACAGGTGCCCGCGCTGCTTGCATCGGGCGTCTCCTGCTTTGATCTTTCGGCCGACTACCGCCTGAACGACGCGTCCGTCTTTGAGACGTGGTATGCCGCCGAGCATACGAGCCCCGAGCTGCTCAAGACCCGTGCCTTTGGCCTGCCCGAGCTATTCTGCCGGGACTTGGAGACCGCCGCATCCGACCATGCCGACGGCAAACCCGTGCTGGTCGCCTGCGCCGGTTGCTATCCCACCGCAACGAGCCTTGCTGCCGCTCCTGCCGTGCGTGCGGGCTGGGTGGCAGAGAACGGCCCCGTAATCGTCGATGCCATTAGTGGCGTGACGGGCGCCGGTAAGTCCTGCAACGCTCGCACCCATTTTTGTAGCGCGGACGAGAACCTGGAGGCCTATGGCGTAGGCAAACATCGCCATACGCCCGAGATTGAGCAGATCCTGGACCTGACCGATCGCGTCGTCTTTACTCCGCACTTGGCACCGCTCAAGCGCGGCCTGCTTTCCACGGTGACGATGCCGCTCGCGCCGCAGGCTCTCGACGCGTTGGCCCTTGAGGACGTCGTCGACCATTACAAGAAGTTTTACGCCGGACGCAGCTTTGTGCGCGTGCTCGATGCCGGCCAGCAGCCCAAGACGGCTTCGGTCGTCGGCACCAACGCCGCCCAGATCGGCCTTGCGCTCAACAAGCGTGCGGGCGTGCTGGTGGCGACGGGCGCTATCGACAATTTGTGCAAGGGTGCTGCGGGCCAGGCGGTCCAGTGCGCCAACATCGTTTTTGGCTTTGACGAGCGACGAGGCTTGCCCACAGTGGCGTGCCCGGTGTAGCACATTCGATTGTTAACGATTTGGTAGTCGGGTATCGAGTTGGGCGCCACTTTTAAGCTGGTCTACTAATTGCGACCGGTATGGCGTGCCAGCCGATGCCCGCTTTTTTATTTGATATAAGGAGTCGTAGGGACGATGAATACCGACCTGATTGATATCAAGATTCGCGCCGTCGAGGGCGGCGTTACGGCAGCGGCCGGCTTTAAGGCTGCAGGTATCCATGCGGGATTCCGGAAGAATCCCGAGCGCTTGGACTATGCACTCGTCGTGCCCGATAAGCCCTGTCCAGGTGCCGGCGTGTTTACGACCAACCGCTTTTGCGCGGCGCCCGTGCAGGTGAGCCGTGCCAACCTGGGCGGTGCGGACAAGGGCTATGGCATCATCGCCGGTGTTTCAATCAACTCCGGCAACGCGAACGCCGCCACGGGCGAGACCGGCCTAGCCTGTGCGCGCGAGACATGCAACATCGCGTCGCAGGTCATCGGCTGTGAACCCCAGCAGATCCTAGTTGCATCCACAGGCGTGATCGGACAGATTCTGCCGATCGACACGTTTGAGACGGCCGTTCCGTCCGCCTTCGAGGCGCTCTCCGCTCATGGTGGCGCCGATGCCGCCCGCGCTATCATGACGACTGATACACATTCCAAGGAGTATGCCGTTCGCTATCGCAGTGAGGCTGCGGGGCACGCAGGCAATGCCTATACGGTGGGCGGTATGTGCAAGGGCTCGGGCATGATCATGCCTAATATGGCCACCATGATCGCGGTCATTACTACCGATGCCCCCGTCGAGCCGGCGGCGCTCCACGCCCTGTTGCTCTCGACCGTTAAGCAGACCTTCAATAAAGTGACGGTCGATTCTGATACCTCGACCAACGACACCTGCATCATGCTTGCTTCTGGCGCTGCAGTCGCAGATGCCGAGGCCATCGTCGAGGGTACTGATGCCTTTGACGAGTTGGCCTTTGCCGTGCACGAGGTGTGCGAGAGCCTGGCGCGCAACATTGCGGCCGATGGCGAGGGTGCGTCAAAGCTCGTGACGGTTAACGTTACCGGCGCCGCCAACGACGAGGAAGCCGATATCGCCGCCCGTGCCGTCGCCAACTCGCCGCTCGTCAAGACCTGCATCGCCGGCCACGATTGCAACTGGGGCCGCGTTGCCATGGCGCTCGGCAAGTGCGGCGTGAAGTTTAATCAGGAAGACGTTTCCATCGACATGATGGACATGCCTGTCTGCCGCGACGGTCTGACTGTTCCCTTTGACGAGGACGAGGCTCTGCGACGTTTTGAGGCGCCCGAGATCGTGATCTCGGCCGACCTGGGTGCAGGCGACGCGGCAACGACCGTGTGGACCTGCGACCTCACGCACGAGTACATCTCCATCAACGGCGACTACCGTTCCTAGATTCCCGACACGCTGCGCATCTTGCCGCATTGCGGACAGCGAAGCACGGCGTGATAACGATACGAAAGACGAGGCAGATTATGAAATTCGCACGCGACTGTCGTTCGAGCGAATCCAACGAAGCAACCGCGCAGCTGCTGTTCGAAGCGCTGCCGTGGATTAAAAACCTGACCGGCAAGACGGTCGTTATCAAATATGGCGGAGCCGCCATGGTTGACGAGCAACTGCGCCGCGATGTGATGAGCGACATCGTTTTGCTCAAGATCATCGGCATGCGACCTGTCATCGTGCATGGCGGCGGCAAAGCCATCAACGAGGCGCTGAGCCACTATGACATCCCTGTCGAATTTAAGAACGGGCAGCGCGTGACTACGCCGGCGACCATGGATATCGTGCGCGAGGTGCTGGGCGGCAAGGTTAACCAGGAGCTGGTCGCTGCCATCAACCACCACGGTAATTTGGCCGTAGGCGTGTCGGGCAGCGATGCCGGCACGCTCATCGCCGAGCCGCTCGACCCCGAACTCGGTCGCGTGGGCAAAGTGACGCGCGTCAACACCGACTATATCGAGCGCTTGCTCGATAGCGAGTACATTCCCGTCATCGCTACCGTCGCGGCGGGGGAGGACGGCGGCTTCTTCAACATCAATGCCGATACCGCCGCCGGCGCCGTTGCGGCGGCGCTTCATGCGCACAAGGCGATTTTTTTGACCGACGTCGACGGTCTGTACAAGGACTTTAGTGATAAGGACTCGCTCATCTCCAACCTGACGCTCGACGAGGTCAACGAGATGCTCTACGGCGGAGAAGTCGACAAGGGCATGATTCCCAAGCTGCGCGCCGCCGTCGATGCGCTTGCTGCTGGCGTGTTCCGAGCCCACATCATCAACGGCACGACGCCGCACTCGCTGCTGCTGGAGCTGCTGACCGATGCTGGCGTCGGTACCGTGATCCACTCCACCGAGACGGCCTACGAGTTCGATACGCATCCGCATCCGCTTTCGACGTTTGCGGCGCGTCTGACCGAGAACCTCGACGAGGTCGAGAAGCTCCAGACGGTCTAGCCGACCCGTGGTCGTCGCGTCCCTGCACCCATAGCCCTGCGCCGTACGGCGCCCAACGAAAGGCATCTCATGTCACTTGCAACTCAGCAATCGCTCGAATCCCATTACGTTATGCATACCTTTGGTCGCTCGCCGGTAGAGTTTGTCGAAGGTCACGGTATGAAGCTCATCGGTGACGATGGTCGTGAGTATCTCGACTTTCTCGCTGGTATCGGTGTGTGCAGCCTTGGCCACGGCAACCCTGCAGTGCTCTCGGCGCTCGAGGCTCAGACCAAAAAGCTTCTGCATGTGTCTAACTACTTCTACATCGAGCAGCGTGGACAGGTCGCGGCGCTGCTGTCCAAGCTTGCCAACGACGACGTAGATGGTGCGTGCGTGCTGGCCGATGCCATTGCCGCCGGCGATGAGACCACGGCCGCTGCGCTCGGTGCCCCGGCTGCGGACGAGCAGGTGTGGGAGACGTTCTTTGCCAATTCTGGTGCCGAAGCCAACGAGGGCTCGATGAAGCTTGCGCGTCTGTACGCCAAGCGTGCTGGTAACGGCGGCAACACCATCGTATGCATGCGCGGCGGCTTTCACGGTCGTACGCTCGAGACCATTGCCGCGACCATGCAGGATTGGCTGCAGGACAGTTTCCGCCCGCTGCCGGGTGGCTTTGTGGCCTGCGCACCCAACGATGTGGATGAGCTGCGTGCAATCTTTAAGCAGTTGGGCAGTGAAATCTGTGCCGTGATGCTCGAACCAATCCAGGGCGAGAGCGGTGTGCATCCCATGACCGAGGAGTTTATGGCTACGGCGCGCGACTTGGCGCACGAGGTGGGTGCCGTGCTTATTGCCGACGAGGTCCAGTGCGGAATCTTTCGTACGGGTAAGCCGTTTGCGTTCCAGACCTATGGCGTGGAGCCCGACATCATGAGCCTTGCCAAGGGCATTGCCGACGGTGTGCCTATGGGTGCCGTGGTGGCAAAGAAGGAAATCGCCGACGTCTTTAAGCCCGGCGATCATGGTTCGACCTTCGGTGGCAGCTGCTTGGCCATCGCGGCGTGTGCCGCGACGCTCTCCGTGCTTGTGCACGGCGATTATGCCGAGCATGCTGCCAAGGTTGGCGCCTATATGGAGCAGGCGCTGGCTAAGCTTCCGCATGTGGTAGAGGTGCGTGGTCGCGGCCTGATGCTCGGCTGCGATTTGGATGATGCCGCGGGTGATGCACATGACGTCGTGGCCCGTGCATTGGGGGCTGGTGCCGTGATCAACGCTACAGGCGCACATACGCTGCGCTTCCTTCCGCCGCTCGTGTGCGAGGAGACCGATGTGGACAGCCTGATCGAGATCCTGGCGGGTGTTTTGGCCTAACACGGCGCAATAACTTAATTTGGACCGGGTTCCGGACTGCGGACGTGCCATATGCGGTACGATTCAGCGGTCTGGAGCCCGTTTTGCTATCGATTCACCATGGCTGGGATAGGCCGTGTGCAAAAAGTGGCAAATATGAGTACGGGCACTAACTTCGTAACATATAAATTAGTTGTTTTTAGACGAGTTGGGCCACATATGTCCAGTTTTGTAGTTGGCAAATTGGCTTAACTGGACTATCGATCGTCGTTCTAATGCCGGATTTGCCTTTTATGACTTCGAAAACGCTGCTACTAAAAAGGTAGCAGTACTCATATTTGGCATTTTTTGCACACGGGTATTCGCCAAGGGTCCATTTCGCCGCCCGAGCCCCGCTTCGTCGCTCCGCTCCTCGCGTGCTGCGCTGGAAAACGCTTCGCGTTT